>Ga0194128_10002733_pt1 | contig 28014 bp, 19 predicted proteins | sample TA2KigCa65mmetaG_FD_148650 | JGI IMG/M metagenome (GOLD analysis project Ga0194128, IMG submission 148650) | Freshwater microbial communities from Lake Tanganyika, Tanzania - TA2015037 Kigoma Deep Cast 65m | ecosystem: Environmental > Aquatic > Freshwater > Lake | place: Tanzania: Lake...
TGGCACGTTTCGCCTGGGCTCATCGGCAGGCACTCAACAAACTTGCTGGGTCAAGGCCCTGAGTAACCGCCTGCTGACCGTCGGGATCACGAGGGCGAGCCTGGCTGAGGCATAAGGCGAGATCCACTGCCACACGCAATTGCTGGTCCCACGCCGCCGGAAGACCGACCCCAAGCTGGTTCACCAGGTGCCGGCGGCGCAAAGAGTCTGTGGGCGACACTCCGATGGGAACGACACCCATGCTGGCAGTTGGACCTACTTCCACATCAACTGTTTGTCCCTTCCAACGGACGCTCCGCCCATCCGGACACAGGAACCGCCCGGTGCTGACTCGAAGCCGGTCACCACCGGCCAGTCGGAATGTCGTGTAGACCTCATCGACTCCTGCCGTCCTGGTCCCCACGAGTATCCCGGCCCCCGACGCCTGAATCGCACAAGCCAGCAGCTCCGCAGTGCCGGCTGTTCTCTCATTGACCAGGACAACCAAGGGCCATGGGTGTGTTCGTGGGCCGTCTGACAAGAAGTCAAGACGCTCTCCATTTTTCCTGGCAATAATTCCCGCGATCGCATGCCCCCGCGGGACCAAATTCTTTGCCGTTTCGACCGCCGACTCCAAATCACCGCCTGGGTTATTGCGCAGATCAAGCACCGCGGCATCAGCTTGAGGCTGTGGTCCCGCTCCCCCTACAAGCCACTGCTGCACCCGCCGAGCGGTCGACCCAGAGAACTTCGTTAATCTCAAATAGGCGACTCGACCGGCGAGCAAGGCCTGCTCAAGTCCCTGGTCTACCCCTGGCAACTTCGAGATTGCAGGAGCCTCAGGGGCTCCGCTTACCCTCACCGCCGGCCCCTCGGCTGGCCATGGACCCAGGCGCAGGCCGGGGCCCAACTCCGTCAGAACGCCCTGGATAGCGGCATCCTCGAGGCTGGTCGCAGTAGTTGGACTGGAAATCAGCAGAAACCGTTGAGCCGACTCATACGCCCGCACCGCCTCACGAAGCCCCTCGCGACCCTGGGCCTGTTCCAACTCACCCAGGTCAAGGGTGAGGGAGCGCCCACCGGCATTCAGTGCAAGCCTTTGGGCAGACACCATTCCAGCGGGCTCGACCGCTGCACCTGGTACCAGTTTCACCATGGCCTGGACCGCTCCGGCCACCAGCCGGTCAAAAGGCAGAAGCCACATAAATTCGTCTTGCGCGATCTGCATGATCCGGGCGAGCTTTCGTGAAGAGGCTGGCGAAAAAGAAGCCACTCGTTCTGGCAGCGCCGGCCCCCTCATTTTGGGCCCCGTCAAGCGCTGAGGCCGTGATGTGGGACCAGGTTCAGGGCCTTCATCCCCCAGAGAGTACAAGAAGACATGCTTTTGAGCTGCCACTGCCAGAGAACTTCCGTCTGGCGAATAAGCCAGATCTGAAATCGAGACGATATGCCGTTTCGACCAGATTTCTCGTCTTGTCTCCACCTCAAAAAATAAAAGCTTCCCATTTTCTTGGCCCACGGCAAGATATTGACCGTCAGGTGAAAATTGCAACGCGTTGACAGCGGAACTTACCTTCAACTCCATAAGAGACTGACCAGATCTCCTATCCCAGACCACGACTCTTCCGTCGCGGCGCCCATACGCTATCCGATGACCATCAGAAAAGAAAACCAGGCTCGTAATCGAATGCGCCCTAGAGGAGAATTCAAAGCCCGCGATCTTATATCCCTCCCTGTCACTAGAAGTGATGGGAGTAGGCTTAGAGCGAGCATTGAATTCCCAGAGAACCAAACCGCCATTTAGCATGCCCACAGCCAGATCCTTGCCATCAGGGGAAAATGCCAGAGCCGAGACCGGGGAAAATTTTGCTTTTACCTTGACCACCCCACCTGTCGCCACATCCATAAAGCCCAACGGATAGGATGGGTCGGCACTTCCAGAGGCAATCCATTTCCCGTCGGGTGAGAAGGCCAGAGCTGTGATTTCACCTTTCTGGTGAAATGATGCCCTAGGAACCTGAATGGTAGCGGAGGCTTGAATCAGGCGGCCTTCTGCATCACCAGCCACCCACCGAGTTCCATCCGTCGACACGGCCAGGGCAGTCACCGCCAGTGAGAACTCGGTGGTCATTATCGAAGCGGTGTCCTTCAGATTCCACTCATGAATCAATCCACCGGTACAGGACGCTCGTCCGCTCGACACGGCAGATTGACAACCACCCACGACGAGACTCTGCCCACCTTTAGTAAACGCAAGTGCTTTCACCCAGCCATCAAACGTGATCTCTTGAGCTTTCTCGAAACGGAGAATATTCTTGTCGCTCACATCACGAATCGGCATCGCACGCTGGCAGGCAAGGGTCAGACCCAGTGCAATCAGCGTTATGAAGAGGCCGCTCGCGAGCCGGAGATCCAATTGACGGCACCGCCACGGCCTGATTTTCTTCAGTTCCATGCCCGGCCCTTCCCTATGTCGTGCGAGTCGGCTCCGGGAATCCAAGGACTTATCTGTTGTGGATCCGCGCTGATAACTTTCTGGAAAACATCGGTTAACGACGGCATCACTGTGACCGGCAATCCAGTGGATTCGCATATCCTGATGATCCCGGCCAGCGATTCAGCTTTGGCCGACGGGATAGCCACCATAATCTGATCAATTCCAAGGCGAGCCACCGTTTCCAGAATCGTTTCCCTTCCACCGAGAACCGGAACTCCGTGAATCCTTCGACCTTGCTTGTCAGGATCGTCATCGAAGAATCCCACAGGGACATATTCGAGACGCGTGTTGTTCCTAAGTTCCCGCAGCACCATTTCACCTGCATCTCCAGCTCCCACAATAACGACCCGCTTCCCCTTCGCATTAGAAAGAGTGAAGAGGTATTCACGAATGCCCCTGATAAGGACACGAACCCCAGACACAAGAAGGAGCAGGAGCATCCAATCGATGACAAACACCGTGCGTGGAAACAGGTCAAACCGGAACAGCATGGTCATCGCCGCAATAGAAAGCACGGAACTTAACGTAACGGCCTTCAAAATGGCGATGAGGTCCCGCATGCCCACATAACGCCAGACACCGCTATACAGTCCGAATGATGCAAACACCACAAGTTTGAGAGAGAAGATCACCGGCAAGGACTCGGCGAGCACGCGGAGTTGTTGGGGGGGAATATCACCGTCGAACCGAATAACAAAACTCGCAGCATACGCCAAGCCGATCAGCACCGCGTCAACCAGCACTTCCAAAATCCGGCGTTTGTGCATCAGGAAAATATCCAGCACCACTCCCCGATCAGCAGCAGCCTGTATGTGTGGCTCGCCTTCGGTCCCATAGACCACGATGCGGTTCAGGAAAATACCAAAAGAGGAGATGCCGATGACCATGAGGGTCCACAAGAGAGACAGGAGGAGTGCATTAAACCGCACGCCTAAAAACGCTATCGAACCACATATGATGCTGATCGAATAGAAGAGCACCACGGCCTTGCGTTCCGACAACCCAAACGCCACAAGCCGATGGGAGGCATGATCCCGACCACCCCTGGAAATGGCCCTCCCGTTTATCCAGCGGACCAGCGCCACAAACGTCGTGTCAAAGATGGGAACAGCCAGGATCAGGAGCGGGGTCAACACCATCAGCAACAGGTTCGTCGCCTGCTCCCAATTGCCCTTCATCGTCAGGGCCGCCAAAGTAAACCCCAGGAACATGCTGCCGGAATCTCCCATAAAGATCGTGGCCGGATTGAAATTATAGAAAAGAAATCCCAACGTGGCTCCGAACATGATCGCGGCGCAAAGGGCGACCATCCAACTCTGCATGGTGTATGAAACAAGGAACAGGAAGAATGAGGTGATGCATGCGATCCCGGCCGAGAGGCCATCCATATTGTCAAGAAGATTGAAGGCGTTGGTCAGAGCCACCAAGCCGAAAATTGCCAAGGGGATGAGGAGCAGGGTCACCCCGTGAACCGGGATGAAGGCTCCATGGGTGGCAAGACCTGCCGCCACAATTTGGACCAGCAGTTTGACGTACGGCTGGACGGGGTAGAGGTCGTCGACGAGGCCAAGCCCAAAGACAATTGTCGCCCCTCCCATCAGAAAGAGCAGGCTTTGATCGTGCTCGTGCAAAACCGCGAAGGGGACGGCGAACGCCAAAAAAATGCCAACCCCTCCGAACAAGGCCGTGGGCTTCTGGTGCCATCGATCGACGCGCGGCTGGACCACGAAACCATACCGGTGCGCGGCCATGCGAAGCAGCGGGGTCAGAGTAAGCGAGAGCAACAGCGCGCAGATCCCTCCTGCCAGGACGGTTTCTAACATCTCAGGCTGGCCTCTGCTCCATGTGTTCGATGACGGATTTGAGGATACCGTCGAGTCCGAGAGTGGGCCGGTACCCGATCAACCGGTGGGCCTTTTCGATAGAGGGAATGCGTCGCGGCATGTCTTCAAATCCTGCCGCATAGGCTTGCTCGTACGGGACGAATACGATGGGCGACGCGCTGCCGGTCAACCCCTTGGTTCGCTCCGCCAACTCGAGGATCGTGACCTCCTCGGTATTCCCCAAGTTGAAAACTTCCCCGATCGCGCCCGGGTGTTCGGAAAGCGCGATGAGAGCCTGGACAACATCCCCGACCCAGGTGAAGCATCGCCGCTGGCTGCCATCCCCATACACCGTGATCGGCTCGCCGCGCAGCGCCTGACCGATAAACCGAGGGACTACCATCCCGTACCGACCGGTCTGCCGCGGCCCCACGGTGTTGAACAGCCGGACGACGACGGTCGGCACCCGTTTTTCTTTCCAGTACGCCAAGGCCAGGAACTCATCGATCATTTTCGAGCAGGCATAGCTCCAACGCCCTTTATCAGTCGCTCCCATGACGAGATCGTCGTCCTCGCAAAACGGGACCTTGCTGGCCTTGCCATAGACTTCGCTCGTGGAGGCGATGATGACTTTTTTCTTCTTCTTGCTGGCCAGCTCAAGAACCAACTCGGTTCCCTTGATGTTGGTCTCAATCGTTCGGACGGGGCTTTCCACGATCAGCCGGACTCCTACCGCCGCCGCCAGATGCACGATAATGTCAGCCCGGTCGACCAACTCGGACATGATCGCCCGATTCATCACGGTGTCAAGGACATAGTGAAACCGACGGTTCGCCTTGAAGTGTTCGATGTTCAGGATACTGCCCGTCGAAAGGTCGTCAATGATCGCGACATCCTCGCCTTTCTGCAAAAGCGTCTCCGCGAGATGAGACCCAATGAACCCCGCGCCGCCTGTGATCAAATAGTTCATGCCCTTACGGTCCTACCTGCTCTCTCGACATGGAGACCCTCCTGTTGTACAAGGCAGTCCCTGTATAGGGTTTGGATATCCGCCAGCAGCCGCTCTGTTGAGAACCGGTCTCTGACAAACTGCCTCCCCTCAGACCCCATGCGAACCATGAGCGCGGGATCACGCAGCAGATACTCCAGCGCGGCCGCGAACCCCTGTTCGTCGGCAGGTTCAGCCAATACTCCGTTCGCAAACACCGAGAATACGGACCGACCCTCAGGCCCGCGCACCACCTGTTCGGGTCCAAGCATGAGATCCATGATCCCGCCAACCCGTGTCGCGACGAATGGAAGCCCGGACGCCATTGCCTCGATCAAAACGACCGGTGTCCCCTCATTCAACGACGTGACAATAACGAGATCCAGGTCCGAGTAGAGCTTCGAGAGGTCCTGTCGCCACCCCGTGAACAGGACCCGGCCGTCCAGACCAGCCCGTGTCACCTCTGCCTGCAGTTTCAGTCTCAACTCGCCGTCCCCTGCCACGACCAGGCGAATTCGCCCCATGGCTCCATGCCGGACAACTCGTTCGAACACCCTGAGCGCCATTTGAGGGTTTTTGACTGGAACGAGGCGGCCGATGAACCCTATGACCGTTTCTCGGTCATCCGGAGTCGGCCCCCGCGACCTGTCTCTGCCCCGGCTTTGCAGCAATGGGGATAAATCCAGGCCAATGGGAATCACCCTAAATTTGTCTTGAGCGGCAATGCGATAGCGCACGGAGAGATCCGTCAACTGCGCGTTGCTGATGGCAATAATCTTCATCGTGAAAAGAGCCAGGAGGCGCTCGATGAGAATGAAGAGCCTCGTCCTCAAAGGCCCGAAATAATGATGAAAGATATGGCCATGAAACGTGTGGATCCTGATGGGCACACGGGCGAAGACAGCCGCAATTCTCCCAAGAGTCCCAGCCTTGGCGGTATGGGTATGTACGATGTCAGGGCATTCCTTCCGAAAGATGCGGTACAACTTCCAGAAAGCCACGAGATCATCCCGCCAAGAAATCTCCCGCCCAAGCTCCGGCACGATGACCGGCTGCACGCCATGTTGATGCGCAAAATACAGCATGTCCCCCTCAGACTTTCCTACCGTGCCCGTCACCAGGGTTGAGCGGAGCTTCTGATTATTCAATCCTTCGGTCAAGAGCACCGCATGAACTGCTGGGCCGCCAACGTTTATTCGGCCCAGAATTCTGAGGATCTTGATCGGGCGCCCACTCGGAGCAATTGCTTTCTCCCCCATAAATACAAAAATCCTACAATCTGAATCGATAGGCAATGTGGGGATAAGGCCCTCGGGCGCAAGCTGTTCGTCCAGGGGGGAAGCTAACCGAAACAAGCCGGCACACTTTCTCACCCATTACTCTGCACGGTATTCGACTTCAATTTCCTTGGAAGGCACAGGAGCTGCGCCTTCCCGATGACCGTTACCGCTAGGGCTGGCAGGATCGATGTCCCTTTTCGCTCTTCCCTTTGGTCTCGATTGTAAGTCCTGAAGCTTAAGCTGCTCTAAATAGTCCAAGAGCACCGCAAGGATGATAGCTACAAGTAACGAAACGACACCGGCGACCATCATATTACTGCGCGTTTTGGGCTTGCTCCAGTGCAGAGGTGGAAGCGCGCTATCCAGCACCAGAACCACCGGGAGGTCGCGGACCTCCGCGAGCTTCGCCTGTTCGAGCATACCAACCAGCATACCGAAGACCGTCTCTTCAACTTTGACACGCCTAGATATACGGAGGAATTCAAGCGCAAGGGTTGGGGCTTCCTCGAATGTAGGGAACAGCTTCGATGATAAGGGAGGCACTGATTTCATTGTTCGTAGGAACCCATATAGCTGATCTTTTTCCAGCCTGTCTAACTGCTTGCGCAGTTCCCTAATCTGCACATTAAGACTATTAATCAACGGATGATTAGGCGTGGCGTACTCTTTTAGGGCCGCAAGCTCCAGCTCCAGGGAAAGAATCTGCGCATGCAGACCCGCGGCCATTCCATATGTCTGCGCCCCAGTCTCATCGTTGGATCCCGATATGAATCGGTATTTTTCCTGGAACGCCTTCACGGTTTCCTCGGCCTCTTCGAGCAACTTGGCTTTTTCCGCCAATCTAGCCTCAAGGAAAACACGATTGCGCTTTGTGTTTGAGATATTGTAATTCTTGTACACGATGTCCAGTTCTGTTAAATAGGTATTCGCGATATCAGCAGCCATTTTCGAGTCCTTCGTCATGACTGTTACTTCGAGCGTCTTCGAAGACGTCCCTTTGGCTATCACTTCCCCACGCAGGGCGTATGCCGCATCGGTTTTTGATGATGTGCCGTAGTACTCGAACAAGTTCATTCTCTCGACAATGGCCTCTGCCATGACGCGAGAATTCACTAAAACTAACAGCGTGTCCAACAGAGATGGACCTGACTTCCCTCCGAATACGTCCATGGATAACCCGCCGCCGCCGCCGCCGCCGCCGCCGCCGCCCTTCGAGTCCTTGCCCCCCCCACCAAACGAAATCCCGCCCCCTGAGAGACTCTCCTCCTTAATGGGCATGGTTGTAGCCTTCGCCTCATAGACTTTAGGAGAAAGCTTGCTTATGATGCCTGTCCCCAAGACTGAGGACGCAACGATGCCCACAATCATCCATTTGAAACGCAAACTGATCTGCCAATACTCCAGCAGCTTGAGGAAGGTGCTTGCAGGAACGGGGTCTTGCGTCATAACTTAGCGTCCAAAATTGGTGAACACGGCCCAGAACCCTACGAGACCGACTATGATCCCGCTGAGGGTTCCCACCAACGCGAAATAATCCTGCCAAGTCTTGAACAGTTTTTCGAGGACCACGATCGTGTCGCCATTCTCAATTTCAACCACCCCGACGTAGGGTTCGACGGTGCCGTCAGCATGCTTGATGAACGACCGATCTAAATCGGCGACGAGCGTTGGACCGCCTGCTTGCGTGATGTAGGTGTTTGCTGTTTTGCCTGGAACGTAGGGGAATGCGGCAGGAACCCTAACCGAGCCCGCTACATAAACCTTTTTTATTACAGCCGGTATATAGATCTGATCGCCTTTCTGCAAGACCTGGTTCTGACTTTCATCCTTCTCGAGAAAATAGCGTCGAAGGTTGACCGGAATGCGCATGGTCCCCTCCGGGGAGTACGATACTCGCTCGATAAAGACACCTTCCAGATCCCACGAGGGGGTACTCCCTCCTATTTCCGACATCACGTCTGATATTCGCTCCCCTTCCCTCATCTCAATCATATAAGGGACTGAAGTTTCGCTCGTGGCTCCACCCGCCGCCGCCGCCACGAATTCAGTAACGTAGACCGTGACACGCATATCGCTCATGGGGGGGACAAAGATGACATCGCCATCTCGAAGATAAGGATTTGCGGCATCGTCACCCTTGCGCATATATGCATACAGGTCGGCTGTCGCGTGTATCCTTTTATCTCTTTGAAGCTGGATCTTCCGTTGACTACCGCTAGGAAGCACCCCTCCAGCCTGAGCAATAGCGTCGGACACCCGCTTGAGCGGTGTCGCTAGATAGGCCCCCGGCCCCAAGACATCTCCTAAGACATGGATTTGAAAGACCCGGAGTTGAGTGAGCGATATACCCGTTTTCACGTTACGATAAAATCGATGAACCTGGGATTCAAGAAGCTTTGCTGTCTGGGTCAGGGTCAGTCCATTGACCTCAAGATCTCCGATCGTGGGGAGACTAATTTTCCCATCTGGAGAGACTTTTACGGAGTACGTTTCATCAAACTCTCCCCAGATATTAACGGTCAGGGCATCGCCCGGCCCAAGGTCATACTTATCGGGCACTATGGCCTTTGAGAGCGCCTGTCCGCCCGGGAGTGTATCTTCCGCCACGCTGGCTGCTTGAACCGCACTCTTTCCCTCCGCAGCTCCTCCCCCCTGTTGACCGCGAGCAGCTTTCCCCCCAGGGCCTCCGACGGCCGCTTTGCCTCCAGAGGATTTCCCTCCGCCCTTGCCACCCTGTCCCCATGCCAAATTGCCCGGACCCAGAATGAACTGGCAAATTAACAACACCGCTAGGGCCTGCTTGAATCGAACCATGGAATGTTTCTCACCAGCCGGCAAGTGGGCGCGGAGTGCGCTGGAAACGCTCTTAGCTTCCCAGTCTTATACCAACGCCATGCCTAAAAGTCAAAGGCATTCCACCACCGGGTGATGTCACGCGGCTTGTGCAAAAAGCGGGACGAGTGCGCGGACACCCCAGTAATCAACAACCAACGAACCGGAGAACTACGGTGGCCACGTAACTTATAACGGCGAGGCAACGCCAAACAGCTTAACGGTGCCGGATCAAGACGAGTTAAGAAACGTGAAGCGGCTCCGATTGGAAGTGTAGCACTGACAGCCAGCTACTGAATTTGTTCCGATGAGTGCCCGACCGCCTTCGCCCTTCCGGACACCCTTGACGCGAGCAAGGCGCGACCTTCCCTATGCGTCAAGAGCGTGATGACCATGAGCAAGAAAGGCCAGGTTTGAAGCTTGTAGCGGACGCCTGTCCCGAAATTGGCCATGACAACCAGTCCATAGACGGCTGCCCACATGAGACTAAAGAGGAGGGGCCAGAGCACCAGCGGATCCCGGAGATACACTAAGCGAAAACGATAGATCGCGACCAGGGCAAGCCACAAGACAATCGTATTTTCAGCAGCCGCAAGGGCGGTAAATGGATTGGTGATGTCAAACGGCAGGGGCCTGAATAGCCCGGAGAATATAACCAAGAGCACAATCATGGGTGCCGAGCCACCCTCAAAGTCTGGGAGTGCAGCGCCGCTGCCACCTGAGCTTTGGGTCGTCATCTCAACGCCTTTCGCTCTCTGCTGAAGAAATTCAGCTATAACTATGTCACCCCAAGTTTGAGTGATGTTTTCCCAATAGTGGGCCATGCCTAATCCACCGATCAACGCGATAAGGGCGACCTGCCAGAGCCGACTCTTTTCCAGTAGGCTAGCCGCAAGGAACACCGCCACACCAATGATGCCGATCCAGGGACGCACCAAAGAGACGAAAAAGATCCCCGCTCCCATGAACCAGAACGCTGTCATACGCTTCTGGACTAGCCATAGAGTTCCACCATACGCGTAGAGGCCGATGAAGAGGAACATCAGAGGGTCCTTCCCCAGAGTGGAAGACCAGAATATGATGGAAGGGCAAAAGGTGAGGAGATAAAAAGCGGGCGGATACTCTCGGCCCAGTGCAACCACGACCGCTCGATAAAAATACCAGCTTCCAAGAAAACCAAAGAAGGCAAACCCGATCTTCAACGCATGAAAGTAGGGGGGTATGAGGAACGTCACTAATGCGAACAAGCCCTTGAAATTTTTTGATGGATCGTAGTCCTCGCTGCCGCTAGCTACGTTGGGGGACAGGTCAATGTTCGAGATCACATCAACGAGGTGCATACCAAAGAAATCCTTCACCCGAAAATTGAAATAGGCTATGGAATCCGATTCATAGCGTTGCTCGTAGAAAAGCATAACGATCAGGACTACAAAAAACTTTCCGGTCCATCCCAACAAGAGCATGTGCCGGAATTCTCCTCCAACCATGAGAATTCCGACGGCGAACACAACCCACATGAGTATGCCCATCGTATAGTCGAGTTCTAATTCCGGTTGCAGGTATCCGAAGTGTTGCCCCATGGCACGGACGTTAAAACTGAGCCAGATGGCAAGCCAGACGGCAATCCCGGCGACCGCAAAAACAACCCCACTCCAAGCGATCTTGTTGGAACCCTGACTGGTCACCACGCCCACCTTCTGCACCTTGTTTTGCGTTTCCGTTTATGTGCCCACATCGGCATCAAGAGACAATCCTTCTAAACGTATCCCTTCCACCAATAATACATGATGCCCAGATATTCATGGATAATAGCACGCACGTGCTTCCAGGCTACGTTGCCGTCATTGCCGAAGAACACACTGTGGGGGGCCGGAGTCAAGCTGACCGTGATGTCCGGCAGGTTTTTGACGGCCAGCAGGTGACTCCTGAAAGTGTTGTAGCGGGCTGTCACGAGGAGCATCCTGGTCCAGCCCTTGGATTTCATGACGGCCCTGGCGCTGAGAAGGCTGGCATAATTACCGCCGCCCTGTTCATCGAGGATAATGGCGCTTTCGGGGACACCCAAGGAAATGGCCAGGGCTTTCATGACTTGTGTCTCCTTGAAGACTGACCAAATGCCTGAGGAGAAGATAAGTTTGTCCGCATAGCCTTGCTGGTACAGTTCGGTCGCGTATCTGACCTTCTCCTGGTACCCATCGCCAGGTTCGCCTGATTCCCCTATCCCTCCCGCCAGCACCACGACGACATCGGCCCTGACAGGCTGATCCGCGATGCGTAGCGGCGCCCCGACCCACCAGACCAAAGGCGTATGAAAGAGCAGCGCGTACGCCATCAACAAGGCGCCACCGGCGGCCAGCACCTTGCGCCTCGTCGCAGCATAGAAAGTCGCCAGGGATACTTGCCAGGTTTGCTCGCTAGCCTTACGCTTCTCTTCCAGCTTCGCCTCAATCAGAGCCGTCATCTGCTCTATCTTTTGAGCCCAGGTATTGCCTTCGGCGACGGCGACTCTCCGGGCTCTCGCTTCGGTCGAATCCTCCTTGATCGCGGCATCGAGCTTAGCCAGGAACTCCTCCTCATCGGCCGCGACCGAGACAACTCCGGGGTTGGCCTGGTCGAAATACTCCAGCTCAGGCAATGCTGTGGATACGACCGGCTTCCCCATGATGAGGTATTCATTGAGCTTGGTCGGATACACATTCCTCGTGTACTCATTCAGCACGTAGGGGATCAGGCCGACATCAAAGTGCGCAATGTAATTCGGCAACTCCTCGTGTTTCTTCTGCCCAAGAAAAAACACGTTTGGACTGCGGACGAGCTCCCCAACATCGGTCTGCAGCGGCCCCACCAGAACGAGGGATTTGTTCGGGTTCACCCGCGCCACCCTTTCAAGCAGATCGAAATCCACCACCCTATGCAGGCCCCCGACATAGCCAATAATCGGCCGCTTGACTCCTGCCAGATCATCGGGCTGACGGCGGGAGGTTTCAGCAAAGGTTGCCTTGCTGAATCCGGACGGGAAGAGATGGACGTGCGGATTGAATTGCGCGCAATAGTTGAACAGATTTCTGGCGGTCACAAAGACAAGGTCTGCATTTCGAATGAGTATGCGCTCGGTTCTACGTATCTTCTTGGTGCTTTCTCCGATGGCCTGAAAGTTGTCAAAGCAGTAATAGACGATCAGCTTGCCACGTAAGGCCTTGATCAGATCCAGCGCCAGACCGGTCGGCAACCAGGTCCAGATGATGGGGCTTTCAAAATGCATGGTTCGCGTCCAGCTCCGAAGAGTCATGATGATGATCACGCGATTGATCACTCTCGCGACCCTGGAGTAGGGAAACGGCAAGACCAAAGGGGAATAGACATAGAGATTGTCCATCACCTGGCGGATCCCCCGCACCCCGCTATGCCAGTTGGTGATTCGTTGACGCAGTCGAGGCAAGTCTTTGAATGTCGGCCGCCTGACTCCGGTGTTTTCAATGAACAAGACCCGGTTGCCCGCTCGGGCGAGCGAGGACATGATTTCCTGATGGCCCTGCCAGATGAAGTCCCAATCGATGGATGAAATACAGACGATGCTATGAGTCTGTTTCTCCATATTTAGCCCTTCAGTTGGCTCTCAGAAGATGCGCCTAATGTGATCGCTATCTCTCAGCCTAAGGCATCTCCAGAACATGTCAGAGATCCCATCAACACCCCGTTCGACTGTGACGCGCAACAGCGGAGACTGACTCAACCATGGAGAGTTAGAACGGCCAACTACAGCAGGTCGGTACGGGACCGTCGGGATGGTCACCGAGACTCTTTTCCCAACGAGTGGTGCTTGCCCAGGGCTCCAATCATCCCGCATGCCGCAAAAAGGAGAATAACTGGCATGACCAAAACTCGATGGCGTCCTTCTACATAATTGATGCTGTGAATGATCGCAATCGCCATCGGCAGCGCAAGAAGGTACAACGTGACACGCCGCATGGCATTCCCGGAACGTCTCATGCTTATCCAGACGCCGTAGACCCCGAACCCCAGCAAGAGGCCGTACAGAGTCCTGTAGATGACAACAAGCAGCGAAGGGACCCAATCATAATGGCGCAAGGCAAAGGTTGGCGAAAACCACCAGAAGTAATAGATTTTTTTCAGAGCGCGAGACAGGAACCCAACAGGATCGGCCGCAATGTAATTGAAGGCCTGCTCCTTAAAGAACATGTCCTGCTCGACCTCTTGCAAAGAAAACACCTTGTTCCGAAATTCTTCCGGCGCAGCGTCAAGCTGGCTCTTGTTGTCCAACGTGACGAGCGTCCCGGTCGCATTCGGGTTGTTTCCTACCCACAGGGTCTCGCCAGCCATCGTGGTAAGCACAAACTTGCCATGAAGGCGGTAATTTCTGGCAAACCAAGGCGTCATCACGACAACCGTGCCCAGCAGAATCAAGGCTGCGATCCAACACGCCTCCCGGAACCGCTTCCGTTCAGCAGTGATCCACACAGCCGGGACTACCAAGAATCCGACCAAGTCGGGACGTGTCAACACGCCAAGACCGGCAACAATCCCGACGAGAACGGCGAGCGACCTGCTCCACCTGTCCATCATGACAGCGAACAGATAGACTCCAAGAAGAAGAAGAAAGGTCGACAGCGCAATCACATCAACTTTGTATGCATGGTAGACGATGAGGCCTGGCTCAAGGGCCACGAGGAGGGCCGCCAGGCCTGCCGTGTGAACACCGTACCAGCGATGCGCGATGGCGTATGTCAGCACCATAATTCCCGCGGATGTCAACAGATGGAAGACATAGTACCACCCGAACCCAGAGCCGCCAATGAGGTGCAGAAGAGCGCAAACCAGTGGGAACACCGGGACAACGAAAGAACTGTACAGAGCATTGTTACGTTCGATGGTGAAGCCTCGTCCGGCCAGGAGATTTCTAGCGATGATCTCGTACTCCCAGGTCTCCGCCTGCCAATTGTGCGTGGCCAGATAGACGAACAATAGCACCAGCCTGGCAGCCAACCCGAGTCCAAGGACGACGAGCAATGCGCGGTGCCGTCGCCAGTATTCGGATGGACTCCAGTTGGTTATCAACGCACCGGTATCGGCGTCCTCAGTTCGGTGAAGCATCACAAATCACGTGAAGCCAGGCAGACTTCCCAGGCATGCCGCTTCATGAGTCGAGCTAGAAACGGGCTCAATCGGGAAGCAACTCGATAGGGGAGGTAGTCACGGAATGGCCAGAGCGAGGTCGGATATACCTCGAATTTTGAAAGGTAGAGTTCTTGGTGGGAGATGTGGCCGCTCCTGATCTGATAATTGACCGTTTCGCCTTGGTCCGGGTGGACAAGAACCAGTACCCCTCCCGGCGTGAGATGACGCACGCACGTCCGCAGATATTTGAGGTGAACCGCCGTATCATCCGTCCGAATCAAGGGGAAAAACCCCTTGCAATGCACCAGATCGAACCGGCTCCCCAGATCGGTCTCCCCGTTGATCCCGGCGCAGAGAAACGAGCACACCGGATACTTCTCCTTGGCATAGGTAATGGCCGCTTCCGCAATATCGACACCGGTGGCCGCCGCCTGGGGAAGCAACTCACGCCAAGCGTTCGTGATGGCCCCGACCCCGCAGCCGACATCGAGCACCGATCGGATACGGTTGGCTCTTCCGCCGAGAATGTACAGTAGTTCCCGGCAGTAAGAAAGGGCGATTCGATCATTGACCGTGGAATGGGGGAGCACCCATCGAGCATTCACCCCTTTCAGCAAGGCGTAATATGAGCCGAAATGGCCTTTGCCGGCAAATCGGCCTGATTCGACTTCCTGAATTTCCCGCGTCTGCTGAGCCAACAGTTCGTCAGGATCAAACCACATGGTGCTGTTCTCCTTGCTTCTGATAGTACCTAGGGGGTGAAGAACCGTCATCGCGGATCGGGTATGGCCAACGCCGTTCGCTGCTCCACTAGCCTAGTTCATGATCGAAGCCGAGTCCCTGCTGCGCCAGCGACACCAATCCCAGGCGCCGCGCAGCTTCTGCAGGAAGACCCGTTCCGAATCCGCGGACACGATCTCCGTTCGACACAAAAGGAGAGGATCGCGATCGCCCCGATTGATATCAAACCGGCTACATACTCCCAACGAGTACCCTGCCCGTTTAACCGCGTCACGCACCCGAAGGTTGGCTGAGCCATGAGGATAGGACATGGCCGTGATCGGCCTGCCGATCACGCCTTCAAGGTATTGCCGGCTCTCGACCAGCTCACGCCACAGCGTACGTTCATCGCATTCCGCAAGCCGGGCATGGGTGACGCCGTGAGACCCCACGGCGGCCCCCGGAAGAGCCGCTAGGTCCTTCAGCTCGGATTCGGTCAAATACTCTGGTTGCCCACGTTGAACGAACGAGGAGGTGACAAACACCGTGAATGGAATGCGGTGCTTCAGAAGCACAGGGGCAGCCGCGTACAAATTATCCTTGTATCCGTCATCAAAGGTCACAGCGACCTCAAGCCCGGAGTCGGAAGGCTCGGGCGCTCGAAGATTCACGATCGCTATTTCGGGGATTTCTGCCAACGCCACCATATGCCGTTCGAACAAGTCAGGGCTGATGCTGATCCCATAGGAATCCGTCGACAGACTCGTGCCTACCGCATGGTAGAGCAAGATACGCAGGCCTGCCCGCGCTCCGGCCAGGTTTCTCACTAACGCCGTGCATTCCGAAATCGCTCTGGCTGCTCCCCTTCTCCAAGTCACAGTCGCACACGCCGGAACCGGACTGCGAGGTTCATCCCCCAGCGCAACCATTCGGCGTTTGCCCACTCCCACTCGCCGAGATACTCGAGAAGCTCCCCGCCGAAACCTCGCTTGAAATGATCCACACCGCCCGCCAGGTGAGACCGTGGGGTCACTCCGCCAAGATCAAGCTCCGTCAGCGCTCGCTTCTGAAGATGTTCAAGCAAGTGGTAGACCATCGCGTAGGCCGCACTCACCTCCCGCCCCCTACGGCCTGTTGCCGCCATCAGATAAAAAGCCTTCTGTCCAAATGTCAGGGTCAGACACGAAGTCACAGGCTCGTCGTCCACGTAGCCGGCAAGGATCGTGGCGTGATCGCCGAGTGTGGCGCAGAAGTAAGAGAGGTCGGCAAAGCTGTTTCCCTGTGAGGCCAGGCCTTTGTGCTGAACCATCTCCGCATGGAGATCGCACAACGCACGCACCAACGAAGGATCGTTGCCCGTCTTCCACTGAATGGGTTTCCCCAAGGCCTTCTTCACGTAGTAGCGATGCTTCGCGGTCATCCTTTGGAGGATGACATCCATCGGCTTGGTCAAATCCACGCGGATCGAGTATCCACTGTTCAGGCATGCAATCGGCCGCTTGCATGCCTGACCGAATGCATGAGCCGTGGCCGAATCGAGGGGGAGATGGCTGTCAAACCGGAGGCTGACCCGCTTGCGCAGTCCGTTCATCTCGTCCAGCAAACCCCTCACAACTCGAGCGAGGTCCTGCGCAGGAGTCGCGGAAAATCTTGGGACCGGCCCACCTGGCGCCCAGCCCACCATAACTCCAGCCGGGTACGACTTGGTCAGGATTTGGCACATCGCGACGACCGCCTTGTCAGCGTTCCAAGCGATCCATCGCATCGGAACCCAGCCAGCCGCTCTCTTGTACTCTCCCCATTTGTACGACTGAAACACGCTTCCAGCCGCACACTGCTCCAGAGCCCGATCCCATTCCTCGAGATCAGACGGTTGCTCAACAAGCTCCCAGGTCACCGTCGGGCATGCCTCGGAAACATGCACGGATCGGTACAGATCTCCTTTTCCTCCGAGGCTCGGCACAGACCCACGTGCGGAGTCACATTTCCAGGGCCGACTCCAACCCATGCGCGACACCCCTCGGACGCAGAAGGACAGCGTGACCCTGGAAAGACGGTATAGCAGACCGGCAAGGGTCACTTTATCTCGGTGGCGGATCGCCACGCGCAAGAAATTTTTCCATCGCTCATAGTGACGATGAGAGGAGACGCTGCCGTCTCGGTCGAAATAATGTCCCAGAATCCCGCGCAAGAAAAACGGGGTCGCATAAGGAGCCATGCGGACCCACAATTCGAAATCTTGGACGGACATCATCGATTCGTCGAACAGCCCAGCCTGGTACAGCAAACTCCGTCGGCACGTCACTGCTGACGTCGAAAACAGCGTCATGTTATACAACTGAGGGCCAAGCGGCTTATGGGAGTTATAGCGCCCCCCGTAATCGTAGACCTCGGAGGAGCCATCGGCGTGGATATGCCGCTCACTGTGACAGACGAGGTTTGCCTCCGGGTGTTCGATGATACCCTCCGCCACTCGCTCAAGTTTATTCGGAAGCCAGATGTCGTCGGAATCGATGAAGGCGATCCAGTCTGTAGTCGATCGCTTGATCCCGGCGTTCCGAGCCGCTCCTGGCCCGCGATGTGCCCCCTCCAACACTACAGATCTGATGTCCGGCCTGTCGCGGAGAAATTCTTTGACGATGGCAACGGTCTCGTCGGTGGACCCGTCGTCCGAAATAATGATCTCGAACGGCCTATAGGTCTGCCCGACCACACTCTCGAGCGTGCGGAGCACGAAACTTGACGAATTGTACGCGGGGCAGACCACGGAGATGGCTGGGCGGAGCTCAGCGGGAGTCATCAGCTTACCCATCGGCCAGTTCTTTTGCGGACCCTGGATCAGAATCCTGCCACTGCAATAGGTACCGCCACGCGCAGGGCAGCAGAGTCTCGCACTCGTAGACAAGGGTTGACGTTTCCATCTTTTCTCCATAAGCGGGGAAATACCACCCCCCCGGAGTTGACGAGTCGGCGCCGCGTACCAACCTCCACCTGATCACCGCCGAAGCGGCCCGCGCACCTATCGGTTCAGCGTGAAAGGTGGAGCGGAACGCAGGTGCGGCGATTCGCAAATGTCCCGATTCATCTTGTCCTCGAAGCGACACGCAGGGCGCCCACTTGAAATAGGTTTCAATGAGATGCCGAGCCCTCCCTTCAAGACTGTCCTCGATCACGAATTGGCCACGACCGACTCGGAACACTCTCGTGAAAACGATCCGGTCCCCGTCAAGACGGGAAAACCCCGTGTGGCGGATGGCCATGCGGAATGTCTCGCCTTCCATTCCCCAAGAGACGTCCACGTTGCCCTGCCGGTAAGAATCCGGGTACCGACCCCGATACCGATAGATAAATGGCTCCAGGCCATCGATGAGCACGCTATTGTGCGCCCTTGCCGAGAGGCCGTAGAGCCCGAGCGAGTCATGCTCCTGGTAGTTCAACCTCCCTGGATCAGTGAGAATCTCCGTGCCGTCCCAGTACAGGCAGAAAGCTCCGATGTCGCAGTGGCCGTGAGAGATAAAGGGAGGTGCCCCGCAAGGCTCCACATGCCAGAAAACGGTCAGGGCGCCCCAATCGAGACGATACCACCCACTCTCAGGGAATGAACGAAACACCGGCTGCTCCATACCCACCGCAGTAGTGCTGGTTGCACCGCGAAGGGGCAGCCCGTCAAACAAGCTTGCCCAGCCACTCAGCATGGAACATGGAGGAATCTGCTCCGGCGCAAAGAGCTTCATCGCCTCCCGGCACCACGGGAGATCAATCAGCCATTGCCACGAACAGTCTGGGGAGACATCGCCGATCGTCGGCATCACCCAGGTGCCGGTGTGCTTATTGCGTACAAGAAAAAACCAGCACCGCTCGACCATCAAGGCTGCGGTCGGCTCGACGAGAGCGCGCACTTGCTGTTCCCCGGTGACCCGGCAGATCCAGAGTATCTCCAGCAGCCATCGTGTCACCAGGAAATGATAGTGACTAGAGCCTTCCCGCAGGAAACCGTCGGCAGGGACAAGCCTGGACAGGTCGTTCCGTAGGATAGCCGCTGCCAGCTCGGTGGCGGAAGCGATCTGCAGGGCTTGGCCTGCAAAGCAAAGCGCTCGCGCATTGTTAATCACGTGATTCCCGGTGGATTCCCCACCCTTGTATTCCAAGCGACAGGCTAAATATCTCGCCATCACGGCCAAAGCCTGCGCGATATCCCCAGGCACTTTCGGCGTGCTGTCAAGGGAGCGGTCGGTAATGGCGAGAAAAAGGATGGCATTGCAAATTCGTTCGCCGGTGGTATAGCTCTCCCAGGGAAGCCCCCTGTTAGCTTTCATTATTTGGCCGGTCCAGTCACGCATCAGGTCGAGCCCCCAATGCTGAATGGCGGGGCTGGGTTCCTCCGTCAGCTTCACCAGCAGCCAGTTCCAACGATGAAGCGATACCGTCTGCTCCGGATCTTCAAAGACGGTTTCCCACTGGGGCCTGCCGGTAAACCAGTAATACCCGGTGGCAAGCTTCAACCGGTCTTGGCCAGCTCCCAAACGCGTAGGAGGGGCTGCGGTCACATCCCCGCAAGGGAATGCTCCCTCACCGGCGATTCCGGCCGTCAGCATTTTGGACGCCTGTCTGACTTGCCGAGGATAATGGGCCGCTGGAGGCAGGGCCCGTTTCACAGCCGTGGCAGCCACCTTGGTGAGATAAAACACACCAGCCTTAGCAGCAAAGGCCGGGTTGCCGCATCGTACAAGGAGGTTTTTCCACTCAGCCACCATGTGCAGTTTTCCCAGGCTCCCGGCTGATTAACTGCCTGGCGCGAGACACGCCTTCCCCGCTGAAACAGTTTTCCTATTCTGGGCTCTGTAGGTCTGCCCAATTGCCGGATGGCTGGGGTTTTCTCGCTCTTATGTTCCAGCCCCACCCCATGACGCCGCCCAGCCATACCTCGAGCTTGGTCTCAGGAATGATTGGTTGACCATAAACAAGCCTGCCACCTTCATGCATCTTGTAGTCTAAAGCACGCAGTAAACTCTCACGCCATTGTGCAACCCCGGGTATGGGAAGATGAGAAATCGAAAATGAGTTTCTCCTGAGGGACACAAGGTCAAATTGGCCAAACATGGCCATAAGCTGCCGCTTGCTGAACACCCGTGTAATTGGATTCTCTTCCTGGCGATATTGAGGGCGCCCCTCCGTTATCCTGCCAAGCCACCGTGCTTCCGGCAAGCGAAATAGCAAGCCGGTAAGCACACCTTTAGGAACCAACCGGCACCAGTAATAGGCCGAATGCTTGGCATACAGCATGATACTGGCCTCGCCTCCCGGCTTAAGAACCCGAAAGCACTCACGCACACAGGCGGCCGTGTCTTCCGTATGGTGCAAGACTCCGTTACTGTACACGAGGTCGAACGCGTTATCTGCGAATGGCAAGGCCTCGGCATCGGCTCGAATAGCGAGCCCTCCCGCGAATGTTCCGTTCCGCATCAGGCTGAACTTATGATTTGTAGACCTTGCACGCTCCGGGGTGATGTCCATCGCTGTCACACGGGCTCCATACTGTAAAAATAACGCCGAATGCCCACCGGCCCCGCAGCCAACCTCAAGCATCTCTCTCCCGCTCAATGCGTTGAGATTTATCTCTTCGACAGCTAAATGGTGTCGTTGTCGAAGCAGGTCTTCGAGCAAGGCAAGCTCCCTTTTCAATGCATCGGCTGTGCGCACTGAATCGTCAGGCTCATACCACTGCTGATATGTATCTCCCCAAAATGTCGAAATTTTCTGCTTCGTCCCCGAGAGGCGTGCCGGTGTCAGGTCAACGATCCCATAACGCTCATCGTAATAGTCAACTTTGCATGCTCTGCATGCAAGGCCGGTGTTAAGCTCAAGAGGTCCCCGGCAGCCTGGACACCTGAACAGTCGCAGGCGAGACTCAATTTCCCAACGTGGACCCACTAACTCGCCCATGCGATTTGATATTCCTGCACGCGGTCTGTGAATTCTTCAAGCGTGACCGGCTAAGAGTTGCAAGTCTGGGAACAACTTTCTCTGGATATCTTCACAGGAGAGCAATGGGGAGCCGGCGGCACCGCTTGAGAACGTCACGCCACTCTCTACTCAGCACGAACGATTCGGCCATCAGCCGGCCCCAATCGGGCCACACACTCGCGGGCGATCCGTTCCGCTGCTCCGCCGTCTCCAGGGTAGAACAACCGCACCAGCGCAAGCTCTCTCATCTCTTTGTCAGGTAGGAATCGACAGGGATCCGCACGGAAATCCAGGATGGCCTGGCGCAGGCTTGCCACTGATCCAAATCGCGGGATCGTCGCAGTCTCGCTGAGCGCAGAGCCGTTGAACTCCAGCGGCAGCCATTGCCAGACGGGCTTGCCTTGCAAAAGGGCCTCCTCAGCGACCGTAGAGTAGGTGAAGAGGATGAGATCGGCTCGTTCTAAATCATCCGGCAGAGAGCCCTGGGTCAACTCGATTTGATCCCGGTAGAGAGCAAACCGGGGATGGTGCTCAGTTCGGCTGAAGGGGTGATTGCGCAGAAAGAGTTTAACCCCCTCCATGCCTCGTGTCGCCGCCCACGCTGCCTCCACCATATCCACCTCCAGTTCCACGTCCAGGCTGGAGACAATCAGAATGTGGATCACTCCATTCGCACCGGCTCGCAGCATGGCAGCCCTGGGCAGGGACGCCTCACGCGACAGACGGACATGGTCATAGCGAGGCGAGCCGGTCAGGAGTACTTGATCCTTCGGGTACCCGCATTCCATAAACAGTTCTTGTCCGAAAGTCCCCATGGCACAGACGGAGTCCGGATGAGGAACCGCGCAACCGTCCGGCTCACCCCTGAACTCGATAGAGGGATGAAGAAACAAAAAGGTCTTCTCATGGCACCAACTGCAATGCTGAGTTGCGAGGCGGACCGCCTCGACTCCGGCCCGTCGGACGCCCTCATAGTGGGCCCGCGCGTAAAGAAAGTGTTCGAGAAAACTGAGCGTCACCTTGGGTCGGTATTGCCGACAAGCCCGCTCGGTCGCCAGAGCAACCAGAGAATTGTGAGAAAGGCCGGCATTGAGGAAACCCAGCAGCAACCGTTCTACGAACAGGGGGTAATAGTCGATCCCGGCGTCGAGAAACAACGCTCTGAACGCCGTCTGCTTCCTGACCGCGAGAAACTTCGTCGCCGGTCCGAAATCGCCGACAGCCTGGATGATGTCCCAAGGGTGCAGAAACCACTCCAGGAGCACCACGTCCTGGTTGCCCCAAAGCGGGGCCAGAACTGCCTTGAGGCGGCGGCTCTCCTTGCCCGGTTCTGTATGAGGGTCAAACCAAGCAAACCATCCGACGGAGCGAAGTCCCTGCCGCCTCAATTGTTCCGGAAGCGATCCAAAATACCGATCGGTCAGAGACTGAGTACGTGTGTTCCACCAGACGCTCCAATCCCAGAAGCCCGAGAGGATAATGTCGAAAGGACCGGCGGGACGCTTTGTCCAGCAACGGATCGCGACCCAGCGCTGCAAGGCCCTGACAGCATAGCGAAGACGCGAGGCAAACCCTCGGAGCCAGGGCCACCAGCCCGGTCGGCCCCGGCTGGCACCTTGCTCCTCAACCAGAAACCGGCTTCTGAGAATCGCCGCCAGCTCCCACGGCGCTCCTACCAGAACTATCTTCTTTGCCTCGTACCGAGCCGCCACTGCCTGGATCGTCCGCGCCACGATAATCCAGTGGAACGACGGGTCGCTCTCACAGTCCCTGAATGTTACGGAATGGTACCACCACCGGCTCGCTTGCCCCGGAGGCGCAAGAGCTTGCCGTAACGTACGGCCGGTACCATCCGAAATTGCGCCGATGCGGGCCACAAGATCAATGTAGAAGCTCCTCGCATCAGCCCGAACCTCCCGGGAGGCTTCTCGCGCGCGAACGAGCTTGCCCTGGAATTCTCGTTCCAGGTCATCCTCGATCGAGGGTGGAAGAAAGCTGAGCAGCACCACGTTGCGCCCATTGGGAGGCGTGTCCGGCTTCTTCCAGCATACCCATAATTGATGCAGTTCCTCTGGTGACCCGACACGTTCCATGTAACAGCCGTTTATATTTGGCCTTCTGTTCCGTTTAGAGGCTTCGCAGAGCCCAAACCGCACGAGGGCAGCGGAATGAGAAGGAAGACCCGAAGAAAGAAAGTCGCTACAGCTTGGCGACCGGCTGAGCCCGAAAGTAGGAAGCGATTGCTTCCTTGAGTTTTTCGTCGAAGGGCAGCCTGACTTTCCTCATGCAGCCCGGGCCGGAGGTCAAAATGCAGGTGAGGTTGTTGTCCAGATTTTTCTTATCCTTGGCGAGGGCCTTGAAATACCGGTCCAGTTGGGCCGGGTCCAAGCTAAAGTCAGGCATGTTTCTGACCAGCATTTCGCGCATGGATAGAAACGTCTCGCGGTCCAAATACCCCATCTCGAGCGAAACGTAATTGGCGATGTCCATCCCGAGGGTCACCGCCTGACCGTGCCGGACACTATAGTCGCTGATCGTTTCAATGGCATGACCGAAGGTATGCCCATAATTGAAAAGGTTCCGTTCATTGTGGTCGAACTCGTCAATCTCGACCATTTTCTTCTTGATCTCGAGGCACGCACGGATGTGATCCGCCAACAAGACCGGGGTTCGGATGACGGCGTCGTATTGATCCATGAGCGTCCTGGCTTTACAGGATCCATCCACAAAGTAGAAATGAAGGATTTCGCCGACGCCGGACCTGATTTCATCGACAGGCAAGGTATGCAGAAAATTCACGTCGATGAATATCTTCGACGGCGGGTAAAAGGTCCCAACCAGGTTCTTGTACTGACCCACATTGAGCGAACTTTTGCTTCCGACGCAGCTATCGGCTTGAGCCAGCAGCGTGGTGGGATAGAACGTCCAGTCGATGCCTCGGAAGAGAATCGACGCGATGAACGCCGAGATATCCTGAATGATGCCGCCGCCGATGGCAACCACGGTCGCGTTTCTCCGGATGTTGGCCTGGACGAGCGTCATCAGAAGGCTCTGGCAATGGTCCAGGGTCTTATGCTGCTCGGTCGCCCGGACCGGCACTATGCGGTCGACCGGCAACACAGGCTTCAGCCTTCTGCCATACAGATCCAGCACGCCCTCGTCCACGATAAAGAACGACGACTCGGTTTCTCGCCGCAGCGACTCGACGAAATCATCCACGAAATTGATGCGGTAATCGCGGAGTCTGGACCGGACCGTGAACCAATCAGACATTCACGTACCCCCCGTCCACGATGATATTCTGGCCCGTGATATAGGTGTTCAAGGAGCTCGCAAGAAAGAGAACGACTCTCGAAATCTCGTCCGGCATGGCAAAGCGTCCCACTGGAATCTGGTCGGTCAGTTCCGCGATCTCGTGCTCGCTCAAGGTGCTGGCGGTCAGATCGGTACGGACGAACCCTGGCGACACCGCGTTGACCAAGACGTTGTGCCGGGCCAGCTCGTTCGAGCCGGCGACCGTAAGCCCCCTGAGCCCGAATTTGCTGGCCGAATAGATTGCGCGTTTCTCCCGGCTGATCACTCCGAACAGCGAAGCGATGTTGACGATACGGCCGTAGCGGTTCTGTTTCATGGTCTTGCTGACGGTCCGCATGATCATGAACGGAGCTTTGAGATTCACCGCCACAATGTGGTTCCAATCCTCCTCTCTAGTCTCGTCGAGATAATTGATGCGGTTGATGCCGGCATTGTTCACGCAGACATCGACCCTCTCGAGCTTGCCAAGCTCTTCAAGAAACGCACCTGTGCTCGCAGGGTCTGTGAAGTCCACGCAGAAGTACCGGATCTTCGACTCGTCCAAGCCTCGCGAGCTTCTCCGGAGAGCCTGAACCTGCTCCTCCTTCGTGCCCGTAAGGACAAGGCGCGCTCCGAGCTTTGAAAAATCATCGGCGAGCTGTTTCCCGATGCCGCGGGTGGCACCGGTGATCAGCGCAACCTGCCCTTCGAAGTTGACATTCATGTGAGATATCCCGTCATCTGGTCAGCGTCGCGATGAGGTTCTCCACTGCCTCGAATTCCATCCGCCTGCGACACTCGCTGGTATAGGAACCAATGTGGGGCGTGAGGATGACCTGAGGGTATCGCGTCAACGGCCCGCTATACGGTTCCATCTCGAACGTGTCGAGCCATGCCCCTGCAATCGTCTTCTGTTCCAATCCGTTGAGCAAGGCCGCCTCGTCGATCAGCCCGCCTCGGGCTGCATTCATGACGAAGGCCCCCGGCTTGAGCAGCGCGAATTCTTTCTTGCCCAAGAGGCAGGTCTCACCGCTACAGTGGAGGGTCAGGACATCGGCCTGCGGCAGGGCCTCCTCCAGCGAGACCAGCGGCACCCCTGCCACAGGTTCGGAAAGGTGCGGATCGACGGCCAGCATCCGCGTCTTGAACGGGGTCAGCAGCGAGGCGAGATGCCGCCCGATCCGGCCGAACCCGATGATGACGATCGTCTTGCCTTCAAGCTGGAGGCCGATCTTCTTGGTCCACTTCCCTTCGTGCAGGTCTCGATCCATCTGGGGGACCATTCGAAGGAGGCTGAGCATGGCACCCAGCGTTAACTCCGCAACGGCGGCCGTTGGACCGGAGGGTGTGGTACAGACCTCGATACCGAGCTCACTGGCCGCTGCCAGGTCCACATTGGAGAGCCCGGAGCCACATCGTGAGATGACTTTCAGCCTGGACTTCTGCAACACCTCGCGGTCGAGCGGTTCCAGACCGGCGATCAATCCCGTGACTCCCCCTTCCAACAGCTTGGTCAGCTCCTCCTTGGCTAGCTTACGCTTGAACGGGTTATCGATAACCTCACACCCGACCTCGATTAGCCGATCGAGGGGCGCTCGATCCAACTCTCCGAACGAGGATGGGCCGATCAGGACTTTGATTCCCGCGAGGCGTGTCACTGGAGAATCTCTCTCTGGGTTTGCGTCCGGCTAATCAATCAGGACACGGGATATCGTGGGCTTTTCGCCACTCCTCGTCGGCCCAATAGATTCGATAGACGATCTTCATGGTGGCCAAGGCTTCCGCACTGTTGCCCGACACGATGACGCCCCCATTGCAGATGGCATCAGCAAACTCGTTGACTTCGTCCGACCACGAGTTGTCCTCCAGGTAGGTCACGGTTTCCTCACGGGCTGTCCCGGTATCGGATTCATCGCGCCGGCCGATGATGAGCTTTTCCTGGCCGTAGCTCTTGGACCCCGAAAGGATCCCACGGAGCTCCAGGTATCCTTTGGTCAGGGCGATTTCCAAACTGAAGCGGTGCTGCCACTGGGTCGCGCTGGAATGCAGCATGGCAATGCGGCCCCCGGCATCTCGCATTAACGCAAAGGCATTGTCCTCCACATCGTGGATCCAATATCGATTGGACACCAAGCTCTTGACTTCCATGAACTCCCCGCAGAACAGTCGGAGCAAGTCCACCATGTGGATGCCCTGATCCAGCAGAATGCCCCCGCCGGCGTATTTCCGTTCAGCCCGCCAGCCCCCGGAGAAGGGGATGATCTTGCTTTTCCCGTAAACTCCGCGCAGGTTGACGATGTCTCCCAGTTCGCCCGACTGCACGATCCGGAGCGCCTCCCGCACTGAGTCGTGGTAGCGATGATTAAACCCGTACTTCAACAACAGGCCGGGATGCCGTTTCTCGACCTCGATCACTCGGGTGATATCTGCTACGTCCCGCCCGGGCGGCTTTTCACAAAACACGTGCCGCCTCCGTTCCAAAGCCGCAATGGTCACCTCCGGAGCCAGGTAATTGGGTAGGCTGACGAAGACCGCGTCCAGCGGTTCCTCCAGAAGCTGCCGGTAATGGGGGAAGCACCGGACGCCGTCGGGCATCGTGCCGGCCTCGGCAAAATATTGATCGCAGACCGCGACCGTTCTCATGCGGGGATGCTGGTCGATGAAGTAGCGCCGCCGCTTCCCCACCACGCCATAGCCGGCGATCCCGATCCTGAATTGTTCACGCCTCAAGGAGAACTCCTGTCCGGCCTTCTCACGCCACGCGCCCAACGCGCAGGCTGCCCTTAAAGGTAGGCTTCGACCAACGGATCGCGCGCAAGCAATTCCTCGGCGCGCTGAATATCTCTGGGCACATCCACGCCGATCATGGTGCCGTTTGTATCCACCATCCGCACACGGTAGCCATGCTCGACCGCGCGCATCATATCGACCGACTCAACTTGTTCGAGCGGCGTGGGGGATAACTCGGAAAAGAGTTGAAGGAAGTCGCTCCGGAAAGCGATGATTCCTAGCTGCTTCAACTTGGCGTAGTCGCCTGAGAGCGCCTTTTTGCACGAGGGAATCGGTTCGCGGGAGATATAGAGCAGGTCTCCGAACCGGTTGGTCACTACCTTGGGCACGTTCGGATCCAGGAAGTCTTCCATCTTCTCGATCCTCGTCACCAGATTGGACGCCGGCAGCGATGCATCCTTCAGAAGTGGTTCGACGACTTCCTCGAGCATTCGCGGGAGCACCAAGGGTTCGTCTCCTTGCACGTTGATAACCACATCAGCATCCAGTCCCCGCGCAGCTTCGGCGACGCGATCCGTGCACCGCTCATGGACACTAGAAGTCATCACGACCTTGCCGCCTGCTGTCTGCACGACATCTTTGATCTCTTCATCGCAGGTCGCAACAATCACCTCGTGGACGAGATCGCAGAGCACCGCGCGCCGGCGCACGTGCTCGATCATCGGCAGACCCAGGATAAGGGTAAGCGGCTTCCCGGGGAAACGGATCGAG
>Ga0194128_10002738_pt1 | contig 27995 bp, 25 predicted proteins | sample TA2KigCa65mmetaG_FD_148650 | JGI IMG/M metagenome (GOLD analysis project Ga0194128, IMG submission 148650) | Freshwater microbial communities from Lake Tanganyika, Tanzania - TA2015037 Kigoma Deep Cast 65m | ecosystem: Environmental > Aquatic > Freshwater > Lake | place: Tanzania: Lake...
TGGCGGGCTTGTGGCCCGCCGGCGCGGGCAGCCGCTTCTTGAGCAGCAGCTCGGCGTGGGCGAGGAAGTGCTCCTTCGAGATCTTCCCCGCGTCGACGTCGGCCAGCAGCGCCCGCTGCGCCTTGTACTCGCGGTTCTCGATCCCCGCCTTGCTCTGCAGCATGCGCCACGCCTTCCGGCGCTCCACGCAGAAGAGCACCAGCTGGCGCGAGATCGAGCGGTATTCCGGCGCGCCGCCGGCGCCCTGCACGCGGATGTAGACGCCGAAGTCGGGCACGTAGGACCGGTGCTCGGGCCGCAGGTACCGCCGGTAGACGACGTCCTGCTGGGTGATGCGGACGAGCATGTTCTCCAGCGGGATGAGCTTCTCGGCGTCGTCCTTCTTGATCTTCTTCAGGTGGTTGCGGAAGCGCGCCTCGGTCGCGCACCAGTGGGCCACCGTGTAGCGGTACGGCTCGTTGGTGGTCTTGAATTTGGTCTCGTACCAGTCCAGGTCGATCGACGGGTTGCCCTTGACGTCGAGCGCCTCGTGGTACGACTCGCCGAGCCGCGGGTTGAAGACGAACTCCGGCGCGCCGCGCGAGTCGCGGACGCGCTGCGCCTGGATGAGCGCCAGGTCGTCGGCCACGCCGTGCTCGGGCTGGCACGTCGTGAAGCACTGCAGGAACGCCGTGCCGCGGTACTCGAGGGCGTCGAGGATCGAGCGATAGAGCTTCGGCGCGTTCGCGATTGAGATCTGCGCGACGAACGGCGAGCCATGGCCCGCCAGGAACGTCTCGGCGACGGTCTTCTTCTCGTGGCTCTTGCCCTGCGTGGCGGCGCCGAACACGTTCATGTCGTTGCCGCCCAGCATCGGCGTCGAGTCGGAGTTCTGGCCGCCGGTGTTCGAGTAGACCTGCGTGTCGAGCATGACGCCCTTGATGTTGGGCCGGTTCTGCAGGATGACCTTCGACACGTTCTGGTACCCGATGTCGCCCATGCCGCCGTCGCCGCCGACCACCCAGACCTTCGGCAACTCGATGATCTCCTGGTCGGTCATCAGCGCGTCGCTGAAGTGGACGAACTCGTAGTACTCACGCGGTGTGATGACGTTCGACTCGCGCTCCATCAGGGCGTCGGCGAGCCGCTCCGGAATGACCGACCGCCGGCCGTGGTCGACCATGAAGCTCTCGCCCATGAGCCAGCCGATCGTCATGCCATCCTGGAAGAGCGAGTTCATCCACGGGTAGGGGTGCGGGTTGTTCGGCGGGGTCGAGCCGTAGACCGTGTTGCAGCCGGTGTGCGCGGCCATGGCCATGACCGAGGTGCCGTTGGCCAGCCGGCCGTCGATCGCCTGCAGGTTCTTGTGGATGAACGCCTCCTGCCGCATGACGGCCGTGAGGGCGTCCACGAGGTCGCGGTCCGAGATCGGGCCGTGCTCGGCGATGCGCGCCTGCGTGTCCGTGTCGTCCTCGCCGCCGAGTCCCATGAGCAGGTGCGCGATCGCCTGCCGCAGCAGCTCGTACTCCTGCGGGCTTCGCTCCTTGATCGCAGCCAGCCGCGCCACGCCCTCCGTGTCGAGCCGGTCGGCTTTGGCGCGGAAGCGGTCGGCCTTGGCGTGGTAGATCGGGCGCATGAACGCCTCGGTCACCGCCGCCACCGAGCGCAGGATGCTCTTCTCGCCGCAGCCGGCGCAGGCCCCGTCGCCCGAGACGAGCGCGTCGTAGTTGCGCCGCACCATCAGCATGTTGCGCAGCGTCGCCGTCTTCGAGTCCTGCGGGCGTGAATCGTTGTAGAGGCCGAGATACTTCGGGGCCGTGTCGGGGAGGAGGTTCAGGAAGGCGGTGCCCGTCTCGTGCTCCGCGTTGACCTCCTCGGTCTCCTGCACCATCTTCAGCGCCTCGTGCTCGCCGCACGCCGTCACGCACGCCGCGCATCCCTTGCAGAGATCGGAGACGAAGATCGAGAAGACGCCGCCGGCCCCCGGACTGCGCTTCTCGGGGGTCGCGAAGATGGCGTTCGCCTTCTGGTACGCCATCGGGACGCGGCCGATGATCTCGAAGAACTGCTCCTTCGCCTCCGGCGCGACGACCCCGTCGACCTCGTGCGTCACGGCCCGGATGATGTCCGGGAGCGGACGCCCGTCCTTGCCGGCCAGCGACTCGCGCATGACCGCCCGGGTCCGCTTCTCGATCTCCGGCACCAGGCCGAGCAGCTTCTGCCGCTCGCCGCCGTCGCGCACGTAGTTGGTGACCGCCGTGCGGAGGATCGTGTCGAGGTCCTGCGAGCAGTTGGGGAGCGCGGTGTCGGGGCAGACCGCGATGCACTCCATGCACTGCGTGCAGTTCTCGGGGATGTAGAGCGGCGTCTCGCGGCGCGCCACGTACTTCGACGCCGTATCGCCGCTGCCGGCGGCCATGATGCCGAGCGCCGCGTACTCGTTCGCCGGCTGGTTATAGCCGTGCTTCGACCGGAACAGACGGTCGAACTCGGCGACCCGCGTGAGCGGCGTGCGCTCCGGCTGCGCCGCCGGCAACGGCACCGTGCGGCAGCCCGTCCCGCAGCCCTCGGTCGCCGCCAGGCTCGGCGGCATCACGACCGGCAGCAGCGCCCGGCCGCGCAGCGTCGACCGGTCGGGCGCCTCGAGCTCGCCCACGTTGATCTCGCGGACCAGCTCGAAGCCCTTGGTCATCACCTGCATGTTCGACTGGACCACCCCGTCGCCCAGCTTGCCGAACTTCTTGACGTACTGCTTGTGGACCGCGTCGCGGAACTGCTCCTGGGTGATGCGGAATTCCTGGAGCATCGGGGAGACGGCAAAGAAGACGCCCAGGAACGCGTTGCCCTGCATGCGCAGCTGCAGGTCGGCGCGGTCGGTCGCCTCGCGCGCGATCGTGAAGCCGGGGAGCGTGAACACCCGGATCTGCTTCTGGATGATCTCCCGGCGGGCCCAGAGCGGCAGCCGCTCCCACGCCTGTGCGCCCTCCTCCTCCGACTCCCAGACCAGCGATCCCCCCTCCGACATGCCGTCGAGCGGGTTGGTGTGGGTGAACGCCTTCGGGTCGCAGCAGAGCACGACGTTGACGTGGCGCAGGTCGCAGTTCACGCGGATGCGCTCGGGGGCGGCAATCATGAAGTACGACGTCGGCGCGCCCTTCTTCTCCGACCCGTACTTCGGGTTCGCGCTGACGTGGATGATTTCCTTCGGGTTGCCGAACTCGTCGACGATGTTGTCGCGCTCGTAGAGCAGGTCGTTGAGGTCGCCGATGATCGCGCCCAGGTTCTTGCCGGTCGTAATGGCGCCCCAGCCGCCCACCGAGTGGAACCGCACGGCAATCGCCCCCTCCGGGAGGAGCGACGGCGTGTCGTCCGACTTCACCTCGTACGGGTGATCGATGCCGAGCACGATGAACGAGGCCCCGGCGGAGGCGTTCTTACCGTCCTTGCGGGCCCGCTTCCCGGTGGCGAACTCGTACGCGCCGAGGACGTGCTCCGGCCGGAAGTCGCGCGATCCGAGGCCGTAGACGCCGCCGACGAGCCGCGGCATCTGATCGGCCGTGATCCTCGGCAGGCCCTCGACGCCCTGCAGCGCCTTGTTCAGGGCGGTGCGGATGTCGCGGCCCATGGGGTTGTCGCCCGCCATCGGCTCGTCGGTGCGCTCGAGGATGATGACGTTCTTCTTCCCGGCCAGCGCCCCGACGACCGCCGCTTCGGGGAACGGCCGGAAGACGTTGATGTGGATCGACCCGACGCTCGCCTGCTCCCGCGCGCGCAGGTAGTCCACCGCCGCCTCGATGTTCTCGGCCGCCGAGCCGAGCGAGACGAAGACGGTCTCGGCGTCGTCGCACTTGTACTGGCTGACGAACCCGTAGTAGCGCCCGGTGAGCGCCGCGAAGTCGCGGTAGGCGGCCTCGAAGAACTCGAGGATGGGTTCGACGAAGTTGTCGCGCCGGGCGACCACGCCCTGCATGTAGTGCTCCTGGTTCTGCACCGGTCCGAGGAGCACGGGGTTGGTCAGGTCGATCATCTTCGGCACCCGCCGGCGCCGCGGGCCGAACAGCTTCCGCTGGCTTTCGGTGGGGCAGTCGATGAGGTCGTCGGGGGCGCCCAGGTACTCGCGAATCAGCTCCGCCTCGTGCTTGTAGAACGTGCGCTCGAGGTGCGTCGTCAGGAAGCCGTCCATGACGTTCATCCCCGGCGTCAGGCTGGTTTCGGTCACGCGCCGGAGGATGAGGGACTGGTCGGCCGCCTGCTGCGCGTCCTTCCCGAACACGATGATCCAGCCCGTGTCGAGGGCGCCGTAGACGTCGTCGTGGCCGCAGTGGACGTTCAGGGCGTGCTTGGTCAGGGCCCGGGCCCCGACTTCCAGCACCATCGTCGAGCACTTGCCGGGCGCGTGGTAGTACTGCTCCACGCCGTAGACCACCCCCTGGCCCGACGTGTAGTTGACCACCCGCTTCCCGCACACCGAATGGGCGATGGCGCCGCCCTGCGCGGCATGTTCGCCTTCGGCCTCGATCGCGATCGTGTTCTGGCCGAACACGTTGACCTTGCCCTCGGCGTACGCCTGCTGGTACAGCTCGCCGCCTTCGGTCGATGGTGTGATGGGATAAAAGACGCCCGCGTCGGCGATGCGGGCCTCGGTATGGTACGACACCAGCTGGTTACCGTTGGCGGTAACCCTGATCCCGGGGTAACGAGGCCTTTCCTTCATCACACGACCTCCCCGACTCGATTCCAGTGGGAAAAACTCCGTGATTCAAGCATAGCCCGACCAAAGAGGGTTCGGAACCCCCGAATTCTAGCCGAAAAGAACAGTGGACGCCGGCCGCGGGGCCGTGCTACATAGCGCAGGAATCGCGCCGTTTTTGTCGGAAAAGGGGGATGCTGTGGCGCTGCTCGCGTGCCTGGCCGATGTGCTGAAGCGTGAACGAATGCCGTACCTGGTCTACCGGCACCCGCCCGCGTACACCGCCCAGGAGACGGCCGCCATCGCCCACGTGCCCGGGCGCTCCGCGGTCAAGGTGGTCATCTGCTTCGCGGACGGCCAGCCGGTGCAGGCGGCCGTGCCGGCCCCCTATCTCGTCGATCTCGAGCGGCTCCGGCAGCTCGCCGGCGCCCAGACGCTCCGCCTCGCCAGCGAGGCCGAGATTGCCGCGCTCTACCCGGATTTCGAGGTGGGGGCGATTCCCCCATTCGGCACGCTCTACGGCCACCGGGTGTTCGTCGAGCAGTGCTTCGTCGGCGAGCCGGAGATGGTCTTCGACGCCGGCACACACACCGAGTCGATCTGCATGCACTATGCCGACCTGGCCGAGATGGTCCGGCCGACCGTCGGCGTGTTCGGCGTGCATCCCCGGCGCCTTGGAGAATCCTGAACAAGTCACAAGTCAGAAGTCACAAGTCAGAAGTCACAAGTCAGAACGTCACAAAGCCCCTCGCCCGCTTTGTGACTTCTGACTTGTGACTTCTGACTTGTGACTTGATGAGTTACCTCGTGGCCGGGACGCGCGCCACGTCCCCCACGGCAAACGCAATCAGGTTCGTGCCCGCGGGCACGAGCACCTGCTGGCGTCCGTCGAGCATGTAGGTAATCGCCGACGTGCCATGCAGGGCCGCTCCCATCGGGAACCGCCACAGCAGCTTGCCGCTCCGAGAGTCGAGCGCGAGGAAATTCCCCTCCGCGTCGCCGCTGAAGATCACTCCTGACGCCGTCGACAGCAGTCCGGACGTCGAGGGCGTGATGTACTCGAATTCCCACTTGCGGTCGCCCGTCGTCGGATCGAGCGCCCGCAGCGCGCCGTAGGCGCGATAGTCCGGGCCCTTGGCCCGCTGCCCGGCGCCGCCGGTGAACCGTTCGCCCGGCACGTACTCCTGCTTCCAGGCGTAATAGGTGGCGCACACCTCGCGGGCGTTCACGAAGAAGAGCCGCTGCGCCGGATCGTAGGTCGGGGGCCAGAAGTTGGTCGCCCCCGTGACGTCGGGACAGGTGGTCGAGCCCTTTTCGTCCGGCACGTGGCCCGGCAGCAGGACCGGCCGTCCATCCGGGCCGATCTCCTTCGCCCACGTCGTCACGACGAACGGCTTGGCCACGAGGATCTGCCCCGTCGCGCGATCCAGCGTGTAGTAGAAGCCGTTCCGGTTGGCGAACATCACGACCTTTCGCAGCTGTCCGCCGATGGTCAGATCGGCCAGGATCGGCACCTCGGTGGCGTCCCAGTCGTGCAGGTCGTGCGGCGTGAACTGGTAGTGCCAGCGCAGTTTCCCCGTATCGGCGTCGAGCGCGACGATCGAGTCGCTGTACAGGTTGTCGCCCTTGCGGCTGTCGCTGTGGTAGTCGGGTCCGGGGTTGCCGATGCCGTAGTAGAGGAGATTCAGCTCCGGGTCGTAGGCGCCGGTCACCCACACGCTCGCGCCGCCCGTCTTCCACGAATCGCCCTCCCACGTCTCGTTGCCGGGCTCGCCGGGGCCGGGGATGGTGTAAAACCGCCACGCACGCTTGCCGGTGTTCGCCTCGTACGCGTCGATGAACCCGCGGATGCCGAACTCGCCGCCGGCGACGCCGACGATCACCTTGTCCTTGACGACGAGCGGCGCGATCGTCGACGCGTACCCCATCCGGAAGTCTTCCATCGCCGTGTCCCAGACGACGGTGCCGGTCTTGATGTCGAGGGCGAGCAGATGCGCGTCGAGCGTCGTCATGAACAACTTGTCGCCCAGGACGCCGAAGCCCTTGTTCACGAGGCCGCAGCACGCCGTGAGCGAGCCGGTCGGCGGCAGCTCGCGCACGTAGCGCCAGATCTCGCGCCCCGTGCGGGCGTCGATCGCCCAGGCCTTGTTGAGGGGCCCCGTCACGTACAGCACGTTGTCGCGCAGCAGCGGCGTGGTCTCGAAGCGGCCGAGCGTGTCGGTCTGGAAGATCCACTGCGGGAGCAGCCGGTTCACGTTCTCCGGCGTGATCTGCGTCAGCGGGCTGTGCCGCTGGTTGGTGTAGCTGCCGCCGAAGACGAGCCAGCGCGACCCGTCAGGTCGCAGGCCCTCGAGCAGCTCCTGGTTGCTGACGAGCGGCGGCGGCGTCCCCGAGGCGCCCGTGCCCTGGGCGGCCGGCGGGGCGGTCTGGGCGGCCAGGGACCCGGCGAGCGCGGCGGCCCCCAACGCGGCGACAGCGAGACGGACGATCAGGCGGGACATGCGCATCTCCTATCGATTTTCGGTGGCGGCCTGGGGCTCCGGACCCTGCAGCGCGGACAGATACGCCAGCAGGTCGTCGAGGTCCGCGTCGGTCAACTTCTCGCGGCCGAAGGTCGGCATCGCCGAGATCTTGACGTTGGTGACCCCGCGCAGGTCCTCCCGGAGGTAGCCCTGGATGCGCTCGCGCGTGTCCATGATCTGCACCGAGAACAGATCCTCGTTCTTCTTCACCCCCTGGATCTGCTGCCCGCTCGGCGTGGTCAGGACGATCGGCTCGTAGCCGGTGCGGAAATCCGGCACTTCCCCGCGGATCTGCCGCGCCATGTGGGCGCGTGTGCGGGCGACCCCGACGCGCGACAGGTCCGGACCGAGCCGTCCGCCGCGCCCGTTCACCCGGTGGCAGGCGAGGCAGTTGGTCTCGAAGACCCGGGCGCCGGCGATGCCGCTGCCGCGCGGCTCGTCGATCGTGGGCGTGGCGATGGTCTTCAGGTAGGCGAGGATGCGCCAGATGTCGTTGTCAGAGGTGCGCGGCGCGGGAAACGCCGGCATTTCGGTGTTGGGCACGCCGTGGCGGACGGTCCGGAACAGCGCGTCGTCGGTCCGGCCCCGCGCCCAGACCTGGGTGATGTCGGGACCGCGGATGCCCCGCGCGTCCATGCCGTGGCAGTCGGCGCAGCGGACGCGGTAGGCGCCCATGCCGGCCTTGATGGCCTCCGCGTCGCCTTCGAGCGGGTTCTTGGCCCCGTCCGCCGGAATCCGGACGAACACGTCCTGGGTGGGCGGGGTCGCCTGTGCCGCCAGATGGACGGCGCCCAATACGACAACGGCCAGCGCTGCAGGGATCAATCTCATGACCACAACCCTCGTACGGCGCGAATTATAGCCCGACGCGTTACGTGGCGTCCGGCTTCAGCCGGACCATGGCTACTCCTCGCGCAGCGGCGGCCTGGGCGCCGGAGGTTCGCCGTCCACGAGCGCCGGGAAGAGCGGCTGCGGCTCGACGCCGGCCGCTCCCTGCACGAGGCCGCGGCTGCGCACGTGCGGCGAAGCCAGAGCGTCGGCCAGCGTCAGCGCCGGCGCAAAGCAGCAGTCGGCCGGGCCGAAGCGGCGCTCGCATTCGTCCAGCGTCAGCTCGCGAAACATCGCCGCCACCTCGGCTATGAGGGCCCGCTGCGGCAGCGGCTCGTCCTGCCGTCCTGTCCAGTCCGGCCGCTCGGCGGCGACGCAGAACGCTCGCCAGAACTTGGCCTCGATCGCGCCCAGGGTGACGCGGCGTCCGTCCCCTGTCTCGTAGGCGCGGTAGTAGGCGGCGCCGCCGTTCAGCAGGCCTTCGCCGGGCGCGGCCGGGGCGCCCGTCGCGCCGAGGGCTGCCAGCGGCAGGATCTGCAGCGGCAGCACGGCATCGACGAGCGCGAGATCGATGCGGCATCCGCGGCCGTCCCGCGCGCGCCCGTGGAGCGCGCCGACGATCGCGAGCGCCGCGAAGAGCCCGCCCGCGCAGTCGGCCAGGGGCGTGTCGGGCAGGCCGCCGTCGGCGCCGACGGGCGGAAGCGCCCCGGCGAGCGCGACGTAATTGAGATCGTGCGCCGCCACGGCGGCCAGCGGTCCCGTCGCGCCGAACCCGTTCAGCGAACAGTAGACGAGGCGCGGGTTCACCGCCGCCAGCGTGTCGTAGCCGACGCCGAGCCGCGTCAGGACGCCGGGGCGGAACGACTCGACCAGCACGTCGGCGGTCGTGACCAGCTCCAGCAAGGCCGCGCGCTGCTCGGGATCCTTGAGATCGATCCGCCGCGTCGTCTTGCCGGCGTTGACGGCCGCGAAGTACGCGGACCCGCCGTCGGCGCGCCGCGGGCCCAGTTCGCGCAGGCCGTCGCCGTCGGGCGGTTCGATCTTCAGCACCTCGGCGCCCATGTCGGCCAGCAGCAGCGTGGCGAGCGGACCCGGCAGGTGCCGCGTGAGATCGAGCACGCGCACGCCGTGCAGGAAGCGATTGAGCCGAGACATCACGTGGCGTCCGGTCCCAGCCGGACCTCGTCGCACTACTTCCGCAGCTCTTCCTCGATCACCTTCTGGAACGTGGCAAACGGATGCGCGCCGACGAGCGCGCGGCCGTTGATGAAGAAGACCGGTGTGCCCTTCATGCCGATGTCGGCGCCGTCCTGGTAGTCCTGCAGGACCTCGGCCTTGTAGCGCTCGGAGTCGAGGCACTGGTCGAACGCGGCCGCCTCGAGCCCGATCTCCGCGGCCCAGCGCCGGACGTCGCGCGCGTTGTAGCGGACGACGTCGCGGCCGCGCCGGTCCTGTTCGCGAAAGGCCTTGTCGTGGAACTCCCAGTACTTGCCCTGGTCCTCGGCGCACTCGGCCGCCATGGCCGTCACCAGGGCCTCGGGGTGGATGTCCTGGATCGGAAAGTCCCTGAAGACGATGCGGACCCGCCCGGTGTCCACGTATTCCTTCTTGATGCGCGGCAGCGTCTCCCGCCAGAACGCCCGACAGAGCGGACACTGATAGTCGCCGAACTCGATGATCGTGACCTTGGCGTTGCCGTCGCCGAGCTGCGGGTCGTCGTCGATGCCGATGAACCTGGCCTGCGCGCCGGCGAGCGACGGCACGGCAGCGACGAACAACACCGCTGTCAACAGTACGCGCATCCCGCACCTCGCAATCCGGGGTGAGCCGTGGCGTCCGGCATCAGCGGAACCACGCGCGCTGTCACCACAGCGCCCGTCCCGAGGCCCGCCGGTCGAGCCAGTGAAAGTACGTTACCGTCGCGACGCTGACGACGTTCCAGAGGGCGCGGCTGCCGATCTCGATCGGCACCAGCGGATTGTAGAGCACCGCCAGTCCCACCAGGATCCATTTCTCCACGTCCCGCACGCGCGCCGGCTTCGCCAGAAAGTACAGACTCAGGCCGCAGAAGAAGATGCGGACCAGGATGTAGTACTCGCCGGGCATCGGCAGGAGCCCGAGCGCGACCGCCAGCCATGCGATCGCGATCACGCCCGGACGACGATAGCGCCAGCGCATCCGGCTTCCCAGTACGAATTATAGAAGCGCGAGGTGTTCAGAACTGCCGCGCACCCGGCGTCCGGACAGCGCAGGAACTGCTTACTCCGGCAGGCGAAGCTCCGACTTTCTTCGACATTCCGACTGGCACGTCGCTCGCTCCGCCCAGCCAGGAGAGACGATGGTACGATTGACGACGCGGCAGCGTAGCGGGCTGGCGGAAACGCTGCGCGAGCTGGCCAACTACGGCGTGGCTGCCTTGGTGTTCGGGCAGTTCGTCGGAGATCTCACAGTGTCGTGGTGGCGCCTGGTGGTCGGCGTCGTGATCTGGCTGGGCCTGGTGACGTTCGCGCTCGTGCTCGAAGGAGAGTAGCGATGAGCAATCCAATGGACAACGCACTGCTCCTGCTCGGCGGCATCACGATCGTCGCCGGCATCATCACGCTGCTCGACTGGTGGGGCCGCCGCAGGGACCGCAAGTCACACAACCGCGCGGCGTAGGGTTACCGAGTCGGTCGCTGCGTCCGTAAAGGCGTGCTGGGCGCGCGACGCAGTTCCCGGATCGGCAGTGGTTCGTGAGGATCGGCGTCCGCGATGGGATTCCAGAATCGCCGTGGCGGTGCGGTGTTCAGAATCGGCGCGCGTGGCGTACGCGAGGTGGGCAGAAATTTCGTACTTGAGCCCGCGCACGTGCGGTCTTCTTCGAAGACCGAGGACACGCAGGCGCTCGGCATCGGCATGCGTCAATTGCCCGCCACAAGACGCGCGAGATCCGCCGGCCAGTTCACAACCAGATTGGTCTCTCTCAGCACGATCGATGGCACCCGCAAGACCGCGAAGTGCTGCCCATCCGGAAACACGTCGTACGTGCCGGCAAGAGGACCTTCGAACAGCTGACGCGGCGTTGTCGCGCGGAAGGCGGGTGTGAATGAGACTCCGGCGATCATCACTCTCGACTCGTGACGGAAGAAGATCTCCTTCTCACTCAGTGCCCACTTCGGCAGGTGTCCACCATCGCTCGAGATCCTGAACTTACTGCCGCCACTCAGCGGCTGGACGTAGACCTCATAGCGGCCAGACTCATTGGAGCTGTAGGCCAAGAGCCGCCCGTCGGGAGAACACGTCGCGTCCTTCTCGTCCGCAGCCGTCGCGGCGAACGCCGAGGCAGTCCGATTTCCTTCGAGGCGTACCAGGTAGATATCCGAGCCGCCGTCGGGATTGTTTTCCTCGAAGGCGATGACGTCGCCAACCGGAGAAAACGATGTCGGGCACTGATCGAAGTCCCTGGACAGCAGGACCTCGAGCTGACCGCTCCCATCGGCAGGCATCGAACACAGCTCAAACGACCTTCCCTTGAAACACGCAAATATCACGCGACGTCCATCAGGACTCCAGATCGGGCTGATGTTCGCGTCCTGCGAGGTCAGGCGGATTCCTGTGCCTCGTTCCAATTCATAGATCCACATGTCCGAGGAAGGCCGTCCACTGCGCCGGCCAAGCGCAATTCGTCCACCATCTGGTGACACGGCGATGTTGAACGATACATCCCCACCTTGGTAATAACGGATTGGCTCTCTGAGAAGGGGAGCAACTATTCCCATGCGGTCGGCGCGCATGTAGAAGCACTCCGCTGCTTCACTTCGCGGAACGTAGACCAGCGTGCCAGACGACGACACGGCAAAATCGGCGTGATCAAGGCCGGCATTCCAACCGATAAAGATATCGCTGAGCACCGGCACCGCTGGACTGGTCGCCGTTCGTTGCGACGCCGAGAAGGTCACGGCGAACAGGGCGCCGGAACGGACGAAGGCGAGGTGGCCAGAATCGATATACTGCGCCTGAGTCGCGTCTCTGAGACCTTCGATGAGTTGCCACTGCCCCGACGATGATGAGAGGTAGGCAACGTTCGAACTGTCATGCGTGACCGCAGAGAAGAGCACATCGCCCGTATCGCCGACCAACTGAGGCCAGGCGTGATACTGCTCGCCTCGGTCGGTATCTGGCTGCGTCAGGCGAGAAACGCCGCCTGATTCGGCGTCCATCGCGTACAGTCCTGTGTTGCCGCCGCCGAAGATGATCCTGTCCTCCGGCGTCCATGCGGCCCCGCGCGCCTGCCCGAACGGCAGATCGCCGACCTTGACAGGGACGCCACCCTCCACAGCGATCTTGAAGATAGCCCCACCTACGACATACCCCAGCCATCTGGCGTCAGGGGAGAAGAAGGGAAGTTCAGCCCCTTCCGTTCCCGGCAATGCGTGGGGCTCAAACCGGTCGAGCGGCCGTACGAAAAGCCGCCGCGGGCTGCCTGCTGTTTCGGTGGAAAAGGCAATCGTGGTTCCGTCCCGAGAGATGGCAAGCGGCGGGTACCCCGCTTCGACCAGTTGCGTGCCGCCGGGGAGTTGCAGAACCACACGTGTGGCCGGGGGTTGCGCGAGCTGCCGCGCGGGACTGCCGAGAAACCACACCGCGATCGCGGAGACCGAAGCCACCGCAACCGCCCCCAATGTCAGCCATGCCGCCTGCCGACCTCGATGTGGCGTCGGCGGCGATTCAAGCCCGGAGAGCGCCTTGCGTGATGCATCACTAAGATCGAGGCGGACGATTCCGATGTGTGGAAGACGTCGTGAAGGATCCTTCTGAAGACATCGCCGCAGTAGTATTCGGACCTCGTCCGGCGTGCTCGACGGAAGCTTTCGCCAGTCCGGCTCAGATCGAAGGACGTTCGCAAACGCGACGCGAGCACCTGCGCCTCGCGCTCGAATCGCGCCAGTCGATCCGCATCGTGCGACAGTGCATCGGGGAGGACCTTGATGGCGACGTCGCGCTGCAGCCGCGTGTCGCGCGCGCGGTAGACCTGGCCCATTCCGCCCGCGCCAATGAGCGCGGTGATCTCGTACGGGCCGAGCCGTGTGCCGGCGGTCAGTGACACGAAAAACGTCAGCCGCGCCGGATTATAGCTGCAGGTGCCGGGTGTTCAGAATTGCCGCGCGACTCGCGGGGCGCCGTGGCAGCAACTGCGTACGCAGACCGATGGTGTCCGGATTTCAGGCGGAATTCGGACGGGCACGTTCTTCGCTTCCGCTCGTGGCCGCAGAAACGATGGTACGATTGAGGCTGACGCAGCGGCGGGTGTTCGGTGAGAAGCTGTTGGACCTGGCGAATTTCGCCGCGGCCGCGCTCGTCTTCGGTCAGTTCGTCGGGCAGCAGCCGGCGTGGTGGTCTGCGGTCGCTGCGGGCGTGGCCGTCTGGTTCATTCTGACCTCGGCCGGACTCTGGCTGATGAGAGATCGGTAATGGAGAATGCCCTCGGGATCCTGTTCGGGATCGCGCTCGTGGCCTGGATCATTGCGCTGCTCGACTGGTGGGGCCGCCGCAAGGACCGCAAGTCACACGACCGCGCGGCGTAAGTCGGGCTGACGCCGAGGCGAGACCCCGGTCCGGCTAAAGCCGGACGCTACGTACGAAGAACTGAGCCGGACGCCACGTACAAAGAAGGGCCGGACGTCGCGTCCAAGAGGGTGAAGCCGGACGCCACAAACGGGCTACCGCCTACGAACTACCCAACTACCAACTACCAACTACCACCTAGGAAAACAGCGTCGAGGCGATGCGCTGGGCGAGCGTGACCCACGGGGCCGGATAGAGCCCCATCCCCACCACCCCGACCAGACACACGCCAATCGCGGTGGCCAGCGTGCCGGGTACGCGCACCGGCTCCGGGCGCTCCGGCGCCTCGATGTACATCCGGCGCGCGACGAGCAGGTAGTAATAGAGGGCCACCACCGTGAGGACCGCGCCGAGGAAGACCAGGCCGTACATCCCGCGCTCGACCGCGGCCCAGAAGACGTAGAGCTTCGCCCAGAAGCCGGCGACGAACGGGATGCCGCCGAGCGACAGCAGGAAGATCAGCATCGCCAGCGCGAGCAGCGGCGAGCGTTGCGCCAAGCCCCGGTACGCCTCGATGGCGTCGGAGTTCTCCGACTGCGCCACCGCCTGCACGACGAGGAACGCCCCCATGTTCCCGAAGGTGTAGGCGACCAGGTAGAAGAGCATCATCGCGACGCCGGAGCTGGAGAGCGCGGCGAGGCCTACCAGCATGTAACCGATGTGCGCGATGCCCGAGTAGGCGAGCAGCCGCTTGATGTTCTGCTGCGGGATCGCCATCAGGTTCCCGGTCACCATCGTCATTCCCGCGAGCACCGCGAAGGCGGGCGCCCAGACGAGCGCGGCCGTGCCGACGCCCGCGAGGTAGAGCCGGATGATGACGATGAACCCCGCCGCCTTCGGGGCCACCGACAGCCAGGCGACAAACGGCGTCGACGCCGCCTCGTAGGTGTCCGGCGCCCACATGTGGAACGGAAACGCGGCGATCTTGAACCCGAGGCCGGCGAGCAGGAGCCCCATGCCGAGCATCATCACCGGCGGGCCGTCGCGGAGCGCGGGCGGGATCTCCGACAGCATCGTGTTGCCCGCCGCGCCGTAGATGAACGACATGCCGTAGACGATCACGGCGGAGGAGGCGGTCCCGACGAGGAAGAACTTGAGCGCGGCTTCCGGCGCCACCGCGTCCCGCTTGAGGAAGCCGGTCATCAGGAAGAGCGGGATCGACATCACCTCGAAGGCGACGAAGAGCAGGATCAGCTCGCGCGCCGAGGCGAGCACCGACATCCCGAGCACCGAGACGACGAGCGCGAAGTGATATTCGGCCGATCGCCGGCTGAAGGCGCCGGTCCGCAGCGTGAGCGAGCCGAGCAGGCTGAGCGCGGCAGAGGCCACGAAGAGGCGCTTGGAGAAGAGCGCCAGGCTGTCCTGCACGAACGCCCCCTCGAACGCCGACGCGCCCTCTTCCACGAAGAACGTCAGGACGAAGGTGACGAGGAAGCCGGCCAACGTCATCCAGCCCATCGCCGCGCCCCGGCGGACGGCGCCGCCCACCAGCAGGACGACGGCCAGCGCGAAGAGCGCCAGGTCGGGCAGCAGCGGCATCAGCATCTCGGTCATTGGCCTGTCAACCGCAGCAGCAGCGGCCCGGTGGCGGTGTCGACCGGCGCGATGGCAATCGACGGCACGACGCCGAACAGGACCAGCACGAACACCAGGATGCCGAGCGCGGCCCACTCAGGGCCCTGCGCGTCGGGCAGGTGCTGGAAGTGCGGATCCGGACTCTTCGGGCCCCAGAAGATCTGGCCGGCGACCCGCAGCACGTAGATCGACGTCAGGAAGGCGCCGATCACGGCCGGGAACAGCCACCACGGGTAGTCCGAGCTCCACGCCCCGAGGAACGTCAGGAACTCGGCGACGAAGCCGGCCGTCGCGGGCAGGCCGAGCGACGACAGCCCGCCGATGGTGAACGCGGTCGCGATGCCGGGCATCATCGTGCCGAAGCCGCCCATCTTGAAGATCTCGCGCGAGTGCGCCTTCTCGTAGACGAGGCCGACCAGCGCGAAGAAGAGGCCGGTCATGATGCCGTGCGCGAACATCTGGAAGACCGACCCGTTGAGCCCGTTCGCCGTGAGCGTCGCCGCCCCGAGCATGACGATCCCCATGTGCGACACCGACGAGTAGGCGATCACGTACTTGAGGTCGGTCTGCGCCATCGCGCTGAGCGCGCCGTAGACGATGTTGATGCAGCCGATCGTGCCGACGAGCCAGGCCCAGTCGACCGCCGCGTCCGGCAGCAGGCCCATCCCCAGCCGCACCACGCCGTACGCCCCCAGCTTCATCAGCACGCCCGCGTGCAGCATCGACACGGCCGTCGGCGCCGAGGCGTGGCCGTCGGGCGACCAGGTGTGCAGTGGCCAGATGCCCGCCAGGATGCCGAAGCCGACGTAGAAGGCCAGGAAGACCCACGTCTGCATCGTCGGGTCGAAGTTCATCGTCTCCATCGCGAGGAACGAGAACGTCTTCGACCCGGTGGCGACGTAGAGCGCGAGGATGCCGACCAGGATGAACGCCGACCCGAACAGCAGGTACAGCGTCAGCTTCATGGCCGCGTATTCCTTGGTCCCGACGCCGGTGCGTCCCATCGCCCAGCCGAAGATCCCCTGCGGCCGGACGTCGCCGGATGAGCCCCAGATGCCGATGAGCAGGTACATCGGCAGCACCGCGATCTCGTAGAACAGGAAGAAGATGAACAGATCCAGCGTCACGAAGACGCCGTAGACGCCCGTGACCAGCACGAGCAGCAGCGCGTAGAACTCCTGGCTCCGCTCCTTGGTCGTCCACGACGCGAAGACGCCCGCGAAGATGATGATCGAGGTGAGCAGCGCCATCAGCGCGCTGATGCCGTCGACCGCCATCAGGTACGAGATGCCGAGCGAGGGGACGAGCGCGAACTCCTCCTGGAACTGGAAGCCGGCGGCGGCGCGGTCGTAGGCCCAGTAGACCCAGATCGACGCGACGAGCGAGATCCCGGTGCCGACGACGGAGGTCCACCGGACGAGCAGCGGCCGTCGGCGCGCGCCAAACATGATCACGAGCGCGCTCACGAACGGCGCCCACGTCATGATCGAGAGAAGGGGGAGTGTGTCCATCAGCCGAACTGCACCCACAGGAGGATCACGAGCAACCCGACCGCCACGCCGTAGACGTAGTCCTGCGCGCGTCCCGACTGCATGGTGCGCATGTCGTCGCCCGCCGTCACCGTCCACGCGCTCAGCACGTTGAGCACCCCGTCGACCAGATAGCGGTCGATCCAGCCGATCAGGCGCGAGAAGCCGAGGATCGCGAGCAGGTACGCGCGCTCGAACAGGGCGTCGATCCAGAAGCGCTGGAGCGCGCCGCGGTAGATCGGCCCGAACGCCGCCGCCAGGCTCGCCGCGTCAATCGCGCGGCGCTGGTACGTCGCCCAGGCGAGCCCGATGCCCGCCACCGCGGAGCCGACCGCGACGGGCATCAGCCACGCGGGGCTCGTGAACCCGGGGTCGGGATGGACGAACGTGAAGTAGACGCCGATGGCCACCGACAGGACCGCCAGCACCCAGAGCGGGCCCAGCATGGTGGCGTCCGGCTCGCCGCCGTGATGCGGCGTGCCTGCGCCGTGCGCGGGGTGCGCGCCATGGGCCCCCTGTGCGGCCGCACGTCCCCCGCCGGCGCCCGTGGCTGCCGGCGCCGCCGCGGGCGCGCCCGGGCCGTAGAAGGCCAGGAACACGACCCGGAACATGTAGAACGCGGTTAGGAACGCCACGACGATGAGCAGCACGAACGGGCCGACGAAGCCGCCGGCGAGGGTCGCGCCGAGGATCTCCTCCTTCGAGAGGAACCCCGCGAAGAGCGGCACGCCGGCCAGCGACAGGGACCCGATCGTGAAGACGATCGCCGTCTGCGGCAGGCGGCGCGCCAGGCCGCCCATGTCGGTCAGGTCGTTGCTGTGGACGGCGTGGATGACCGCGCCCGCGCCGAGGAAGAGCAGCGCCTTGAAGACGCCGTGCGTCAGCAGATGGAAGAACCCGGCGGCGGAGAACCCGGCGCCGATCGCCGCCATCATGTAGCTGAGCTGCGAGACGGTGGAGTAGGCGAGCACGCGCTTGATATCGTTCTGCACGCACGCGAGCACCGCCGCGAGGAGGGCCGTGAACGCGCCGACCCACGCCACGATCGCGAGCACGTCCGGCGTCAGCGCGAAGAGCCACGACGTCCGGTGCAGCAGGTACACGCCCGCCGTCACCATCGTGGCCGCGTGGATGAGGGCGGAGACCGGCGTCGGCCCCTCCATCGCGTCGGGGAGCCAGATGTGCAGCGGGAACTGCGCCGACTTGCCGACGGCGCCGAGGTAGATGCAGAACGTCATCACCGCGAGCCCGGCGAGCGGGATGGCGCCGTTGTCGGCCAGCACGCGCAGCTCGGCGAGGTCGAAGGTCCCCGTGTGCCGCCAGAGCAGCACGATGCCGATGAGGAGCCCGACGTCGCCGGCCTTGGTGATCCAGAAGGCCTTCAGCGCGGCGCGCGCGGCCGCCGGCCGCTGGTACCAGAAGCCGATCAGCAGGTACGAGCAGAGGCCGACGAGCTCCCAGCAGATGAAGAGCTGCAGGAAGTTCGGCGCGAGCACGAGCCCCATCATCGAGAACGCGAAGAGCGACTGGTAGGTGTAGTAGCGGCCGAGGGCCGGCGCGGTTTCCTCGGTGAGATAGCCGAGCGAGTACACCTGGACGAGCAGCGCGACGAGCGCCACCAGCACCAGCATCATCGTCGAGTCGGCGTCGGCGAGCACGCCGACGGTCGCGAGCGTCTGGCCTTCGGCCGGCAGCCACGTCCAGACCTCACGGGAGATCGCCTCGCCGGCGTGCGCCCGCCACGAGAGGACCGCCGCGCCCAGCGAGCCGGCCGCCGCCAGGATCGAGACGTACGCCGCCGGGCGGCCGAGCCGCCGGAGCGGCGCCGCGACCGCCAGCACGAGGAACGCCGTCGCGTGAAGGAGCAGCGCCGCGAGTGCGAGAGTGCCGTCGCCCGCCATCACCCTCTGAGCAGGTCGAGTTGATCCGCGGTCACGGTGCGGCGGATGCGGAACAGCAGGATTACGATCGCCAGGCCGACGGCGGCCTCGGCCACGGTGATGCAGATGGTGAACACCGCGAACACCATCCCGGTCACGTCGCCGAGGTAGCGGGCGAACGCCACCAGATTGATGTTGACCGAGTTGAGCATCAGCTCGATGCCGAGGAGGATGCCGATCGTGTTGCGGCGGGTCATCACGCCGAACAACCCGATGCAGAACACCACCGCGGCGAGCGTCAGGTACGCCTGCAGTCCCATGCCGTGTCCGCTTAGTCGTCGGGGCGCGCGAAGTATATCGCGCCCATGAGCGCCGCGAGCATGAGGACCGCGAGCAGCTCGAACGGCAGCACGAACCGCGTCAGCACGGTCTCGCCGAGGACGCGGGTCAGGTCGGCCGGCATCTCCGGGCGCGACGGGGGCACCCGCTGCTGGGCCACCGCCCGCACGAGCACGACGAGCAGGCCGGCCGCCACCACGGCGCCCGCCCCGATCCGGCGGCTCGTCTGCGAGAGGCGCTCGCCCACCAGCCGCTCGGTCACCACGATCGCGAACACCACGATCGTGACGATGCCTCCCGCATAGAGCAGGAGCTGGACGGCGGCGATGAACTCGGCCTCGAGGAGCAGGAAGACGCCGGCCGTGCCGGTCAGCGCCAGCGCGAGCCAGAGCACCGCGTGGAAGAGGTTCTTGGTCAGCACGACGGCCAGCGCCGAGCCGACGAGGATGACGGCGAGCACCCAGAAGGCGAGCACGTCGGCGCTCATGCGCCCGCCGTCTCCCCGCCCTTCGCCGCCTCGGTGGATCCGCCGTGCTCGGCGCGCGCCATCTTCGGCGGGCCCTGCATGTCGCGCAGCTTGTTGCCCGTCGCCCACGACTGCTCGAACTGCGTGCCGATCGCGTGCAGCTTGTCCTTGTCGAGCAGCAGCTCGCGGCGGTCGGTCGTCGACAGGTCGAACGACTTCATCATCACGATCGCGTCGGTCGGGCAGACCTGGACGCAGAGCTCGCAGAACTCGCACGCGTAGAGCTCCAGCGTGAACGTCTTGGCGTAGTTCCGCTTCTCGCTCTTGAGCATCTCGACCTTGATGACCGCCGGCGGGCAGACGTACTCGCAGAGCCGGCACCCGATGCACGCCTCCTCGCCGGTGTCCTTCTCGTAGACGAGCGCCAGCAGCCCGCGGTAGCGGTCCGGATACGCGCGCTCCTTGTCCGGGTAGTGCACCGTCACCGGCTTGCGGAAGAGATTCCGCAGCGTGATGCGCATCGCGCCGAGGATCGCGCGGATGATCACGCGCACGTCGGTCGGCGCGCGCGGGGCCGCGTCGCGGAGCGCGCGGACGTCGGCGGCGGTCTGCACGTCAGACACCGGGGGTCCTCCAGACGACCACGACGGCCGTCCCGACCAGCAGGACGAGCGTCGCCGGGAGCAGCGCCTTCCACGAGAGCGCCAGGATCTGGTCGACGCGGATGCGGACGAAGCTCCAGCGCACCCACGTGACGACCAGGAACACGAACATCGCCTTGAGCAGGAACCAGATCGGCCCCATCCACTCGGGGCCGGGGCCGGCCCACGCGCCGAGGAAGAGCAGCGCGCCGAGGAACGAGGCGCCGATCACGTGCGCGTACTCGCCGAGCTGGATGATCGCGAACTTCATGCCCGAGTACTCGACGCGGAAGCCGGCGACGAGCTCCGATTCCGCCTCGAGGATGTCGAACGGGGCGCGGTTCTCGGCCGCCACCGTCGACACGATGAACGCGACGAAGGCGAGCTGCCCGATGACCGGGTAGAAGACGAACCAGAGCCCGGCCTGAGCCGCCGCGATATCGGACAGCCGGAGCGAGCCGGCGAGCAGCACCGGCACGAGCGCCGCGAAGATGAACGGCAGGTCGTAGGAAATCACCTGGTTCACCGCGCGCATCGCCGAGAGCAGCGCGTACTTGTTGTTCGACCCCCAGCCGGCCATGAAGAGGCCGACGATCTCCATGGCCGAGACGGCGAGAAAGAAGAGGATGCCGATGTTGAGATCCGCCACGCCGAGCCCGGGCGCGAACGGGATCGTGGCGAAGATCAGCATGCAGGGGATGAGAAAGACGACGGGCGCCAGGATGTACACCGGCCGGTCGGCGGCCGTCGGCACCACGTCCTCCTTCATCATGAGCTTGATCGCGTCCGCGATCGGCTGGAGCAGCCCGTGCGGGCCCACCCGGTACGGCCCGATGCGCGACTGCATGCGGGCCGCGAACTTCCGCTCGAGGAGCGTCACGTAGGTGACGATTCCGAGGATCGCGTTCAGCACGATGAACGGCGCGATGAGCGGATAGACCCACTCGGCCATCAGCGATCCACCTCGCCGAACACCGGGTCGACCGAGCCCATGATCGCGACGACGTCGGCGACCTTGTGCCCGGGAATGATGTGCGGCAGCACGGCCAGGTTGGAGAAGGACGCGCCGCGCCATTTCATGCGGTACGGCTTGGCGCTGCCGTCCGCGATGAGGTAGCAGCCGACCTCGCCGCGCGCGCCCTCGACCCGCGCGTACGCTTCGCCCTTCGGGATGCGGACCTGCGCCACCGACTTCAACCCGGGCCGCGAGGAGACGGGGCCCTCGGGCAGCCGGTCGAGCGCCTGGCGCACGATCTGCAGCGACTCGCGGAACTCGACCATGCGCACGCGGTAGCGCGCGTAGCAGTCGCCGCCGGTCTCGACCGGCACCCGGAAGTCGAAGTCCTCGTACGACGAGTACGGATCCGTCCGGCGGAGGTCGAAGTTGACGCCCGAGCCGCGGACGAGCGGGCCGCTGATGCCCACTTCCTGGGCCAGCTCGCGCGAGATGACGCCGACGCCCTGCGTGCGCACCAGGAAGAACGGGTTCTCCTCGAGCATCCGCTGGTACTCGTCGATGCGCCGATCGATGAGATCCACCGTCTCGCGGCACTTCTCGGGCCAGCCGGGCGGCAGGTCGTAGCGCACGCCGCCCACCTGGTAGAACCCGTAGAGCAGCCGCGCGCCGACCAGCGACTCGAAGAGATCGAGCACCAGCTCGCGCTCGCGGATGCAGTAGAGGAAAATCGTGGCCCCGCCGCCGAGCGCGCCGCCCATGTCGAGGCACCACGTGCCGAGCCAGAGCAGGTGCGACGCCACCCGCTGCAGCTCCGCCGCGATCACGCGCAGGTACTGCGCGCGCTTCGGCACCTCGATCTTCCCGATCATCTCCGCCGCGCGGACGTAGGCGAACTCGCTCGTCATCGCCGCGACGTAGTCGGTCTTCGACGCAATCGACGGGTACTGCGCGTAGGTCAGCGTCTCGGCGAGCTTCTCGTGGCAGCGGTGCAGGTAGCCGATGACCGCGTCGACGCCCACCACCTGCTCGCCCTCGAGCGTCAGGATGGCGCGGAACACCCCGTGCGCGGACGGGTGCTGCGGCCCCATGTTCATGGTCAGCCGCTCGCTGCCGGTGTAGTCGATCTCGACGCGCGACGGGGAGGCGGCTGTCGTCATCGGTAGGGCGGGTGGGGGGCGTCCACGGGGTACGACTTGAGGAGCGGATGCCCCGCCCAGTCGTCGCCGAGCAGGATGCGCCGCAGATCCGGGTGGCCCTCGAAGCGGATGCCGAACATGTCGTAGCACTCCCGCTCCATCCAGTTGGCGCCCTTGTAGACGCCGGTGAGCGAGGGGCACGCCGTCACGCCCGGTCCGAGGCGCGTCTTCAGGAGCAGCGACAGCGTGTCGTCGGCGTTGTCGACCTTGGCGACGACCTCGAGCCCCTCCTCCTTCCAGTCCACGGCCGACAGGAACGAGAAGAACCAGCAGCCGAGCGTCTCCTTGACGAGGCGCGCGAGCGGCACCCAGGCGTCGGGCGGCACGGTCACGACCATCGGGCGGTCGCCGGCGACCTGGGCGCCAGGGAGCCGTTCGGCGAGGAGCGTGCGGGCCTGCTCGGCGGTCACGGCGTCAGTCCACCTTCGGGGTCGGTTCGGCGCGCTTCCCCGTCCGGTGGAAGTGCGCGATCTGGTCCTGCAGCAGGAGCAGCCCGTTCAGCAGCGACTCCGGGGGCGGCGGACAGCCCGGCACGTAGACGTCGACGGGGATGACGCGGTCGACGCCCTTCACGACGTGGTAGCCGTGCCGGAACGGCCCGCCCGAGTTGGCGCAGGAACCCATCGACACCGCCCACTTCGGGTCGGGCATCTGGTCGTAGATCCGCTTGAGCATCGGCGCCATCTTGATCGTCACCGTGCCCGACACGATCATCAGGTCCGCGTGCCGCGGCGACGCCCATGGCACCATGCCGAGCCGCTCGACGTCGAAGCGCGACGCGAAGGTCGCCATCATCTCGATGGCGCAGCAGGCCAGGCCGAACGTGACCGGCCAGACCGACGACTTCCGCGCCCAGTTCAGGAACGTGTCGGCGACCGTCGTCAGCGCGAAGCCGCCGGGGAAGTTGTGAATCCCCTCGGTGAGGCTGACGAACAGGTCGGAGTGCTTGTCGCCCTCGGAGCGCTTCTGGTGGAGCTGCTCCCACTCCACGAGGTCCTTGAAGTTCCGCCAGACCGGGACGATCCGGGGCGCGTCCTTCACTGCCACTCGAGCACCCGCTCCCGGTAGGCGTAGAACCAGCCGAGGCCCAGAATCGCGAGGAACACGACCATCGTGCCGATGCCCCACATCCCGAGCCCGCGCAGGGCGAGCACCCAGGGGAACAGGAACACCGCCAGCGCGTCGAACACGATGAAGAGGAGCGCGACGAGGTAGAAGCCGACCGGGAACTGCACCCAGGCGTCGCCGAACGGCTGGGCGCCGCACTCGTAGCTCTCGAGCTTGGCGGGGAACGGACGGCTCGGGCTGAGCACGCGCGCCACCGCCAGCGAGACGACGGCGAACGCGACGATCATCACGAGGTAGATGGCGACGGAGGTGTAGCCGGTCACCCTGGGCCCCTACCGGAAGGCGTCCATGATTTCGTCCAGCACCGCCTTGCCCGGGCGCGTCGTCGTCTCGGGCAGCATCGCCAGCGGCTCGTCGGTGATGCCGAGCAGGTCGAGGAAATCCTGCTTGTCGGGCTCGATGTAGAGGAGGCCCGTCGCGTACTCCCCGCGGCTCACCGTCTCGTGGAGGAGGCGCAGGGCGGAGAGCTTGTCGGTCGGCTGGTAGTCCTCGGCTATCTTCGTGAGCATGATCCTCGACCCGTTGTGCAGCGTCACCGCCGTCGTGGTGCCGGGATCATACTCGACAGAGATGTCTTCGAAATAGGGAACGAAGCTCACGTCGGCCAGCGGCTCGTCGTGGTCCTTCACGTAGGAGTAGCTCTTGGTCGACCCCTCGTGGTCGTTGAAGGTGACGCACGGCGAGATCACGTCGATCATGGACGTGCCGCGGTGGCTGATGGCGGCCTTGAGGATCGCCTTGAGCTGCTTCGGGTCGCCCGAGAACGACCGGGCGACGAACGAGGCGCCCAGCTCGATCGCCAGGGCGCACGTGTCGATCGGCGGCAGGTCGTTGACCACGCCCGTCTTGAGCGTCGAGCCGAGGTCGGCGGTGGGCGAGAACTGCCCCTTGGTCAGGCCATAGCAGCCGTTGTCCTCGATGATGTAGACGATCGGCAGGTTGCGGCGCATCAGGTGCACGAACTGGCCGATGCCGATGGCGCCCGTGTCGCCGTCGCCGCTCACGCCGATCGCGATCATCTTCCGGTTGCCGACCACGGCGCCGGTGGCCACCGACGGCATGCGGCCGTGCACCGAGTTGAAGCCGTGGGCGTTGTTCAGGAAGTAGGCGGGCGCCTTGCTCGAGCAGCCGATGCCCGAGAGCTTGATGACCTGCGTGGGATCGATGCCGAGCTCGTAGAACGACTCGATGATGCGCTCGGTGATCGCGTTGTGGCCGCACCCGGCGCAGAGCGTCGTCTTGCCGCCCCGGTAGGCGGTCGGCTCGAGGCCGATCCGGTTGACCTTCTTGCCCGGTGCGGGCTGTACGGCGTCCGTGGACATTGCTTCTCCTGGGCCGGCTCACGCCGGCCGCTGCGATTCCTCCTGCTTCAGCAGCTCCAGCGTCACCGAGCGGCCGTCGATCGGAAGCCCGATATAGTGCCGGATGCTGCGGAGCTTCGCAAACTGCGCCGTCGAGCACTCCATCTTGACGAGCGACAGCATCTGGCCGTCGCGGTTCTGCTCGACGACGTACACGCGGTCGCAGGCGTCGATGAACTCGAAGACCTCGCGCGTGAACGGATAGCTCCGGAGGCGCAGGTACGACGCCTCGATCCCGTGCTCCGCCTTCAGCTGGTCGCGCGACTCGACGATCGCCCAGTGCGTGGTGCCGTAGGCGATGAGCCCGATCCGCGCCCCGGGGACGAGGTCGACCTCCGGCTTCGGCACGAGCCCCCGCGCCGTGTCGAACTTGCGCGCCAGCCGGTCGAGGTTGTTGGCGTAATCGTCGGCACGCTCGCTGTACTGCGCCTTCTCGTTGTGGCCGGAGCCGCGGGCGAAATACGCCGGCAGGCCGTCGCCCGGCACCGTGCGGTAGGGAATCCCGTCGCCGTCGACGTCGCGGTAGCGCGCGAACTCGCGAAGGCGCTCGAGCGTCGCGGCGTCGAGGCGCTTGCCGCGGTCGAGCGGCTTCTCCGGATACTCGAACGGATACGACATCCAGTTGTTCATCCCGAGATCGAGATCCGACAGGACGAACACCGGCGTCTGCAGCCGCTCCGCCAGATCGAAGGCCTCCATCGCCATGCTGTAGCACTCGGCGGCCGAGGCCGGCAGGAGCATCGGGTGCTGCGTGTCGCCGTGCGAGAGCACCGCCGCCGCCAGGACGTCCTGCTGCGCCGTGCGCGTCGGCAGGCCCGTGGACGGCCCGACCCGCTGGATGTCGAAAATCACCGCCGGCACTTCCGTGTAGTAGCCGAGCCCCGTGAACTCCGCCATGAGCGAGATGCCGGGGCCGGCGGTCGACGTCATCGCGCGCGCCCCCACCCAGCTCGCGCCGATCACCATGCCGAGCGCCGCAATCTCGTCTTCCGCCTGGATCACCGCGTAGGTCGCCTTGCCGGTCTCCGGATCCTTCCGGTACTTCTTCAGGTAGTCGATGAGCGACTCGCAGAGCGAGGACGAGGGCGTGATCGGGTACCAGCTGACGAAGGTGACGCCCGCCAGCATGCAGCCGATCGCCGCCGCGGCGTTCCCTTCGATGAGGATCATCCCCTGCGTCTTGTCCATCGGCTCGATGACGAACGGGTCGAGCTTCGGCAGGTTCGCTTGGGCGTACTCGTGGCCCGCCGCCAGCGCGCTCATGTTGAGCGTGATCGCCTTCTCCTTCTTGCCGAGCTGCTTGCGCAGCGCCTGCTCCATCTGCCCCATGTCGATCGACAGCAGGCGGGCCAGCACGCCGTCGTAGATCATGTTGCGCACGAGGCGCCGCAGCTTGGCGTCGTGCGTGATCGGGGTGATGAGCTTGTCGAAGGGCACCGGATAGAAGGTGACGTCGGCGCGCAGATCCTTGAGCTTGAGCGGCTCGTCGTAGACCGCGGCGGCGCCCGCGGGGAGCGTCAGGACGTCTTCGCGCGCCGTCTCCGGGTTCATCGCCACCAGGAAGTCGACTTCCTTCTTGCGGCCGATGTACCCCTTCGAGCTCGCCCGGATGGTGTACCAGGTGGGCAGCCCGGCGATGTTCGACGGGAACATGTTCTTGCCCGACACCGGCACGCCCATCTGGAAGATCGACCGCAGCAGCACCAGGTTGGCCGTCTGGCTGCCCGACCCGTTCACGGTGGCGACTTGGATGGCGAAATCGTTGACGATGCGCGCGGAGCGCGCCTGCGGGATGGTGTCGTGCACGGCCGACGCGGTTACTGACATTCGTCTACCCGCTCCGAGGCTCATGGGGGAGCCTGCGGAGGTGATGGCGGTGGTATAGGTCGGATTCCTGACGGACCTGAAGCCCGACAATTATATCTACATCTCTTACTCTATCCCTATCTCAGCGGGTTCGAGGGCGTGGGCCTCGATCAGGTGTTCCACCACGAGACGGCCGCCAATCAGGTGCTCCTGGATGATGCGCTCGAGCACCGGCGGGTCGCACGCCCCGTACCAGGCGCCCTCGGGATAGACGACGGCGACCGGTCCGCCTTCGCAGATGCGCAGGCAATTGGCCTTGGTCCGGAGTGTGCCTCCCTGCTCCGAGAGGCCCAGTTCCTTCAGCCGGCGCTTCAGGAACTCCCACGCCGCCAGCCCACGCTCTTTCTCGCAGCACTTGGGCGTGGTCTGGTCGCAGCAGAGAAAGATGTGGCGCCGCGCCACCGGGACGCCAATCGACGCGGCGGCGCGCTGCTGGGAGTCCGTCATCATCAGAACAACTTCACCTCGACCATCGTCCCCGCCTCGACCGCGTCGGTGTCGGCCGGGATCTCGATGTAGCCGTCGGCTTGCGACATGCTCGTGATGTCGCCCGACGACTTGAACGCCGGCACGGCCGTGCCGGCGGCGACGGTCACCGTATAGATCTGGTGCCGCCCGGGCGCCGAGGTCACGCGGCGGCTGAGCGGCAGCCGCATCGACCGCGTCGTGTGCGGCGGCAGGTGCGCCATGCGGCGCAGCGCCGGCACGAGCAGCACGTACGCGTTGGAGAGGCACGAGGTCGGATAGCCCGGCATCCCGAAGAACAGCTTGCCGCCGATGCGGCCGAAGGCCGTCGGCTTGCCCGGCTTGACGGCAATGCCGTGAAAGATCAGCTCGCCCCGCGCGGCGAGGACGTCGAGGATCAGGTCGCGCTCGCCCACCGAGCTCCCGCCCGAGAACACGAGCACGTCGTCGTGCAGGCAGTCGTCGACGGCGCGGGACAGGTCGTCGAGCGAGTCCGACGCCGTGCGATGCGGCCGCGGCACGCCGCCGTGCCGGGCGACCACCGCGGCGAGCGTGAACCGGTTGATGTCGTAGATCTGCCCCGGGCCGAGCGGCGCGCCGGGATCGACGATCTCGTTGCCGGTGGAGAGGATCGCCACGCGCGGCCGCGCGTACACCGGCACGTCGGCGCGGCCGAGGGCCGCGCAGGCGCCGATGCGGCTCGGCGTCAGCAGCGTGCCCGCCCCGAGGACCTGCTGGCCGCGGCGGATGTCGGCGCCCTGCGGGCCGATGTGCTGGCCGGCGGAGACGGGCGCGTAGACCTCGACGCGCCCCGATGCTTCGCCGTCGGTCTCTTCGACGATGACCACGGCGTCGGCGCCGGCGGGCATCGGGGCGCCCGTGGCAATCTCGATGCACTCGCCCGGCCCGACCGCCCGATCGGCGACCTGCCCAGTGAAGACGGTGGCCACGCGAGTGAGCGCGCGCGG
>Ga0194128_10002739_pt1 | contig 27966 bp, 27 predicted proteins | sample TA2KigCa65mmetaG_FD_148650 | JGI IMG/M metagenome (GOLD analysis project Ga0194128, IMG submission 148650) | Freshwater microbial communities from Lake Tanganyika, Tanzania - TA2015037 Kigoma Deep Cast 65m | ecosystem: Environmental > Aquatic > Freshwater > Lake | place: Tanzania: Lake...
GATCCTGGTGCCGTCGGGACAGCCCAGGGCACCCATGCGGCGGGGAGCCTGTGCTCGCCTAGCTGTACCACGCTTGGCGCAAGGTGCCGACGCTCAAGTCGAAGTACCAGACGTGGGGGACGCCCCCGTAGAGCGTGACCGCGTTGAAGGCCCCGACGTCGTTGGTGGTGCGTCCGTTGGTGCCGCCGTCGCCGTCGAGGGTCTCGAAGTACCAGTCGGCTGCTCCGGCGGGCGCGCCTGTCAGCGCGAGGAGCATGACCAGGGTTCCCACGACGACCGAGGTTCTCCGCATCCCGGATCCGTTCGCGCTCGCCCGGGCTCAGGCGAATGGCGCCGCCCGGTGCGGGCACCCTAGGAAACCGGCAGCCCAAAGCAACCGCCGTGATCAGACGCGGCGCTCACTTCGAGCGTCCCGATCGGTGCTGCTGGAGCCCCAGCAGCACGCGACAGAGGGGCCCGAGGGTGAACCCGGACGCGTTCACCCCGACGGCCCCTAGACCGTAAGGACGGTGCGGATGCCCTCGCGGCGACGGAGCAGGTCGAGGCCCTGCTCTGTCTCGGCCAGGCCGAGACGGTGGGTGATCATCCCCTCGAGGTCGAGCCGGCCCTGACGCCAGAGCGCGAGCAGCCTCGGGACGTCGCGCTGAGTATGGACGCTGCCGAGCAGGCAACCGACGAGACGCTTCTCCGACGCCGTGAACCCGACGACGCCCGGTATCGAGATCCCCTGGTCCAGCGCCGGCGCCCCGACGCAGACGATCGTCCCGCCCGGACGCGCCGCCATGATCCCCTGCTCGATCAACGCAGCCTGACCGGCCGCCTCGAACACATAGTCCATGCCGATCCCACCCGTGAACGCGAACGCAGCGGCCACCGGGTTGTCGGCTCCTGGGTCCAGGACGTCCGTGGCACCGAACCGCAGCGCCGCGTCGCGGCGCTGCGCAACGGGATCGACGACGACGATGCGAGAAGCTGCCGCGAGGCGTGCACCTTGGGTCACCGCGATGCCGATGCCCCCGGCTCCGAGTACGAGCACGCTCGCGCCCTCCTCGACCCTCGCCGTGTTGAGCACCGCGCCGACACCGGTCTGCACCGCGCAGCCCAGCACGCAAGCGACGTCGAGAGGGACGTCGGTGTCGATCTTCACCACCGCGACCTCGGGCATGATCGCCCCCTCGGCCCAGGCCGCCGTGCCCAGGCCGCGATAGACGACCTCCTCACCACGCGACAGCGGGCTGGTGCCGTCGGGCAGCAACGACGTGAACAGCGAGGCGCTGAACCGGGCGCACAGGGTGGGCTGGCCGCGCGTGCAGAAGTAGCAGGTGCCACAAGCCGGCAGCGGTGCGAGCACCACGTGGTCGCCGGGGGCGACGGTCGTGACGCCGGCACCGACCTCCTCCACGACCCCGGCCGCCTCGTGGCCGAGCACGACGGGCAGCGGGCTCGGGAACGACCCGTCCACCACCGACAGATCGGAGTGGCACACGCCGCACGCCGCCACGCGCACGAGAACCTCTCCATTGCGCGGCCCCCGGATCTCGACCTCGTCGACCTCGACCGACCTGCCGACCGCCTCGAACACTGCCGCCCGCATCACGTCTCCCTTGTCGCGAGCCGGCGATGCTACCGGCGACGAGTCAGGCGAGGAGTCGAGCGTCGACCTGACGCAACGCCAGCACGACGGGTTCCGGACCGGATCGCTTCGCCGCCATCCCGAGGTCGATCGTGAGCCCTCGATCGGAGTCGCGCCACGCGAGCGGCGTCCCGTCGATCGTCTCGACCACCGTGGTGGGCGTGGACCCGATCTCGGACAGTGTCACCGTCGCCGGCGGGTCACTGAGGAAGGCGAAGACGGACTCGGCCCGAGCCGTGTAGCGCACCGGGACCCCTTCCGCGGTCGTGCTGCCCGGACACACCCACGGACGGGTGGCGACGAGGGCATCGCGGCTCGCCGACATCCACTGCTCGAGCCAGGCCAGCCGCTCCACCTGCAGTTCGGGGATCTGCGCGTCCTCACCGCGCGGCCCGACGTTGAGCAGCAAGTTCCCGCCCTTCGCGGCGATGTCGGCGAGCAACCAGCACAGCTCCCGCCGCGAAAAAAAGTCCTGCGGGCGGGACGCGCGGTTGTAGCCGAAGCTGCGGTCCATGCCCCGCACGCACTCCCAGGGCAGGGACCGCACATCCGGGAACACCACGTACTCTGGCGTGCGCACGTCGAAGAACGGCGGCTTGGGCGGGATCAACCCGGCGTCCCGCTTCGCCTGCCGCACGGAGCCCGCTTCGATCACGCGCTGCACCGGTGCCAGGCGGGCAAGCCCGAGCGCCGGGTTCCAGGGCATCCACCGGTCGTTGACGACGCCGTCGGGCACGCGCCGGTAGTAGTGCTCGAAGAGCGCCCACAGCGCCTTGCCCTCCGACGGCCACGCGATGTCGTTCCAGAGCACGCTCGGGCGGTAGCGAGCGATCAGCTCGCGGACGTGCGCCTCGGCGTAGGACGGATAGGCCCCACGCGGGATCGCGGCGACCATGTCGGCAAACGTCGCGATCGGCCGTGGGTCAAAGGTCCAGTCGAGCCCACCCGAGTAGTAGCAGCCGAACCGCATGCCCGCGCCTCGGACGGCCTCGGCGAGCTCGCCCACCACGTCGCGCCGGCAGTTCCAGCCCGGTCGGTTCGGGTTGACCACCTCGGTCGGCCACAGGCAGTACCCGTCGTGATGCTTGGTCACGAGCACCACGTGCTTCGCGCCGGTCGCCGCGAACCGCGCCGCCCAGGCGTCCGGGTCCCACTGCTCCAGTGCCGCTTCCCAGTCGGCGGCGAACGAGGCGTAGGGCCGGGTGCCGTACACCTCGCGGTGGTGCCGAGCGACCGGGCTGTCGGGGAAGCGCAGCGAGTTCTCGTACCACTCCGTGTACGGGGAGTGCGCGATCGCGTTATGGCTTCCTGATTGCAGGAGCGGGCCGATCTCGTCGTCGACGGGCGCGAATGCCGGCACCGAGGCAGGCGTCCAGTGCACGAAGATCCCGAGCTTCGCGTCGAGCCACCAGGCCGGGACCCGGTGGCGGCGGAGCCGTGCAAGCGAGCGGTCCCCGAATGCCACGAGCAGCACCCTATTACCTGGCGGCGAGATCTCCGTCGACGCTCGCCGCGACATTGAATTTGGAGTCGATCGCCTGATGGGTTCCTGCTCCCCGTCCACCGGCGTCGCAACCGACCAGGTAGAGGCCCGGCAGGGGCGTGCGCGCGTCGGGCTTCGAGCGACCGACCTGCGCGAGCCCGACCGCCTCGCCACCGGCTCCCGGCACAAAGGCATCCCGCGTCATGCGCGAGATCTGGCGGAGCCCGAAGCGCTCGGTGCGGATCACGTAGCCGCCCAGGTCCGGCCACAGCTCGGCGAGCACGACCTCGGCCCGCGCCGTCGTCTCGGCGCCCATCGCCGACGCCGGGTCGGGTGAGCAGAAGACCTGGATGTTGGCGACCTGGTGCCCGGGCACCGCGACCAGCGTCGGATCGAACGCTGACGCGACGTCGACGGCGATGAGGGGGGCGTCAGGGCAGTCCCCCGCGCCCATGCGCGCGTACCGTGCGTCGTCGAGCCAGCTCTGGTCCGAGTACACGGGGACCTGGGCGGCGTCGGACACCTCGGCGTCGAGCACGTAGCGAATGCCGGCGATGACCCAGCTGGGCTCGAGCGCGCACACCCGCTCGACGTACTCGGAGGGGAAGTGGGACGGGCCCGCGAGGAGCAGCGCCGTCGGCTGGATCGCGGCGTCCGGGTCGACGTCGAACCACGCCATGCGTCGTGGTTCTGCGACGACGTCTACGCGCTCCTGGGCGCACACGACGGCGCGCTGTGCTTCGCGGACCGGCGCAGCAAGGTCCTGCCGCTCGTGGTCACCGCCTCGTGGTGCTACCTACGCCTCCACGAAGGACGCGCGGGACCCGGCTACGGAGACAGGGGGCTGGCGGAGTGGGTCGACCGGCTGCACCGCCTCTACGGCGACGAGCTCGACGGCTACGTGTACTTCGACAACGACACGAAGGAGTACGCGGTCCGCGACGCACAGGCCGTCACGTGCCGCCGAGCAGGGTTCGCCGTTGCCGACCCGGCGACGTGACGGCTCAACTGCCGAGCAGCCAGCGCGTGTTCGCCTCGTACAGCGTCGGCACCGACTCCGGCGACTGCCCACAGGAGGCCACGAAGTCCTCGACCGGACAGCGCAAGCCCTCCCGGTGTGGCCAGTCGCTCCCGAACATGAACAGGTCGCCGGCAAGCGCCGCGAGCAGGGCCGGCCGCTCGAACCCGAACGACGCGAGGCGCACCTGGCGACGGGAGTAGTCCCTCGGGCGCATCGCGAGCTCCGCCAGCGGCCGGCCGCCGAACTGCTCGTAAAACGAGAACCGGCCGTCGAGGGTGACGAGCAAGAGCGGCACCCACGCCGAGAACAGCTCGACGACCCCGAATCGCAGGTCCCGATGGCGGTCGAGCACGCCGCGCATGATCAAGTCGGCAACGGCGAACCCTGCTCGGCGGCACGTGGGCAACCGGATGCAGGCGCCCATGCCCCTCCGCGACGACCTCGACCGCGCGCCGTGGGGTCCCAGAAGTTCGCCGGCATCGCGTCGTAGGGAATCCCGGGCGGCAGGCCCTTGGCGAGGCGTGTCCGGAACCGGCCGGGCTGCGCCACGTCATTCGCGTCGTGGACGCCGAGCACCTCGATGCGCGTGTCGCCGACTGTCAGCCACGAGTAGCCGCGCTCGTCGTCGACGATGCGCAGGCACCGGTCGTGTTCGGACGCCGGTGCGTGCTCGGCCCACAGTGCGCGAGTCTCGTAGAGGTGCGAGTCCGCGTCCAGAACCTTCATGTCGCTGAGCGGGCCGGATTCGGGCCCGAACAAGTCGAACACCGGAAAGCGTTGGCACCGAACGGCCGCCGTTGAGCCCGCTCAGTCACGAAGCAGAACCTAGACCCGGTCCAGGTCGAGCATCTTGATCGCGTTGCCGCGGAGCACCTTGTAGGCGACCTTCTCGTCGTAGCCGGCGAGCATCTGCTCCACGTAGGCCTTCGTCGCGGGCCACGTCGTGTCGGTGTGCGGGTAGTCGGTCTCGAAGCAGATGTTGTCCTCGCCCACCTCGTCAAGGCTGCGCAACCCGTGGCGGTCGGCCGTAAAGCAGCCGAAGATCCGCCCGTAGTAGTAGCTGCTGGGCGGCTCGGGGATCCGCTCCTTGGAGTGCTGCCAGGAGTCGTGGTGCTCCCAGACGGTGTCGGCCCGTTCGAGCGCGTACGGGATCCAGCCGATCTGGCCCTCGGAGTACGCGAGCTTCAGTCGCGGAAACCGGATCAGCTTCGCGGAGAAGAGCCAGTCGGCGAGCGACGCCATCGAGTTGTTGAACGCGAGCGTGCCACCCACGCCGCCCGGTGCATCGGGAGACGCCGCGGGGTTCGTGGACGACGAGCCGATGTGCATGCACAGGGTGACGCCGCGGTCGTTGCACACCTCGAACACGGGGTCCCAGTAGTCGGTGTGGATGCTCGGCAGGCCGAGGTGCGTGGGAATCTCGCTGAAGCAGAACGCGCGCACGCCCCTGTCGGCGTTGCGCGTGATCTCTGCGGCCGCGAGCTGCGGGTCCCACAGCGGCATCAGGCACAGCGGGATGTTCATCCCCCCGGAGGGTTCGCACCACTCCTCGACCATCCAGTCGTTGTACGCCTTCACGCACGCGAAACCGAGGTCCTTGTCGTTCGCCTCGTAGAAGGTCTGTCCGCAGAAGCGGGGGAACGTGGGGAACGGCAGCGAGCCGTCGACCCAGTTGAGCTCGAAGTCGGCGACGCGCGCATCGCGCTCGTAGCAGCCCGGGCGCATCTCGTCGTAGGTGAGCGCCTCCATGACCATCTTGGTGCGGTCGAACTTCGTCACGTCACCGCCCGGGGTCGCCTCGAGCGGGATCGCGACGAAGCGCTTGTGCACGTAGATCAGGCGGTCCTCGAAGTACCAGGCGTCGCCCCACAGCCCGTCGGGGTCATCGGTGTTCACGTACTTCGCGCCGGGCTTGTGGACGAACGGTCCCCAGCGCTTGCGCTCGATGCGCGGCCCCTGCTCCCGGTACCGCTCGGGCAGCCAGGTCTGCCAGACGTGGGCGGGTTCGACCACGTGGTCGTCGACGCTGATGATCTTGGGCAGGTCCATGCCACGGTCCCCCGATGTCGATTGCTGACGCCGACGTCAGGTTATCCGGGTGGCGCCCGGGAGGCCACGCTGGCGAGACTCCCCCGATGGCCGACCGCCTGCCCCAGCCTGCCCTGCGTGGCGCGATGCCAGGCAGCGTCGACGCGCTGCTCGACATGCTCGCGCTCGACCCCCTCGACACCGACGTCTTCGCCGCGCCCGTGACCGACCGGCGCGAGGAAGGCCGGCTCTTCGGCGGGCTGGTCGCCGCCCAGTCGTTGCGCGCCGCGGCGCTCACCGTTCCCGACGGCCGCCGACCCCACTCGCTCCATGGCTACTTCCTGCGTCCGGGCCGGCCCCGGGTCCCACTCGAGCTCGCGGTCAGCCGGCTTCGCGACGGCGGCTCGTTCACGACGCGCACCGTCGTCGCGCGACAGGCGGGCGAGGCGATCTTCGAGTGCTCCGCGTCGTTCCACCGCGACGAGCCCGGTCGGGAGTACGCCACACCGCCGCCGGACGACACCCCTGACCCCGACGGTGACGGCCCGTGGGCCGAGAGCCCGATCGCCGTGGTGGAACGCCAGATGCCCTTCGAGATGCGCCACCTGCATCCGAGCCCGCCGGACACGCGCGGCCTGGTGCGCTCGACGCGCCGGGTCTGGGTTCGGACCAAGGGGTCGTTGCCCGACGATCCGATGGTGCACGCCTGCCTGCTCACGTTCCTCTCGGACATGGGCGCGGTGCTCGCCGCGGCGATCGCGGTCGGTGGCACCTTCGGCACGATCATGGGCGCGAGCCTCGACCATGCCGTCTGGTTCCACCGACCCATCCGACTGGACGAGTGGGTGTGCTTCGACCTCCGTCCCGTGTCGAACGCAGGCGCGCGCGGGCTGGTGCATGGGACGTTCCACACCCGCGACGGCATGCATGGCGCGTCGATGGCCCAGGAAGCCCTGATCAGACCCCTGTGAGCGAGACGACGGGAACTGAGCGGCGACGCCGACGGCCGAAGCTCAAGCCGCTTGCCGATGTTCGCCTCGGCACATGAGCGGCACGGGCCGCTCAGCGCGATGACGGGAAGGTGGCTTGGATCGCGCGGCGGATCGCGGGGGCGAAGCGCTCGGCCAGCTGCGCGTTCGCATATCCGATCCAGGCGATCGGCGTGGTGGTGTCGAGCGGCGCGTCGAGCGGCGCGCCCCAGGCGTCGGTGACGACGCACCCGGCCTCTTCGAGCAGCAGGGCGGTGCAGCAGTCGTACGGATGACAGGCGAGCTCGCTCGCGAGCCCGAGCTCCCGGTGGGCCAGTGGGCGCAGATCGCCGAGCAGGCGGTCGTGTCCGACGAGCAGCTCGTGGAGCTGGCCACCGGTCGCGAGGTACTGGTCGTCGAAGATCGCGAGGTCGGCGCTGATCCCCCCGTAGCACTCGGTGAGGAGTCGTTCCTCGAACCTCGCGCTCAGTGCCTTGCCCTGCGGCAGGAACCGCGTGAACGACGCCCATCCGTGCACGAGGTCGGTCGCCGTGGACGGCCGGACGGCCAGCTGCTCGATCTCGCCGGTTCGCAGGTCGTGGCGCTCGCTCACGATCCCGTCGCGACCGCAGCCGCGCACCCCGCTCAGCTGGTCGACGATCTGCTGCTTGACGGGTGGGATCTCGGTCATCGCCGCGACGAGCAGGCCGCGCAGGCGCGGTGGCTTCGTCCCGTCGTTCGGCGCGGCCGCGGCGAGCACCCAGGCGCTGCGCTTGTCGTACATGAGCCCGCGGGTGCCGTCGACCGGGTCGACGATGCAGGTCCATTGCGGTGTCGCGCCCGCCGGCAGCACCATCGACGTGTCGAGAGCCTCGGTCACGACGCGCACCGGATGCGTGGACGGCCAGTGCCGCGAGAACCAGTCGACCATCGCGTCGTCGGCGATCCGGTCGAGCCCGTAGATCGTGTCTCCCGGGCTGCGTCCCTCCACGGTTCCCAGCGCGCCGGCGGGGAGCCCGGCGCGTCCGGCCATCGTGAGGTCGCGCACGTGCGCGCCCAGCTCACACAGCAGCACCCGGACGTCCTCGACAGTCAACGCGGCCACGACATCAGCTCCGTCCCCGGCGATCAGTGCACGTCGACGGTCACCCGCCGGCGAATGTCGGCCGAGCTCGCACCCACGAGCAGCTCGAAGGCACCCGGCTCGACCTTCCAGCAGGAGCCGTCGACGTCCCAGAACGCGAGCAGACCGCGGTCGACACGGCAGCAAACGACCTCGGTGGCGCCGGGCTCGAGGTGCACCTTGGCGAACGCGACCAGCTCCTTCGGAGGCCGCTCGACGCTCGCCTCGAGGTCCGCCGCGTACACCTGGACCACCTCCGATCCCGCGCGGCTACCGGTGTTGGTGACGGGCACCGTCACGACGAGCCCGTCGGGCTCCACCGCCACGTCGAGCTCGCCGAAGGCGAACGTGGTGTACGAGCACCCGTGGCCGAACGCGAACAGCGGATCAATGCCCTTGGCTTCGTACCAGCGGTACCCGACGAGGACCCCTTCCTCGTACCGCACCTCGCCGCCCTCGCCCGGGTAGTGCTCGAACGCGGGTGTGTCGGCCAGCGACCGGGGCAGGGTCGTCGGGAGGCGCCCGCTCGCGTCGACCTCGCCCGCGAGCACGTCGGCGATCGCGTTGCCCGTCTCCTGACCGAGGAACCACGTCTGGGCGAGCGCGGGCACGCGGGCCGCGCACGCGAGGTCGACCGGCGCGCCGGCGTTCACGAGGACGGCGGTGCGCGGGTTGGCCGCGACGACGGCCTCGACCAGCTCGGCCTGACGGCCCGGCAGCGCGAAGTCCCTGCGGTCCTTGCCCTCGGTCTCCGTGTCGGCGTTGGTGCCCACGACGACGATCGCGACGTCGGACGCGCGAGCCGCCGCGACCGCCCGCTCCAACGCGTCGGGCGCCTGTGGTGGGACGCAGCGCAGCTCCAGGCCGTGGCGCTGCTCGGTGGCCAGGGGCACGAGGTCGATCCGCAGGGCGTAGGTGCGACCCGATTCGAGCGTGATCGAGCCCTCCACCCGGCGGACCTGCTCGGCGCGCCCGTCGTCCCAGCCGTCGACGACGGTGTCGCCGTCGACGCGCAGGCGGAACCGCCCCAGTGCCGTGAGCTGCAGCACGTGCTCCCCCGAGGACGGCACCGCGAGGCGCGACTCCACGCGCAGCGACCACGGGCCCTCGGGGAGGCCGGGACGTGGGCCACCGGACCAGAGGAGCACAGGTCGGGTCAGGTCCTGGGTGACGACGGCCGGGCCGTCGGGGTCGTCGCCCGCCACGTAGCTCGCCACCAGCCCCGGCTCGCCGTCGGGCCTGATGCACCAGCGCGCGTCGAAGGCCGTCGGATAGTCGGTGACGGTGCACCCCGGTTCGTGACGGATCTCCATCCCGGGGAAGCGGGCGCGCAGGCCCTCGAGCACCGTGACGACGTACGGCGGGGTGACGATGGCCGAGCCGCCACCGAGGACGTTGGCCGCGTCGGCGTTCGGGCCGACCACCGCCAGCGACCGGATCGCACCGGCGTCGAGGGGCAGGAGTGGCGAGTCGTCGACGGGATCGTTGCGGAGCAGCACGATCGCCGCGCGGGCGGCGTCGCGCACCATCTCGCGGCGTGTGGCCGAGTCGGCCGATCGCTCTTCGCCCGGCGGCGCGTCGAGCGCGCCGGTCCGCGCCATCGCGACAAGCAGCCGCCGCACCGCCGCGTCGATCGTCGCCTCGGTGACCTCACCCGCCCGTACGGCTACCGCGAGCGCGTCACCACGATGCAGGGTCGGTCCCGGCATCTCGAGGTCGAGACCGGCGTTCATCGCCTCGACTGTCGTGTGTGTGGCCCACCAATCGGAGATCACGAGGCCGTCGTAGCCCCACTCGTCGCGCAGGACGGTGGTGAGCAGCCGTGGGTGCTCACTGCACCAGGTGCCGTGCACCTTGTTGTATGCCGCCATGACGGCCCACGGGTTCACGTCGGCGATCACAAGCTCGAACGGGCGCAGGTAGATCTCGCGCAGGGCGCGCTCGGGCACCTCCGACGAGATGGTGAAGCGCTCGTGCTCGGAGTCGTTGGCGACGAAGTGCTTGATGCACGCGGCGACGCCCTCGTCCTGGAGCCCGCGCACGTAGGCGGTCGCAATCCGCGCGGTGAGGACCGGGTCCTCCGAGTAGCACTCGAAGCTGCGCCCCGCGAGCGGATGCCGGTGGATGTTGACGGTGGGCGCGAGCAGCATGTGCGCACCTTTGGCCTTGGTCTCGAACGCGAGGTGGTGGGCCAGGTCCTCGATCAGATGCACGTCCCACGTGGCTGCCAGCGCCGTCCCGCACGGCAGGCACGCCGAGGGCGGTCCTCCCGCGTACTCGGTGCCGCGGGCGCCCGCCGGGCCGTCGGTCATCCGCAGCGTCGAGATTCCGAGCCGTTCGATCGCAGGGGTGTGCCACAGGTCGGCGCCCGCGGTCAGCGCCACCTTCTCCTCGAGCGTGAGCTGCGCGAGCAGCCCGTCGATCCGGGCCTGGTCCGGGGTAGGCGACTCAGCCCAGGAGCTCACAGCGGACCCCCAGCGCCCCGTAGACCTCGACCGCCCGCCGGTCCCGGCTGAGAAGCGGCGCATCGTGCTCGACGCAGACCGCTCCGATGAGCGCGTCGTAGACCTGACCACCGGCCATCCCGAGGTCCGCCAGCGCGTCGACGAGCCGCTCGGTCGCACCGGGCGTCAGGAACCGTGTCGCCGGGAAGTCGGCCGAGAGGAGCCGGAGCACGTCGCGTGGCGCGCGCCGGGCCGGAGGAGGCAGGCGCGTCAACACCGAGAACGTCTCGAACCAGGCATGACCGGCCAGGCCCAGTCGGTAGTTGCCGGCCGCGCGCACGGTGTCGTCGTGGGACACATGGTCCGCGACGACGAGCGCGACCGCGGCGCTCGTGTCCAGCAGGAGCGGTGCACCTTCGGACATCGCGGCCGGTGCCTACCGGCGGTCGGCGTCGCGCAGCGCGCGGACGAGCTCGTCGTCGACCTCGGCACCGCCCGAGGGGATCACGAGCCGGCCGTCGCGCTCCTCGAGGCCGCCACCGCCCAACGGCTCGACCCGAATCCCGGAGCCGTCGCGCACCAGCTCGACCGCCCCGGGCCGCAGCCCCACCGCGTCTCGCAACGCCTTCGGAATGACGAGCCGCCCCGCCTGATCGATGGTCGTCCGCATGCCATGACACTACCATTGCTCTGGTAACCAGCTGGCAGACAGAGGTCAGAGCGCCCCCAGCTCTTCGCCTACGACCTCGACCATGTACCCCAGGTCGTCGCTGCTCAGCGCATGGTGCGACGGCAGCGAGAGCGACCGCTCGGTGATCACATCCGCGTTCGGGAACCCGTCCGCGGGCTCCCGCCGCTCGATCCCGGCGTACGCGGGGTGACGCAGGATGTTGCCGCTCCACACCATGAACGACGCGATGCCGCGGTCGGTGAGCGCTCGCTGGAACGCGGCCCGGTCGATGCCGTCGTGGAGGAGGAACGGGTACCGCATCCACGTCGTCTGGGTGTCGGCCTGGGTCGCCGCGAGCGTGAGCTTGTCGTCGTGCGCGGCCATCATCTCGTGCAGCCGGTTCCAGCATTGTTGCCGGCGGCCGTTGTACTCGGCGAGCTTCTCGAGCTGCACGAGCGCGTAGGCCGCGCCGATCTCCGAGGGCTCGAAGTTGTAGCCGATCATCTCGAACTGGAACGTGAGGTCGTACGGCGTGCCGTCGACCAGCGGACCGTGGCGATCCTTCTGACCTCGCCGCGAGCCGAACAGGTAGCTCTCCGACCGTCGTCCCCACCGCCGCAACATCAGGCAGCGGTCGAGGTGGTCCTCGTCGTTCACGCCGACCAGGCCTCCGTTGCCCGCCGCGGTGATCGCGTGGCCCCGGGCGAAGCTGGTGACGCTGATGTCGGCGCGCTCACCGGTTCGCCGGGCCCGCTGCCAGGAGTCGAGCACGTCGCAGCTGTCCTCGATCACGACCAGGTCGTGCGCGTCGGCAACGGTGCGGATCGCGTCCCAGTCGGGGCAGTTGCCGACCAGGTTGGGAACCAGGATCGCGCGCGTCCGCGACCCGATCATCTCCTCGATTCGGGTGGCGTCGACCTGGTACGTGAGCGGGTCCACGTCGACGAACACCGGGACCAGGCCGGCCTGCACGACGGGCGCGATGTCGGTGCCGAACGTGACAACCGAGGTGATCACCTCGTCGCCCGGCGCGAGGTCGAGCAGCTCGACCGCGAGCTTGATCGCCGACGAGCCCGAGTTGACCATGATGCCGTGGCGCTTGGCGAGAAGCGCCGCCACCTGCGCTTCGAGCTCTTCGACCCGCGGTCCGAGGTTGAGGTTGGACGTCCGCAGCACCTCGACCACTGCCGCGATCTCGCGCTCGTCGTGCACCGCCCCCGGGTCCGGCAGGCGGCGCCTCGGTCGATCGGTCATCCGTCGCTCCCTCCACATCGCCGGCGCCGGGAGTCTGACCGCGCGCGCCACGACGGCGCACGCCGGTTCAGGAGGGGACGACGTGGCCCGGCGGTTGCGACACCATCCGGTGCGCACCCTCGCGCACCCGGGCGATCTCGTCACGCGCCTCCGAGTCCCAGGCCATGTTACCGGGCCGTTCGGGGAGGCGCAGGCCCGTGTACAGGACCATCCGCTCGCGATCGACCGGCGGCTGGGCCATGTGCAACGTGCACGAGCAGTGGACGGTGACGTCGCCCGTCTCGGTCCGCAGGTCGAGCACGGGCAAGCCCCACTCGCGGCGCACGAACGCGGGCTGCACCAGCGCCCGGTGCGAGCCCGGCACCACGCGCAGCTGACCGGACCGCGCATCCGCGCCGGTGACCGAGATCCCGACCGTGAGGCTGCTGCACCGGTACGAGTGCATGCCGAGGGAGCAGTCCTTGTGCCAGGGCACGTCCGAGATCCCCTCCACCACGCCGATCGGCTTCACGAGCGCCTCGATCCGGTTCTCCCCCTCCGGGGTCCGGTGGCCGTCGCCGCTGAGCGCCGCGATCCGCGCCAGCGCGGGACCGTCGACGATCGACGCGGTCGCGCCGGAGTGCGCGTCGAAATGCTGGAGCCGGACGCATCGGTCCTCACCACCGGCCGTGCGCGCCCACCACGATCGCCCGTCACCGCGCGTGTAGGCAGGCAACGCTCGGTCGACGTCCTCTGCGATCTCCGCCATGAGCGCAGGCGAGTACCAGCCCTGCAGGTGCACGAACCCCGCCTCGGCCAGGAAGTGCGCGATCTCTGCGTCGTCGTCGTCGGGAGTGAAGACCCGCCCGAGGTCGAGAGGCGCGCCGGACCGCTCGGAGAACGCGATGCTGCCTGCGGTGTGCGCGGGCCGCCCGTCGACGAGCGCCCGCAACACCACCCACCAGTCGAGGAAGTCGCCGAGGTCGCCACGTGCCATCGAGAGCGTGCCCGCAGCTACGAAGGTCATCGGCGTCTTCAGGTCGTTGACCACGTCGGAGAGGTCCTCGGCAAAGAGGCGCACCGACGCGTTCCCGACGTCGCCCCGAGTCACGCGAACGTCGTCGCCGGCGAGCTCCAGCGTCCAGGCGCCGGTGGGGGTCTCGATGGTGAACGGCTCGGCCCCGAGCTCGCGGGCACCCCGGGCGGCGAGCACGCCGCGCACGCGGCCGAGCTCAGGGAGCTCCTCGTCGAGGAAACGAACGGCGTCGACGGTCTGTGCGTCCGCATCTGAGCGCGTACGGGTATCGAGCGACATGTCGAACCTCCCCCGAGTCCCCAGCCTAGGACCGACCGGCCCTTCGCCGGGATTGTTGGGGAAGGAGCGCTCTTCGCTCCTCGACGCACAAACCCCCGGGGCGGGGAGTGCTCGTGCCCGGGCCAGCGACGGGGCTCGAGGGAGGTGAGCGTGAGCGTTTTCCGCTCGGTGTAGGTGATCCCGCCCAGGGGGACGCAGAGTCGACCCAGGTGTCACGCTTGATGCGGGTCGGCAGCGCGCTGTCCGCGTCGAACCCAACGTCGTCACGGCTGGTACCCGTCTGGTCTCCGGTGAGCGTGCGCTCGTGGCGATGATGGAACGCGTCGACCAGCTCGCGTTCGCCCCGGATGCGTTCGAGGCCGAGGAAGGTGTCCGGCCCCGCGGAGGTGACCGTGGTGCCCTGGCTCGAGCTGTGTCCGGTGCACGACTGCCACCAGCGGTCGACGGGCTTTGCATCGACACGGATCGTCTCTGCAAGTCAATCGCAGGTGAACGTGTCGACCTCATCGACCGCGAAGGCACCGAAGTCGAAGCGCTGGAACGTCCGCCCGCCCGGTTCGTCGAGCCCGTCACCGTTCGGGAAGTACGTGGTCTCCTGGGTGTGGTTGGTGCTGAACTCGATGCTGAAGACCCAGCAGTCCTCGCCGCTCGCGAGCAAGGTTGCCGGCAGTGTGGGCCCCCAGTGCTGGCCGGCGACGAGAATCGAGAGCTTCTCGTCGCCGGTGCCGCAGTAGGTGTACACGCCCTCGGCAGGGCGCAGGAACCCGGCACCGCCAGAAGCCTGCCGGTCGCGGAACCGCTGCACCGCCTCGTCGAGCGACGCCTCCTCGGCGCCCCACCCGCCCCAGATCACGGCCAACCCGACACCGATCGCGACGACCGGCGCGAGCACCACCGCTCCCGCCACCCACGGCCACCGTGCCCCCGACCGTACAGCCCGGCATCGACCGTCCGGCCAGGTCCGGGGGACGACCTGGGCCCTCGTCGCCCATCCGTGCTGTCGTAACCCGCGGATCGACGCGGCGATCGTGATGGACGGGGTGCAGTTCCCGTTCCCCTACTCCGAGTTCGCCACCAACCGGATCATGTTGCTCGTCTTTCACGCGGATCGGGACCCGGCGCTGCACTTCGCCGCGGCACGAGACGCCTACCGGCGATCGGCCCCGCCGAAGTGGTTCGTCACGATCTTCGGTGTGCTGCACGCCCAGCCCTTCGAAGACAGCCCGTCGGCAGCGGACGCGATGGTCGAGCACACCACCACGCAGTTCTGGGAAGCATGGCTGCTCGGCGACGAGGCCGAACGCGCCGCGCTGACCGCGGACACGACCGTCGAGGGCGTGAGCACCGCCGAGGCGGTCACACGCTGAGCTCAGTTCGCCCGCGCCGACAACGCGACGTACCGGGCCAAGACCTCTCGTCGCAACCGCGTCGTGGTGGACTGGGAGCCCGGCGACAGCTGAGCGCGTCGCTGCTCTGATCCGAGCTCAGCCCACGGGCGTGAACCGCAGCGGGATCCGGTCGGGGCCCCAGATGCCGCTCGCATCGGGCTTCCACGCGATGTCGCCGTCGAGCGCGACGTCGGGCATCACCCGGGCGAGCAGCGGCAACGCCTCCTGGAGCTCGGCGCGGGCCAGCCACATGCCGAGGCAACGATGCACCCCCATCCCGAAGGTGAGGTGCGGTGGGCCCGAGGTGTCACGGGTGATGTCGAATACCTCGGGCTCGGTGAACACGAGCTCGTCGGTGTTGGCCGCCACGAAGCTCGGGAACACCAGCGTGTCCTTCGGGAAGAGCACGCCGCGCAGCTCCACGTCCTCGGTCGCGAACCGCATCGTGCCCCGCACCGCGCCGAGCACCCGCATGGTCTCGTCGACGGCCTGCGCCGCGAGCTCGGGCGTGGCCACGAGTCGGGCCCATTGGACAGGGTGCTGGGCGAACAGCGCCATCGAGCATGCGAGCTGGTTGCGGGTCGTGTCGGTCCCGCCGACCAGGACCGCGATCGCCATCGTCTCGAGCTCCTCCGTGCTCAGCCGGTCGCCGGCCTCCTCGGCCGCGATCAGGTCGGTGAGCAGGTCGTCGAGCGGCTCGGTGCGGCGGCGGGCGATCAGCTCGCGCACGTAGGCACCCATCTCCTCTTGGGCCGCGACGATCAGCGGCAGGTCCTCGACGAGGTTCATGTTGAAGATGCGCAGCAAGTCGGTCGCCCACCGTGAGAACAGCTGCCAGTCTTCCTCGGGCGCGCCGAGCAGGCGACAGATGATCGGGATCGGGTAGGGCTCGCACACCTCCGCGACCAGCTCGACATGGCCTCGCGTCGCGACCGGAGCGAGGAGCCGTTCGATGACCTCCCGCATGTACGGCCGGAGCCGATCCGCCGCCTTGCGGGTGAAGGCAGGCGCGACGAGCCGCCGCAGCCGGGCGTGCTCCTCGCCTTCCGCCGACAGGATCGACGTTCGGCGTCGGGTAGAGAAGTCGGGGTCGTCCACGCCGCCGAGCTCCACGATCCGGCTCGCGGCGCTGTGGAACCGCCGGTCGCCGAGGACCGCGACGCACTCCTCGTATCGGGTCACGAGGTAGCCCATCGGGGTGCGCGCCAGCCAGTGCTCGCTCTGGGCCGCGTCGAGCTGCGCTCGGCGCTCCTCGGGCCCGTTGGTGTCGGCGAAATCGAGAAAGGCGAGATCGAGCTCGTCGACCGGGCGGGGCTGGCTGGACATGGATGTCGTGGTCACGGCCCCATCCTCCCACGGCGGTCGGGCCCGGAGGGCCGGCACCAACCGCCACCACCCGCCACCACCGCCCCAAGGGCGCATTACCCCCGCTCCCAGGGGCAAAGGACGGATGCGAGAATGCGGTGATGCCCTCTCGGTGCCGACTCCTCGCGCGCCTGCATCCGTCGGCGGGACGGCGATGGCTCGGCGCACGCTGCTCACCAGCGACTCGCTTTAGCTCGCGGCCCAGCACCGCCGCGGCCCGACATCAGCCGCAACGGTCGTGGTCGTCCACGGCTTCACCGCGACGGGTGACCGTCGACGGGTGGCAGCAGTGGCGGACGCGCTCCACACCCGCGTGGGTCGCGCCACGGCGAGCCGGCTCCTACGAGTCCGGGTCGCCGCCGAGTGGCACGACCCTGATCCGCCGGTCGAGCGCCACCGAGCGCGTTCGGGCTCCTCTGGCCGTCCGGTACGAACGCGCCGATGCCATCATCGCCGTTCGCGACCCGCACGAGCTCCACGCGTGTGTGGACGCACACACCCGACTTCGCGTGATCCCCGGGATGGGCGACGCGTTCTGACCCGCAGCGGTGCTCGAGATCCTCGACGCGCTCGAATGGATGCTCGGCCCGGCGCTCAGCACGTCCTGACGTTCAGCGCCCGTCAGCGGCGTCGTCCCACCACCAGGCAAGCCCGACCAGACCGGGGCCGGTGTGGGCAACCTTCACCGAGCCGAACTGCCCGACGAACGCGCGCAGCGGCGTCACCTCACGCTCGACACGAGCCAGGAGGTCGGCCACCTTCCGGACTGCGCGGGCGCCCACCGAGGCGGGATCGAAGAGCACGGGAGCAACGTGCCAACCCGGCTCGAGGAGCCCTACGCGCCCCACCGCGTCCTCGGCCACTGACACCACGACGCGCACCGCCCACTCCTGGGTTTTGGCGTCACGGTCAGGGGAGCAGGACGACGCGGCCGAACGCCTGGCGGCTCTCGAGGTAGGCGTGCGCGGCGGCCGCCTCTGCCAGCGGGAACGTCCGGTCGACCACGACCTGCAGCCGGCCCGCGGCGACGTCGTCCAGATGCCGCGCCACCATCGCGTGCGCACGCTCCGTCGCGATCTCCGCGCCAAAGAACACGCCCGTGAGCGACTGGTTGCCCGTGCTGAGCGCCGAGACGTCGAGCATCCGAGCCTCCCGTCCCGCGTTGCCGACAGTGATCGCGCGACCGCGATACGCCAGGCTCGCGATGCTTCCGGCGAGGATCCGTCCGCCCACCGAATCGACGACGAGATCGACGCCCCGACCACCGCTCGCGGCCCGCACCGCGTCGACCCACCCGTCGGCGGAGTAGTCGATCCCGTGATCGAGACCGAATGCGGCCAGCCGGGTGAGACGGTCAACGCTGGACGCCGTCGCGAGCACCTTCGCACCGGCCCGCTTCGCCAGCTGGATCGCGGCGATGCCCACTCCGCCCGCGCCCGCCTGCACGAGCACCGACTCGCCGGCCTGCAGGCGACCGAACTCGAAGAGGCAGTCGTCGGCCGTGCCGAACGCGATCGGCACGCACGCTGCGGCCACCACGTCGGCACCGTCAGCGATGGGCCAGGTCACCGCGGCCGGGGTCGCCGCGAGCTCGGCGTGCGACCCCCACATCATCGAAGCGACGATTCGCTGGCCCACGTGGCGGTCCTCGACGCCCTCACCGACCTCGCGGATCGTGCCCGCGCACTGGTACCCCACGACGTGCGGGACCGTGGCCATCTCGCCCCCAGCACGGTTCAGAGTGTCTCCCCCCTCGATGCTGACCGCCTCGACCTCGAGCACGACACCGCCCGGGAAGCACAACGGGTCGGGGACGTCCTCGTAGCGCAGGACCTCGGGCGCGCCTGTCTCGTGATACACCGCTGCTTTCATCGTCGGGATGCTACGACGCCCCGGGTTCGGGCGTGTCGTCGGCGCGGCTCTGCTCGGAGAGCGCAGGCCGCTGAGCGGCTCTCAGTCGACGCTCGGCGTACCCGGCGTGGTCGGCTCTGGCGCGGCATTCTCGTTGTCGCGCGGCCCGCGGACGCGCGCGCGGAAGACGTAGTACGTCCAGGCCTGGTACAGCAGCACCACCGGGAAGAACAAGATCGCGACCACCGTCATGACCTTCAGCGCGTAGTTCCCCGACGCGCTGTTCGCGACCGTGAGGTTGTAGGCGGCGTTCGTGCTCGAAACCATCACGTTCGGGTAGAGGCCGATGAAGATCGACGCGACCGTCCCGCCGATCGCCGCCGTCGTCGCGCTGAACGCCCAGCCGTCGTGTCCGTCGCGCACCGCCCACGCGGCCGCGACGACGGCGAGCACGGCGATGAGCTGCAGCGCCCCCGGCACGACCCCCTCGCTTGCCTCGACATGGGTCCAGACTGTGAACACGGCAACGATCACCACTGCGCCAATCGCGAACGGACCGGCCAACCGTCGAGCCCGGTCGTGCACCACGCCCGTGGTCTTCAGCATCAGGAACGTGGATCCGTGGAGCAGCGAAAGCGCGAGGAGCGTGACGCCCACCCAGAGTCCGTACGGCGTCAGCAGGTCGAAGAACGATCCTGTGAACTCACCGTTCTTGTCGATCGGCAGACCCGTCAGCAGGTCACCCAGCGCGACGCCCAACAGCACCGGCAGCAGGAGGCTGCCGATCGTGAGACACCAGCTAAAGGTCTCGCGCCACGCACGACTCACTACCTTGCCGCGGAACTCGAACGACACGCCACGTACGATGAGCGCGACGATCACCACCATCAGGGCGAGGTACAGCGCCGAGAACCAGCTCGCGTACCACGACGGGAAGGCGGCGAAGATCGCGGCGGCGCCGACGATGAGCCACACCTCGTTCCCGTCCCAGAACGGCCCGATCGCGTTGATCGCGACGCGCTGCTCGAGGTCCTTGCGACCGACCACTCGGTGGAGCATCCCGACGCCGAGGTCGAAGCCCTCGAGCACGAAGAAGCCCGTCCAGAAGACGGCGATGATGACGTACCAGACGACCTCGAGATCCATCGTCGCCTCCTAGTAGGTGAGCGCCGGCAGGCGATCGGCCTCGGACGCACCCGGAGCTTCCGACTCGTCCTCCGCGTCGGGCAGACCCTTCCGCGCGTAGCGGAGCATGAGGTAGCCATCGGCGACGGCGAGCGCGCCGTAGAGCGCGCTGAACACGACGAGCGTGATCCAGATCGAGGCGGAGCCCACCGATGGCGACACGCCGTCTTCGGTCTTCATGAGTCCCTGCACGATCCAGGGTTGGCGGCCGTTCTCGGTGAGCAGCCAACCGGCGGTGTTCATGACGAACGGCGTGACCACCGCCCAGGCCGCGAGCCTCAGGAAGACCCGCGACCGCTCCAGCCGATGCCGGTAGAGCAGCCAGGCGCCCCAGAGGGAGAACAGGAAGATCAGCGAACCGGTGTATGCCATGACCCGCATCGACCAGTACTGGATGAACACGTTCGGCACGTAGTTGCCGGGCCCGTACTGCTCCTCGTACTGCGCCTGGAGCTCCTCGAGCCCCACGACCTTGCCGTCCCACCCGCCGGTCGCGAGCACCGACAAGAGGTGTGGGATCTCGATGATCTGGGCCGGATCGTGGTCCTGCTGCCCGCCACCGATCTGGAACAGCGAGAACGAGCACGGCTGGCAGGTCTCCCATTGCGCCTCGGCCGCGGCGATCTTCATCGGCTGGTACTTGGCCTCGACCACGCCGAGCTGGCTACCGACGATGAGCATCAGGAGGCTGGACGGCACGAGGAACACGAGCGCCATCCGGGCCGTGCGCATGAACGCGTCGACCTCCTTCTTCCGGCGGACGTGCCAGGCCGAGGCCGCCAGCATGACGATCGATCCGGTGACCAGCGACGCGAGGAGCACGTGGAGGTAGCCCCAGGTGAACACCGGGTTCGTGAACACCGCGGCGATGTCGTCGAGCTCGGGTCGACCCGTCTCAGGATTCATCCGGTAACCGACGGGGTGCTGCATCCACGAGTTGGCCGCCATGATGAACGCAGCCGAGAGCGCGGTGGCGAAGGCGACGATCCAGATGCACGCGAGGTGGACCCGCTTGGGCAGGCGGTCCCACCCGAAGATCCACAGCCCGAGGAACGTCGACTCGAGGAAGAACGCCGCGAGGCCCTCCATCGCGAGCGGCGCGCCGAACACGTCACCCACGTAGCGCGAGAAGGCAGACCAGTTCATCCCGAACTCGAATTCCTGGGCGATCCCGGTCACCACACCGATCGCGACGTTGATCACGAGCAGCGTGCCAAAGAACCGCGTCAGACGCCGGTAGACCTCGAGCCCGGACCGATGCCAAATCGTCTGGAGGATCGCGACGAGAAACGACATCCCGATCGTCACCGGGACGAAGAGGAAGTGGTAGATGGCCGTGGAGGCGAACTGCAGTCGTGCGAGGTCGACGTTCATCGTGGTGCCCTCCCGCGAGGCGAGCTGCCGAGAGCGAGGCTATGCCGCCGATCGGCAGATACCGCGAGATCCGAGACGTGCTTCCGCATGCCGCAGCGGCAGGTGGCAGGCTCGTGTCCGTGTCCGCACCCGGCGTCTCGCCGACGCGCCAGACAGGCCGAGGGCCCTTCGCCAACCCACTGATGCGCTACGGACGCGCGACGCGCTTGCACTTCGCGCTCACGGTGATCCTGGGCTCGGCGGCCGCCGCGTTGGTCGTCGCGCAGGCCTGGCTCATCGCGTGGATCGTATCAGGCGCGTTCGTCGAGCATCGGGAGCTCGCGCAGCTTCGAGGGCCGGTCACCTTGCTCCTTGCCGTCGTAGTCGGTCGCGCGTCGGTCGCCTGGTACACGGAGGTGGCGGCGAGCCGCACCGCGGCGGGTGTGAAGTCACAGCTCCGCCATGCGCTGGTCGATCGAGTCGCGGCGGGTGGGCCGACCGTGCTGCAAGGGCACCAGCGCGGGGACCTCGCGGTGCTCGCGACACGGGGCATCGACGCGCTCGACGGCTACTACTCGCGCTACGTTCCCCAGCTCGTACTCGCGGTGATCGTGCCGACGGCGGTGCTTCTCGTCGTCGCCGGCCAGGACTGGATCTCGGCGGCGATCATCCTCGTGACGCTCCCGTTGATTCCGCTGTTCATGGTCCTGATCGGCCTGGCGACCCGCCTCCACACCGACCGTCGGCTCCGAGCGCTGCAGCTCCTGTCGGGACACTTCCTCGACGTGGTCGCCGGTCTCACCACCCTCAAGGTCTTCGGTCGGTCGAAGGCCCAGGTCACGACGATTCGTGCCGTCACCGACGCGTACCGGCGCACGACGATGACGACGTTGCGCATCGCCTTCCTCTCGTCGCTCGTCCTCGAGCTGCTCGCGAGCGTCGCCGTGGCCCTCGTCGCCGTCTCGGTGGGCCTGCGGCTGCTGCACGGCCATCTCGACCTGCGGACGTCGTTGCTGATCCTCGTGCTCGCGCCCGAGGCGTACCTCCCGCTGCGACTCGTGGGCACGCACTTCCACGCCAGCGCCGAGGGGATGAGCGCGGCAACGCAGGTGTTCGACGTGCTCGACACGCCCCTTCCCGAGCCCGGAACCGGACGGGACCTGCCGGACGTCGCGGCATCCACGCTCGCGGTGGCGAACCTGTCGGTCACCTACCCGGGCACCGACCGGCCTGCGCTCGACCGGTGCTCACTCACCGTCGCGCCCGGCGAGACCGTTGCGATCACCGGCCCGAGCGGCTGCGGCAAGTCGACACTGCTCGCGGTGCTGCTCGGCTTTGTCGCTCCGAATGCGGGCGCGGTGTCCATCGGAGACGTCGACCTGGCGACCGTCGAGCCCGACATTTGGAGAGGCCACCTCGCGTGGCTCCCTCAGCGTCCGCACCTGTTCGCCGGCTCCATCGCCGAGAACGTCCGCCTCGGTCGTCCCGAGGCGACCGACGACGAGGTTCGCGCCGCGCTCGCCGATGCCGGGCTCGCACCGCTGCTCGCGCGATCCCCGCAGGGCATCGACACGACCCTGGGAGAGCGTGGGTCCGGGGTGTCCGTCGGCGAACGTCAGCGCATCGCGCTCGCGCGTGCGTTTTTGCGCGACGTACCCCTGCTGCTGCTCGACGAGCCGACGGCCAACCTCGACGGCGACAGCGAGGCCGAAGTCGTCGAAGCAATACGTCGACTCGCGCGCGGCCGGACCGTTGTGCTCGTCGCCCACCGGCCGGCACTGGTCGGGCTGGCCGACCGCGTGGTCGCCCTCGCCACGACCGGAGTCGTGTCCGCATGAGCTCGCGGCGGACTGCGGAGGACGTCGAACCCGGTGCAGCGTCGGTTCGACGTACGCTGACGCTCGTTCGCGGCCGGCGGGGTCGGCTCAGCGTGGCGACGTTGCTCGGCGCGGCGACGGTAGGAGCCGGCATCGGGCTGCTCACGACGTCCGCGTGGCTGATCTCTCGTGCGTCCCAGCAGCCGTCGATCGCGGCGCTCGGCGTCGCCGTCGTCGGGGTGCGGTTCTTCGCGCTCTCCCGCGGCCTGTTCCGTTACGGAGAGCGCCTCGTCGGCCACGACGCCGCGTTCCGCTCCCTGGCCGACCTCCGAGTGACCGTCTACGAGCGACTCGAGCGGCTCGCTCCCGCCGGCCTCCCCGCGTTTCGGCGCGGAGACCTCCTGGCCCGGGTCGTCGACGACGTCGACCGGCTCCAGGACCTCACATTGCGGGTCCTCCCTCCCTACGGGATCGCGGTGCTGGTCGGGGTCGGCACCGTCCTGCTGGTCGCGTGGCTCCTTCCGGCGGCGGCGGCGGTGCTCGTCGTCACGTTGGGCCTGGCCGGCGCGGCGGTGCCCTGGCTGAGCCGCCGGATCGCCCGACGCTCCGAGCTACGCCAGGCCGAGGTGCGCGGCATGCTCGCCGACGAGGTCGTCGACCTCCTCGAAGGCGCCCCCGAGCTGGTCGCGTACGGTGCCGCGTCTGCTCGTGTCGGACGCATCGCCTGCGTCGACGCCGAGCTCACCGGGATCGCGACCGCCGCCGCGCGAACCGCCGGCGTCGGTGCGGGCCTCGTCGCGCTGCTCGCCGGTCTCGCGCTCTGGGGCAGCGCTTTGGTCGGCGTGGCTGCGGTCGGCGCGGACCATCTCGACGGCGTGCTGCTCGCGGTCGTGGTGCTCGTGCCGCTGGCGGCATTCGAGCTCGTCACCCCACTGCCTCCGGCGGCGCAGGCGTTCGAGCAGGTGCGGGTCTCCGCCGGGCGCGTCTTCGCGGTCGTCGACGCCCCGCCCCCGGTGGTCGACCCGCCCGCGCCGGCTCGTGCGCCGGCGCCACCGTGCACCCTGCGACTCCGAGACGTCGGCGCTCGCTACCACCAGGGCCCGCTCGCCGCACCCACTGCGCTCGACGGGATCGACCTCGAGCTCCGGCCGGGCCGGCGGGTCGCGATCGTCGGCCCGAGCGGCGCGGGGAAGTCGACGCTGGCCCGGGTGTTGCTCCGGTTCCTCCCGTACACGGGCTCGGTCACCCTCGACGGCGTCGAGCTGGCGAGCATCCGCGGCGACGACGTACGCAGGCTGATCGGCATGGCAGAACAGGACGCGCACGTGTTCGACACGACGCTGCGTGAGAACCTCCTCCTCGCCCGACACGACGCGGGCGAGGATGCCCTGCGCGATACCCTGGCCCGGGCACGGTTGCTCGACTGGGTCGACGGACTCCCCGACGGGCTCGACACTCCGGTCGGCACCCACGGCTCGCGCCTGTCCGGCGGGCAACGCCAGCGCCTTGCTGTGGCGCGCGCCATCCTGGCCGACTTCCCGATCCTCGTCCTCGACGAGCCGGGCGAGCACCTCGACCTCGCGACCGCCGACGCGCTGACCGCCGACCTGCTCGCCGCGACCTCCGACCGGTCCACGCTGCTCATCACGCACCGGCTCGCCGGCCTCGAGGAGATGGACGAAGTCCTCGTGCTCGACCACGGCCGGATCGTGGAGCGCGGCACCTTCGCGCAGCTATGGGATCTCGACGGCCATGTCGCGCGCCTGCGCCGGCGGGAGCTCGGGACGTGAGCGAGCCGCTGACGCTCGGCCCCGATCGGCTGCACGAGATCGCCCCGAGACGACCGGCCTCTCCGATCTCGGCGAGTCAGCCGCTCATCGGCGGTCTGGCATCGGTGGTCCACGGGTCCCCGCTCCCCACCGCCGACGTCGACATCACTCCCAGTCGACCGCTCGACAACCTCGACCGACTCGCCGCTGCGCTGCGCGAGCTCGACGCTGGATCCGGACCGGCGACCCCGACGGTGTGGTGTTCCCCATCGATGGCGCGTTCCTCGCAGCGCAGCCCCGCATGCTCAACCTCACGACCACCGCCGACGATCTCGACCTCGCCTTCGCGCCCGCAGCGTTCGACGGCGGCTGCGACGAGTTGAAGAACGAATCCGACATGATCGAGCTCGGCGACGGCATCACGACGCGAGTCGCAACGCTCCAGGCGATCATTCGGTCGAAAGAGACCGCCGACCGCGAGAAGGACCGTCGAGCTCTTCCCTGTCTCAGGGCGTTGCTCGATGAGACCGGCGGCTGAACCCTCGCACCGCGCCACTGCTGAATGCGTCAGTACTCGGTGCGGTAGTTGAGGGTCGGGTCCAGCACGAGTCGGGCCTGCTCCGCCCCGGTGACCGGCAGACCCGTCGGATCCAACAGCCCGATCTGCACGAGTACCGACGCCTGGTCCCAGTAGATGTGCTCGTGCGTGACCTTGCCGTCGGCGACGCCGACGATCACGACGAACGCAGCTTCGATGCGCTTCCCCGTGGGGGGCACTCCGGGCAGCATGAAGTCGATTGATCGCGTGTGGGTGAACGAGATCACGATCTCGTCGACGATCTGGTGGTCATCGACCGTGCGCGACACGTTGTCGAACTGCACATCCGGCGGGAAGAACTGCCCAACGAGGTGCTGGTCGTAGAAGTCACGCACGGCGGGGGCACCGCTGCCACCTGCGCACACCGGCACGTGATTGAGGTGCGGATCCGGGGACATAGTGGCCATCGTCAGGTCGAGGTCACCGTCGAGCTCGGCCTGCATGTGGGCCTCGAACAGAGCGGCGCTTGGATGCGCGGTGTTTGTCATGAGTGATGTGGCCCTTCTGACTACTCCGGGAGGGTTCCGACTGACCTCGGAGCCGAGATCTGCGCGGAGGCCCCCGTGTCCGCTGACGTCAAAGCCTTACCGCACCTCCACGCCCGCGGTCAACGGGGTTGATCGCCACTCAGCGTCTGCGCGGCGGCACGCCGTAGCGGGCGCGCACCTACTCGAGCGGCAGGTCGGCCATGGCCAGGTGGTCGACCACCGTGAAGTCCCCACCAGTGGCCGACCCCCGTTCGAACCAGTGCGCTACGACCTCAATCGCGCCGGGTGCGGTCTGCCGCGGCAGTCCCCCCGGTGGAGCATTTGGCAGACGCTCTCCCGAACCCGGTAGAACGCTCCTGGAACGACGAAGGCCCAGGTCAGCGACCTGGGCCTTCGATCCTTCGATGGTGGCGGGGGCCCGATATCCGCGTTAGCTGCGACCCTCGAGCTTCGGAGGTAGGGCCGTTCGACCCCCGTGGGTTCGGTCAGCCTTCACAACGGGTTTCCGTCCGTCGCGTGCCGGCGAATCCGGGCAGATTCGGCGCGTTGTAGGGATGAGTAGGGACGCGAAACTCGAAGATCAGTTCTGAGATGTACCGATTCGAGCCGTGTCAACAAGCCCCGCATCGGCCGCAGTCATCCTGCGAATCGGGGGCAGAACTCTGCACCTCGCGCGGTTCGGCGGTCGTTGTCGCTCGGGTGCAGCGGGTGGATTTGGGTGCGGCGAATGCTTCAGGCGGATTCGTCGGCGGGACGGGTTGGGGGCGTGTGCATGGTGGGGGTGTTGGCGCCGCGGCGCGCGCGGAAGTCGCGCAGCGTGTAGCCGGTGACGACCACAGGCCCGTCGGTCACGGCGCGTGCTGTTGCCGAGCGCCGCAGCCCGAACATCGGCGCGAGTTCGCCGAAGTAGTTGCCGGACTCGATGGTGGCGAGCGGCTCTTCGGTGCCGTCGGCCATCTCCTGCACGATCTCGATCCGGCCAGCGTCGACTTCGTAGACGAGGTCACCGGCATCACCTTGACGGAACAGCACCTGCCCCGGCTGCAACTCGACCCGCTCCGGGGCTCGGTGCTCGTCGGCAGGGCGGGGAGTGAGTTCGACGACGCGATCGGCGAGAGGCAGGAGCCGCTCGTCGTGGGTGGCGATGACGACCACCCGCCCAGGTGCTGCGAGCTCGCGCAGCAGGCGGAGCACGCCGTCGACCTGCATGTAGTCGAGTGACGCGGTCGGTTCGTCGGCCACGATGAGCGGCGGGTCCATGGCGAGGGCGCGGGCGATCGAGACCCGTTGCTGCTGGCCACCGGAGAGCTGGCGCGGACGGTGGTGCATCCGCTCCTCCAGGCCGACCATCTCGAGCAGCTCCGCGGAGCGTCGCTTCGCCGTCTTCTTGTCCGCGCCTGCGTAGCGCATCGCGACGGTGATGTTCTCCTGCGCGGTGAGGCTCGGGATCAGGTTGAACGCCTGAAACACGACGCCGACGGTACGGCGCCGATACTCGGCGAGGGCGGCGCCTTTGAGGCCGGTGACTTCGGTGTCGCCGACGCGGATGGACCCGGAGGTCGGAGTCAGGAGCGATGCGAGCATCGATAGGAGGGTCGTCTTGCCGCAGCCGCTCGCGCCGAGCAGCAAGGCCATGTCGCCGGTTGCCAGATCGAGATCGAAGTGATGAAACGGCCGGACCGCGTAGCCGCCACTCGAGTACTCCATCGTTAGGTCACGGATCGCGATGTTGGGCATCATGCACCCCCGAACGCCACGGCCGGATCGGTGCTGAGCGCGCGTCGCACCGCCGCAATGCTCGCGAGGACGCCGACGACCACGCTAATGACGACGAGTTGCAGGACCGCGGCGCCACTCAGCGCGGTCTGTACCGGCATGCCCTTCGCGACGAGTCGGGAGACGCCGATCGCGATGACTGCGGCCGCGAGCGCCACGAGCACCGCTTGGATCATGAGACCTCCGACGATCAGTCGATCCGGCGCGCCGGTTGCTTTGAACACTGCGAAGTCCCTGGTGCGTTCAATCGCTGAGAGGTAGACGATCAGGCCGATGATCCCGGCAGCGATCAACCACATGAGCACCGCGGTGACGCTGATCGACTTGAACCCTGCTTTCAACGGTCGGTTCAGGTCGGAACGCACCTGCGCGTTGGACACCAACGCGGTGCCGGCAACCGGCTGCGGTGCTCCCTGCACCGCGATGCCCATCGCGAGTGGCTGACCCGCGAACACCAA
>Ga0194128_10002742_pt1 | contig 27949 bp, 21 predicted proteins | sample TA2KigCa65mmetaG_FD_148650 | JGI IMG/M metagenome (GOLD analysis project Ga0194128, IMG submission 148650) | Freshwater microbial communities from Lake Tanganyika, Tanzania - TA2015037 Kigoma Deep Cast 65m | ecosystem: Environmental > Aquatic > Freshwater > Lake | place: Tanzania: Lake...
CGGCGCCGCACGCGCTCGCCGCGGCGACCGCGCGCGACGTGCTCCGCGCCGGCGGCAACGCGCTCGACGCCGCGGTGGCGGGCGTGGCGGACCTCGCGGTCGTGTACCCGCACATGAACGGGATCGGCGGCGACAGCTTCTGGCTGATCTTCGACGGACGGCGCGGCGCCGCGCTCGCGCTCAACGCCGCGGGCCGCGCGGCCGGCGCGGCCGAGCTTGCGACGTATCGTGCGCGCTTCGGCGATCGGATCCCGACGCGGGGCGGCGCCGCGGCGCTCACCGTGCCCGGCACGGTCGCGGGCTGGTGGGAGACGCATCGCTACAGCGCGGGGCAGCTCGGCTCCACGCTGCAGTGGAGGGACCTGCTGGCGCCGGCGATCGCGCACGCGCGCGAGGGCGTTCCGCTCTCGGCGGGGCAGCGACGGACGGCCGCGACCGCGCCGGCGCTGTTCGACGACGGCGCGCCGTCCGAGGTGCGGGCGACCCTGTGGCCGATCTATCACCCCGCGCAGCTCGAGCAGGGACCCCTCGTGCAGCGCGACCTCGCCGCGTCGCTCCTGGCGATCGCCGAGGGCGGCGCGGCTGAATTCTATGGTGGCGGGCTCGGGCGGCGGATCGCCGACGGCGCCGCGGCGGCGGGGAGCCCGCTGCGGCTCGAAGACTTCACGCGGCACCGTGCCGATTGGGTGGAGCCGCTGCGGATGCCGTACCGTGACGGCGTCGCGGTGAGCTTCCCGCCGCCGACGCAGGGGTTCGCGGCGCTCGCGATCCTGGGGATCCTCGATCGCTTCGACGTTGCGAGCCTGAGCGAGGACGCCTACGTCCACCTGATCGTCGAGGCGACGAAGCTCGCGTTCGAGGATCGGGATCGCTTCCTCGCCGATCCGACGTTCGTCGACGTGCCGGTGGCGCGCTGCCTCGACCGCGACTACCTCGCGCGGCGCGCGGCGCTCGTCGATCGCGAGCGCGCGCGTCCGGTGGCCGCGCCGCCGACGCGCGGCGACACGATCGCGTTCGTCACGGCGGACGATCAGGGCCACGCCGTCTGCGTGATCCAGAGCCTCTATCACGAGTACGGATCCGGCGTCGTCGCGGGCGGGACCGGCATCATCCTGCAGAACCGCGGCGCCTTCTTCTCGCTCGATCCCGCGCATCCGAACGCGCTCGCGCCCGGGAAGCGCACGGCGCACACGCTGGTGCCGTCGATGTATCTCGTCGGCGGCCGGCCGCGCTACGTCTACGGAACGATGGGCGGGGAAGGGCAGCCGCAAACCCAGGCGGCGCTCGTGACCCGCCTCGTGGATCGACGCGACGGTCTCCAGGCGGCGGTCGAAGCGCCGCGCTGGCTGCTCGGACGGACGTGGGGCGACGAGACGCGGGCCCTGCGCCTCGAGAGCCGCTTCGACGCGTCGGTCGCGCCGTCGCTGCAACGACGCGGACACGACGTGGTGGTCGTCGAGGGCTGGAGCGACGTCATGGGACACGTGCAGGCCGTCGAGGTCGGCGCCGCGCTCGTCGCCGCGTCGGATCCCCGCGCGGACGGCGGCGCCTTCGGTGCGTGACGCCGTCGGCGCGCTGATCGTCGCGCTCGCCGTCATCGTCTTCGTCGCCGTGCACGGGCCGATGCTTCGCACCGTGGCGGAGCATCTGGCCGCGCGCTGACGCGTGCGCGTCCTCGTCGCGGCCGGTCTCGCCGCGGGCGTGCTCCTCGGCGCCGCTGCCGTCGGCCGAGTGGCGCCAGGGGCCGGACGAAGGAGCGGCCTGCTCGCGACGGGCCTCGGGCTCGGGATCCTGTCGCATCTCTGGCTCGGCCTCGGGGTGACCGGCGCCTACCGCCCGGTGATCGCGTGGCTGCTTTGGGCCGCGCTGACCATCGCCGGTGCGATCGTGATCGCCCCCACGGTCCCTCGCGCGTGGGCCGCCGCACGTGCGTGGCTGGCCGAGCGTCCGGCGTACGAACGGGCTCTCCTCGTTCTCTCGGGCGCGCTCGCCGCCGTTCTCGTGATCGGGAGCTTCGCCCCGCCGTTCTCGATCGACGTGCTCCGCCACCATCTCCGCGTCGCCGGTGACGCGGCGGCGGAGGGTCGCCTCGTGTTTCGGCCGACCTTCTTCGACGCGCAGCCGATGGCGGGCGAGATGTTCTACGTGTGGGGTCTCCTCCTTCACGGTCCGCTCGTCGGCAAGATCGTGCTCGCCGCGCACGGCGTGCTCGCCATCGGCGCCGTCGCGGCGCTCGCCGCGCGCGGCGGAGGGCGCGCGGCCGCGTGCCACGCCGCCGTCGTGTTCGCGGCGATCGCGCCGGGGGAGACCGCTCGGCGCTCGTGCTCGCGGGCGCGTTCGCGGGGTTCGCCGCGTCGACGAAGCTCTTCGGCCTCCTCTCCCTCGCGGCGCTCGTCGCCGTCGTGCTCGTCGTCATCGTCATCGACCGCCGGCGCCCCGTGTTGCTCGTGGCCGCCGTCGTCGTGACGCTCGTCGCGGGTGCGCCGTGGTACGCGCGCACGTGGGCCGTCGCGGGGCATCCATTCTGGCCGTTCGTCGTCGTCGAAGGCGCGCCGAGTGCGGGCCGCATCGTCGAAGACCTGGCCCGCCGCGTCGACGGCCACCGCGCGGCGGCGGGCAACATCGTGGTGCGGCTCCCGGCGGCGATCGTCGGGCATCCCGACGTGCATGGACGCGCGCCAATCGGCCCGCTCGTCGCGGCCGGGCTGCTGCTGCTGACCGTCGTCGGCGGTGCTCGGCGGACGTGGCCGTGGCTGGCGTGGAGTGCCGCGTACGCCGTGGGCTGGTACGTCCTCGCGCCCTACGCGCGATATCTCCTGCCGGCGTTCGTCGCGTGGAGCGCCGCCGGGGGCTCTGCGCTCGCCGCGGCGCGGAGTCTCGGGCCACTGAGTCGCCACGCGGTCGCGGCCGCGACGCTGGGCTGGGGGGTCGCGAGCCTCGTAGCGGGCGGCTCGCAGCTGGCGCGGGTCGCGCCGGTCGTGACGTCGATCGAGTCCCGGGACGCGTTTCTCGCGCGCGTCGCGAGCCACCACGCGGACATCGTGTGGATGAACCGGACGCTGCCGGCACGCGCGGTCGTGGCATCGGTGTATCCAGGCCTCGCGTATCTCGAGCGGCGCGCCATCTGGCTGGAGGACCTGCAGGCTTTCGTCGACGTCGATACCGCCGCGTCGATCGACGCGCTGCGCGCGTCACTCGCGGCGTGGGGCGCGAGTCATCTCTTTCTCGTCGACGACCCCGGCGATCCCGCGCCGCCGGACAGCCGCCGGCGGCTCGCCGAGCTCGCCGCGCGCTGCGGGGTCGTCGTCCACGACAATCCCGCCTCGGTCGCGATCGCGAGCGTGTTCCTCGCGGAGACCGAGCGGCTTCGGGCGCGGGTCGTCGAGCTTCGATCGCGCTGCGAGTGACGCTCAGCGCTGGCGCGCGGCCAGCCACGCGACGCGGAAGGGATGCATCGCGCGCCACGCGGCGCGCTGCCATCGCGACGTCGCCCCGTAGTGCTCGCGGAGCCACGTCGCGGACGGAAACGCCGTCCAGCCGAGCACGCGGCCCAGATCCGCCAGGCGATCGACGAGCAGCGTCTCCGCGAGATACGTCCGCCACGGCGGCAGTCCGCCGGCGAGGCTCGTCGGCCTGAGGCCACCCAGGCAGGTGTCGAGCGCCGCGCGACGCACGTGCGAGGGCGCGAGCGCGGCGAGCACGTCAGGCGGGACCCGGCCGCCGAGCGCCGCCGCCGCGGCCAGCGCGTAGTGCGTCGCGCCGGCCAGTCCCCAGCGCCGCGCGTCCGCGATGAGCGCGGGCCGGTCGATCGCCTCCGCCCACGCGTCGACGACCGCGGCGATGTCGGTGAACCACACGAGGCGCCCGAACTCCGAGCCGTAGGTGACGTGGTGGACGAGGTGCAGCAGGCCATGCTCGCGGCCGAGCGCGAGCGACGACGCGGTGAGCGGGCGCGCGCGGTCCCACACGGCGTCATGGTCGATGCGGATCGCACGCTCGACACGCGGATAGCGGCCGAGGTGCCAGTGGAGATCGACGACGGCGCCGTCACGCACGAGCTGGCGGAACGAGCGCGCCGCCTGCTCCTCGCAGAGCGCCGCGTCGCCGTGCCGGTACCCGAGGTCGATCAGCGTCGCGATCGCGCGCGCGGCATCGTGCGGGCGAACCAACAGGTCGATGTCCACCATCGGGCGAACGCCGAGGTCCGGATAGACCTCGCGGACCAGCGCCATGCCCTTCAGTGTGATGACGGCGACGCCCGCCGACGACAGCGCGCGCGTCGTGTCGTTCCAGTGCTCCGCGAGCACGGTGTTGCGCGCCCACTGGCGGGCGTACACCGCCGCGAAGCGATCGACGGCGGTCCGCGGCACGGCGGCGCGGAGTGCCGGACGCGCGAGGAGGTGCAGGCTCGCGAGACCGGCGACGCCTTCCGCCGTCGCGGCGTCCACCACCGCGTCCCAGTCGACGCGCGGGGCGAGGCGAACGACATCGTCGATCGCGGCCGCATCCACGCGCGCCGCGCCGAGCGCCAGGACGACGCGCGTCTCGGGCGTCAGCGTGGCGTGACGATCCATGCGCCCTCGGGATGGCGTCGCCACGCGAGCCCCGCGGCCTCGATCTCCCGCGTGATCGCCTCGGCCGTCTGGAACACGTGGAAGAAGCACGTGGTCCGGTAGTCGCTCGCGAGGCTCAGGTGACGGACGAGGCGATCGCCCGGCTCCGTCGTGAACCGATCGCCCAGCGCGCGGCCGAGCGACCACCGGATGCCGTCGACCAGCGCGTGGCGGACGCCGCGGTCGCGATTCCAGCCGGCGACGAGCACGACGGCGCCGCCGGGCGCGAGCCGATCGGCGAGTGCCAGGAGGAACGCGATCCGGCGCGCGCGCGTCGGCGTGTGCTCGTAGACGCCGCCCGAGGCCAGCACGATGTCGAAGACCTCGTCCTTCGGCAGCCCATCGAGAGCCGTCGCGAGGAAGCGGACGGGGAGTCGTTCCACGGCGGCATGCCGCGCGGCCGCGGCGACGAGCGCCGGGACGACGTCGATCCCCGTCACGTCGAGCCCGAGGCGCGCGAAACCCAGGCTCTCTCGACCCGCGCCCGCACCGACGACGAGCACGCGCGCCCGGCCGCCGCCCACGTCGCGCGTACCGCCGCGTGGCTTGCCAGCAGGCGCCCGATCATCCGCCACGGCCCGCGCTCCAGGTCGATGCAGCTTCCCGGACGCTCGACACGTGTGACACGCGCGAGGCGATCCTCGGGAGCGGTGCCGTTCTCCCGCGTGAACACGAACCCGTCCTCGACCGGGCGCAGCACGAGGTCGCCGCCGGGGACCGCCGTCGCCGCGCAGGGGCGAAGCGTGACGAGATCGAGCTCTTCGAGGGGTGGAGGCAGGTCGCGGTAATCGACGGTGAGCGTGAACGACGCGACGCGCGCCGTCAGCTCGTCGAACAGCGCACGGGTCAGCGGCGCCGCACGCTCCGGGACGAAGAGGCCGTCGCCGGTGAGTGTGCGTGCCATCCCAGGCGTCTCAGGACGTCGACGAGGGGACTTTCTTGCTCGGGTCCATGGTCGTGCGCTGCGTGTTGCGCGTGCCCGTCGAGCACGCGGCGCCGCGGCAGCACGAGCCAGTCATCGCCTCGGCGCCGAAGAGGCTGCTCGGCGTCAGCTCGGGCGTTTCGTACGGGCGCTTCGCGGGCTTATCCATGGCGAGGCATCGCCTCCTTGGACAGGAGCTGGTAGAGCTTGCGTTCGGCCGCGGCGATCCTGCGCGCGCGAGGACGGCAGTTCTGCCAGTCCCCCTTCCGCTCGAGCATCGCGTCGCCGTGACAGCGGTTGCAGAAGCCGTTCAGCTCGCACGACCGGCACTCGGGGAGGTCGGCATAGCTCTGGATCGCCATGAGCTCGCGGATGGCGGGCGGCGGCGCGAACCACACGTCGCGGAACGCGCGCTCGCGCACGTTGCCGAGCGGGACGCGGAACGCGATGCACGGGAAGAGGGTGCCGTACGGATCGATACAGCCGCCGTTGACCGCGGGTCCGCCGCTCTGGCGCTGGCGCGCGACGTCCTCGGGATGGCCTTCCGCCAACGGCAGAAGCTGCTTGCGCCACGTGTCGTGCGCCAGGTAGGCGTAGAGCTCGTCCTCGTCGAGCTGGTACGCCGACGGCCGATGCGGGTCTCCGTCGATGCGCGGGCTCACCTCGCACGAGAAGATGTGCGTGAAGACGTCCAGCTCGCGGCCGAGCTTGCGAAGGTCGGCGAGCCCGGCGACGTTCGGCTTCATCACCACCGTCTTCAGATAGACGCGCAGCCCCGCCTCCTTGAGCTGCCGGACCCCACGAAGGAGACGGTGGAATGATCCGGGCACGCGCGTGATCGCGTCGTGGACGGCGGGGTCGGCGGAGAAGATCGAGAGCTCCACGGTGAGGGGATCGAGCGCGGCGAGGCGCCGCACCTTGTCCGCGGTCAGGCCGATGCCGTTCGTGTAGACGCGGTAGACGAAGCCGCGGGACTTCGCGTGCTCGACGATGTCGAAGAAGTCGGGGCGCACGAAGACCTCGCCGCCCGAAAAGGTGACGTAGAGGCCGCCGAGGTCGGCGAGCTCGTCGAGGACGCGCGTCCACTCGGCCGTTGTCAGCTCACGGGCGCGCGCCTCCCGTTCCTTGCCGTGCTCGACGACGCAGTAGCAGTGGACGCATTGCTCGTTGCCGGCTCGGCATCGAACGTGTCGACGAGCGCGGCCACGATCTCGTCGACGGTCCGCGAGCCGTCGCACAGATCCCAGATCGTGGCGCCCACTGCGTTCAGAGGGTACAGCAACCCCGATTTCACGTCGACCACGACGGCTTCGGTGTCGATCGCGCGCCACGGTACGGACCGGCGGCGCGGGTACCCCTCAGAGGCCATCGACGTACTCCCACAGCCGGACGTCCGGCGCGAAGCGCAGTTCGTAGCACGGCACCTCGACGGCGAACGCCGTGAGCGCCGCCACGAGTCGCTCGACGACGTGACGAGCACGCTTGGGAAGGAACACCTGTCCGAAGAGCCGTGCGACGGCTTCGGGGGGGCTCAGGCGACGGTGTGAAAACGACGCCGCCTTGCGCAGGAAGAATCCCGCGCGCAGCGGCGCGCTCGTGTTCACGCGCGCCATCGTCGGCCCGCCCTGCCCGAAAAACGGCGTCGCGACCGCGCTCCACCCGGCGCGTCCCTGGCGCAGCGCGACGGTCTCGTCGTTCAGCACGAGGCGCGATCCGGCGAGCTTCGCGATCGTGGTCTTGCCGCTTCCCGACGGGCCCCAGAAGACACGCGCGCGGCCGCGATCCACGACCGCTGAGGCGTGCAGCATGAACGCGCCGGCGTCGAGCAGGACGAGGCCGGTCACGAGACGAAGCAGGTTGGGACTGACGGCGGCGGGCACGCTCGGGACGTAGGCCTCGACGCGTCGACGACGTCCGTCGACCACGGCGCGGCAGCGCGCGAGCCGGACGACGAACCCCTCCGGCGTCGTGCGGACGTACGGATCCGAGTCGCGATGGCCCGCTCGAAGGTGGAGGACAACATCCCAGCGCAGTCGTCGGCTTCGAGGTTGGCACGTATCGCACGGACATGGCGCTCGTCATCGATCCCGTGATCGACCCGGCGACGCTGCTGACCGTGGTGAGCGACGCCGTCGTGACCGACGCGGCGGGCAACCGGTACGAGGTCGGCTTCTCGACCGCGCCGCAGGACCATGTCGTGGATGGTCCTCCGCAAAGCACGTTCGCATTCACGTTCTCGATCAATACGGCGGCGGAGCTCAAGGTCTACAGGAACGGCGCCGTGCAGACGCAGAACGTCCACTACACGCTCAATGGCACTCCGCCGATGCCCGGGGGGACGGTGACGTTCACGGCGGCCGCGACCAACGGCGACGTCATCGGCTTCGTGAAAGCGTGCGATGGGCCGGGCGGGCCGCCGACGTGCGCGAACGCCACGTTCGGGGGCGGGCAGTCGGACCTGTTCATCTCGAAGTTCAATTCGAGCGACGTCGCGCAGTGGTCCACGTTCATCCGCGGCACGGCGGGTGACGTGTCGGCCGCGAACTCCATCGCCGTGGTCGGCACCTTCGTCTACATCGCCGGCACGACGACCTCGACCGATCTCGCCACGCTCATGCAGGCGGCGGGCGCGACGCTCGGTCCGCAGTCCACCTACGGTGACGGCCAGAACGACGCCTTCGTCATGAAGCTCGACGCCACGACCGGGCAGCCCCTCTTCTTCACGTATCTGGGCGGCAGCGGGGCCGACTCGGCCAACGCGCTGACGACCGACACCACTGAAACGGCTGGGACCACGTACGTGTACGTCACCGGCGCCACGTCCTCGGGACGTCTCGGGACCGATACGCCGTTCCCGGTTTCGCTGAGTGCCTCGCAGGCGACGTATGGCGGCGGCGACTCCGACGCCTTCGTCACCAAGCTCCAGCTCGATCCGATTCCCACCAACGTCGCGAACACCATCGTGTACTCGACGTACCTCGGCGGTTCGGGCGGCGAGGCGGGGACGGGGATCATCGTGGTCTCGGCTGGTGTCGTCGAGGTCGCGGGCGAAACGTTCGACCCTGCCATCCAGGTGCCCACGGCCTTCTTCTCCGAGCCGCCGGCCCTGATGATGGCGTCGGAGCCCGGCATTCGCCTCTGGGCGCCCGAGGCGGGCTTCCTGTTGCAGGCGCCGGACTTTCCGACGACGCTGGGCGCCCACAAGACGCCGCGGACGGGTGGCCCGAACGACATCGCCGACGCATTCCTGACGCGATTCGGAGCGACGTCGGCGCACATCAGCTCGACGCTGCTCGGGGGAGACGGCCTCGATCGCGCGGTCGGGATCTCGAAGGATCCGCTGAACGGCTCGATCGTGACCGGCTGGACGGACTCTGCGAACTTCACGCTCCTCGATCCGGTCCAGAGCGTGCACGGGGGCTTGATCGATTCGTTCGTGACGAAGTTCAACACGCCCGACACGGTCGCCTTCTCGACCTACATCGGCGGTAACCAGGACGACCTCGCGGCCAGTGTGGCGATCGCGTCGAACGGCGATGCCTACGTCGTCGGCACCACGAACTCCACGGAAGCCCCCGCGCCGACGGTCCCTCCCGTCCCCGCGGACGGGGACGGGAATCCCCTCTCGACCGAAGTCTTCCTCACCAAGCTCGGCGCGCCGACGACCCAGACGACGCAGGCGCCGACGCTCGGCTTCGCGGTGTCGGCGGGCACGGCCGGCAGTGAGTCCGGCACGGTCCTCGGTGCCGCCGTCGACTCGAAGGGCAACGTCTATCTCGCGGGCTCGGATGGGCAGGGCCTCGCGCTGAAGCTCGTGAACGCGACCATCGACGTGCGTCCGCACAGCAAGAAGAACAACATCAACGTGAAGAGCAGGCGCGTGCGGGTGGCCATCCTCTCCACCGCCGATTTCGATGCGACGACCGAGATCGACCAGGCCTCGCTGACCTTCGGGCGCACGGGCGCGGAGGAGAGCCTGATCCGGTGCGACAAGAAGCCGCGCAGGGTGAACAAGGACAAGCTGAAGGACCTGGTCTGCTCGTTCAGCATCGCGAAGGCCAACTTCCAGGCCGGGGACACGCTCGCGATCCTGAAGGGCAACCTGGTCGGAAGCGGCAAGGTCTTCAGCGACGACAAGGTGAAGATCATCGTGCCTTGCGAGAAGCCGAAGCACGGTAAGGGCAGCAAGCACGACAAGGACGACAAGCCCGGCCATTGCCATCGCCACGGGCACGACTTCGACGACGACGGCGACGATCTCGAATAAGAGCACCGCCCGACGCGCCGGGTGACAGGCCCGGCGCGTCGGCTCGTCCGTCGCGCTTCAGCCCGCCCCGACTTCCCTCAGCGCCTTCACCGTCGACTCGCCTTCCATCACGACCGCGCCGTCGCGTCCACGGGCCGTGCACCGCACCCGGATGAGCTGCTTGTCGGCGACGATCTCCACGATCTCGGTCTCGGTCACCACGGTGTCGCCGATGCGGACGGGGGCGGTGAAGCGCACGGAGGCGCCGAGCCAGATGATCCCGGCGCCGATGAGACGTGTCTGCGCCGCGGCCATGAACCCGAAGCTGAGCGCCCCGTGGGCGACGCGCCCTCCGAAGCGCGTGCGCTTGCCGAACGCCTCGTCGAGGTGAATCGCGTTGTCGTCGCCCGAGACACGGGCGAAGTCCACGACGTCGGCCTCGGTCACGGTGCGGACGTACTCGGCGCGCTCGCCGACACGGAAGCTCTCGAACGGGCGGATGGGCGCATTCACCGCGGGCAGGGTACTACACCGCGCGGCGATCAGGTCAGGCGGTAGGCGCTGCGGCGCCGCTCCTCCGCCGACTCCGTGTCCTCTTCCGCGAGACGCTCGGTGTCGGTGTCCGCGCGCGTGCCGACGCGCTCGGCATCGGTCTCGGTGTGGACGCGTAACTCTTCGATCGCCATCGTGGTGATGCTCCTCGGCGGCTCTCTAGCGTAGCAACGCGGGTGCCAGGCGCCTCGCCGCGTGCGCGGCCCGCGGGGCGTGACGTTGCGCGCCGGCTCCCCACCCCCGCCTGAATCGCGTTTCCCCCTTTCAGAAATCCGTGGCGGCCCGAGAGGGCCCGACGTATCCAGTCCTGGACGCGGTATCCATTGAGGGACGCGGTATCCATTGATGGACACCAACGGCGGACGCATGCGATCGTAGCGGCGTGCCGCGTCCGGGCCGTGCGCCGCTCCTCTCGGCGGTCACCGCGATCCTGCTCGCCGCGATCCTCTCCGTCGGCGCGACCGTGCTTCCTGCGCCGCCCGCATCCGCGGAGTCCCTCGCAGGCACCGTCGTCCGCGTGGTCGACGGCGACACCATCCGCGTACGCATCGGCCAGCGCGTCGAGAAGGTGCGCTACATCGGCGTCAATACACCCGAGATCCACCACCCGCGAAAGGGCGAGGAGCCGGGAGGCCGCGCGGCGCTCGCGGTGAATCGCGAGCTCGTCGACGGCCGCGCCGTCCGGCTCGAGACCGACGTGCAGGCGCGCGACCGTTACGGCCGGCTCCTCGCCTACGTGTGGGCCGGCGAGACCATGGTGAACGCGGAGCTCGTGCGCCGCGGCTACGCGCAGGTCATGACGATCCCGCCGAACGTCCGCCACCAGGCGCTGTTCGTGAAGCTCCAGCGCGACGCGCGCGAGGCCGGCCGCGGCCTCTGGGCCGGCGCGCCCTCCGCGCTCCCGCGCTAACGCCCGCGTCCCGCGCGCGCGAGCACCTCGCCGACGACCGCCGGATCGAGCCAGCGAGAGATCGATCGCGGGATAGATCTTCATGGCCGCGATCTCCGGCGAGAGCACGATCACGGTGTCGAAGGCGTCGCGGCTCGCGTGCCCGTCCGCCATGAAGAACACGGTCTCGACGCCACCCATGCCGAAGGTGTACCCCTCCTTCTCGCGGACCTCGCGAACGTTCTCGGCGCCGGCGACCGGACAGAAGATGAACACCGAGAGCTGCGCGGTGGCGAGGCGCCGCACGAGCTCCTCCATGACGACCGTCGTCCCGACGCGCTCGCCGCCGAGGATCGCCACGCGGCCGCCGCGCACGACCGGCATCATCACGTCGATGACCTTGATGCCTGTTTCCAGCACCCTGGACGGCCCGACGGGGGCAGGACGAACCAGGCGGTCGAGCGCCGACCGAAGCGACGTCTCGTCGAGCAGCCGGTCCGCGACCGTGCCACGCTCCACGATCTGCATGCCCGGCATGAGTGTTGTTTCCGGATCGCGCGCGATCGCGCGCACGCGGCCGTCGGGCAGGTGCTGCACGACCTCGATCGTGACGGCGCGGCCGGCTTCGTCGGCGGCGATCAGCGTGCTGAAGAGCTCGGGCGGGCCCGCCGGCTCGAAGCGCGCCTCCACGACGGGCCCCTCGGCGCGGAGCACTCGGCCGATGCGGGCGGGAAAGTCTTCGGGCAGCGCGCGATCGGTGAACGCGTCTTTCATCATGGCCAGCATCCTCCTCTTCAGACGACCACGTGCCTCATGGAGCCGGTTGTTGACCGTCGTCACCGGGAGGCCGAGGAACGCCGCGATCTGGGCCTGCGAGCAGTCGTGCACGTAGCGGAGCATGGCCGGCTCGCGCAGCCCTTCCGGCAGCGCGGCGAGTGCCGCGAGCGCGAACGCACGCCGGCGCTCGGCATCGAGCTGCTGGTCCGCGGGCGGCGCGTCGCCGGCGAGATGCTCGGCCGCCGTCAGCGGCTCGAGGTGACGGGCGCGCAGCGCGCGGAAGGCCTGGCGCCGGACGATGCCGTGCAGCCACGCGGGAAACGCGGCCGGATCGGCGAGCGACGCGAGGCCGCGCCACGCCGCCACGAACGACTCCGGCGCGACGTCGCGCGCGAGCTCGGGATCGTGGAGCAGTGCGACGGCGGAGCCGAGCGCGAGGCGTTGATGGCGCGCGACGAGCTCGCTGAAGGCGTCGACGTCGCCATTCCGGGCCCGCTCCACCAGCGCCACCAGCTCCATGCGGCCTCCCAGCGAGATCGGGGTTGGGGTCGTCGTTCACCCATCAGTGCCGCCGGACGGACGCGAGCTTTGCGGTTTTTCCGGGTATCATAACGACCAACTCGCAGAACGCCTTCGCGGGGGACCCATGACGCTCAGGCAGGATTTCTCGCTCGACGCGAAATATCGCCAGGAAGAGGGCCTCATCTTCCTGTCCGGCATCCAGGCGCTGGTGCGGCTGCCGCTCGACCAGCATCGGGCCGACAAGCGCCGCGGGCTGAACACGGCGACGCTGATCTCCGGCTACCGCGGCTCGCCGCTCGGGGGCCTCGACCTGACGCTCGAGCGCAACCCCGACCTCCTCCGCGAGCACAACGTCGTCTTCATCTCCGGGGTCAACGAGGATCTCGGCGCGACCGCGATCTATGGGTCCCAGCTCACCGCCTTCTTTCCGAAGCCGAAGTACGACGGTGTCCTCGGCATGTGGTACGGCAAGGGCCCCGGCGTCGACCGCACCGGCGACATCTTCAAGCACGCGAACTTCGCCGGCGTGAGCCGCACCGGCGGCGTGCTCGCGCTGGCCGGCGACGACCCGCTCTCGAAGTCCTCCACGCTGCCCTCGCACTCGGAGGTCGCGCTCTACGACGCGTTCATGCCGGTCCTGTTCCCCGGCAACACGCAGGAGATCCTCGACCTCGGCCGCCTCGGCTTCGAGCTCTCGCGCTACTGCGGGCTCTGGGTCGGCTTCAAGATCGTGACGAACGTCGCCGACGGGCTCGAGACCGCCGAGGTCGGCCCGGATCGCATCGTGATCGTCGACCCCGGCTTCGAGGTCGACGGTCGCCCGTGGATGCAGCGGCAGAACCCCGTGCTGCTCCCGCCCGGCGTGCTCGAGACCGAGCGCGAGATCCAGCTCGGGCGCTGGGAAGCCGCGAAGGCGTTCGCCGCGGCGCACAAGCTCAACCGCATCACCGTGCCGACGCCGGATGCGTGGCTCGGGATCGCGGCGCCGGGCAAGGCGTATTACGACGCGCGCGAGGCGCTGCGCGAGCTCGGGCTCGACGACGAGGCGCTGCGCCGTCACGGCATCCGCCTGCTCAAGATCGGGATGCTGTTCCCGATGGAGCCGGGGATCGTGCGCGAGTTCGCGCGCGGGCTCGAAGAGATCCTGGTGATCGAGGAGAAGCGCGCGTTCTGCGAGCTCTTCATCCGCGACATCCTCTACAACCAGGCCGAGCGGCCCCTCGTCGTCGGCAAGCGCGACCTCGAGGGCCGCGTGCTCGTGGCGCCGGACGCCGAGCTCGACGCCGACAAGATCGCGCAGGTCATCGCCAAGCGGCTCGAGCGGAAGCTCTCGCTGCCGTCGATCACCGCGCGCGTCGCGCTGCTCGAGGCCGTGCGCGAGCGCCCCACGCCGCTGACGCTCGCGCGCCAGCCGTACTTCTGCTCGGGCTGCCCGCACAATCGCTCGACGCTGCTGCCCGAGGGCTCGATGGCCTCCGCGGGCATCGGCTGTCACGGCATGGCGCTGATGATGGACCGCCGCACCCTCGGCCTCACGCACATGGGCGGCGAGGGCGCCCAGTGGGTCGGCCTCGCGCCGTTCACGGAGACGCCGCACCTCTTCCAGAACCTCGGCGACGGCACGTTCTTCCACTCGGGGTCGCTCGCGATCCGGCAGGCGCTCGCCGCCGGCACGAACGTCACCTACAAGATCCTCTACAACTCCGCGGTCGCGATGACGGGCGGGCAGGACGCGGCCGGCGCGATGCCCGTGCCGGAGCTGACGCGCTGGCTCGAGTCCGAGGGTGTGAAGAAGATCTTCGTGCTCGCCGACGATCCCGCGAAGTATCCGAAGGACACGCGCTGGGCGCCCGGCGTCGACGTCTGGCACCGCGATCGCCTCGACGAGGCGCAGCGCATCCTGCGCGACACGCCGGGCGTGACGGCGCTCGTCTACGACCAGCGCTGCGCCGCGGAGAAGCGGCGCCTGCGCAAGCGCGGCAAGCTCGAGGATCCGAACCTGCGGGTCTTCATCAACGAAGCGGTGTGCGAAGGCTGCGGCGACTGCGGCGTGAAGTCCAATTGCCTGAGCGTCCACCCCGTCGACACCGAGTTCGGGCGCAAGACGCGGATCCACCAGTCGTCCTGCAACAAGGACTACTCGTGCCTCAACGGCGACTGCCCGTCGTTCCTCACGGTGGTGCCGCTCGGCGCGCCGAAGAAGAAGGAGAAGCGCGTCTACAAGGTCGACCGGCCGCTGCCCGAGCCCGTGCTGAAGGTGCCGCGTGACGCACGCGTCTACATGATGGGCATCGGCGGCACCGGCGTGGTCACGGTGAACCAGATCCTCGGGACCGCGGCGCTGCTCGACGGCTCGCACGTGATCGGCCTCGACCAGACGGGCCTGAGCCAGAAGGGCGGCCCGGTGGTCTCGCACCTGAAGCTCTCCGAGACGGCGGTCGAGACGTCGAACAAGATCGGGGCCGGCGGCGCCGACTGCTATCTCGGCTACGACATCCTCGTCGCGACGTCGCAGGTCAACCTCGACCACGCGAGCCCGGACCGCACGATCGCGATCGTGTCGACGAGCCAGGTGCCGACCGGCGCCATGGTGACCTCGACCGAGGTGCACTTCCCCGAGTCGAACAACCTCATCAACTCGATCAACCGCTTCACCCGCAAGGACGAGAACGTCTACCTCGACGCGCTCGGCCTCGCCGAGACGCTGTTCGACGACCACATGGCCTCGAACATGATCGTGCTCGGCGCCGCCTACCAGGCGGGCGCGCTCCCGGTGAGCGCCGCCGCCATCGAGGAAGCCATCGTCCTCAACGGCGTGTCCGTCGCCATGAACACGCACGCGTTCCGAGCGGGACGGTTGCTCGTCGCGGATCCTGCGTGGGTCGGGACGCTCAAGAAGCAGCGCGTCGGCCAGGTCGAGGTCGCGCCCGTCCTCACGGCCGAAGCGCGCGCGCTCGTCGACCGCGCGGGCGCCTCGGGCGAGCTGCGCCGGCTCCTCGAGATCCGCGTGCCCGAGCTGATCGCCTATCAGGACGCGGCGTACGCGGGGCACTACGTCGACGTCGTCACGCGCGTGGCCGAGGCGGAGCGCCGCGGCGTGCCCGGCGAGACGCGCCTCTCCGAAGCCGTCGCGCGCTACCTCTTCAAGCTCATGGCGTACAAGGACGAGTACGAGGTCGCGCGGCTGCACCTGCGCCAGGACGTCGCCGCCGCGCTCGCCGCGGAGTTCCCCGGCGGCGTGAAGCTCCAGTACAACCTCCACCCGCCGCTGCTCCGCGCGATGGGCATGAAGACGAAGCTCAAGCTCGGGACGTGGTTCGAGGCCGTGTTCCGGATGCTCTACGCGATGCGCGGGCTGCGCGGCGGCGCATTCGATCTCTTCGGCCGCGCCGAAGTTCGCCAGGTCGAGCGCGCGCTGATCGGCGAGTATCGCGCGCTGGTCGAGAAGGCGCTGGCCGGCCTGTCCCCGGAGAGCTACGAGCGAGCCGTGAAGCTCGCGACGCTGCCGGACGTGATCCGCGGCTACGAGGAGATCAAGCTGCGGAACGTCGGCAAGTTCCGCGAGCAGGTGAAAGCGCTCGGGTTCTGATCGTCGCGTCCCGGACGCTCAGCGTCTCGATCTCGCGGCCGCCCGCCGAGGTCTACGCGTACATCGTCGACGCGATGAACCTGCCGACGTGGGCCCACGCGTTCTGCCGCTCGGTGCGGCGCGACGGCGCCGAGTGGATCGTCGAGACCCCCGACGGCCCCGTGCGCCTCCGCTTCGTGACGTGGAACCAGTGGGGCGTGCTCGATCACGTGGTGACGCTCGCCTCCGGCGAGAGCATCGTCAACCCGATGCGCGTCGTCCCCAACGGCGCCGGGAGCGAGGTCCTCTTCACGGTCTTCCAGCGCGCGGGCATGTCCGACGCGCAGTTCTACGAGGACGCGAGCCAGGTCCATCGCGATCTGCATACGCTGAAGCGCATCCTCGAAGGGGCCGAGGGCGCGGAAGGGAATGAACGATGAGCGTGACGATCATCCGTGGCGGACGCGTGCTCGACGCCGGCACGCACCGCGCCGAGCTCGCGGACGTGTTGATCGACGGCGCCGTGATCCGCGAGATCGGGCGGCCGGGCCTGGGCGCCCCGGCCGGCGCGACGACGCTCGACGCGCGCGACCGGCTCCTCATCCCCGGGCTGATCAACGCCCACACGCACGCCCACGGGGCGCTCGTGCGCGGGCTTGCCGGCGATCGGGTGCCGCTGGAGCTCTTGCTGAACCAGGCGTCCGCGCTGAATGGCAACCGCACGGTCGAGGACAAGTACCTCTCGGCACAGCTCTCGGCGATCGAGATGGTCCGCAAGGGCTGCACCGCCTGCTACGACATGTTCGTCGAATTCCCGGCGCCCAGCATCGAGGGCGTGCACGCGGTGGGACGCGCCTACTCGGACGTCGGTCTCCGCGCCGTCGTGGCGCCGATGATGGCGGACCGGACGTTCTATCAGGCGCTCCCCGGCCTGCTCGACGCGATCCCGCCACCGCATCGCGCGGGCGTGGAAGCGCTGCGCGCCACGCCGTACACGGCGAGCCTCGCCACGTGCCGCACGGTCCTGAAAGACTGGCCCTTCGACCGCGCGCGGGTGCGGCCCGCGCTCGGCCCGACGATCCCCATGCACTGCAGCGACGAGTTCCTCACCGCGTGCCGCGATCTCGCGCGCGAGTTCGACGTCGGCATCCAGATGCACGTCGGCGAGTCGCGCGGGCAGGCGGTGATCGGCCCGAAGAAGTACGGCAAGACCCTGACCGCGCATCTCGGTGACCTCGGGCTCCTCGGCCCGCGCTTCACGGTGGCGCACGGCGTGTGGCTCGACGGCGAGGACATCAGGCGGCTCGGTGGCGCGGGCGGAAGCGTCGCGCACAACCCGCCGAGCAACATCCGTCTCGGATCCGGCATCGCGGCCACGCGCGCGATGCTCGAAGGGGGCGTGCGCGTCGGCATCGGCACCGATTCGCCGAGCTCGTCGGACACGCAGAACATGTTCGAGTCGATGCGATGGGCGAGCTATCTCTCGCGCGCCGGCACGCTCGACTATCGCCGCTGGATCAGCGCGGAGGAAGCCTTCCGGATGGCGACCGAGGGTAGCGCCGGTGTCCTCGGCATGGGCGATCAGATCGGGCGGCTCGCGCCCGGCTATCGGGCGGACATCGTGCTGCTCGATCTCACGCGCCCCGATTTCGTCCCGCTCAACGACGCGCTCCTGCAGCTCGTCTTCAGCGAAGCCGGCGGCGCGGTCGACAGCGTGATGATCGACGGACGCCTCGTGCTCGATCGCGGGCGCCTCGTGACCGTGGACGAGGCGAAGGTGCGCGCGGCGGCGGAGTCGGCGGCGGCGCGGCTGCGCGAGGCGAACGCCGGCTTCAGGGAGACCGCCCGCACGCTGGAGCCGTTCGTCGGCGCGTTCTGTCTCGCGCTCGCGCGCGAGCCGTACCACATCGCGCGCGTCCTTTCCTCGGAGGGGGCGCCCGGCGCTTAGTCCCAGGCCCTCGGACGCGAGCGCGCGCGCTTGATCTCGCCGCGGTGCTTCTTCGCGCCGATCCGCTGCTCGCGCGCGCCCGCCGTCGGCTTCGTCGGGCGGCGCGACTTCGGACGCACCAGCGCCGCGGCGACGAGCGCGCGCACCTTGTCGCGCGCGTCGTCCAGGTTGGCGGACTGGCTGCGCGTGGCCTGGCTCGTCACCACCAGACGGCCGTCGGCGTCGAGGCGGTGCGCGGCGAGGCGGCGCAGGCGCTCGCGCGCGGGCTCCGGCAGGCCTTCGATGCCGTGCAGGTCGACGCGGAGGTCGATCTTCGTCGCGACCTTGTTCACGTTCTGACCGCCCGGCCCCGACGCGCGGCTCGCGTGCGCGGTGATCGCCCACGGGGGCACACGCACGTTGTCCGTGACGACGATCGGCTCGCTCATACGGTCATTCTAGCGGGCGACTGCGATAATCGACGACATGACGCCCATGCTCGCGCTCGACGCGCGCCGGCGCCTCGGGGCGGTCGCGCGTGGCGAGCGCGCCGCCGACCTCCTGCTGCGCGGCGGCTCCGTCCTCAACGTGTTCACCGGGGAGATCTACGCGGCGAACGTCGCGATCGCTGGAGAGCGGATCGCCTGCGTCGGCATGCGCGAGGACGTCGTCGGCCCGCGGACGCGCGTCGTCGACGTCACCGGCCGCGTGCTCGTGCCCGGCTACATCGACCCGCACGTGCATCCCGCCAACCTCGTCACGCCGTCCGCCTTCGCGCGCCACGTGCTGCCGCTCGGGACGACGACCGTGGTCGCGGACACGCTGCAGTTCTGGCAGACCGGCGGCGCGCGGGCGGTGCGCGCCGTCGCGGACGCGCTCGCACGCTCGCCGCTCAAGTTCTTCTGGATGCTGCGCGTGCACGGCCAGTCGCGCACGCGGGACGAGATGCGGCGCTTTCCGCTCCGCGAGCTCGAGCGCCTGCTCGAGCATCCGTGGGTGCTGGCGCTCGGCGAGGTGACGCGGTGGCCGGACGCGCATCGCGGGGATCGCGCGCTGCTCGAGCGCCTCGATCTCGCGCTCGCGCGGGGGCTGCGCGTGGAGGGCCACACGGCCGGCGCCTCCGCGGAGAAGCTGCCGGCGATCGCGCTGGCCGGGCTCACGTCCGACCACGAGCCCATCACCGCGAAGGAAGTCCTCGAGCGCGCGCGCCAGGGCATCGCGGTGATGCTGCGTGAGTCGTCGCTGCGCCCCGATCTGTCGGGGCTGCTCGATGCGCTGAAAGAGGCGCCGGCGCTCGCGTCGCGCCTCATGCTCACCGCGGACGGCTCGATGCCGGCGTTCATCCAGCGGCACGGCTTCGTCGACAATCTCATCCGCCTGGCGATGGCGGGCGGCGTCAGCCCCGTCGACGCCTACCGGATGGCCACGCTCAATCCCGCCACGTACTACGGGCTCGACGCGCACATCGGCTCGATCGCGCCGGGCCGCTTCGCGGACGTCTGCGTCGTCCCGGATCTCGCGGAGCCGCGGCCGGCGCTCGTCATCGCGCGGGGCCGTGTGGCCGGCGTCGAAGGCCGGCTCACCGCGCGCGTGCCCGAGCCGCCGTGGCGGCGGATCTTCACGTCCGCCACCGCGCGTCTCTCGGGCCGCTGGCGCGCGACCGCGGACGACTTCGCGCTGCCGCGCCGCGCGCGCTACCCGGTGATCCGCCTCGTGAGCGCGGTGATCAGCCGTCTCGAGGAGCGCGCGCTCGCGCCCGGCGACCTCCACGCGGCGCTGTTCGACCGTGCGGGACGATGGGTCGCACCCGGCGTCGTCGCGGGCTTCGCCGACCGCGTCGACGGGCTCGCCGCGACCACGACGACGGACTTCAACATCCTGGCGCTCGGCCGGAGTCCCGCCGCGATGGCCCGCGCCGTCAATCACCTGAAGCGGCGCGGCGGCGGGATCGTGCTCGTGGACGGCGCGGGCGAGGCGGACGCCGCCGGCAGGGTCGCGCTCGAGCTGCCGCTGCCGATCGGCGGGCTCATGGCGCGTGGCTCGCTCGTCGAGACCGCGGCGCTCGAAGACAGCCTGCGCGCGGCGCTCGTCGCGCGCGGTTACGCGCACCACGAGCCGGTCTTCTCGATGTTCTTCCTCGCGGCGGACTTCCTCCCCGTCGTGCGCCTGAGTCCCGTCGGCGTGTGGGACGTCAAGCGCGGACGCATCCTTCTCCCGGCACGAAGCCGTTGAGTAGCGGCGGCCGAGCGGGCGGCGGCAGAGCCGCCGGGAGCCCGCGAGTTCAAGGCCTGGCGCTCGGCGCGCTCGTCGCCGCCGCGGCGCTGGCGGTGCTCGCGTTCCCGTTTCGCGCGACGTGGTGGGGCGGTCTGCTGCTCGCCATCGGCGAGGCCGGCGTCGTCGGCGGGCTCGCGGACTGGTTCGCGGTCACCGCGCTGTTCCGGCATCCGCTCGGGCTGCCGATCCCGCACACCGCGATCATCCCGGCGAACTGGGAGTTGCTCGCGCGGCGCGTGGGCACGATGGTCGGCGACCGCGTGCTGACGAAGACGTACGTCACGGAGGAGATCGGCCGGATCGATCTCGCCGGGCTGCTCGCGGCCGGCGCGCAGCGCGTGACGCGCGCGGATCTCGAAGCGCTGACGCGCACGATCGCGCGCTGGCTCGTCACCGAGGTGAGCACGGGCACGACCGGCGAGCTGCTCGCGCGCATGCGCCGGCTCCTCGCCGAACAGCCGCTCGCGCCCGCCCTCGCGGATCTCCTCGACGCCGCGCGCAGCCACGGGTGGCACGAACGCATGGTGGCGGGCGTCGCGACGGCGGTGGGCGACGCGCTCGACCGTCCGGCCTTCCGGGCGACGACGGCGGACATCATCGACGGGGTGCTGGCGCGGTATCGCGAGACCATGGCGACCGGGCCGCGGCTCTTGCTCGGCCTCGCGCACCTCTTCGGCGTCGTCGATCGCGATCGGATCGTGCGCGCCCTGCAGACCGGCCTCCGCGAGGTCGCGAAGGATCCCGCGCACCCGCTGCGCGCGCAGGTGGCCGAGGCGGTCGCCGAGCTGCCGTCCCGGCTGCGCACCGATCCGAAGCTCGCCGCGCGCGTCGAAGCGCTCAAGGTGGAGGCGCTCGAGAGTCCGGCGATCGCTCGCCTCGTCGACGACGCGGCGGCCGCGGTGCGACAGGCGCTCGCGGCGGATGTCGCGTCGGCGGATTCGGAAGTCGTCGGCTGGGTGAGCGACCGGCTCGACCGCGCCCGCCACGCGCTCGTCGCCGACAGCGCGCTCCGCGCCGAGCTCGACGCGTGGGCGAAGGCGCGCGTCATCGAGCTGGTCGAGCGACATCACGGACGCCTCGCGGTGTTCATCGAAAACGGCGTCCGTGCGCTCGGGCCCGAAGGCGCGGTGCGGCTCATCGAGGAGCACGCGGGCGACGATCTGCAGTACATCCGCCTGAACGGCACCGTCGTCGGCGGCCTCGCGGGCGGCGCGATGTACAGCGTGCACCTGCTGATCAGACTGCTGTGAAACCTGCCAAGCGCCGGGAACCGCGTGTGCTCCCGGGCGATTTTCACGTTACACTTTGCGAACAAGCGCTGCCAATCCGTTGGGAGGTACTATGCCGCGTCTCCGGCCCATCGTCGTTCTGGCCGCGGTCTGCGTCCTCACCGCCGCCATCGTCGCCACGCCCGCGATCAGCCAGACGCCGAAGTCGGGCGGCGTGCTGACCGTGATGCAGCGCGAAGACCTGCCGCAAGGCTTCGCGATCCTCGAAACGTCCACGATCTCCTCGGTGTGGCCGTCCATGCCGTGCTTCAGCAACCTCGTGATCTTCGATCCGCTCAAGAAACAGGAAAGCGTCGACACCGTCATCGGGGAGCTCGCCGAAAAGTGGTCGTGGCAGGACACCTACCGCAACCTCGTGTTCTTCCTCCGCAAGGGCGTGAAGTGGCACGACGGCCAGCCGTTCACCTCGAAGGACGTGAAGTACACGTTCGACATGCTGCGGGAGACGCCCGATGCCGCGGGCAAGCTGCGCATCAACCCGCGCAAGGACTGGTACGCGAACGTGGAGGCGGTCGAAGCCGCGGAGCCCCATACGGTCGTCTTCAGGCTGAAGAAGCCCCAGCCGTCGCTCCTGCTGATGCTCGCGTCGGGCTACTCGCCGATTTACGCCGCGCACGTGCCGGCCGCGACCTACCGTACGACCTGCGTGGGCACCGGGCCCTTCAAGGTCAAGGAGTGGAAGAAGGCCGAGTACGTCGAGTTCGTGAAGAACCCCGACTACTTCATCAAGGGCCGCCCGTACCTCGACGGCCTCAAGTACATTCCGATCCCCGAGCGCGGGACGAAGTTCGCGGCGCTGCAGGCGGGACGCCTCGACGTCGCCTTCCCCGGTGACGCGACGAAGACCATCGCCGAGCAGGTCACGAAGGCCGAGCCGCGGATCAAGGCGACCATCACCGGCCAGAACGTGAACGACAACCTCCTGCTCAACGTGACCAAGCCGCCCTTCAACAACGTCAAGCTCCGGCAGGCGTTCAGTCTCGCCATCGATCGGCGCGGCGTCGTGCAGTCGGTCCACCAGGGCGGCGCCGCCGTCGGCGCGTCGATGGCGCCGAAGCCGTTCGGCGTGTGGGGCATGCTCGACAAGGACCTCGCATCGCTGCCGGGCTACGGCAAGGCGGCGGACGAGAAAGCGAAGGCGAAGAAGCTGCTCGCCGAGGCCGGGCACGGGCCGTCGAACCCGCTCAAGGTCGAGCTGGCCACGCGCGCCATCCCGCAGTACCTCGACTTCGCGTCGTTCGTCATCAACGAGCTGAAGCAGGTGGGCGTCGAGGCGACGCTCAAGCAGATCGAGACCGCGCAGTGGCACCCGCTCGCCACGCGCAAGGAGTTCCAGGCCGGCCCGAACCTCACGGGCATCGGCATCGACGATCCGGACGCCAACTACTTCGAGAACTGGGCGTGCGGCTCGCCCCGCAACTACGGCGGCTACTGCAACGAGCAGATCATGAAGATGATCGAGGCCCAGTCGCAGGAGCTCGATGCGAAGAAGCGGCTGGCGATGGTGATCGAGATCCAGAAGAAGCTCGAGGCGGACGCGGGCCGCCCGACGATCGCCTGGCGGCAGGACTACTACCTCCAGTGGCAGCACGTGAAGAACCTGATCCCGCATCAGTCGATCTACAACTGGGGCCGGATGCAGGAAGTCTGGCTCGACAAGTAAGCGCGGGGAGGCACGCCACGCGGACGTACGTCGCCAAGCGGCTCGGCATCGCGCTCCTGACGGTGTTTGGCATGTCGGTGGTGATCTTTCTGCTCCTGCGCCTGGCGCCGGGGAACATCGTCGACATCCTGTTCTCCACCGGCGGCTACGTGAGCGACGCCGACAAGAAGCTGATCATGCAGGAGCTCGGCCTCGACAAGCCCGTCTGGGCGCAGTACGTCGAGTGGATCAGGAACATGGCCACGGGTGACCTCGGCAAGTCGTACCGCTACGACGTGCCGGCGTGGCAGGTGATCAAGCCGCTCATCCCGGTCACCATCGAGCTGGCGGTCCTCTCCACGATCGTCGCGGTGCTCATCGGCGTGCCGACGGGCGTGATCAGTGCCGTTCGCCAGGACACCGTGTTCGACTACGCGCTCAGGATCTTCTCGCTCGCCGGGCTCTCGATGCCGTCGTTCTGGCTCGGCATGGTGATCATCCTCGCGCTCGCCGCGTGGCTCGGCTGGGTCCCGCCGATGACGTACGTGGGCGTGCGGGAGGACTTCAAGATCCACGCGGTGCAGTTCCTCTTGCCGGCGCTCGCGGTCGGCTATCGCTCCTCCGCGCTCATCACGCGCATCACGCGCTCGGCGATGCTCGAGGTGCTTCGCGAGGACTACGTGCGCACCGCCTGGGCGAAGGGGCAGAGCGAGGGCGCGGTGGTGTGGCGCCACGCGCTCACGAACGCGCTCCTGCCCGTCGTGACGGTCATCGGCATCGAGTTCGCGTTCCTGATCGGCGGGCTCGTCGTCACCGAGACCGTCTTCAACCTTCCGGGGGTGGCGCGCTTCCTCGTCCAGGCCATCCTCTGGCGCGACTATCCGATCGTGCAGACGCTCGTGATGTTCATCGCCATCGTCGTCGTGCTCTCGAACCTCTTCGTCGACCTGCTGTACGGGTGGCTCGATCCCCGCGTGCGGTACTCGGGGTAGGCGATGGCGATCATCACCCACGACGTGGTCATCGCGGCGGCGCCGCGCCGCGCCGGTCTCGTCACGACCGTCCTGCGGTTCTGTCGCAAGAAGCCGCTGGGGGCGGCGGGCGGCGCGCTGGTGATGGTCATGGTCCTGACCGCGATCTTCGCGGACCAGCTCGCCACGCACGATCCCATCGCCACCGACGCGGCGGCGACGCTCGCGCCGCCCGGCGAGGCGCACTGGCTCGGCACCGATCACCTCGGGCGTGACATCTACAGCCGGATCGTGCACGGCACCCGCGTGTCGCTCGCGGTCGGGCTCTTGTCCACGCTCCTGGGGTCGGTGTTCGGAGGGATGGTCGGCCTCGTCTCGGCGTACTTCGGCGGCAAGACCGACCTCATCACCCAGCGCGTGCTCGACATCCTCCAGGGGCTGCCGCTGCTCGTGCTGGCGCTCGTCATGTCGGCGGCGCTCGGGCCGTCGATCGAGAACGTGGTGATCGCGATCTCGATCCCGATCATGCCGCGCGCGGCGCGTGTGATCCGCGCGAGCGTGCTGTCGATCCGCGAGATGCAGTACATCGAGGCGGCGCGCGCGCTCGGGCTCCGGCACCTGCGCATCGCGTTCCGTCACGTGCTGCCGAACACGATCGGTCCGTTCATCGTGCTGACGACGGCGCAGCTCGGCAGCGCGATCCTCACCGAGGCCGCGCTCTCGTTCCTCGGCCTCGGCGTGCCCGAGCCGTACCCGTCGTGGGGGCGGATGCTCTCGGTGTCCGCGGCGGAATACGCGCAGAAGGCGCCCCACCTCGTGCTGTTCCCCGGCATCGCGATCAGCCTCGCGGTCTTCGGCTCGAACCTGCTGGGGGACGCGCTCCGCGACACGCTCGACCCGCGCCTGCGCGGCGCGCAGTAGAATGCGGGGCGTCGTGGCTGACGACGCTCTCTGCTGGACGCCCGCGACCGCGCTCGCCGCCCTGATCCGGCGCAAGAAGGTCTCGCCGGTCGAAGTGGTGAAGGCCGTCCTCGCGCGGATCGAGGAGCTCAATCCGCGTTTGAACGCCTACGTGCTGGTGCTCGCCGACGAGGCGCGGCGCCGGGCGAAGGCGGCCGAGCGCGCGGTGACGCGGCGCAGCGCCACGCTCGGGCCTCTGCACGGCGTCCCGTACTCCGTGAAGGACCTCGTGATCACGAACGGCGTCCGGACGACGTTCGGCACGCCGCTCAATCGCGACAACGTGCCGACCGAGGACGCGCCCATCGTCGCGCGCATGACCGCGGCGGGCGGCATCATGCTCGGCAAGACCAACACGCCCACCTTCGGATGGATCGGCGCGACGCACAACCTGGTGTTCGGCGTCACGCGCAATCCGTGGGATCTCGAGAAGACGCCCGGCGGCTCGAGCGGGGGCGCATCGGCGGCGGTGGCGGCGGGCCTGGCGCCGCTCGCGATCGGGACCGACGGCGGCGGCTCGATTCGCATTCCCGCCGCGTGCACGGGGATCTTCGGTCACAAGCCGTCCTACGGACGCATTCCGCTCCATCCGGTCAGCGGCGCGTGGAGTCTCTCGCACGTGGGTCCGATGACGCGCACGGTGGCGGACGCGGCGCTGATGATGAACGTGTGCGCGGGGCCTGACGAGCGCGATCAGTACTCGCTGCCGGCCACGCGTGTCGACTACCTCAAGGCGCTGAAGGGCTCGGTGAAGGGGCTGCGCGTCGCGTACAGCGACGACCTCGGCTTCGTCGACGCCGTCGACGACGAAGTGCGCGCAGCGTGCGCGCAGGCCGCGCGCGCGTTCCGCGAGCTCGGCTGTCGCGTCGAGATCGTGAGCCCGGCGTGGCCGTCGCCGAAGGACGCCTGGCAGCAGATCTTCTGCGGCGGCATCGCGACGCGCATGGCGCCCTATCTCGACCGCAAGGCCGAGATCGAGCCCGGCCTCTACGAGATCATCCAGCAGACGCTCGCCGAGCCGCCCACGCGGTACGTGCAGGCGTGGTTCGATCGTCTCGCGTGGTGGCAGCACCCGCGCGCGTTCTTCGAGACCTACGATCTGCTGCTCACGCCGACGATCGCGTGCCCGCCGTTCGACGCCGATGCGGACGGCCCGGGCACGATCGCCGGCCGCCGCGTCGATCGCTATGGATGGATCCCGTTCACCTACCCGTTCAATGTCACGGGCCAACCGGCGTGCTCGGTGCCGTGCGGGTCCACGCGCGCCGGGCTCCCGATCGGCCTGCAGATCGTGGGGCGGCGATTCGACGACGTGACGGTGCTCCGCGCCGCGGCCGCGTTCGAGCGCGCGCGGCCCTGGGCCGACTCCAAACCGGCAACCGCCTGAGCATGGGCAGTCGCCGGAGGGCGGACTTCACGTCCGCCCGGAGGCGTGGGGGGCTTGGGGGGCGCCCGGAGCCCCCCATCTTCATAATCTGCGCGCTCGTCGCCGGCGCGCTCGCCATGTGGGGCGTGTACTTCGACACCGCTTCATCTACGGCGGCGGCTTGCTCGTGTGGATCGCGTGCGTCGCGGCGATCACGCTCGAGACTCGCGGCCGCCTCGCGGATCTCGGCGGCACGGTCCTGCGCGCGGGGCCGGTCCGCCTGCCGCTCGGGTTCGCGATCGCGGCACTCGGCACCGCGATCATCGTGCTCGCGGTGCCGACGGATCTCACGTGGCACGCGGTGTTCGGCAAGGACCTCTTGATCTGGAGCCCTCCGCACCTGCAGGGCGTCGTCGGCGGCGCCATCGGCGGCCTCGGCGTCGTGTTCGCGATCGCGGGCCAGAAGGGGCGGGGACCGCTCGCGCGCGAGGACGTCTGGTACGTCGCGATGCTGCTGCCGCTCGTCGATCTCCTCCACTACGTGCACTGGAGCCTCGCGCACTACACGATCTTTCCGTGGACGCGCACGCCCGACTTCTATCCGTACCTCGTCGCGCTCACGGTCCCGATGGTCTTCGTCGCGGCGGCGCGGGCGCTGGGGCCGTGGGCGCCGACGCTCGCCGGGGCACTTTTCTTCCTCGCCATCGTCGTGATCGACGCCGGCCTCGCCGCGATCGGGTTCGCGCGTCCGGCGGTCACGCCGGTGTTCGCCATCCCCGCCGTGGCGCTGTCGGTCCTCTACGCGGTGATGCCGCGGCGACGCGACGATCTCGCCCTCGCGGCGGGCGGAGGGATCGTGTTCATGCTCGCGTTCGTCGCGATGGAGACCGCGTGGATGGCGTGGGTGATCGGGCAGCCGTGGCCGAGCGGCCGCGTCCTGGGCGGCCTTCCCGCGACGCTGGCGACCGGCGCCGTGATGGGGGGCGTGGGCTGGGTGCTCGGCGGGTTCCTCCGGGCGCAATGGACGGCGGGCGGGGCCGCGGCGATCTTCAGAAGCCCGCAGCGCGCGCGGTGGGCCGCGCGGGTGGCGATCGTGCTCGTCGCGGCCGGGCTCGCGAGCACGTATCGGCCGCAGCAGGACGGCCCGCCGCTCTCGATCGCGAACCTGCGTCTCGAAGCAGACGCCGGATTCCCGGTGCAGGAAGCGCTCTTCTGGGATGCCGTGATTCACGACGACTGGCGGCAGCGACCCGCGATCGACGTCTACAGCGAAGGGACGATGGACGGCATCCCGCTGCCGATCGGGCCCGCGTGGTGCGCGGCGGACGCCGCGCGGCTCGAGCGTGAGCTGCCCCACGTGCGCCTGGAGCTGCGCGTGAACGGCGCGCCGGTCGACCTGACGCGCTATCCTGGCGCGCGCCGGCGGCTCAG
>Ga0194128_10002748_pt1 | contig 27924 bp, 23 predicted proteins | sample TA2KigCa65mmetaG_FD_148650 | JGI IMG/M metagenome (GOLD analysis project Ga0194128, IMG submission 148650) | Freshwater microbial communities from Lake Tanganyika, Tanzania - TA2015037 Kigoma Deep Cast 65m | ecosystem: Environmental > Aquatic > Freshwater > Lake | place: Tanzania: Lake...
TTGACGAGCGCTCACCCGCCCGGCTTCCGGCACCTCTCCGAGGTATCCGAGGCCCGATTCGGGCGCGCTCCCCCGCACGGCGGCTCGAACCCGGTCCCGAACCTCCTTCGCGTTACCCCTGGTGAGAAATGCAGGCTAGGCTCGGGCCCGGTTGAGCTCGTTCCCGCATCTCTTTGCGCCCCTGCGCATCGGACCCGTCTCGGCGGCCAATCGGATCATCTTCGGCGCGCATTTCACGATGTTCTCCGAGCCGTCGCCGACGTTCGGCGAGCCGGGGCACTACGGCGAGCGTCTCGGCCGTTATCTCGCGGAGCGGGCCGCGGGCGGGGCCGGCGTCGTGATCGCCGGGCAAGCGCAGGTCCATCCGACGACCGCGTACCAGATGCAGAACAACGCGACGGCATGGGACGCCGAGTCGGTGCCGCATTTTGCGCGCTTGACGGAGCAGGTGCGCGCCGCGGGAGCCCTCGCGTTCCTCCAGCTCGCGCACAACGGCGGCGTGAACCAGGGACCCTGGTCCCGCTTGCCCGCGTGGGCGCCGTCTTCCGTCGCGAACTCGATGGAGGCGCCGAAGGAGCTCGAGCGTCACGAGATCCGCGAGCTCGCCCTGCATTTCGCACTCTCCGCGCGGAACGCCGCCGCGGGCGGCTTCGACGGCATCGAGGTGCACGGCGCGCACGGCTACCTGATCCACGAGTTCTTCTCGCCGAAGCACAACCGGCGCACCGACGAGTATGGCGGCAGCCTCGAGAACCGGATGCGTTTTGCGGTCGAGGTGCTGCGCGCGGTCCGCGAGGCGGCCGGGCCGCGCGTCGCGGTCGGCCTCCGCCTCGTCGGCGACGAGGAGGCGGGGAAGGGCGGCCTCGGAGCCGAGGACGCCGCGGAGATCGCGACGCGTCTCGAGGACGCGGGCCTCGTCGACTTCCTGAACGTGAGTGTCGGGATCTCGGGGATCGGCATGGTCCGGCCGATGTATCTGCCGCACCTCCTCGGCGTGTACGCCGCTGCCGCCGTCAAGCAACGGGTCCGATCCGTGCCCGTCTTCGCGGTCCACCGAATCCTCTCTCCGGAGGAGGCCGAGGGGATCCTCGCGCGCGGCGAAGCGGATGCCGTCACGGTCGTGCGTGCCCTGATCGCGGATCCGGAGTGGGCGAACAAGGCCCGCGCGGGACGCACGGACACGATCCGTCTCTGCACCGGCGTGAACCAGGGCTGCTACGGGAACTTGACGCAGGGGCTTCCGATCACGTGCGTGACGAACCCGACCGTCGGCCGCGAGAGGACGCTCGGCGCGGGAACGCTCGCGCCTGCGGCGAAGCCGAAGCGCGTCGTCGTGGTCGGCGGCGGGCCCGCGGGTCTCGAGGCCGCGTGGGTCGCGGCGGCACGCGGGCACGACGTGACGCTCCTCGAGCGCGATCGCGAGCTCGGCGGCAAGATCCGTCTCGCCGCGCGGCTCCCCGGTCGGGAGGAGATCGCGAACCTCGTCGACTGGCGGATCGGCGAGTGCGAGCGCCGCGGGGTCGACGTCCGGCTCGGCGTCTCGGCAACGGCCGAGAGCGTGCTCGCTCTCGCGCCGGACGCCGTCGTCGTCGCGACCGGCGGCGAAGCGACACGCGACGCGCCGACGAAGCTCCATCCGCTCCCGTTGCCCGGGGGCGAGCAGGATTTCGTTCTCGACCACGAGGCGGCGCTGGAGCGGCTCGGCGAGCTCGCGGGACGGGTCGTCGTCCTCGACGCGGTCGGGCACATCGAGGCGATCGGCCTCGGCGAGCTCCTCGCGCGGCAGGGCGCGGAAGCGATCGTCGTCACGCCCGTCTCGGCGCCGCCGTGTCTCGATCGCGAGACGCTCGGCTACGCGCTGCCTCGCGCCGTTCGCGCGGGGATGCAGTGGCGACCCAACACGGCGCTCGCCGCGATCGGCGATCGGGAGGTGACGCTCGTCGACGTGTACGCGCGCCGCCTCGAGACGGTCCGCGACGTCGCGTGGGTCGTCGTGCGGACGCATGGCCGTCCTCGCGACGCGCTGTATCACGCGCTCCGCGACCGCGGTCCCGACGTCGTCCGGGTCGGCGACGCCGTCGCGGTGCGGTTCGCGGATCGTGCGATCCACGACGGACACGTCGCCGCACGAGCTCTCTGAGGACGCCGTGGCGGGACCGACGAGGCACCTGGCACGGATCTTCGTCCTCCTCTTCGTGGCGCTGGTCGTCGCGCGCCCCGAGGGCGCGACCGCGAGCGATGCGCTCGGCAAGGAGGACCGGGCCGCGATCCGGCGCGTGATCGAGGCGCAGATCGAAGCACTCCGACGCGACGACGCGTCGGAGGCGTTCTCGTACGCGGCGCCCGCCGTGCGCGAGCTCTTCGGTACGCCCGAGCGCTTCTTCGAGATGGTGAAGAACATGTATGCGCCTCTCTATCGTCCGCGCAGCGTCACGTTCCTCGAGCTCGAGCGCATCGCCGGCGAGCACACGCAGAAGGTGGTCGTCGTCGGCTCCGATGGCGCACCGCGTCTCGCGCTGTACCTGATGGCGCGACAACCGGACGGGAGCTGGAAGATCCTCGGCTGTGTCCTGCGCCCCTTCCCGCTCGAGGTCGTCCAGGAGCTTCCCCGCGCGAAGCGACGCCGCGGGTAAGACTGCCGCCTCCATGGCGGAATAGCCCCTTGCCTCCTCGCCCGGAGTTTGGGTTAAATCCGATCCGCCACGAGGACAGGGGTCCGAGGTACCCCGTCACCGAAGGCCTGGAGGTACCCTGATCGCCCGCAATCGGAGCCCGCGCGGAACACCCGCACGGAAGCACCCCAAGAAAGCTCGTTTTGCCGTCCTCGCCGCCGCTCTCTTGCTCGCGGGCGCGCGTTCGGCTGCGGCGGCCGTCGGCCCGATCTGCGATGCCGCGGCTTTCGGCTGCTCGTCCGGCGGCACGTGCGTGATTACTGGCACGCACGAGATCGGAAACGGCTGCGTCCTCGACTTCCAGAGCAAGGTGATCGAGCTTCGCGGCACGCTGAAGGGCGCGCCGCTCGGGAGCTCGTTCTCGATCCTCGCCGGCTCGTTGACGCTCAACGGCGGAAAGCTGCTCTCCACGGGCGACGGCGTCGAATCCGGCGGCAGCGTGACCGTGACCGTGGCCGGAGCGTTTTCGATGGTCGGGACCGGTCCGCGCATCGACACGGGTGCCGGCGCGGGCGGCGGAAACGTCGTCATCGTCGCGGACGACGTCTCGATCTCGTCCGGCTCGATCATCACCGACGGCGGCGCGACGTTGACCTGCGGGAGCGCCGGCGACGTGACCTTGACGGCCCGCACGGGCTCGGTCGTGCTCAACGGAAACGCGACGACCATCAGCGCCGCCACGGGCGGCTACGATTGCGCGGGCGGGTTCGTCTTCGTCGACGGTCCGAGCCTCGACGTCCGGAAGAGCATCAACGGGTCGGGCGGGAACCCGCCGGGAATCTCGCTCGTCGCGGCGACGGGCGATCTCGTCGTGCGTGCCGGGGCAGTCCTCGCCGCCGGCGGTCGCGGGCAGGACGCGGATTTTGGCAACGACGGCGGCGACATCGACCTCTTCGCACACCTCGGCGCGATCGACTTCGAGGGCGGGATCGATCTCGGCGGCTCGGGCGCGGACGGCGGCGGTGGCGACCTGGTGCTCAAGGCGGCCGAGACGATCTCGATCGAAGGAGACATCGAGTCGATCGGTGCCGGCACGTTCGCTTCCGGCGGCGGCGTCGAGATCACCTCCGGCGGGCTCCTGACGATCGCCGCGAAGATCAACGTTTCCGGTGGCGGCCAGGGCGACGGCGGATTCATCGACATCGTCAGCGGCGGCGTGACGCTCGCCGCCGGCGAGTTCCTCTCGGCCGACGGCGGCTCCTTCGGGGGCGGCTCGATCGACGTTCGCAGCACCGCCGCCGTCTCCCTCTCGGGAGACCTGCTCGCGCGCGGCGGCAACGGCGGCAGCGGCGGCTTCATCGACGTCCGCGGCTGCCAGCTCACGTTCGCCGCGACCGCGGATGCGGATCCGGGAACGAATGGATCGACCGGCAGTATCGACCTGACCGGCGGATCTCTGTCCTTGACGTCCACGGCGCGCCTCGAAGCACGCCCGTGCGCGGGCGCGAACTGCAACACGCTGACCGTGCGGACCGGCGCTCCCACGATCCACCCGCTGGCCGTTCTCGATCCCTTGCCCCAGGTGGTCTTGAACCCCTCGCTGACGCCGTGCTGCGGCAACGGCACGATCGAGGGGCCGGGCCATCCCCTCGAAGTGGGTGAGCAGTGCGACGACGGCAACACCTCCTTCTGCGACGGCTGCAGCCGTTTCTGCATGCTCGAGCCGACGCCTTCCTGCGCGCCGGACGGGAACGAGTGCACGCTCGACTGCTCCCCGACGCAGGGATGCAACTACAAGCCGCAGACGAACGTTCCCTGCTCGGACGAGCCGGGTGGAAACGTGTGCACGCTGGACGTCTGCGTCGCCGGCGTCTGTACGCATCCGCCGAAAGGTTGCGGGGACGGCATCGCGTGTACGGTCGACACGTGCGACTCCGTTCTCGGCTGTCAGTCGGCACCGAGCAATGCCCGGTGCAACGACGGGACGAGCTGCACGACGGAGGTCTGCGATCCGCTGAACGGCGAGCCCGCATCGGGCTGCGTCTACACGGCGCAGCCGGACGGGATCTCGTGTGACGACGGCGACCTCTGCACGACGGACGACCGCTGCAACGGCGGCGCCTGCGAGCCGGTCGGCGAGCCGGTGAGCTGCGAGGACGGCGATCCGTGCACGTGGAACGACTGCAGCCGGTCGCTCGGCTGCGTGAACTCGGAAGACCCCGACCTCTGCCCGTGCCGTACCGCCGGCGTGAACGCTCCCGCGGGAACCGCGTGCGCCGACGGGAGCAAGTGTACCGAAGGTGACGAGTGCAACGGGCTCGGCCAGTGCACCGCGGGAGACTTCTGCCCCGACGACGGGGATCCGTGCACCCGCGAGATCTGCTACCTCGGCCTCTGCGCGCACCCGGACAACCTCTGTCCGGGCACCGGGACCTGCATCGAAGGGCAGCCCTGCAGCGACGGCAGCGCCTGCACGACGGGCGTCTGTGTCGACGGCGTCTGCGAGAGCGATCCGATCGCGTGCGGCGACGGTGATCCGTGCACCGGCGCCGAGGGCTGCCACGAGAGCCTCGGCTGCCGGCAGCTCAGCTATCCGCCGGTCGAGTCGTCGGAGTGCAGCGACGTCGTCGTCGATGCCTTCGCCTGCTACCGCATTCGCCGCTCGGGTGGCGCCGCCGCGTTCACGCCGATCGAGGGCCTCTCCGTGACGGACTCGTTCTGGAGCGTCGCGGTCGACGTGAAGCGGCCCGGAGCTCTGTGCCTGCCTCTCGACGTCGCGGGCAGCGATCCGGAGGCCGTCGCGCACGAGGACGGTCTCGAAGCGTTGCAGACGAAGGCCGTTCCCGGCTCGCCGAAGTTCACGAAGCGCGTCGGCATCGAGGTGACGAACGTCTTCGGGTCTCTCACGCTCGACGCGAAGCGGCCCGATCTCCACCTCGTTCCGACGACCGGCAGCGTCGCGGGTCCGCCGGCGGCGCCGGTCGCTCCCGATCCCGACGCTTTCGCGTGCTACTCCGTCACGACGTCGCGCGGGACGTCGAAGTTCACGCCCGTCCCGGCCGTCGCGCTCGAGGACCGCTTCGGCTCGTACACGGTCGGGCTGAAGAAGCCGACGCGCCTTTGCACGCCCGCGGACGTCGGGGGAGCGAATCCGGGTGCTCCCGGTCATCCGCAGCATCTCCTCTGCTACCAGGCGCATCTCGTCGGGACGGAGCCGGGCTACGCGATCGCGCGGGACATCTTCACGCAGAACGCGCTCTACTCGGGGAAGGTCGACGCCGTGCAGCTCCGGGAGATCTGCGTGCCGACCGAGGTCGCGGAATAGCGCTCCATCAGAAGTAGGAAGCGAGCTCGCCGGAACGCCGGACGTCGAGCGTCGCTCGACGAAGCGAGCCGCCGACGGACGCTTCGGTGCGGAGCCGCGCCGGGATCGCCTCGAAGCCCCATCCGCGTAGCGCTTCGATCAGCGACGATCGTGAGGCTTCGACGAGGACGCGGCGATCGTCGAGCCCCAGGACGCCGTGCGCGAGCGCGGCGGCTCTTCGGGTCGCGGCGCCGGCTTCCGGTGCAGGGGCGCTCAAGCGGTGCCACGAGCGAAGTGGCGCCGGCAGGCGCGATCCGTCGATCACGTCCGCGCGTACGAGGAGCTTGCCCGGCGCGAGTGGGAGGAGGATCTCGTCGAGCCGCGCGTCGATCGGGCGGGACGTCTCGATCTCGTGCACACGAAGCGCGTCGCCGAGGTGGCGGCGGAGCCATTCGATTCCGGCTCGGTTGCTGACCGGGCTCCGCAGCGCGAAGACGTCCCGACCGCAGCGCACGACGTCGGAAGCGGCGAGGACGGGCTCCGTCTCGTTCACGACGAACGCGGGCGCGCTCCCGAGCCACTCGCCCGACGGCGCCTCGTAGAGCGCGTCCTTCAGGTCCGGACGCGGAGCCGCGGTCCAGCACGCGCCGGCGCGGAAGTACTCGAGGAAGAGGGTGCGGTACGCGTCGGTGTCGAAATAGCGCCCGCGCCACGGGAGCGGCGTCTCGATCAGCTCGCTTCCGATCACGACGACGGCGTCGCGCGGCGCCGACGCGGAGACGCCGCGCGCCTGCCAATCCGCCGTCGCGTACGCGCGTGTCGGGTCGACGGCGTCCGGCCGGCGAACACGCACGCCTTCGGCTTCGAGACGTCGCGCGAGGTCGTCGAGATCGTGCGCTGCGTCGAGGGAGGCGTCGGCGGCGCGACCGACCACGACCTCCTCGAGCGGGTCCCACTCGGTGTGGGAGGACACGGGACCGGCCGCGCGGGTGGGCTGGTCGATGCGCTGCGAGACGGTCAAGACACGGCGCTCCTGAAACCCGCGACGGTACCAGAACGGGTCCGAACCGGCATCCCGACGGGCCGCTCGGCGGAGGCTCGGTTGCAGCCGCAGGGCCCGATTGACATATTCCCAGCCTACTCGAAGCGACCGACCGAAGGAGTTTTTCGACATGCCCGAACAAGCGGCCCAGGCGGGACCACTTCCCGTCGTCGATTTTCTCAAGATTCCCGAGAAGGGCGATCCCTATCTCGAGGGACACAAGTGCAAGAGCTGCGGCGCGATCTTCCTCGGCAAGAGGACGAACTGCTCGAAGTGCTCGGCACGCGACAAGATGGAGGCCGTCAAGCTCTCGAACAAGGGCTCGCTGTACTCCTACTGCATCGTGCACCGCTCGTTTCCCGGCATCGCGGTGCCGTACGTGTCGGCGATCGTCGACCTCGAGGGCGGCGGCACGGTGAAGGGCAACCTCGTGGACGTCGAGCCGGATCCCGCGAAGATCGCCTTCGGGATGCCGGTCGAGGTCGTCTACGGTGACGCGCTGGGTCGCAAGGACCGCGAAGGGCATTCCTACCTGAGCTACTTCTTCAAGCCGCGCAGCTGAGCGGAGAAGCGGAGCAGAACGATGAGCGACGTCTACATTCTCGGAACCGACATGATCAAATTCGGGCGCTTCCCCGACAAGAACGTCGCGGATCTCGGGGCGGAGGCCGCTCTGCTCGCGCTCGACGACGCCGGGGTGAGCATCCAGGACATCGAAGCGCTCTGGTGCGGCAATCTGATGGAAGCCGGCGCGATGGTCGGACAGCGCATCCTGCAGCAGATCGGCCAGACGGGAATCCCGGTCGTCAACTGCGCGAACGCGTGTGCCACCGGTGCGACGGCGTTCCGCGACGCGTGGCTCTCGATCAAGGCCGGCGTCTACGATCTCGTTCTCGCGGTCGGCGTCGAGCAGATGGGCAAGGGCCTTCTCGGCGGTCCCGGCGGCAGGAGCGGCATTCCGAAGGAAGGTCTCCTCGGCTCGGGCACGATGCCGGCGGTCTTCGCGGAGGCGGGCATGGAGCACGCCCGCAAGTACGGCACGACCTTCGCGCAGTTCGCGAAGGTGTCCGTCAAGAATCATCATCACTCCACGATGAACCCGAAGGCGATGTACCAGCTCGAGACACCGCTCGAGATGGTGATGAACGCCGAGATGATCTCCTACCCGAACACGAAGCTCATGTGCTCGGTGAACGTCGATGGTGCCGCGGCCGCGGTCCTCGCCTCCGAGAAGAAGGCGAAGGAGCTCGGCTTGAAGCGCGCCGTGCGCGTCCGCGCCTCCGTCCTGACGAGCGATCCTTTCACCGAGCGCGATCTCGTCATGCCGGACGTCAACACCTGCACGCGGAACGCGGCGAAGAAGGCCTACGAGATGGCCGGCGTCGGCCCCGAGGACGTCAACCTCGTCGAGCTGCACGACTGCTTCGCGACCGCGGAGATCCTGCACTACGAGAACCTCGGCCTCTGCAAGGACGGCGAGGCGGGCCGCATGATCGACGAGGGTGAGGTCGCTCTCGGCGGACGCGTCCCGGTGAACTGCTCGGGCGGCCTCCTCTCGAAGGGGCATCCGCTCGGCGCGACGGGCATCGCGAACATCTACGAAGTCTCGACGCACCTCCGCGGCGAAGCGGGGAAGCGCCAGGTCGAAGGTGCGCGGATCGGGCTCACGCACGTGATCGGACTCGGCAGCGCCTGCGCCATCCACGTCCTCGAGAAGGTTTCCTGATCGAGCACCGGCCGCCCGGCCGCCGGTTCGACGGCGGTCCGGGCTCGGCCGGCGCGGACGCATGCGCATCGGCGTCGTCAGCGACACGCACGACAATGCCCGGAACGTCGCGCGCATCGTCGAGGTCTTGAGCCGTGCGCGGGTCGACCGCGTCGTGCACACGGGCGACATCACCCGGCCCGAAACCCTTGCGAAGCTCGCCGAGATCGACGTGCCGATGGTCGCGGTCTACGGGAACAACGACGTGTACCGCGAAGCTCTCGCCGAGGTCGCGTCGCACCACAGGATCGAGATCGCGGAGCCGCCGCACCACGTCGTATGGGAAAGTCGGGGCATTCTCGTCCTGCACGATCCGCGCGACATCGAGGGCGCTCTGCGCGACGAGCACCGGCTCGTGCTGCACGGCCACAACCATCGCCGCGTGATCGAGCGTAGCGACGAGCGCCTGATCTTCAACCCCGGCGAGTGCGCCGGCATCATGGACGGCTTGAACGCGGTCGGCATCGTCGACCTCGCCGCGCTCGAGGCCGAGGTCCTGCTCTTCTGAGGGAGGAAGTGGAACAACCCCAGCCGCCGTTTCGCATCCTGCCGCGCGTCAACGAACGAAACCGCCACTTCTGGACCGGCGGCGAGCGCGGCGAGCTCTGCTTCCTCCGTTGCCGGAGCTGCGGGACGTACATCCACCCGCCGACGCCGATCTGTCCGAGCGACCACGCGAAGGACCTGGCCCCCGAAGCCGTGTCCGGCCGCGCGACGATCGCGAGCTTCACGATCAATCACCAGCCCTGGATGCCCGGACCGGAGCTCCCGTACGTCGTCGCGATCGTCGAAATCGAGGAGGATCCGACGGTGCGGCTCACGACGAACATCGTCGGCTGCAAGCCGAGCGAGGTGTACGTCGGCATGCCGGTCGAGGTCGTGTTCGAGCGGCACGGTGACGCCGAGGGCGACGTCTGGATTCCATTGTTCCGCCCGCGCGGAAACGGGAAGTGAGCGTGAGCGCGGTGGCGCAGGACATCGTCGAGCGGAAGGCGTGCATCACCGGCATCGGCCAGTCGGACATCGGGCGGCGGCTTCATCGCGACCCTCTCGAGCTCACGCTCGACGCTTGCCTCGCTGCGATCGAGGACGCGGGCCTCACGACGGACGAGATCGACGGGCTCTCGACGTACCCGGGCATCAGCATGGCGCCGGCCGGGTTCAGCGGCGCGGGCGCCGTGGACGTGCACGATGCGCTCCGGCTGAAGCTCGGTTGGTGCGACTCGGGCATCGAGACCTCGGGCCAGCTCGGGTCGGTGATCAAGGCGTGCCTCGCGGTCGGAGCCGGGCTCGCGCGCCACGTGCTGTGCTTCCGCAGCGTGTGGGAGGGGACGGCGCAGGGGAAGGGCGGCCGGCAGGGCATCGGGGCCGAGGGTGGCTCGAGCTACCGCGCGAGCGGACCGCTCGAGTGGACGCTGCCCTTCGCGGCTCCTTCGGCCGCGGTGTGGATCGCGATGTTCGCGCAGCGCCACTTCCATCAGTACGGCACGACCCGCGAGCAGCTCGCCCAGATCGTGCTCAACGCGCGGCGGAACGCGGGCGTCAATCCCAAGGCGATCTACCGCGAGCCGATGTCGATGGACGACTACTTCGCGGCGCGCATGATCGCGGAGCCGTTCTGCCTGTTCGACTGCGACGTGCCCTGCGACGGCGGGACGGCGGTCGTCATCTCGCACGTCGACACCGCGCGCGACCGGAAGAAGCCCGTCGTGCGGATCCAGGCCGTCGGGACGGCGCTCCGCGGCCGTCCGTCGTGGGACCAGTTCGACGACCTCTCGACGATGGCGACGCGCGACGCCGGCGCGCATCTGTGGACGCGAACGGACTTGAAGCCGTCGGACGTCGACCTGGTAGAGCTCTACGACGGGTTCAGCTTCCTCGCGCTGTCGTGGCTCGAGGCCCTCGGCTTCTGCAAGGTCGGTGAGGGCGGTCCGTTCATCGAGGGCGGAACGCGCATCGCGCGCGAGGGCGAGCTGCCGCTGAACACGCACGGAGGCCAGCTCTCGGCCGGACGTCTGCACGGCTACGGGTTCCTGCACGAGGCCTGCGTGCAGCTCCGCGGCGAGGGCGGCGAGCGCCAGGTCCCGGGAGATCCCGAGGTCGCGGTCGCGGCCGCGGGAGGCGGCAACACCTGCGGCTGCCTCCTGCTGACGCGGTGAGCTACGTCGTCGCGTCCTCGGGAGCGGGCTCGAGGCGCAGGGTGAACCAGAACGTACTGCCGCGTCCGATCTCGCTCTCGACGCCGATCTCGCCGTTGAAGAGCGCCGTCAAGCGCTTGCAGATCGCGAGGCCGAGCCCGGTTCCGCCGTAGTGGCGGTGCGTCTCCGTCGCGACGCGCGAGAACGCCTCGAAGAGACGCTTCTGCCCCTCCGGCGAGATGCCGATGCCGGTGTCGCGCACGGCGCCGTGGAAGGTGACGAAGCCCTCCCGCTCGAACGTCGCGCCGACGGAGACCTCGATCTCGCCCTCGTCCGTGTACTTGATCGCGTTCTGGATCAGGTTTCCGAAGACCTGCGCGAAGCGCCGTGAGTCGCCGGTGACCGCGGAAGGAACGGTCGGGCTCACCGTGACCGACAGTGCGAGCTTCTTCGCCTCCGCCTTCGCCGTCCACTGCGCGACGGCGGCGTGGATCGTGGCGCGCGGGTCGAAGGTCTCTTGTGCGAGCTGCACGCGGTTCGCTTCGATCGCGGACAAGTCGAGGAGATCGTCGATCATGCTCGCGAGGAGGCGCGCCTGGCGATCGACGATCGTCGCGAGACCGGACGCTTCGCCCGGCAGCGGCTCGTCCATCATGCACTCGAGAGTGCCGAGGATGACGTGCACGGGAGTGCGGAGCTCGTGGCTCAACGTCGCAAGGAACTCGGACTTGAGCTCGCTCGCCTTGCGATAGCCGTCCAGCAGGCGGGCGTTGTCGAGCGCCTTCGCGCTGATCTGCGCGATGCCGAGCGCGAGTCGGTGCTGCCGCCGCGAGAAGGGCCCGGTTCGGCTCCGGTAGCCGTGGACGAAGCTGCCGGCGACGCCGTCCATGCCCTCGATCGGAACGCAGAGGCACGAGTTCACCTGCAGGCTCCGCATCAGGACGACGGGTACGAGCGCCTGCTTCTCCGCGTCCTCGACCTGGATGATCTCTCCCTCGCGCAGCAAGTCGACGAGCGGCAGGCTGCCGGCGGGGAACTCGACCTCGGGGAGCTCCTCGGCGACCTCGTCGCGTGCGCCGACGTTCGCGACGAGACGTGCGACGCCGCGCTCGAGATCCCAGACGTAGGTGCTGCTGAAGTCGCACCCGATCGCCTCGACGGCGAACTGGTTGACGCGCCGGAAGAGGTCCGCCTCGCCGCGATGGCGGTGCAGAACCTCGTGGAGACGTAGTAGGGCGGCGTTGATCTCCGCTTCTTCCGAGTCGACCTGGCTCCACCAGCGCTCGGAGGGACGTCGCTTTTCGCGAACGTCGTCGTATCCGTGGACCTCCCGCTCTGGCGCGATCAGATTGCTCATCCGCGAAGGCTCGCGGCCGGATCGTCCCTCAACCCAACCCGCTCGGACGACGAGACCGAAGCTTCCCTCTCCGCGCACATCGGCGAAGTTTCCGGAGAACTTGAGCCGGCAGTTCCCCCGCCGGGTGGCACCGCGCCGGAGGCGGCGAGCACGTAGGCGACGCGCTCGGAGGGAGCGACTTCCCGCGGCCTGCGCCGCGCGTGCCATGGCAGAGCGCTAAGCGCTTGCCGTGAACGGATCGTCCCGCAGCTCTTCCGCGGCTTCCTCCGAGAAGCAGGGGTACTGCGAGACCGCCGTGGTGTGGACGAGCGGCCCGAGCAGCGACGCGTCGACCGGAGAGCGCCAGCGCTCGAGCTCTCCACCGTCACGCAGGCGGCGGTGGACGGCCGGCAGGTTGTAGCAGGGCACTGCCGGGTACAGGTGATGCTCGAGGTGGAAGTTGTTGCCGTAGAAGAGCCGCGTGTAGAGCGGGTGCGCGTAGCTCCGCGTGTCGCGGAATAGCCCCCGGCCCGTCCCGGCGTGCTCCAGGTAGCCGCGCAGCCCCGACATCGGGACGAGAAACAGGATCGGTAGCGCCACGACGAACAGGGCGAACACCGGATTCGCGATCGCGACCGTCACGTACAGCGTGAACCAGAAAAGGAGGAAACCGAGGTTCAGCTGCGCGAGCCGGCGTTGCACCGGCGGCGGGAACGGCAGCCGGTAGCCGAGGTCGAGCGGCAGCCCGCGCGCGAGCCGGATCGTGTTGCGCAGATGGCTTCGACTCCCGGCGCTCCGTGCGAGGAAGAAGCGCTTCCAGAACGTCTGGAACGCCGGGTAGATCTGCGAGTCCGGGTCGGAAGCGAAGTTCGTGTAGCGGTGATGGTTCCAGTGGGCGACGCCGTACCCGACGGCGCTGAACGACGTCATCGCGGAGAAGAACGTCCCTGCCAGCATGCTCACGTGCCGGTTCGCGTAGAGCATCAGGTGGATGCCTTCGTGCCCGATGAAGCCGAGGAGGTGCCCACCGTGCGCCGCGACGAGGAGAGCCGGTAGGGCCCCCGCGATCCGGAGCCAGAGAGGCGCGTCCGAGATCGCGATGCGCCAGGCGACGAAGCCGCCGCCGAAGAAGAGGACCAGGGCCGTCGCGATCATCGCCGTCGAAGCCAGCGGTCGCGGGCGGTAGAGCTCGGCCGGGATGCGCGGTCGCTTGGGAAGGTCGTCCGCGGCGAAAGCCGTAGTGCGGGCGCGCTCCTGCGCTATGCCCATGGGGGCGCCCATATCACCTGTATGGCTTCCGTCATAGTCGAATCATCTTCCTGATCCCCCGGCGGCGTCGCGCGTTCCCCCGACCGTCGCGGCGGATCCCGTCTCGCCTTCCGCGGCGAGCGGCTCGGGCGCGCGACGTCCGGACCAGAGGAACGAGGGCCGCAGGCCGACCACGATCGTCGGCAGGAGCAGCAGCGCCGCGATCGACGAAGTGATCATCGCGAGCGCCACGAGCGTTCCGAGACGCATGTGGATCCCGAAGCCCGACAGGCAGAGCGTCGCGTAGCCGCACGCGATCGCGGTCGAGACGAAGAGCACCGCCTTCCCGGAGGTTTGCAGAGCGCTCGTGACGGCCTCCTCGAGGCCGACCCCACGGCTCAGCTCTTCGCGCGTCCGGAAGAGGTAGTACATCGCGTAGTCCGCGCCGATGCCGACGGCCATCGCCGAAATCGCCGACGTGACCGAATCGAGCGGCAGGCCGACGAGGCCCATCGCGCCGAAGTTCACCGCGACCGAGAGCGCCAGCGGAACGACGACGAGCAGTCCGCCGACGAGCGACCGGAGCAGGATCGCCGCGACGAGCCACGTGATGAACGCAATCTGCCCGATGTTCCGGATCTTGCCGCCGACCATCACCTCGGTCGCGGCCGCGGTCGAAGCGAGCGTTCCCGTGTAGCGGACGTCGTATCCTGGCGGGAACGAGGCCGCGACGATCGCGCGCGCGCGCTCGATCAGCTTCTGGCCGTAGCGCGTGCTGTCCTCGTGCACGAGGAAGCGCACCTTCGCGATGCTGTGCGCGGGGTCGATGATCGAGTCGAAGTCCTTGGAGCCGCCGGAAAGTGAGTAGAGGAAGAGGTACTGCGCGGCGAGGCGATCGGTCCTCGGGAGGTCGCCCGCCTCGGGGTCGTCCGCGGTCATCGCGTGGTGCATCTGCTCGAGGAAGTCGACGTACGACGTGGCCTTTCCGACGCCAGGCTCCTTCTCGAGCTCGCGCTCGAGGTGCGCGATCGCGCGGAGCACCTCGGGCTTTTCCAGCGAGCCCTCTTCGCGCCCGTCCACCGTGAGGATCAGAGTGTTCGTTCCGGCGAACTTCTCGTTGATGACCGAATCGTCCGCGCGCACCGGATCGCTCGGCCAGAACTGCCGCTTGAGACTCGTGTCGACCTCGACGCGGGAGGCGAAGTAGGCACACGCCCAGAGAACGATCGCTGTGCCCAGAATGACGCGCCGCCGCATCTTCGGGATCGCGGCCCAGCGACCGAAGCGCTCGAGGAGACCGTCGATCCAAGGATTCGCGAGCGCCTCGCGCTCGCGCTCGTAGCGCCGCGGCGCGGGTAGGGCGGCTCGCACGGTCGGGATGATCGTCATTTCGATCACGAGCGCCGAGACGATGCCGAAGGCGGTGAAGAGACCGAAGGTGCGGATCGTCGCCGTCCGGAACGTCACGAGGGATGCGAAGGAAAGAGCAGCGACGGTCGCCGCGGAGATCATCACGGGCCCGACGTGCGCGAGCGAGGCGACGATCGCCTCGTCCACATCGTCCGTGCGCTGATACTCCTCGTAGAACCGCTTCAAAATCTGCACGGCATGCCCCGCGGCGACGGCGAGGATCAAGACCGGCGTCGTCATGTTGAACGGGTCGAGCGGGACGCCGACGAGGCCCATCACGCCGAGCGCCCAGACGACGGAGAGGAGCGCGGTCAGGAGCGGAAGAAAGAGCGCCTGCAGTGTGCGGAACGCATGGTAGTGCACGAGCCCGATCACGAAGAGCGCGATGGGGAAGGTGTACGCGATCAACGACGTGTAGGCGTTGATCTGCCCGAGGAGGATCACGATCCCCGCGAGGTGGTAGTCGAACGTGCCGTCGCTGCTCTGGTCGAGCGCGGCGCGCACGGCTGCCTCGAGCTGCCGGTACCCGGGGATCTCGGGGGTGAGCTCGAACGTCGCGTGGATCGCGGCGGCCGAGCCGTCCTTCGCGACGAGCGTGTCGACGACCGTCGGCGTCGCGAGGGCGCGCGCGCGGACCGCCTCCGCTCCCGCGGCGTCGGTCGGCGGCTCCTCCATCACGCGCTCGACGTCCATCCCTTCCGCGGTTCCATGGATCGACTTGATGTGCGGAGAGGCGAGGCTGTGGATCAGCTCCTTGTTCGCGCCCGGGATCTCGCCGATACGCTTCGTGATCTCGGCGACCTTCGCCAGGAAGGCCGGCGTGTAAACGTCACCTTCGCGCGGAAGGAGCCCGATGACGACGAGATTCTTGTCGCCGAAGACGCGATGAACTTCGTTCAACGCCTCGATGCACGGATGATCCTGCGGCAGCTGGCGGTCGGGATCGACCTCGACGTGCAACCGTCCGACGGCGAAGCCGAGCGCGATCGTGACGAGACCGACGACGCCGGAAACCGCGAAGCGACGACGGATGACCCAGGTCGCCCATCTGCGCAGCAGCTGCGATCCGCGGATGTCGTCGTTTGCCATGACTACTGCGCCGCGAACCGCTGTGAAGAACGCTTTGATGCTGCGCACTTCATGCGCGGAAAACATTCAGCGATCGTCACCGCGCTTGTCAAGGGCTATCTGTTCCCCTATGGAGGGTCACCATATCCCTATGACGAGGTTGCTATCGCGTTCGCATTGTCGTCGGCGACTCGGGACGATCGTTCGAGCGACGCTCGCTTCGTTGCTGCTGCTCGCGGCGTTCCGTGACGCGCGAGCGGAGGACGCCGCGGCGCGGCAGGTTCTCGATCGCGTCAAGCAGCTGAACGACACGACGCGGGACTGGAAGGATCTCACGCGGCGCATGCAGATCGTCGTGAAGGATCCGCGCAGCCCCGAGCGCACGCGAGACCTCGTGATGCGGACGCGTCGCGGCGACGATCGCGAAGACAAGACGGTCGTCGTCTTCAACGGTCCGCCGGCCGTACGCGGTACGGCGTTCCTTCAGTTCGACCACCGTGACCGCGACGCCGAGCAGTGGCTCTATCTGCCGGAGCTCCGCAGAGTGCGGAAGATCACCTCCTCGTCGAAGAACGACAGCTTCATGGGGACGGACTTCAGCTATCGCGACCTCGAGCTGCTCACCGACGTCGTCGAGTGGACCGAAGAGGAGGCGTCGAGCCGCGTCGTCGGGACGGAGAAGATCGACGGCCAGGAGGTCACGCTGATCGAGCGCGTTCCCGTCGTGAAGGACGTCGGCTACGAGCGGATCGTCGTTGCCTTCACGAAGGACGACGTGGTGATGCGGCGGATGGAGTTCTACGGCGAGGCCGAGGCCCCGATGAAGATCCTCGACCTCGATCGCATCGAGGTCATCGACCAGATCCCGACGGCGCGCGGCCTGCGCATGCGCCAGCCCGCCGAGGAATCGGAGACGACGGTCGACGTGTCCGAGGTGCGCTACAACCAGGATCTCCCCGACCGCTTGTTCACCGAGCGCGCCCTGCAGCGCGGCCTCGACGACGCCGAAGGCTCCGACGAGTAGGGCCTCGCTCAGAACTGGTATCGCAGGCCGCCGAAGAACTCGCCGTTCTGCTTGAACTGCCCGACGAGCGACTGCTCGCGGCCCCAGATCCCGAGGAGCCCGGCGCGGATCTGTAGGTCCTGAGTCAGGTCGAAGCTCACCGTGGCGCGTGTCAGCTCGTAGCCGCTCTCGATTCCCCAGATCCCGATCAACTCGCCTTCGAGGCGGTCGCGGAGGAACTTCCGGCTGATGTTGGCGGAGATGCGCGTGTCGACGTTCTGCACGAGGAGCGGCTGGTCGTTGTGCAGGAGGATGAGCTGGTACACCTCGAGGATCGGGAGAAAGCCCTCGATCAGGTAGTCGACGCCGAGCCCCCAAGCGAGTGAGTCGCGCTTGACGTAGGCCGGCTCGACGATCGAGTTGCCCTTGAGGAGCGTCGCCACCTTCGCATCGTTGGCGATGACGCGATCGGCGAGCTCGGAGAGGTCCATCGGATACGGCTTCCGGAAGCGCCAGTTCGCCTCGCCGCGGAACGTGAAGCCGCCGCTCGCGAGCGCGAAGTCCCCGCCGATCGCCTGGAAGCGCTGATATGCGGGTTGGAGCTTCGTGTTGATCGTCGATGTCGAGAGGTCGACCCGGATGGGCACCTGGAACGCCGGGGAGGTGTCGAAGCCGTCCCAGAAGACGAGGCTCCAGTCCGCGCCCGCGGAGCGTCCGCCGATCTGTACGCCGACGTTGCCGTTGTCGAACGTGCGCGCGGGCGCCGAGACGTTCTCGACGGTCTGCGTGATCGGGCAGGGCGCCGTCGGAGGGCAGGGGATCTTGGGATCGTCGGTCGCGAGGAACGGGTCGGCGATGCCCGTGGGCGGATACCAGCGCTCGTCCAGCAGCGGGAAGCGCCAGGGGACGGCGATCGGCTGCCACACGAGCGTGAAGCGCGGCTCCTCGACCCACTCCTCGATGGAATCGATCAGCGGGTAGTACGAGCCGCTGACCGCGGGAACCGCGATCTTGGCGTCGACGGCATCCGTCAGGAACGGATCTTCCCACTCGCGCGGGCTCAGGAGGTCGTTCGGCTGCAGCGAATCGAGACGTCCCCAGAAGAACTTCTGCAGGCCGACGCGGACGTCGAAGTCGTCGCCGGTGTAGTCGAGGTAGGTCTCTCCGAACTCGAGCGAAGGCGAGTAGTTCTGGAACGTCCGATCGAGCTCGAAGAAGCCGACGCGCGGATCCTTCGGCGGTCCACCCCAGCGCCCGATCAGCGAGATGCGCCAGAGGAGATCGCGCGTGACGGCCTGCTCCGCCCACACGTCCGCGCGCAGCGCCGGATACTGACCTGGGCTGCGGTTGTCGAACGGAACGATGCCGTAGCCGTCGATCCGGCCGCCCAGGCGCGGTGCCTCCGGAAGGGACTCGGCTTGCGCCGTCCCTGCGAAGAAGCCGCAGGCGAAGACGCCGCAAAACAAGAGGCTCGAGAGCAGCCCCGCCGCGCGAAAACTGGCCATGACGGCCCCACGCTGTTAGCGCAGGTCGCCGCATAGAGCCAGGAAAAAGGCCTGGTTTCGGCTATTTCGTGCTGCGGATCGCCTTCGTGATCACGGCCGCCAGGTCGCCGACGAGGTCGCTCATCGCGCCCGCAACGGCCTCGGGGTCGCCCGAGTCCACGCTCTGGTGAAGATCCTCGTGACGCGTCACGACGTAGCGGTCACGCTTCGGCTCGTAGAGCGTCCAGATCGCCTGCAGCACGGCTTGCCCTTCCCAGGTCGGCTCGAACCGCAGTACCTCGAGCTTGATCTGGTAGGTGAGCGGCGTCTTGTACCAGGGGAACATGACGACCTCGCTCGTGCCGACGAGCTTGCCGAGGTCCTCCGCGAGCACGCGCAGGAAGCTGTCCTTCAGGGGCTCGGCCCAGCGGTTCGAGCCGGACACGGCGATCTGGTTCTGCTGCTTGCGCGAGAGCATCTGCGGCCGCTCGAGATAGCTCGGGAACGAGAGCGGTCCGACGCCGAGCGACACGTCCTGCTTCGCCTCCTGCGCGCGCGGCGTGCGGCTCGTCAGGACGAAGAACTGCGTCGGCACGGGATCCGGTCCGCGCAGGAGCGAGCAGCCCTCGGCGAGAAGCGCGCCGAGAAGGACGAGCACGAGAGCGATCGAGCGGCTGAGCTTCATCATTCCTCTCCACCCCCGCGCTCCTTCCCGTAGATGAGGACGGTCGGCTGCTCGTCGAGCAGGCTCGCGAGGTTCTGCACGGCACGCGCCGCTTGACCGACGTCGGTCAGAGTCTGCTGGAGCTGGTACGCGAGCGGAGCCTCGGGCTCGATCAGCGTTTGCGCCGTCTCCACCGTGCTCCGCAGCGAGGCGAGCGCGCGACTCGCCTCCGCGGTCATCTTCTCGATGTTCTCCGCGATCGGCCCGACCTGCGTGTCGACCTCCTCGATCGCTTGACGGAGAGACTGCATCGTCCCATTGAGTGCCGTGATCGCCTCGCCGATCTCGGGGGAGTTGACGAGTCGCTCGATCCCGTCGACGGTCTTCGAGACGTTGTCCATCAGCTTCGCGAAGTCGACCTGACGGATCTGCTTCAGCACGTCGCTCAGCGTCTGGTTGAACTGCTCGAGCGTCGACGGGAGCGTCGGGATCTCCGGATAGTCGCTCTGGATCGTCAGCTTCCTCGGCCGGCTGTCGGGGACGAAGTCGAGCCCGACGAAGAGGAGCCCCGTCACGAGGCTCTGGCTCTCGAGCCGGGCGCGAAGGCCCATCTTCACGAATTCCTGGATGCTCTCCGGGTTGAGGTCCGCCTTGCGGCCGAGGTCGGTCGTCACCTGCGCCTTGTTGATCTCCGCGACCACGGGGATCGCGACGATGTCCTTCGGGCGATCGACGAGAAGCCGAATCTCCGACACCTGGCCGATGGGCACGCCCTTGAACTTGAGCGGCGCCCCGACGGAGAGGCCGTTCACCGAGCCGCGGAAGTACATGATCACCTTAATCCGGTCCTCGAAGAACTGCCCGGACCCGAAGACGACCACTCCTCCGATCGCGAGCGCGATCGCGCCGAGCACGAAGGCGCCGATCAAGGTTGGACTCGCTTTTCTCATCCTCGTTCGCGCTCCTGTTCGTTGCTCGCCTGCCCGTCGTCGCCGCGGCGCAGGAACGTCCGCACCTTCGGATCGTCGGAATGGTCGCGGAGCTCGCGGGGGTTCCCCGTCGCGATCATCGTGCGCGTCTCGGGGTCGAGGAACACGCAGTCGTCGCCGATCGTGAAGATGCTCGCGAGCTCGTGCGTCACGACGACGATCGTCGTGCCGAGGCTTTCTCGCAGCTCCAGGATCAGCTCGTCGAGCCGCCGCGAGCTGATCGGGTCGAGACCGGCCGAAGGCTCGTCGAAGTAGAGGATGGCCGGATCGAGGGCCATGGCGCGCGCGAGCCCCGCGCGCTTCTGCATGCCGCCGCTGATCTGCGCGGGATAGAAGTCCTCGAAGCCCTTCAGCCCGACGAGCGAGAGCTTCAGCGAGGCGACCTCGCGGATCTCGGCCGGGCGGAGCTCGGTGAACTCCTCGAGCGCGAGCCCGACGTTCTCCGCGAGCGTCAGCGAGCTGAAGAGAGCACCGCTCTGGAACAGGATGCCGACGCGCCGGAGCATCCGCTCGCGGTCCGCCGGGTCGGCCTGCGTGAAACTCTCGTTGCCGTAGAGGATGTCGCCCTTCGCGGGCTCCTTCAGCCCGATCATGTGACGCAGGAGCGTGCTCTTCCCGCTGCCGCTCCCGCCCATGATGATGAAGATCGAAGCCCGCCGGATCGAGAAGCTCAGGTCGCGCATCAGGACGTAGCTGCCGTAGGCCATGGTGAGGTCCTTCACCGTGATCTCGGCTTCCGTCTCGGTCGGCCGCGCGGGTTCCACGTCAGATGCCGAAGATGTTGAAGAGGACCGTGAGCATCGCGTCGGTGACGATGATCATGACGATGCCCGTGACGACCGCGGAGGTCGCCGCGTCGCCGACCGCGGAGGCGTTGTTGCCGCACTGCATGCCGCGCAAGCAGCCGGAGAAGGCGATCAGCACGCCGAAGATCGACGCCTTGAAGATGCCGGTCGCGAAGTCGACGAGATCGACCGCCGAAGCGGACTGCTGGTAGTAGACGATGGGAGGCAGGTCGAGCATCGAGACGCCGACGACGCCGCCGCCGATCATCCCGACGAAGTCCGCGAAGACCGCTAGGAGCGGCATCATCAGGCAAAGCGCGAGCATCCGCGGCAGGACGAGGAAGTCGATCGGCGGAAGTCCCATCGTGACGAGCGCGTCGATCTCTTGGTTGACGCGCATCGTGCCGATCTGCGCGGCGTACGCCGCCCCGGTCCTACCGGCCATGATGATCGCCGCCATCATCGCGCCCATCTCGCGCGCCATCGCGATGCCGACGAGGTTCGCGACGTAGATCTGCGCTCCGAACTGCTCGAGCTGGACCGCACCGACGAACGCGAGGATCAGTCCGACGAGGAAGCTGATCAGGCTGACGATCGGCAGGGCCTGTGCGCCGGCGTCCTGGATCAGGAGGAAGAGGTCGACGCCGCGGAACCGAGCGCGTCCGCGAAGGAGCCGCGCGAACGATCCTGCCGCCTCCCCGAGGAAATGGACCATCTCGACCGCGCCGGAGCCGACGCCCTGCGCGCCGAGGCCGATCCGCTCGAGGAACGACGGCCGCTTCTCCTCCTGCTTCGCGTCCTTGGTCTCGGGGACGGCTTCGGCGAGCGCGATCAGCCGGCGGAGACCGTCGGGCAGGCTGTCGCGGTCGGTCGCGACGCCGCGCTCGGAGCAGAGGTCCTCGATGCGGACGAGGAAGCTCAGGACGCCGCTGTCCCATTCCTTCAGCTCGCCGACGTCGAACGTCACCCGGCCGGGCGGAGGCTCGCTCGCGAGCTCGCGACGGATCGGGTCGAACGACGGAAGTCCGGACGCGAGCCCCCACGCGCCGGCGAGCCGGACCCGAAGAGCGCCCTGGGGAAGGCGCTCGAGCTTCACCTCAGGCTCGCTGGACACGGCGTGGACAGTTTGCGAGATCGCGGGTCCCGTGTCCAACGACGGGAAGCACGATCCGAGCTGCATCTTCTGTCGCATCGTCGCGGGAGAAGCGCCCGCACACCGCGTCTGGGAGGACGAGGCGACGCTCGTCTTCCTCGACATCTTCCCCGTCTCGCCGGGGCACACGCTCATCATCACGAAGGGGCACCATGAGAACCTCTTCGAGGCGCCCGCCGGATCGCTGGCGGCGGTCGGCGCCGTCTCGAAGCGGATCGCGGAGGCGCTCCGGGAGGAGCTCGCGCCCGCCGGGATGATGGTGTTCCAGCTGAACGGAGCGGACGCGGGGCAGACGGTGTTCCACTACCACATGCACCTCCTGCCGCGCTGGCCGGGGCAGGAGCTGGTGCTGCACACGCGCGTCCCGGGAGACCCCGTAGCGCTCGCCGATCTCGCCGCGAAGCTCGTCGCGCGGCTCGAGCGATCGGCTTCCTAGCTTCCCAGCGGAATCAGGGCTCGGGCGGAGGCTCGGTCTCGCCGGCCGTCTTCCAGCCGGTCGTCGTCTGCTTCCAGCCCTCGGTCACGACGAAGGCCGTGTCGCCGATGCGCCAGCGCAGGATCAGCTCCGGTCCGTCGACGTCGATGTCGCCCTGGACCGTGAGCCGGAGCCACCAGCCGGTCGCGAGCCGGCTGAGCCGGACCCGGACGAGCCCCTCGACGGTCTCGCCCTGCTTGTCGTTGAAGCGGTAGCCCGCGCGGTCCTCGGTCAGCGCGCCCGGCGGCGCGAGAACCCGGATGCCGATCCGGTCTCCGTCCGCGAGCACGACCTCGAGCTCACCTTCGCCCGAGTCGACCTCCGGCGGCAGCTCGAAGGTCCACTGGATCTTCAGGCGGTCGATGCCGCGCCGGTCGTAGCGGAGAGACGCCACGTTCCCGCCGGTCTCGTCGCAGCCGACACTGACGGGCGGCTCGTCATCGGGATCCGTCGGCGGGTCGGCGATCACGTCGACGATGTTGCCGCACGGGACGAGGCCGCCTTCCTCCTTCTCCTGCACGACGCGGCAGCGATCGACCGAGACGCCCTCGACGGTGTTGTCGTACGCGCCGGTGAACCGGAAGCAGGTGCTGCCCTTGTTCACGAGACCGCCGACCACGACGTTGCCGTGCGGATAGCCCCAGCCGTTGTCCTTGAACGCCTGGAACGTGAAGCCGCCCGCCTGGACCTCGTTCTCCTCGAAGCGATTGCCATGGGAATCGCCGCGAACGAGGACCGGCCGGTCGACGACCGTGTTCCGGTAGAAGCGATTGTCGACGGCGTTCTTCAGGAGGATCGCGACCTCGCGGCTCTGCTCGAGAACGTTCTCCTCGATCACGTTGTCGTGCGACTCGATCAGGAAGAGACTCTCGGCACCGCTCGCCCGGACGTGGTTGTGACCGACGCGGTTGCCCCACGTGCCGGCGCCCAGATGAATTCCGTCTTCGTCGCTGTCGCCGACGTCGTTCAGCTCGACGCGGCTTTCGCTCGTTCCACCGCCGAGCTGGATGCCGACCTTGCTCGCCCGGACGACGTTCCAATGAAGCCGATTCGCGCTTCCCCCTCCGATGTAGATCCCGCGGCGAAAATCGTTGATGCGACAGTTCCGGACCTCCGCCGCGGTCGCATTGCGGACCCAGATCCCGTCCACCGACGAGCGGCTCCCGGGCCCGGTGATCGAGTGTCCTGCGCAATCGAGAACGCCGGAGCGCACCTCGATGCCGACGCGACAGCTCGCGAGATTGGCGGAGAGCGTTGCCGTGCCGACGAGCACGTCGCCGCACTCGCAGGCCACGCCGTCTCCACAGGTCTTCGCCGAGGCGCCGCCGACGACCAGAAGGAGCGTCAGCGCGGCTGCAAGGACGGAGAGCGAGCGTGTACCGGGTCGCAGGATCATGATGTCGGGCTTCCTGGAATCGCCGTCGATTCCAGGGTCAGGTTCGGGTGTTCAGGATGCCGGCGTGGTTGGCTCGCGTGTCGAGACGTTGCTGCTTCGCGTCGACCTAGACAACGAATTTTTTAGGGTCGGCTTCGTCATGTTCGATGGCGCAGACGCCATCGGGTTCGCGCGATCGCGCGTCGCTCGACCGTCGAGAACGGCGTGGCGTGGAGGATCAGGCCCGAGAGGCTCGCGAAGCCGGCCGCGATTGCTCGGCGTCGAAGGGCGCCGCCACCGCCTCGTCCTCCTGCGAGAGCGACTCCGAGTCGATCTGCGCGAAGTCGAGCACGCCCATGTGCGCATAGGCGCGGCGGATCTTGTCGCCCCAGAGCCCGATGTCCTTGATCGTCGGGACGATGCGCGTGAACAGGCGCTTCCGGAACTCGCGCATGATCTCGGACTGCTCGACGTACGAGACGCATTCCTCGACGGGCAGACCGAGCGTCTCCCACACCTCCTCGGAGAGGAAGCGGTCGCGCATCAGGTAGCAGGCTTCGACGGCGAACTCCTCGCGCTCGTCGCGCTCGGCCTGCGTGAGCTGCGGATAGTAGTCGCGTAGCGCGAGCCGTCCGAAGGCGACGTGCCGCGCTTCGTCCTGCATGACGTACGCGTTCACCGAAGCCGCGAGCGTGTTCGAAGCCTGGTCGCGGATGCTCGCGAACGCCGCGAGTGCGAGGCCCTCGATCAGCACCTGCATGCCGAGGTACGTCATGTCCCAGCGGGAGTCGCTCAGGATGTTGTCGAGGAGGCTCTTCAGCGTCGGCGTGATCGGGTAGGCGAGCTCGAACTTCTCGTGCAAGAGGCGCGAGTAGCTCTCGACGTGGCGCGCCTCGTCGATCACCTGCGTTGCGGCGTAGTACTTGGCCTCGACGCTCGGCACCTGCTGGACGATCTTCGCGGTGCAGATCAGCGCCCCCTGCTCGCCGTGGAGGAACTGCGAGAGCTGCCAGGACTGCACGTGGCGGCGAAGGTTCGCCTTCTCCTTCGAGTCGAGCTTGTTCCACGTGGGGGAGCCGAAGATCGCGATCGACTCGTCGGGGAGCCCTTGCGGGTTCTCGGGGTCGAGATCCTGCGACCAGTCGATCCGCGTGGTCGTGTTCCACTGCAGATCCTTGCCCTTCTCGTAGAGGCGCAGGAGTGCTTCGTTGCCGCCCTCGTACTCCCAGTTGAAGCGCGTGTCGAAGCTGCCGGGGACCGTCCACGAAGTCCCTTCGACCGGGTACGCGTAACGATCCTGAGTCGCCATCGGACTGCCTCCGTTTCGTTTCGGTGTCGATCACGTCTCCGACGGGAGACCGGCCAAGTCAACTCGGCGCGGACGGGCTCGGGAGCGCGAGACGCGGATCGAACCAGGTCAGGATGCGATCGTTCTCCTCGCGCGGGTACGTGTGCGAGAGGTCCTCGATCTCGCGATACGTGAGGTCTGCTCCGGCGCCGGCGAGCTGATCGCGTGCGGCGTGCGCGAGCTCGACGGGGAACAGCCAGTCGAGGGCGCCGTGCACGAGGTAGATGCGCCGCCCGCGAGCGCGCTCCAGGTTCCCGTTCGCGAAGTTGCCGGGATGGAACACGCCGGAGAGCGGCGCGAGCGCGGTGAAGGGCACGTCGTCCTGCAGTCCGAGGAGCAGCGTGTACGTCGCGCCGTCCGAAAGACCCGTGAGGAGGACGTGCTCGGTGTCGACGTTCCAGCGCTCCCGCACGTACGAGACCATCGAGCGCAGAGCCGCCGCGTCGACGTCCGGCCCGAGCATCGACCACGTCGGTCCGGTCGCGGTCGGCGAGAGCAGGAGGAAGCGCCGGCCGCGCGCTTCCGCGAGCCAGGTCCAGAGAAAGTCCGCGCCGTTGCCGCTGCCGCCGTGCAGGGCAACGACGAGCGGCCACGCGCGCGAGCCGTCGTAGCTCTCCGGGACGTACAGCGAGAAGCCGCCGCGCGACGGCGAGCTTCCGCTCGCGCGGTGCAAGCCGACCGACACGCCGGCGGCGGGCACGTCGGGATCGATCTCGTCGAGACGATCGCGAAACGGCGCCTCCACGAAGAACCGGCTCACGGGCGGAAGCAGGCGACGCAGCGGATAGAGCGACGCCTGTGAGCGACAGTGCTCGTGCATCGCGTCGAGGATCGGCTCGGGGCTCGAGAGCGGCGCGAGGAAGAGATCGAGTGCCGTCTGCGCCGCGCGCGCCGACGTCGCCATCTGCTCGGCGACGGGGCGCGCTTCCTCCGGAACCGCTCCTTGCTCGAATGCTCCGAGCTCCTCCGCGAGCCGCGCCCGGACGGGCGTCAAGCCGGAGCGGATCTCCGGGAAGCGGGGCGGATGCAGGACGCGCCGTGCGGTCTCGAGCGCGTGCAGAGCGGAGATCAGCGCCGGTCCGAGGCGCGAGAGCCGCTCGAGGAACGCCTGCTCTTCGGGTTTCGTCATGCGACGCCTCGTGAGATCGTCTCGGCGCACTGCAAAGCCGAGAGCGCCGCCGCGTCCATCTGGATCGCCGGGACGTCGGTCGTTTCTCCGACGAGATAGAGACCGTCGACACCCGGGATGCGTACCGGCGGCCGCGGCCCTGCGCCGACGAGATACTCCGTGCCGTCGTGCGTGACCCAGCTCCGCTGCCAGAGACGGCGGTGGCGCGCGTCGAGGAAGATCTCGTCGAGCATCGCCGTGAAGCTCGCGAGGATCTCCAGGGCGCGTCGCGGATCGGCGGTCTCCTCGTGCGCGGTGAGCCGCATCGCCTGCAAGACGTGCTTCCCCTCGGGTGCGTTTCGCGGCGAGTGGTGCGACGACCAGAGAAAACCGCCTCCGAACGAAGCGTCGGGACCGGTGAGGAGGCGCGTCCAGCCGAGAAAGCGGTCGGGCTCGCCCGTCTCGCGCAAGCGCGGCAGGCCGTCGAACGCGAACGCCGCCGCGACGACGCCGCCGACCGCGCGCCACGATCGAGCGCTCTCGGCGAGCGCCGGTGGGAACACGTCGGCGCTCGCGATCGAGAGGAGCTCCCAGATCGGGACGTTCGCGACGACGGCGTCGGCCTCGATGCGGACCGGAGTCGCGCGCGCGTCGCGCACCGCGACGCCGCGGGCCCGCCCCGCGGCGAGAAGGATCTGCTCGACGCGGCTTCCGAGGCGAATCTCGACGCCGGCCGCTTCCGCCGCCTCGCGAAGCGACGACACGATCGCGCGCACGCCGCCTTCCGCATTCGCGCCCGCGCACTCGGGACGACCGCGCCGCTCGCCGGGCGTGCGGCGGTGGAGGCGGATGCATTCCGCCATCGAAGCACTCGCCGGAGCGTACGTACCGAACATCATCACGTTCCGGAGGAACGCTTCCGCGACCTCGGGCGGCACGCGCAGGCGCGCGAGGGCTTCGACCGCCGGCACGTGCCGGAGCGCTTCGACGTCCTCTTCTTCGAGCGCGGCGAGCCGTTCCCACAAGAGAACGAGATCCGCGTACGTCTTCGCGTCGATGCGGAGTGCTGCCGCCGCCGTCTCGAGCGCGCTCGCCGAAGCCCGCCGTCCAGGCCAGGGGAAGGAGAGCCGCCGGCCGCCGCCGCCCTGCACGAAGACCCGCATCACCTGATCGTTCGGGATCGTCGAGCCGCGGAACGACGTCGCTCCCGCGCGAACGAGCGCTTCGTCGAGCCAAGCATTCGGCCAGAGGTACGCGCCCGCGTCGACGACGAAGCCGTCGTGCTCGAACGAGCGCAGCCGGCCGCCGGGAGCGCTCTCGCGCTCGAGCACGACGACGCGCCGGCCCAGGCGGCCGAGCATCGCGGCCGTGAGGAGGCCGGCGAGGCCGGCTCCGATCACGATGACGTCGAACCGCTCCACGCGGGAACCTTCTTATGTCCCGAGGAGGCGTCAGGAAAACGGGCCGCGGCTTCGCGGCGGAAAAGCGCCGTGCTAGCCTGCATTTCTCACCAGATCACGTCGCGAGGCGGTCGAGAGTGCCGAAGATTCGCGAGCCTCGGACCGGAGGGCGACGCAGGCGTACTTGAACAGTACGTCGAGGAGCCCGGAGGGAGAA
>Ga0194128_10002761_pt1 | contig 27843 bp, 31 predicted proteins | sample TA2KigCa65mmetaG_FD_148650 | JGI IMG/M metagenome (GOLD analysis project Ga0194128, IMG submission 148650) | Freshwater microbial communities from Lake Tanganyika, Tanzania - TA2015037 Kigoma Deep Cast 65m | ecosystem: Environmental > Aquatic > Freshwater > Lake | place: Tanzania: Lake...
TCGTTTCCCGAGTTCTTCGTCCCGCCCGCATGCCGCGCCTGAGCATCATCATCCCGGCCTACAACGAAGAGGCGACGATTCTCGCGGTGCTCGAGCGCATCGCCGAGCAGAAGATCGCCGGCGTCGAGCTCGAGGTGATCGTGATCGACGACGGCTCGACCGATCGCACCGCGGCGTTGCTCGCGACCCGCGCCGACCTTTACGCGCGCTGCATCCGCATGCCGCGGAACGGCGGCAAGGGTGCCGCGGTCAAGGCCGGTTTGGCGCAAGCGAGCGGCGATTTCGTGCTCTTTCAAGACGCCGACCTCGAGTACGACCCGGTCGACTATGCGCGCCTGGTGGTGCCGGTGCTTCGCCACAACGCCGAGGTCGTGATCGGCAGCCGCCTGTTGGCGCCGCCTTACGCGCGCGTGCACTATTTCTGGCACAAGGTGGCGAACCGGATGTTGACGTTGCTCTTCAACGTCCTTCACAACACGACCTTCACCGACATCTACAGTTGCTACCTGCTTTACCGGCGCGGCCTGCTCGACCCGGCCGAGCTCACGACCACCGGCTGGCAGCAGCACGCCGAGATCCTCGGGCTCGTGGTGCGCCGCGGGCGGGTGTACTACGAGGTGCCGATCAGCTATAGCGGCCGCACCTACGCCGAGGGCAAAAAGATCCGCGCTGGCCATTTCTGGCCGATCGTCGCGACCGTGATCTGGGGCCGCTTTCGGTCGCTGCCGCGCCGCTGACACGAGGAGACGCGATGCCGAACCACCCGTCGATCAAACCGCTTACCGCCGCCGAGATCGCGACCTTCCCGAAGAGGGTGGTGGTGCCGCTCGAAGCGCCGTTCACCGACGCGCGCGGTGCGATCCAGCCCTTGGTCGACCTCACCATGGAAAGCGTGGTGATGATCTCGTCGAACAAAGGCACCGTGCGCGCCAATCACTTCCACCATACCGATTGGCACTATTGCTACGTGGTCAAGGGCCGGATCGAGTACCACCACCGCCGCCACGGCGAGAGCGGCGCGCCCGAGGTCGTGGTCGTCGAGGAGGGTGAGCTTTTTTTCACCCCGCCCTTGGTCGACCACGCCATGGTGTTTCTCGAGGACACGGTGTTTCTCACCCTGTCCCGGAACTCGCGCGTCCAGGAGGCCTACGAGGCCGATGTCGAGCGGATCGAGCTCGTCAAGCCGCGCTGAAGCCGCCGCCGCGCCGGTTTGCCGCCGCCGCGACGATTGCCGGCTGTGCGGCGGGCGCGCGTGGACCCGCGTCCTCACCCTGACGCCGACCCCGCCCGCCAACGCGTTCGTGCCGCGTGCCGCGCTCGACCGCGCGCAGCCGACGTTTCCGCTCGAGGTCTGGTTTTGCGACGCCTGCGGGCATGTCCAACTCCGCGACGTCGTCGACCCGGTCCTCCTGTTCGCGGACTATCCCTATGTTTCGGGCACGTCGCCGGTATTCGTCCGTCACTTTGCCGACTACGCGGCCGCGATGGTCGGCCGTTTCGGGCTCGCGCCGGGCGATCTTGTCGTCGACGTCGGCTCGAACGACGGCACGCTGCTCGCGGCGTTCAAAAACTACGGACTTGCGGTGCTCGGCATCGATCCGGCCGCGAAAATCGCGGCCGCCGCGACCGCGGCCGGGATCGAGACCTGGCCCGGGTTCTTCGCGACCGCCATCGCCCAACGGATCGTGCGCGAGCGCGGCGCCGCCCGCGCGATTACCGCCAACAACGTGTTTGCCCACATCGACGACTTAGGCGGCATCGCCGACGCGGTCCGCACGCTGCTCGCGCCCGACGGCGTGTTCGCATTCGAGGTGTCGTACCTTCGCGACGTCTACGAGCAGACCCTGTTCGACACCATCTACCACGAGCATCTCGCTTACCATTCGGTCGCGCCGTTGACCCGATTCTTCGCGCGCCACGGCCTTGCGCTGTTCGCGGTCGAACGGAATCCGAGCCATGGCGGCAGCGTGCGGGGCTACGTCCAGCGGCGCGGCGGACCGCGGGCGGCGGACGGGAGCGTCGACGCATTGGTGGCCGACGAACGAAAGCTCGGGCTCGATCGCGCCAAAACCCTACTCGGGTTCGCGGCGCGGATCGATGCGATCGGCCGCGACCTCAAGGCGTTGATCGCCGAGCTCAAGGGCGAAGGCAAGCGCCTGGCCGGCTACGCCGCGCCGGCCAAGGCGACCACGCTCATGTACCACTTCGGACTTGGCCCGGCCGAGATCGAGTTCATCGTCGACGACAGTCCTTTGAAGCAGGGCCTCTACTCGCCCGGGCTCCACGTCCCGGTGGTGCCGGCGGCGGCGCTCGCCGAGCGGCGGCCGGACTACCTCGTGATCCTCGCGTGGAACTTCGCCGCGCCCATCATCGCCAAGTGCCAGGCCTTTGCCGAAGCCGGCGGCCGTTTCATCGTGCCGCTCCCGACCGTGCGCGTCGTCTGAAGGGGCCGCATGTTCCGCGCCGCCGATATCGTCGAGATCGCCGACCGTCTGCGCGGCACCGCCGAAATCTTCGCCGGTAAGTCGATGCTGTTCGCCGGCGGCCGCGGCTTCTTGGGCCGCTATTTCCAGGCGGTGTTCGCCGAGCTCAACCGCCGCCTGGCGAAGCCTTGCCGCTTGATCGTCATCGACAACATGATCACGACCAAGACCGACGAGCGGGTCGAGGATCCGTCCTTCACCTATCTCACCCGCGATGCCGCCGACCCGATCGCGATCGAGGGGTCGCTCGACTATGTCGTCAACGCCGCCGGGATCGCGAGCCCGTTCTACTACCGCGCCTATCCGCTCGAAACGTTGCGCGCCGCGGTCGACGGCACCCGCAACCTGCTCGAGCTCGCGCTCGCCAAGCGCGCGCGCTTCACGTTCTTCAGTTCGAGCGAGATCTATGGCGACCCCGACCCGCGCCATATGCCGATCCAGGAAAGCTACCGCGGCAACGTCGCGGCGATGGGGCCGCGCGCCTGCTACGACGAGAGCAAGCGCCTGGGCGAAACGCTTTGCTACATCTACCACACGCATCTCGGGCTCCACACCAACGTGATCCGGCCGTTCAACGTTTACGGTCCCGGCATGCAGGAGCTCGACTACCGCGTGCTGCCGAACTTCGCGAGCGCGATCAAGGGCGGACGGGCGTTGCGCGTCTACGGCAGCGGCCGACAGACGCGGACGTTCTGCTACGTGACCGACGCGCTCGACGGCTTCGTCCGCGTGATCGCGCGCGGCATCGCCGGCGAGGCCTATAATATCGGCGCCGAAGGACCGGAAATCGGCATCGCCGATCTGGTCGATCGCATCGAACGCGTGCTCGGACGCGCGGTCGCGCGCGAGCAGGTCGAATACCCCGATTCCTACCCGGCCGACGAGCCCAACCGGCGCTGTCCCGATATCCGCAAGGCGCGTCTGCAACTGGGCTTCGTCCCCGCGGTCGAGCTCGATGAAGGCTTGCGCCGCTTCTTCGCCTGGACCGACGCCCACTACCGGGGGACCCCGTGATCTGCGCCGCGGGCACGCCGTGACGCGCACCGCGAGTACGCCGTGACGCCGGCCGCCGGCGCGCCCACGCGCGTGCCGCTTGGCCTGATCGGCGCCGGCCCGTGGGGCCGCAACTACATGAACGCGATTCGAGCGAGCGCGGATGCCGCACTCGTGGCACTCGTCGCGCGCAACCCGGCGACGGCATCAATGGCCGCACCGGGATGCGCGGTCTTCGCCGAGACGGCCGCAATGCTCGATCGGGTGCGGCTCGACGGCGTCGTGCTCGCGGTGCCGCCGGACGCGCAGGTGGCGCTGGCGCCGGCGATCTTGGCGCGCCGCGTGGCGGTCCTGTTCGAGAAGCCGCTCGCGCTGACGCTCGTCGATGCCGAAGCCGTTCGCGCGGCGGCGATCGGCGCCGGTGTCGTCGCGCACGTCGATCACATCGACCTCTTCAATCCGGCGTGGCGGGCGGTCCGCGCTGCAGCCAAAACGGGTGGCGCCATCAAACGCATCGCTGGAACTTTCGCCGGTAACGGCCCGTTCCGCGCATTCGCCGGGCGTTGGGATTGGGGGGCACACGCGATCGCGGTGTGCCTCGACTTGATGGGCCGCGCGCCCGACCGCGTCGCGGCCCGGCGGCTCGACGCGCACGCGAACGGCGAACTGATCGAGGCGACGCTCGATTGGGGTGCGGTCGCTGCGATCCTCACGTTCGGGAACGGCGCGCCCACGACCGCGCGCTGGCTCGAAATCGAAACGACTGCGGCGCGTTATCGCTACGACGACAAAGCCACGGTCAAGGCCACGGTCGATGGCCGCGCGATCGCGTGCGCCGCGACGCGGCCGCTCGATGCCGCGCTCGCACGGTTCGTGCGGGCGATCCGCGCCGGGCGGCCGGACACCGGCGACCTCGACTTGGGCGTCGCGGTCGTGCGGGCGTTGGCCGGCGTCGACGCCGCGCTCGGTGTTGCGCGATGACCTTTGTCGGAGCAATGCAATGACGTTCGTCGGCACCCGCCCCGCCACGTGGCGCGACGCGCTTGTTCTTGCATTGATCGTCGTCGTCGGCGTCGTCCTCGCCGAGCGCGAGATCGGCCGCAACGTGCCGTTTGCCGACGAGGTCGAGTACGTGGTGATGGCGCACAATCTCTACCATCGCGGCACGCTCTCGCTCGCGCCGAGTGTCGCGCATCCGGCGACCCCGACCGCGTTTCGCGAACCCGGTTACCCGGCCCTGCTCGCGGCCCTGATGGTGCTCGATCCGCGCTTGGCTGCCGTTCCGCTCGCCTGCGTCATCGAGCGCGGACCCGCGTGCGCGCCGGCCTACTTTTGGGCGAAACGGCTCAACGTACTGCTCTACGTCTTGGCCGGCCTCATCGTCTGGTGGGCGGCCGCGCGGATCGCCGGGGCGCCGTGGATCTCCCACGCCGCCGCGCTCCTGTTCCTCGCCAATCACACGCTCCACAAATACGCGACCTACCTGGTCTCCGATTTCCTGGCCCTGCTTCTCACCGCGTTCGTCAGCTTGGCGCTGTTGCAGACGATGCGGACGCCGCGCGCGGGCTGGGCGCTCGCGCTCGGCACTGCGCTCGGGCTTCTCGTGCTCACCAAGGCCGCGTTCGCGTTCTTTGGCCCGTTCGTCCTTTTACTGCTGATCGGGTGCGCGTTCCGTCGCCCACGGGCGGAGCGGCGCCCGGCGTTCGCGGCGGCGCTCGCGTTTACCTTGGTCCACGCCGCGATCGTCGGTGCCTGGGTCGCTCGCAACGCTGCCTCGATCGGGGAGCCGGTGCTGGCGCAGCGCGGCGCCCAGGTTCTCGCCCACCGGGTCGAACTCAACCGAATGACGCCGACCGAGTACGCGGTTGCCTTTCTGTTCTGGACGCGCGGCGTCGGCGACAATCTGGCGCGGCGGCTGCTCCCGCTCGAAGCGTATCGCCGCTTCGATCTCAAGTACGATGACGGCTTCTACAATGCCGCGCAAAGCCGCTGGCACGCGGCGATCGCAGCCGAGACCGCGCGCGGCCGGAGCCCGGCCGCCGCCGAAGCGGCGGTCGGCGCCGTGCTGCAACGCGAAATCGTCGCCGCGTGGTGGAAGACGATCCTGGTGAGCGTTCCGGTCGCCTACCGCGGGCTCTTCATCGACGAGTTCATCGTGCTGACCGGGCCGGCGCTGATCGTCTTCCTGTTGGCGCGCAGACGGCGCGTCGCCGGCTTCGCCGCATTCGCGCTGCCCGGCCTCTATGCGCTCGGCTTTCATGCGGCGATCACGCTCAATCTACCGCGCCATTCGATCCCGATTCTGCCGATGCTGGCGGTCGGCGGGGCGCTCGCCGTGGCCAGCGGGTGGACGTGGTGGCGGGCGCGGCGCGAACGCACGTTGACGACCGCTTAACCGTGGCGCCGCTATAGCCTAAGCGGGACGCGCATGACCTTCCTTTTCGCCCTCACCATCTTCACCGGCTCGGCACTGATCTTCGTGGTCCAGCCGATGATCACCAAAATGGTGCTGCCGCTGCTCGGCGGCACGCCGGCGGTCTGGAACACGGCGATGATGTTCTTCCAGGCCGCGCTGCTCGCGGGCTACGCCTATGCCCACTGGGCGAGCCGCGCGCTCGGGTTCCGGCTCCACGCCGCCGTCCACATCGGACTGATGGCCGCGGCGATGGCGATGCTGCCGGTCGCGGTCGGCGCCGACGCGCGTCCGCCGGCCGATGCCAACCCGGTGTTCTGGCTGATCGGGTTGCTCGCGGTCGCGGTCGGGCTCCCGTTCACGATCATCGCCGCCAACGCGACCTTGCTGCAGCGCTGGCTCGCGCGCACCGATCACGCCGCCGCCGCCAACCCCTATTTCCTCTATAGCGCGAGCAATCTGGGCAGCATGCTGGCGCTTCTCGCCTACCCGAGCGCGATCGAGCCGCTGATGACGCTCGGGCTACAGAGCCGGACGTGGATGGTTGCCTTCGTCGCGCTCGCGGCGCTCACGGCCGGCTGCGCTTTCGTGGCGGCGCGCCGCGCCGGTCCGGAACGGGCGGCGGCGTCCGAGGCCGCGCTCGTGCCGCTCGCATGGGCCGAGCGTGGGCATTGGCTGCTGCTCTCGTTCGCGCCCTCGAGCCTCTTGCTCGGGCTCACAACCTACCTCACCACCGACATCGCCGCGGTGCCGCTGCTCTGGGTGATCCCGCTCGCGCTCTATCTCCTTACCTTCGTGATCGTGTTCGCGCGCCGGCCGGCGATCGGGCACGACCGCGCGGTGCTGCTCCAGCCCTTCTTTCTACTGCCGCTCCTCATCTTCATGTTTTGGGGCGGCACCGCCGCCGTGGCGGTGCTCTATCCGCTCCATCTGATCGTCTTTTTCCTGACCGCGCTCGTTTGCCACGGCGAACTAGCTCGGCGCCGGCCCGCACCCGGACATCTCACCGAGTTTTATCTCTGGCTCTCGGTCGGCGGCTTGCTGGGCGGGGTCTTCAATGCGCTGGTGGCGCCGGTCGCGTTCGACGCGATCATCGAATATCCGTTGGCGATCGCGCTCGCGGTCGCGCTCCGGCCGCATTTCGATCGGGCGGCGGCGCGGTTCGGCTGGTCGGACGTCGCGGCGGCCGTCGTCCTTGGCGCGGCGGTGCTCGGGCTCACCAAATTGTTCGCGGCGCTCGGGCTGCCGCTGATCGAAGTGCCCGACGGAGCCGAGGACGAAGCGCTCGAAGTGCGGCTCGCGCTCCTCATCTTCATCTCGTGCGCGGTCGGCATCGCGCTCTACAGCTTCCGCGCGCGCGCGCTCCGGTTCGGGCTCGGCGTCGGCGTCGTGCTGTTCGTCGGCGCGTTCTGGTTCCACGACCGTGGCGGCACGCTCCTGCGCGAGCGTAATTTCTTCGGCGTGGTCGCGGTCGCGAGCCCGATCGCGGGCTACAACATGCTCCGTCACGGCACCACCGTCCATGGCGCCCAGAGCCTCGACCCGGCGCGCCGTGCCGAGCCGCTCACCTATTTTTCGCTGGGCGGGCCGCTCGGCCAGGCGATGACGGCGTGGGCGCCCAGGCTCGGCGTTGCCGCGATCGCGGTGACCGGGCTCGGGGTCGGCTCGATCGCCTGCTATCGCCAGCCCGGCCAACGCTGGACGTTCTACGAGATCGACCCCGCGGTCGAGCGCATCGCCCGCGACGCCCGCTATTTCACCTACCTCGCCCACTGCGCGCCCGATGCCGAGGTGGTGTTGGGCGATGCGCGTCTGCGCGTCGCCGAAGCCGCGGACGGCGGCTACGCGGTCATGATCCTCGATGCGTTTTCGTCCGACTCGGTCCCGGTCCACCTCCTGACCTACGAGGCGGTCGGGCTCTATCTCGCCAAGCTCGCGCCCGGGGGCGTGCTGGTCTTCAACATCTCGAATCGCTATCTCGATCTCGCGCCGGTCTTGGGCGCGCTCGCGCGCAGCCACGGGCTGGCCGGTCGCTATCAGGCCGATACGCGGTACTCGGATGAACACCGCGAGCGGCTCAAATACCCCTCGATTTGGGGTGTGATGGCGCGGACCGAGGCCGACCTCGGACCGGTAGCGGCCGATCCGCGCTGGAGTGTGCTTCCCGACGATGGCGGCTCGCCATGGCGCGACGACTTTTCAAATATCGCCGCTTCGTTTATCGTATGGCCACGTCCAAAGTGAATAGAGTAATATTTATAAGTACGACCATGGAAAGGAAAGTGACATGACAAAGCTTTGGCAGAGATTGTCGGCCCGGATTCGCAATACCTCAGGCGTTACGGCCATCGAATACGGTCTGATCGCCGGCGGCATCGCGGTCGGAATCATCGCTCTCGTCGTCACCGTCGGCGGCGACCTCAAGAGCACGTTCACGACTATTTCGGGCAAGGTCGCGACGATTCCGAAGTGACGCGGCTAGCTTTCATTTCGCGCTCTTCCCCGAGGAATTTGAATCACGCCACCACCGTTTTGTGGATCCCCTTTATGAGTTTGTGACCTAGAGTCGCAGGCGGCGGGCTGCCACCGCATCGCGGGGCAACCGCGGTGCATTTTTCGGGTGTGCGCCGATGCTGCTCGCTAGCGCGATTGCCGTGGCGGCCGCGGGGTTGGCGGCGGCGGCCCTCTCCGATCTCGTTCGCTACCGCATCCCCGACCTGGCGGCGATCGCGGTCGCGGCCGGCTTCGTGGCGGCGGCCACCGCCAGCGGCGCATCGCTCGCCGCTGCCTTCAACCACATCGCGGCCGCGGCCCTCGTCTTCGCCATCGGGCTCGGGCTCGGCATCCGCGGCTGGTTCGGCGGCGGCGATGCCAAGTTGCTTGCGGCCGCGGCGCTCTGGTACGGCTGGAACCTACTGCCGGGGTTCTTGGTGATGGTGGCGTTGGCCGGCGGTGTCCTCGCGGCGGCGGTTTACGCCGCGCGGCGGCTGGTTCCGCAAGGCGCAAAGGCGCGGCCGGCGTGGCAGGCCCGGCTGCTCGATCCGGCCGAAGGCATCCCCTACGGCGTCGCCATCGCAGCGGCGACCGCGTTGACGCTCCGCTTCTCGCCGCTGACGTACATTGCTTCGGGAATACCTTGAAGGGAAAGCCGCATGACCAGGAGAAGATTATCGTTTAGTATCACCCTTTTCGTTTTATCCTTTCGGTATCGATCTTAACCGCTCGCCAGGTCACAGGCCTCGCCATGCGTCCGATCGTCGTAGTGGTTGTCGGCTTCGCGCTCGTACTCGCGCTCGCGATCTTTTTCGTCGTTCCCCCGCTTCTCCAGGGCGGCGTTCAGCAGCAAGCGGCGGTCGAGGAGGCTCCGGTCGCGGTTCTGGTCGCGGCGGTCGAGCTGCCGGCGGGCAAGGTGGTGGAAGAATCGGACTTTCGCTGGCAAATCTGGCCCACGGACGGAATCGATCCCGCCTATTACCGGAGCGACAAGGCGCCGAACGCGGCGGGGGAACTGAAGGGTGCGGCGGTACGCCGTGCCGTCAGTGCCGGCGAGCCCGTCACCGAGGTCCGCCTGCTTCGTGGCGGCAAGGCCAACTTTCTCGCCGGCGCGCTCGCGCCCGGCACACGCGCCGTGAGCATCCAGGTCGATCCTGTCACCGGCGTGGCGGGGTTCGTGCTGCCGGGCGACCGGGTCGACCTCATCTTGTCCTCGACCTTCGACGTGCTACCGCTGCCCGGCGCGTCGCCGCCGCTCCGTACCCGCAATATCGGCGAGACCGTGTTGACGGACCTACGCGTGGTCGCGGTCGAACAGACCATCAACGACGTTAAAGGCGAACCGATCAAAGCGACCTCGGTGACGCTCGAAGTGACGCCCGCCCAGGCCGAGAAAGTCGCTGTCGCCCGCGCCGTGGGCCGGCTCTCGCTTGCGCTCCGCAGCGCCGCCCGCGCGCCGGCGGAAGCTCCGGTGCCGTCGGGCTTCACGCTCGATACCGATGTCAGCCGCTTTCTCGCCACCAGACTCGCCGAAGCGGAGGCGGCTGCCGTGCCGCGCGTCGAAAGCGCACCCGCCAAAGTCCAGGTCAAGCTCTACAAGGGCGCGACCGCCCAAACCGTCGAGGGGCGGTAGCGGCGAATTCGCCATGCAGCGGGGGGCCGCCGTCATCGTTTCGCTGCTGGTCGTGTTGGCGAGCGCGGTTGCGCCGCGCCTCGGGCTCGCCCAAGACGCGCCCGTCGAGCGGCTCGCGCTCGCGGTCAACAAGTCGACAATCCTGACGCTGCCGGTCGAGGTGCGCGACGTCCTCGTCTCCAACCCGGCGACCGCCGACGTTGTGGTACGGCAGCCGACGCAAATCTACCTGCTGGCGCGCCAGGTCGGCGAGACCAACGTCTTTTTCTTCGATCGCAACGGCCGCATGGTGCGCCAACTCGAAGTCAGCGTCACCCTCGATCTCGACCCGCTGCGAGCCGCGATTCAAGCGTCGTTCCCGGGCGAGCGCATCGCCGTGAACTCGGTCAATCAGTCGATTTTCCTTCGCGGCACCGTCGCCTCGGCCGCGACCGCCGAAAACGTGCGCCAGCTCGCGCGTCGGTTCGTCGCTGCCGACGAGAACGTCATCAATCAGATCCAGGTTCGCGACGACCAGCAGGTCCTGCTCCGCGTGCGCGTTGCCGAGATGACGCGGCAGGTCGTGAAAGAGCTGGGTTTCCGTTCGACCTCGATCGTGTTTCCGGGCGGCGGCGGCGGCACGTTCACGCTCAGCTCCGGCATCACCCGCGCCAATCAGTTCGGTTCGCTCCTGTTCGCCGACACCGCTGGGATCGGGCCGCTCTCGGCGCTCACCACCACGATCGAAGCGCTCGAGCGCAACAACCTGTTGAAAACGCTGGCCGAGCCCAACTTGACCGCGATTTCGGGCCAGCGCGCGACGTTCCTGGCCGGCGGCGAGTTTCCGGTTCCGATCCCGGGAAGCGACGGTTCGGTCACGATCCAATTCAAGGAGTTCGGCATCCGGCTCTCGTTCACGCCGGTGGTGCTCTCGGCCGGATCGATCAGCCTGACGATCGAGACCGAAGTGAGCGCGCTCTCCGATCAGGGCTCGGTTACCTTGGCCGGCTTCACGGTACCGGCGCTCACCACGCGGCGCGCGACTACCACGGTCGAGATGCCGAGCGGCGGCAGCCTGGTGATCGCGGGGCTCCTGCAGAACGACCTGTCGAACCGGATCCAAGGCCTGCCCGGGCTCAAAGACATCCCGATCCTCGGCACCTTCTTCCGCTCGACCGCTTTCGCGTCCGCCCAGTCCGAACTCGTCGTTTCGGTGACGCCGCTGCTGATCCGTCCGGTCAACCCGAACGACATTGCGCTTCCGACCGACGGCTTCGGGCCGGCGAGCGACATCGACATGTTCCTCTTGGGCCGCCTCCACGCGGTGCACGGGCGTGCGGCCGGAATCCCGCAGGATCACCGGCTCAAAGGCACGATCGGCTTCATTTTGGAGTGATCGCGATGCGCCGCTGCTCGCTGCCAACGTTTGCGGTCCTCGGCCTCATCGCCTCGAGCCTGAGCGGATGCTACTACGTCGCGCCGACGCTGCCCGAGGGCCCGTTTGTGCCGATCCACATGGTTGCGGTCGTGCCGGAAACGCCTGAACTCAAGATCGACGTTCAGGGCGAGGGCCCGATCCCGGCCGCGGCATTGGTCGAGATCGACCGCTTCATCGCCCGCTTCCTCGATCGCCGCAGCGGGCCGCTCACTATCGTAACCCGGGGCGGCGCCGGCGACGCCGGTGCGCCCGGCGCGATCGCGCAGGCCGTGGTCGAGCGCGCGCTAGCGCGTGGCATTCCCGGAAGCTGGGTCGTCCGCGAAGCGAACGCCGGCGTCGGCGCCCGCGACGTTCTCCTCCGTTACCGCCGCTATGCAGTCGAGGTGCCCGAGTGCGGCGACTTCCGGGTCGAGTCGGCCTACAACGCCTTCTCGACACCCCACCCGAACTACGGCTGTGCGCATGCTCGCAACCAGGCCGTGCTGGCGGTCGATCCGGCCGATCTGCTGCGCGCGCGGCCGAGCGATGCCAGCGACGCGCAGCGTCTCAACCTCGTCATCCAGCGATATCGTGCCGGCGAAATCGGCCAGTCGGCGGGACAGTCGAGCAATCAACAACAGGGCGGGCAACAGCAATCGCAAAGCGAGAGCGGCGCCAGCCAGTGACCGGATAGCCCGGGAGACCGAGCCATTATCAAGTACGACGTCCACGCGTTTCTTCTGACCGAACCGGCGCGGCAAACCTTCGAGCGCGCCGCGGCCGATCGTCGGCTCCAGCACTCGCGCCTGGAGATCGTTGCCGGCGGCATCGACCAGGCGATCGCGCAGTACCAGAATTCATCGAGCGCCGAAGTGATCGTGCTCGAAGCCGGCAACGACCTCGGCGCGTTCACCGCCGGGCTCGAGAAACTCGCCGAGCACTGCGTGGTCGGCACCCGCGTGGTCGTGCTCGGACGCAGCAACGATGTGATGCTGTTCCGCACGCTCCTGCGCTACGGCGTCAGCGACTACGTGCCGACCCTCGACAATGCGCGCCCGATCGTCGAGGCGATCGCGCGGCTGCTCGAAGACCCCAATCTCGCCAAGCTCGGGCGTGTGATCGCCTCCATCGGCGCCGGCGGCGGCGCCGGCTCATCGATTGTCGCGCACAATGTCGCCTGGTGCCTGGCCGAAACTTTCGCCGATGACGTCGCGCTGATCGATCTTGATTTCGCCTTCGGCAGCGCCGACCTCGATTTCAACGAGGAGGCGCCGCAGAGCGTTGCCGCGGCGATCGAGCAGCGCGATCGCATCGATGACCAGTTGCTCGAGCAGTTCTACGCCCGCCGCGGCGATCACCTGTGCCTGTTCACCGCGCCGGCCGGCCTCGACACCGACGCCGATCTCGACCCGGCGGCGTTCGACGGGTTGATGAACGTGATTCGCCGTGCCATGCCGTTCGTAGTGATCGATCTGCCCAACCGCTGGGCGGGCTGGACGCGGCACATTCTGAAAAGCGCCGACGAGATCATCGTCACGGCGCGACCGACGCTCGCCTCGCTCCGCAACACCAAGAGCCTGGGCGAAGTCCTGAACGCCGGCCGGGTCGCCGACGCGCCGGTGCGGCTGGTGTTGAACGGCATCGGCGGTTACGGCAAGAGCGAGATTCCCGCCAAGGACTTCGAGGCGGCGGTCGCCATGAAGAATGCGGTTCGGATCGGCTACGACACGTCGCTGTTCGGCGATGCCGGCACCAAGGGCCAAGTGGTAGCCGAAGCGAGCAAGAACCACAAAATCAGCGCGCAATTCCGGGCGCTCGCGATCGCAGTCAGCGGCCGCCAGGTACTGGAAAAAGCGGCCAGCCGGAATACACTAGGCTTCATGCGCCTGTTCAAGCGAGGGTAAGGCGGCATGTTCGGCAAACGCGATTCAGCGGCCGCGCCCAAGGCGAAAGCGCCGCCGCCGGCCGAAGCCAAGGTCGTCGAGTTCAGGCCAGAGCCCAAGCCGGCCGCGCCGCCGGCGGCCGCCGCCGCGAAAGCGCCCGAGCCGCCACCGACCGCGCCCGAGGCCCCGCGCGAGGTCGACGAACGCCTCGGCCAGATTCAGGTCGCCGTCTTCAATGCACTGCTCGAATCGATCGACCTGAACGAACTCGGCAAGCTGCCGGCGAAGCAGCAGCGCGAAGAGCTCGCCGACGTCATCAGCGAGATCGTCAACATCAAGAACTTCGTCCTCTCCGGCGCCGAACAGCAGCGCCTGGTCGACGACATCTGCAACGACATCTTGGGCTTGGGGCCGCTCGAGCCGCTAGTCGCGCGCGACGACATCGCCGACATCATGGTGAACGGTCCCAACAAGGTCTACATCGAGACCAAGGGCCGCATCGAGCTGACGCCGATCCGCTTTCGCGACGGCGCTCAGCTCATGAACATCTGCCAGCGTATCGTCAGCGCGGTCGGCCGCCGGGTCGACGAATCGAGCCCGATCTGCGACGCACGCTTGGCCGACGGCAGCCGCGTCAACGTGATCGCGCCGCCCTTGGCGATCGACGGCGCCGCGCTCACCATCCGCAAGTTCAAGAAAGAGAAGCTCACCCTCGAAAAGCTGGTCGAGTTCGGGAGCATCACCCCGCCCTGCGCCGAGGCGCTCAAGATCATCGGCCACTGCCGGATCAACGTGCTGATTTCGGGCGGCACCGGCTCGGGCAAGACCACGCTCCTGAACTGCCTGACCCGCTACATCGAAACCGGCGAGCGCGTCATCACCTGCGAGGACGCGGCCGAGCTGCAGCTGCAGCAGCCGCACGTGGTCCGGCTCGAGACCCGTCCGCCCAACCTCGAGGGCAAGGGCCAGGTCACGATGCGCGACTTGGTGAGGAACTGCCTGCGCATGCGGCCCGAGCGCATCATCGTCGGCGAGGTGCGCGGCCCCGAGGCGTTCGACTTGCTGCAAGCGATGAACACCGGCCACGACGGCTCGATGGGGACGGTCCACGCCAACAACCCGCGCGAGGCGGTGAGCCGCGTCGAGAACATGATCGCCATGGGCGGGTTCAATTTACCGTCCTCGACGGTGCGCGAGCAGATTGCCGCTGCCGTTCAAGTCATCGTCCAAGCCCAGCGCCTGCGCGACGGCTCGCGCAAGATCACCCACGTCACCGAAGTGCTCGGCATGGAGGGCGAGGTCGTCACGCTTCAGGACCTCTTTATTTACGAGGTCGAAGGCGAGGACGCCAACGGCAAGTTGATCGGCCGCCTCAAGTGGACCGGGCTCCGGCCCAAGTTCTGGGAACGCGCGCGCTACTTCGGCAAGGAACGAGCGCTCGCGGCGGCGCTCGAGCAAGCCAACGTCTAGGCGGGCGCAGTGGGGCCGGAAGTCGTCCTCGGCATCCTGTTCGGCGGCGCTATCGTTCTCGCCGCGGTGACGACGGTCTTGATCCAAAACGTCTACGCGCCGCGCGCGCGCCTGCGCGCCCGGATCGCCGAAGTCGCCGGCGGTGCCGCCGTGCGCCGCAGCCAGGACAGCCACGACGACACCGCGCGCCGCACCAAGCAGATCCAGAACAAGCTCAAGGAGATCGAGAAGGCCAACAAGAAGCCGGGCCTGCGCCAGTTGATCGAGCAGGCCGGCTACGAGACGACCGTCAAGAAGTTCTACATCGTCAGCGCCGTCGTCGGGCTGGTCGGGACCGCGGTTTACTTTCTGCTGGGCTACCCGCCGATCGGCGCGATCCCGGCCTTCATCTTCCTGACCTTCGGTTTGCCGCGGCTCTATTTGAAGCGCGTCGCGTTCCGCCGTCAGAACCAGTTCACCAAACTGTTCGCCGACGCGATCGACGTGATCGTGCGCGGCATCCGCTCGGGCCTGCCGGTGGGCGAGTGCCTGCGCATCATCGCGCGCGAAAGCCCGGTGCCGGTCGGGCCCGAGTTCGCACTCCTGGTCGAGGGCCAGAAGGTCGGTATGACGCTCCCGGAATGCCTGGCCCGCAACATCCGACGCATGCCGACCACCGACATGAAGTTCTTCGCGATCGTGTTGACGATGCAGCAGCAGACCGGCGGCAACCTGGCCGAGACGCTCGCCAACCTGTCGAGCGTACTGCGCGCGCGCAAGAAGATGGCCGACAAGGTCAAGGCGATGTCGGCCGAGGCGCGGATGACGGCCATGATCATCGGTTCGCTGCCGTTCATCCTGTTCGGGATGTTCTACCTGCTCAATCCCGAATCGATGTCGCTGCTGTGGACGACCGAGATCGGCAAGTTCCTGCTTTATGGCGGCCTCACCTGGATGGGGATCGGCGTCGTCGTCATGAAGCAGATGGTGAGCTTCCGCATATGACCGCGCTGTTCGACGCGCAGACCCTGATCCTGCTGCTGTTCAGCGCGCTCGCGTTCGTGACGGTGATCGGCTTGGCGTTGCCGTTCATCGCCAAGGACCAGGTCCAGGAACGGATCAAGCTCCTCAGCGAGCGGCGCGAGGAGCTCCGCCGCCAGATGCGCGCGCGCCTCGAGCAGAAGAAACGAAGCGTGCGCGAGCTGCAGACCGGGCGCGTCGGTCTGATGAAAGCGGTGATCGACAAGCTCAACCTGAACGCCATGCTCGAGCAGCCGAAGCTCAAGCAGAAGCTCCTGCAGGCCGGCTGGCGCGGCCAGGCACCCAAGATCACCTTCACCTTCCTGCGCCTGGCTTTGCCGCTCGTATTCGGCGGCGCCGCGCTCCTACTGCTGTTCGGCTCGTCCAAGTTCGAACTGCCGGCGCTGATGAAGTTCCTGATCGCGGCGGCTGCGGCCTTGTTCGGCTACGGGCTGCCCAACCTGATGGTGTCGAACGCCGCCGCCAAGCGCCGCCAGGAACTCTTGTCGTCGTTCCCCGACGCCCTCGACCTCATGGTGATCTGCATCGAGTCGGGCATGTCGCTCGAAGCGGCGATGGCCAAGGTCTCCGAGGAAATGGCGGCCGATGCGGCGGTCTTGAGCCAGGAGTTCGGATTCGTCGCCGCCGAGCTCGCTTACCTGGGCGATCGCCGCAAGGCACTCGAGAACCTGTCCGAGCGCACCGGCTTGCCGGCGGTCAAGTCGTTCGTGACCGCGCTGGTTCAGGCCGAGAAGTACGGCACGCCCTTGGGCGTCTCGTTGCGTGTCGTTTCGCAGGAGAACCGCGATTCGCGGATGGCGCGCGCCGAGGAGAAAGCGGCGTCGCTCCCGGCCAAGCTCACGGTGCCGATGATGATGTTCTTCCTGCCGGTCATCTTCATCGTCATCCTGGGCCCGACCATCATCCAGGCGATGAAGTCGTTCGAATAGCTGGCCGGCTCAGCGCGCCGTCGCGAGCGCGCGGTAGTAGGCGAGATTGGACTGGACGACGTCGGGCGGGAGGTCGCGCCGGAGCAGCGCCTCGGTGCGGGCGAGATTGCCCTGGATCGCGTGCAGCAGCGCGAGGTTTTGGCGGACGTGCGCGCTCGCGCGCGGCGTCTGCACCACCGCCTCGAGCCGGGCGATCGCGCCCTCGATGTCGCCGCCGAGCGCGCGCGACAAAGCGAGGTTGTTGACGAGGCTCAGCTCGTTGGCGGCGATCGCGAGCGCGGCCTCGTAGGTCTGCTGCGCGCGGGCGTGATTGCCCATCAGATCGAAGCCGATGCCCAGCGCCGAACGCGCTCGCCAGTCCTTGGGATCGAGTTCGATCGCGCGCGCCAGCGTGTCGAGCGCGGTGAGGCCCTGACCGGCCGCGAGCTGGGCCTTGCCGAGCTCGGCGACGATCGCGGGATGATCGGGGGCGCGCTTCAAGACATCGATCGCCACCTCGATCGCCTGGCCGTGGGCGCCCAGGTAACGGAGGTTGCGCACGTAGCCGGCGGCGGCTTCGAGGTCGGCCGGGTCGCGCTCGTACAGGTTGCGGTAGAAATTGACCGCGCCCGAATAATCGTTCGATTGCTGCGACAGCTTCGCCGCTTCGCGCAGCGTCTTCACGATCGCGGCGCGCGGGTTGGCGGGCGGCTGGGTGAACGGGGTCAGGGCGTCGCACGCCGCGAGCGCGACCGTAGCCGCGAACGCAACCGCGACCCGCGTCCCGGCTTGTTTACCCATGATCGTTCGCATCGGTGGTAGCATATCTGAGGATAGCGCGGGTGGCCACGGCGCGATAACATGGGATTGGTCGAAAACCTGTTAACGCCAGAGGGTTAGAGGTAAAGCATGAAGCGCTGGACCAACCTGCTCGCAGCCTTCGCCTTGGTCGGCACGCCGGCCGCCGCCGCGGAGCGCGTCCACAACGTCGGCCTCAACAGCGCCGAGCTCATTCGCCTTAATCGGACGCCCGCAATCATCCTCGTCGCCAACCCCCAAATCCTCGACGTCGTGCTCGAGCAGAACCGCCTGATGTTCCTGTTGGGCAAAGCGGTCGGGCAGACGCGCCTCTTCGTCCTCGACGCCGAGGGTCGCGACATCTGGACGACCGATGTCGTCGTCGCGCCCGGCGAGGAGCAGCGCGTCTTCGTCCAGCGCGGGACCGCCGAACGCGTGCTCGTGTGCAACCCGCGCTGCGTCATCGAGAGTGAAGGTGCCGGCAATGCAAGCGCGGCCCCTGCGGGCGGAGACACCGGTGCGGCGGCAGCGGCCGCTTCTGCGGCCGCGGCGCCTGGGGCCGCGCCGCCCCCCGATCAATGAGCGACGGCGGCGATGGTCGCAACCGGGCCGCTCTCGCGCGCCAGCCGAGCGCGACGCAGGATAAAGCCGAATTGTTACGAGCGGCGGGAATCGACCCGGCGCGATTCGCCGCGCTCTCCGAATACGAGCAGCGCGTGGTCCTGCGCGTCGCCGAGCAGCTACGGCTCGCGCGCGACGAAGGCGACCGCTCCTGATTGTGCCACCAGGTGCCGGATCGCCTCGTCCTGACTTGAAGCGGTCGCGCTACTTCTTCTGCAGTGCGCCGAGGACGTCGCGCAGGTACTCGCGGTTCTTGAGCGTCACGTAGAGCATGCCGAACATCGGGATGCCGATCGACAACGCGAACCACGCAGAGGTCCAGGTCATCGAGTTCGAGTCCTTCCAGAAGATCGCGATCAGGACCAGGAGGACGGCCATCAACAGGTTGAACACCATGCCCATGGTCGAAGCGATCTTGAGGAGACGAAGTACTCGCGTGGACTGATCCATAACGCCATTCCCTTTCTTGCAATGCAGCGCACACCGCGGGACGCGCGGCGTCGCGCGATTTTCAGGCCTCACCCCACTATAGCGAAGCTGCCCGCCCAGTACAATTTCGAGCGAAGATTCAGCCGGTTAGGTCGGTAACGCGTTAACCGACCAAAGCCCGCAGCGCGGTCAGGTCGTGGATGTAGAGCGTCTTGTGCTTGCGCTCGATGATACCGCGGCGGGCGAGATAGCCGATCACGTAGGCGACCATCTCGCGGGTGGTGTTGGCCCAGCTTGCGAGCTCGCGGTGGCTCGGCAGCTCCTTGACCGCGTAGCCGCCGCCCTCGGCGGGCTCCGCCAGCCGCAAGAGCTCGTAGCAGACGCGCTGGTCCGGCGAGAGCGCGCTCATGGCCGTGACGCGGGTGTTGAGCACGCGCACGATCCCGGCGAGCCGGCGCAGGTAGTTGAGCGTGATCGCGCCGTGCTTGGTCAGGAGGTCGCGAAAGTCCTCTGCCGGTAGGCCGGCGGCGACGCAGTCCCTGTCGGCGATCACAGTCGCGCTGCGGCCGCCGCCGTCGATCGCGTGCAGGTGGCCGATGGTGTCGCCCGCCTCGATAGTCGCGATCTTCACCTCCTCTTTTTCGAACGTGAAGCGCACAACGCGGGCGCGCCCGCTGACCAGGAAGAAGACGTCGTTGGTCGAGGTGCGCTCGTCGACCAGGATCTCGCCGCTGGCGAAGCGGCGAATCGTGCACTTGCTTTCGAGCGCCTGCCGATCCTGTTCGGTCAGGCTTTCGAGAACCTTGATCGTCTCCAGCGTCGGCACGGAAGTATCGCTCATGGCGCGTATTCTGTGGTCTCGGCGTGCCCGCGTCCAGCCAGCTCCGGCATCTACCGATTGATGCGCCGACTGGCAGGCTCGCAAGACCTTGAGTGTTTCAGTTTGTTAATCTTCTAAGCCCAAAATTTGCGTCCAACCCGAGCAATTCGTACCTAGATTAACGAGGAAATAGAGAGTGTCCCCCTTGTTGCTCGCGTCGCGTATCATGAACCGAGGTCATCGACGTAGGCAGGCGCGCGTCTGCCGGCAACCGACATGGATTCCGCTTCACGGTGACAGCGGCGCGGGCTCGCTCGCTTGCCGTGTCCGTGCCCGTGTCGCGGATTGTCGCGGCGCCACGGCAATCGAGATTGCCTTGATCCTCCCAGTCTTGCTACCGATTCTGCTGGCGATTTTCGAAGTCGGACTGATGTTCTTTGCGAGCGTTCTTATGGATGGAGCGGCAAGCGATGCGGCGCGCCTCGTGCGCACCGGACAAGCGCAGCGCTCCGCCGATGCGCTGGGCACGTTCCGCCAACGGCTGTGCGATCAGCTCTTCGGCGTCGTCAACTGCGGGGACGTGATGCTCGATGTCCGTAGCTTCCGGACCTTCGGCGCGATCCCCCCGACTGTTCAGCTCGACGACCAAGGCCGCCTCGCCAATGTCGGATTCACGCCGGGCAACGCCGGCGACATCATCATCGTTCGCGTCGGGTTCCGTTGGAATTTCTCGACGCCGCTGATCGGCCTGCCGTTTTCCGACAACGGCACCAACAGCCGCCTGCTGTTGTCGACGGTCGTTTTTCGCAACGAGCCCTATCAACGGCCATGACGCCACAGACTCCCGCCCCGGATCGCAGCCGGTCCGGCTCCGTCGCCATCGAGTTCGCACTCGCGCTGCCGGTGCTGCTGACGGTTCTGTTCGGCATGGTCGAGCTGACCAACGCGCTCCAGGTTGGGCGCAAGCTGGTATCCGCTACGCAGTCGGTCGCCGACCTGCTGACGCAGGAGGCATCCGTCAACGACGCGCGTCTTGCCGATATTTTCACCGCCGCCGAGCAGGTCGTGCTGCCGTTTCCGGCTGCAGCGCTGAAAGTCGGCGTCGCCAGCGTCCGCTTCGACTCCGTAGGCGGCGCGCCAATTGTCGATTGGCAGGCGAGCCGCCGCGGCGGTGCCGTCGCGACGCCGGGCGCGCGCAGCGCCGGCCTCGGACTGCCGGGCGAAAGCGTCGTCATTGTCGACGCGAGCTACGACTATACGCCCGTGTTCGGCGCTTTCGTGCTCGGGAGCTTGCGTTTTTCCGAGACCGCCGTCGCACGGCCGCGACGCAGCCCAACGATCGCGCGAAATTAGGCGATTCACTGGAGGCAATCCATGATCGAACGTGCGCGAAGATTCTTGCGAGCGGACGACGGGGCGGTCGCTATCATTCTCGCGCTGGCGATGGTGCCGTTCTTGGCCGCCAGCGGCGCTGCGGTTGACATGTCGCGGGCCTACCTCGTCAAGGTGCGTCTCGGCCACGCGCTTGATGCTACCGCCCTTGCGGTCGGCTCATCACGCGGGACCGAAGCCGAACTGCAGGAGATCGCCCGCCGGTTCTTTCAGGCGAACTACCCCGGTACCGTGATCGGCGTCGCCCGGCCGCCGACGGTTCGTATCGAGGGCAACACCATCACAGTTTCGACCAGTGCGACCGTCAACACGACGCTGATGCGGGTTGCCGGCATAGACACCATCACGGTCGGCGCCTCCGCGTCTGTCATGCGCGAGACAACCGGGCTCGAAGTCGCGCTCGCTCTCGACAACACTGGCTCCATGGCCGGGAGCAAGCTTACCGCCCTCAAACAGGCGTCCCGCGACCTCATCAATATCCTGTTCGGCGACCGCGAAGTCGCGGACCGCGTCTTCATCGGAATCGTGCCGTTTGCCGCGACCGTCAATGTCGGCACCGATCGGATCGGGCTCTTGGGCGGCTCGTTCAACCCGGCCGATTTCTCGCCCGACACGTGGGGCGGCTGTATCGAAGAACGCCTTAACGGTCACGATCAGCTCGATACCTCGATCGCTGAAGGCGGCGCGTGGCGGCCGTACCGCTGGGGCCGCGATCGCTTCAACAACTGGCCGCCGCTTTCCGGAACAAACCCGCAGTTGCGCGGACCCAACCGCGACTGCCCGCAACCGATCACACCCTTGACCAACCGCAAGTCGCCGCTCCTCAGGGCGGTCGATGCCATGACCGCGCAAGGCTTCACCCATATCAACCTCGGAATAGTGTGGGCATGGCGTCTGATCTCGCCCGATCCGCCCTTCACCGAAGCCCGACCCTACGGCGATCGCGACTACAACAAGGCGCTGATCCTGATGACGGACGGCGTAAATGTCTTCCCCAACCCAGGATACACCGCTTACGGCCGTCTCGCCGACCAGCGGTTGGGTACAAACAACCCGTTCGTTGCCAATAACGAGTTGGACGTCCGAACGAGTCGCGTCTGCACCAACGTCAAGCAACGTGGCATCATCGTTTACACGATCGTGTTCCAAGTGACCGAGGTCTCGGTCGAGAACTTAATGCGTAACTGCGCGACCGACGCGTCGAAGTATTTCAACTCGCCGACCAACGAGGCGTTGCGCCAAGCCTTCCAGACCATTGGCGCGCAGCTCAGCAATCTTCATGTCAGTCGATAGGTTCCTCTCGGATTGCGCTCGGCAGACCCGTCGCTCCCTCTTGCCCGCCGAATGCACGCTTCGACGCGGTCTACGCCGCCTCGAAGGGCGGCATGAACGCGTTCTCGAAGGCGCTCGCGGTCAAACTCGCGGTTAGAGTACAATATGGGTGAATCCTTAATGATTCCCGGTCCTTAATGAAGGTTACCGCCCTATAGGTCGAAGCGAGACCCGGGAAAGGGGTCGTGAGCCGAGATGGCTCCGATGCACCGACTGACGCTAAGCAGCGCCGTTGTGGCCCTTACCGCATGGGTCGGGACGACCGCGTTCACCGCCGGCTGGAACAACGTCAATTGGCGCGGTCTCACGCTCGAGATGCAGACCTACCTCTGCGGCCGCGATGCGGCGCCGCAATGGTCCCCGGAATGGCGCAAGTGGTCCTACGACCGCGTCGGCCGCGCTCCCGACTACGCTGCCTAACTCCAAGAGATTCGCCGCAAGGCGTCGCCGCCCAAGCCGCGGGACCGCGAAAAGGCCGTTCCCGACGAGGTCTGGAAAGCCGTGGCCGCCAAGGTCGCGGCGATCGCGCCGGATGCGGCCGATCTCGAAACGATCAATAAACGCGCGAAGGACGATTGCGATGCCGGCGCGTACGAAGTTCTGGCGTATATCTAGGCGAGCGGGTTCGGCGTCGCCAGCGATCTCGAAAAAGCCTACGAGTACTACGGCCAGGCATTCATTCGCGGCGCCCATCACGTCAAGCCCAACCTCGACAATCTGTGGAAGCAGCTCGAACCCGACGCCCAGGGCCGGATGCGGCAGATGTTCGAGAAGGCGGCGATGTCCGCGGCGGGCGGGGCGACTAAAACCGCACCGGCGTCCGCGGCGAGTGCCGCGCCGACGGCCAAGGCCAAGCCCTGTCCGCGCGGCACCGCGACCTGCACCTGCTAGCGCTTCAGCGACTTCGCGAACAGTTCGAGGCGGTGGCCGACCAGGCGAAAACCGAGCCGTTCGGCGATCTTGCGCTGCAGCGCCTCGATCTCGTCGTCGTGGAACTCGATCACGCGGCCCGAGTCGAGGTCGATCAAATGATCGTGGTGCTCTTCCTGGGCTTCCTCGTAGCGCGCCTTGCCGCCGCCGAAATCGTGGCGCGCGAGGATGCCGACCTCTTCGAACAGGCGCACCGTCCGGTAGACCGTGGCGATGCTGATCTTGGGGTCGATTTCGACCGCGCGCCGGTAGACTTCCTCGACGTTGGGGTGATCGCTCGCCGAGGACAGGACGCGCGCCACCACCCGCCGTTGCGGCGTCATTTTCATGCCACGCTCGCTGCACAAGTGCTCGAGCCGTTCAGCGATCGTTCGATTGTCTTTGGCGTCGTCCTTTTGCACCGGTCGACCTTAGCATTATTTTTTTGCACGTCCATTACCGGCGCCGGCCGCCGGTGGAATGATTTGAGCGCGCGCAACCGTTGCGCTACAAGCGGCGCGCCAGGTCGAGGGAGGATCGCATGGCGCGCGCCCGCGGAAAAAAAGTTGCCATCGTCACCGGCGGCGGCACCGGCATCGGCCGCGGAATCGCCAACCGCTTGGCCGCCGACGGCTACCGGGTCGCGGTCCTCGGCCGCCGGCTCGACCGGCTGAAGCCCAAACGCGGCGAGAAGAATCTCCATCCCTACGTCTGCGACATCGCCAAGCTCGACGACATCGAGCGAACGGTGAAAGCGGTGCTCGCCGACCTCGGCCGGATCGACGTTCTCGTCAACAACGCCGGCGTGCTGCGCCGGCAGTTCGCCGACAAGATCACCCAGGAAGCCATCAACTACACGATCGGGGTCAACCTGATCGGCACCATCAATTTCTGCGTTGTCTGCATTCCGGCGCTCAAGAAAACCAAGGGCGCGATCGTCAACGTGAGCTCGACGCTCACTGACCGCTGCTACGCCGAGTACGCGGTCTACGCCGCCTCCAAGGGCGGCATTAACGCGTTTTCGCGCACGCTCGCGGTCGAGCTCGCGCCGCAGGGCGTTCGCGTCAACGTCGTGAGCCCGTCGCTGGTGCGGAGCGAGATCTACCTCCCCGACGGCATGTCGCAAAAGACCTACGACCATCATTTGGACGTCGCCGCCAAATCTTATTTCCCGATCGGCCGCGCCGGCGAGCCCGAGGACGTCGCCGCCGCCGTCGCGTTCCTGGCCTCGCCCGCAGCGGCGTGGGTCACCGGCATCGTCATGACGGTCGATGGCGGCGAGGCGGCGGGCATGAAGTACGCCGGTCCCGAACCGGCCGGGTAGTCGAACCACCTCAGGAAGCCCTTATGATGAGCCTGTCGAAGGACGAGGGGATTCGCCGAGCTTGCCGTGAGGGTTTCGCGAAGCGGGTACGTTGACAGACCAATGGGCCCTCAGTATGGTCCGCCCGCCTTCGAGACCTTTGAGGCGGAGTCCGGTCATGAAAGTCCTGCGTTCGCTCAAGTCGGCCAAACTGCGCCACCGCGACTGCCGCGTCGTCCGCCGCCGCGGCCGGGTCTACGTCATCAACAAGTCGAACCCCCGCTTCAAGGCGCGCCAGGGCTGACCGCCCCGGCTTTCCTCCTCCTTTCGGTCGTATCGCGCGCGGTTGCCAAAGCCGCGCGGCGTCGCCATCTTGTGCGTCGGCCCGTCAACGCAGCGGAGGACACGCGATGAAGATGCCGGCCTTGGACCAGGCGGTCCTGGACCGCCGTGCCGAGCTGGCTTCGGCCTTGCGCGCGATCGTCGGCAATGCCGCCGTGATCGACCGGCCGGAGGCGCTCCGGGTCTACGAAAGCGATGGGCTCACCGCTTATCGCCAGGTGCCGATGCTGGTGGCGCTGCCCGCGACCACCGCCGAGGTCTCGGCGATTCTCGCGCTCTGCTCCGGCCGCGGCGTCAAGGTGGTACCGCGCGGCGCCGGTACCTCGCTCTCGGGCGGCGCGCTGCCGTTGGGCGATGGGCTCCTGCTCGGCCTCGCCAAGTTCAACCGCATCCTCGACATCGACTACGCCAACCGCTGCGCCGTGGTGCAACCGGGTGTCACCAACCTCGCGATCACGCGCGCCGTCGAGGATGCCGGCTTCTACTACGCGCCCGATCCCTCGAGCCAGATCGCCTGCACCATTGGCGGTAACGTCGCCGAAAACTCGGGCGGCGTGCATTGCCTGAAGTACGGCGTCACCACCAACAATATCCTCGGGCTCGAGATCGTGCTGATGAACGGCGAGATGGTGCGCTTGGGCGGCAAGCACTGGGACGCCGAGGGCTACGACCTGATGGGCGTGATGGCCGGGTCCGAAGGCTTGTTGGGCGTCGTCACCGAGGTGACGGTGCGGCTCTTACGCAAGCCCGAGACGGCGCGCGCGCTCTTGATCGGGTTCCCTTCGGCCGAAGCCGGCGGCGCCTGCGTCGCCGAGGTCATCGCCCGCGGCATCATTCCGGCCGGCATGGAGATGATGGACCGTCCCGCGATCCATGCCGCCGAGGAGTTCTGCGGTTCGGGCTACCCGCTCGACGTCGAGGCGCTGCTGATCGTCGAGCTCGACGGCAACGCGGTCGAGGTCGACGAGGCGATCGAGCGGGTGCGCGCCATTGCCCAAGAGACCGGCGCGGTCTCGATCCGCGCCAGCGCAAGCGAGGCCGAGCGCTTGGCGTTCTGGGCCGGGCGCAAGGCGGCGTTCCCGGCGGTCGGGCGCATCTCGCCCGACTACTACTGCATGGACGGCACGATTCCGCGCAAGCGCTTGCCCGAGGTGCTGCGCCGCATGACCGAAATGTCGGCGCGCCACGGCCTCCGCCTCGCCAACGTCTTTCACGCCGGCGACGGCAACCTGCATCCGCTCATCCTCTACGACGCCAACACAGCGGGCGAGCTCGAAACCGCGGAGAAATTCGGCGCCGAGATCCTGACGCTCTGCGTCGAGGTCGGCGGCGTCTTGACCGGCGAGCACGGCGTCGGCGTCGAAAAGCGCGACCTCATGGGTACGATGTTCACCGAGGCCGACCTCGCCCAGCAGCAGCGCCTGAAGTGCGCGTTCGATCCGGACGGGCGGCTCAATCCGGGTAAGGTGTTTCCGGTCCTGCACCGCTGCGCCGAACTCGGGCGCGTTCACGTCCACCGCGGCCACGTCCGCTTCCCCGACCTGCCGCGGTTCTGATGGAAACCGCGCTCAGGCCGGAGAGCGAAGCCCAGCTTCGCGCGGTGCTGGCGTGGGCGCTCGCCGAAAGCACGCCGCTCGAAGTGGCGGGGCGCGGCACCAAGCGCGGGCTCGGCCGCCCCGGCCAGTACGCGCACCGCGTCGACACCGCTGCGCTCGCCGGCATCATGCTCTACGAACCCGAGGAGCTGGTGCTCGAGGCCAAGGCCGGCACCCCGCTCGCCGCGATCGAGGACGCCGTCGCGGCCAAAAGCCAGATGCTGGCGTTCGAGCCCGCCGATTGGGGCCGGCTTTACGGCGCCGCCGCCGGCGCCGCGACCATCGGCGGCGTCATCGCCTGCAATCTTTCCGGGCCCCGCCGCCCGACCGCCGGCGCGGCGCGCGATCACCTGCTCGGGTTCGCGGCGATCTCGGGCCGCGCCGAGGCGTTCAAGGCCGGCGGTCGCGTCGTCAAGAACGTGACCGGCTACGATCTCTGCAAGCTCCTGACCGGCTCGCATGGGACGCTCGCGGTGTTGACGTCGGTGACGCTGAAAGTCCTGCCGACCCCCGAGACCGGCGCGACGCTCGTGCTCGACGGCTTGGACGATGCCGCCGCGATCGCGCTCCTCGCCGAGATCGCCGGCGCCGCGATCGATGGCTCGGGCTTCGCGTATCTTCCGGCCGCGCGCGGCGGGGCCTGGCGGCCGCCCGGGCTGGCGCCGGGTGTCGGCGCGGCCCTGATCCGGCTCGAAGGGACGCGCGCCTCGGTCGCCGAGCGCGCCAAGCGGCTCACGGCCACGATCGGTGCGCGGGCGCCGCTGCGCACGCTCGATCGCGATAACTCGCTCGCACTCTGGCGCGGGATTCGCGATGTCGAGCCGTTCGTGGCGGCTGCCCCCGACGCTGCGCTCTGGCGGCTTTCGCTCCCGCCCGATCGCGGCGCGGCCGTGGTCGCGGCGATCGCGGTCCAACGCCCGATCGAATACTTCTACGACTGGGCCGGCGGGCTGGTGTGGCTGCAGACGAGCGCCGCCACCGATGGCGGTGCCGCGGCCATCCGCGCCGCTCTCGCGGACGTCGGCGGCCATGCGACGCTGGTGCGCGCGCCGGATGCCCTCCGCGGCGCGGTCGCGGTGTTCGAGCCGCAGGCGCCGGCGCTCGCCCGGCTGACGCGCCGGGTCAAGGACAGCTTCGATCCGCGCGCGGTCTTGAACCCCGGCCGCATGTATGCCGGGGTCTAGTCGTCGCGACGCCGGCCTTTAGCGCATGCAGACCAATTTCAGCCTCGCCCAGCTCGCCGACAGCGCGACCGCCGAGTCCGAGCGCATCCTGCGCAAATGCGTGCACTGCGGCTTTTGCACCGCGACCTGTCCGACCTACGTGCTGTTGGGGGACGAGCTCGACAGCCCGCGCGGCCGCATCTACCTGATCAAGGAGATGCTCGAGCAGGGCCGCGCCGCGACGCCAACCGACGTCCTTCACATCGACCGCTGCCTCTCCTGCCTCGCTTGCATGACCACGTGTCCGTCGAGCGTCAACTACATGCACCTGGTCGATCACGGTCGCCGCCATATCGAGGCGACTCACCGGCGGCCGTGGCTCGAACGAGCGCTCCGGGCGGCGATCGCGGCGGTCCTGCCCCATCCCAGCCGGTTCCGCTGGGCGGT
>Ga0194128_10002763_pt1 | contig 27838 bp, 27 predicted proteins | sample TA2KigCa65mmetaG_FD_148650 | JGI IMG/M metagenome (GOLD analysis project Ga0194128, IMG submission 148650) | Freshwater microbial communities from Lake Tanganyika, Tanzania - TA2015037 Kigoma Deep Cast 65m | ecosystem: Environmental > Aquatic > Freshwater > Lake | place: Tanzania: Lake...
GGGAGGCGCCTCCCCCGACGCCGAAGGTCGTGCTTGCGACGCCGCGACCGACGGCGTCGCCCCGGCCGACTCCGCCGCCCACGCCGGAGCCGACCGCAGCACTCGGGCCGAGCCCCGTGACATCCGGCCGTCGGTACACGATCGTCCTGGATCCCGGCCACGGCGGGCAGGACCCCGGGGCCCGCGGCGTCACCGGAGAGCCGGAGAAGTCGGTGACCCTCGCGATCGTCCGCCAGATCGACGAGCGCCTGAAGGAGGAGCCCGACGTCCGTGTGCTCTTGACGCGCGAGGACGACCGCGCGGTCCCGCTCGAGCAGCGCACCGCGATCGCGAACGCGCAGGGCGCCGACCTCTTCCTCTCGATCCACGCGAACGGGAGCGGCAGCCGCGCCGTGCGCGGGATCGAGACCTATACGCTCAACAACACCCAGGATCAGGCGACGATCCGGCTCGCGGCTCTCGAGAACGGCTTGACCATCGCGGGCGCGGCCTCGAACGAGCGCGATCTCGCCTATATTCTGAGCGACCTTCTCCAGACGGGGAAAGAAGACGAGTCGCAGGAGCTCGCCCAGGCTGTGCAGGAGGAGCTGGTCCGCTATCTTCGGGGGCGATGGGAGAAGATCACCGACCTGGGCGTCAAGAAGGGCCCGTTCTACGTGCTCGTCGGCGCCTACATGCCGTGCGTCCTGGTCGAGGTCGGCTTCCTGACCAACGAGGAGGAGGGGCACCGGATCGGCTCGCCGCGCTACCAGCGCGACCTGGCGGAAGGGATCACGCGCGGGATCCGTCGCTTCATCGCGACGCCGCGAGAGGACGCGAACCTTTGAGGCGGCTCCGGGTCCACGTCGGCGGGCGGGAGGTGCGCTCGTGACCGTCGCCTCGCAGCCGCCGGAAGAGTCGCCGATCGGCGACCTTCCGGCCCTGCCGAGCCTTCCCGAGCCCGGCGGGGTCGGCGAGCTCGGCGCTCTCGCGCGCGCCTACGTCGTCGAGACGCGCGAGCAGCTCCGTGCCTGGCACGACTCCGGTGCGCGCGGCGTCGCCGTCGTCGAAGCATTCACGCGCTCGATCGATCGGCTGATCGGCTGGCTCTTCGACTCCGCGACCGCGACCTACCGGCGCCGCTACGTGCAGCTCGACCAGCGCTGCGCGGTACTGGCGCAGGGCGGCTACGGGCGCGGTGAGCTCAATCCCCACTCCGACGTCGATCTGCTCTTCCTCTACCCGCACAAGATGACGCCGTACGTGGAGACGATCACCGAGACGATCCTCTACAGCCTCTGGGACACGCGGCTGACGGTCGGGCACGCCGTGCGGACCATCCGCGAGTGCGTCCGCATCGCCAACACCGACTTGACGGCGAAGACCTCCCTGATCGACGCTCGAGCGATCTGCGGCGACGCGCAGCTCGCGCAGGAGTTCGAGCGCGTCCTCGAGCGCGACATCCAGGGACGCGCCACGGCGCGCTTCTTCCGCGAGAAGCTGAAGGAGAGCGAGGCGCGGCACCACCAGTACGGCGACTCCGTCTATCTCCTCGAGCCGCAGATCAAGGAGGGGCAGGGCGGCCTGCGCGACCTCCACACGGCCCTCTGGATCGCGAAGGTCAAGTTCAAGGTCCGAAGCATTCGCGAGCTCGCCGTGAAGGGCGTGATGAACAGCCAGGAGCTCGCCGAGATCGAGGAGGCGCGCGACTTCTTGTTCCGTGTGCGGAACGCGCTCCATTTCCTCGGCAACTCCCACCAGGACCAGCTCAGCTTCGACGTGCAGGAGAAGATCGCGCAGAACCTCGGCTACGAGCGTCTCGCGACGACGGAGCTGAAGCCCGTCGAGCACTTCCTGCGCGACTACTATCTCCACGCTTCCGTCGTGACGCGCTTCGCGAACGCGATCATCGACCGCTCGGTGAACCCTCCGGGACCGTATCGTCTCCTCGGCCGGATGATGGCGCGCATGATCCGCCCGGGCGTGCAGATCGTCGCAGGCGAGCTGAACGTCGTCGACGGCGAGTTCTTCTCGCGCGATCCCACCGAGCTCGTCCGGATCTTCCTCGATGCACAGCGGCACGGGGCGCACTTCTGCCGCGGGCTCGCGGACCAGATCCGCAACCAGGCCCACCTTCTCGGCGAAGCGGAGCGTCGCGATCCGCGGGTGATCGACGCGTTCCTGACGATCCTCAAGAGCCCGTACCGCGTCTACGACACGCTGCACGAGATGCACAAGCTCGGCGTCCTCGCGCAGGTGGTGCCCGAGTGGGCGCACCTCCTCTGTCTCGTGCTGCACGACTACTACCACATCTACACCGTCGACGAGCACTCGCTGATGGGCATCCGGGAGCTCGAGCGGCTCCGTACCGGCGAGCGCGCCGAGGTCTTGCCGCTCCTGACGGAGGTGATGCGCGACGTCGACAAGGTCGAGCTCCTCTTCCTCGGCATGATGCTGCACGACGTCGGAAAGGGCCTCGGGGGCGGTCACTCGGAGAAGGGCGCCGTCTTCGCACGCGACATCGCGGCGCGGCTCGGGCTGAACGAGGACGACTCGCGGGAGCTCGAGTTCATGGTGCGGAACCACCTCGTTCTCTCGCACCTCGCGCAGCGGCGCGACATCCACGACGACAAGCTCGTGATCGAGATCGCGCGCCTCGTCGGCACGCCGGAGGCGCTGCGCCGCCTGTACCTCCTGACCTACGCCGACATGCGTGCGACGGGTCCGAAGGTCTGGAACAACTGGAAGGACATGCTCCTCGGCGAGACCTACCTCCGTGTGCAGGAGGCCTTCCAGCGCGGCTTCGAGCCGGAAGACCGGAGCGAGCGCGTGCGCCGCATCAAGGACCGCGTGCGCGAGCTCGCCGAGGAAGACGGCAGTGCGACGACTTCGAGCGTGATCGGGCCGTTCCTCGAGACGATGCCCGATACGTATCTCCTCGCGACGCCCGAGGACCTGATCCCGAAGGACGCGCGCCTCGTCGAGGAGGCGAGTCGCGAAGGGCTCGCGATCCGGGTCGCCCATTACGAGGAGCGCGAGTTCAGCGAGCTCACGGTCGCGACGAAGGACCGACCGGGGCTCTTCGCGACGCTGACGGGCGTGCTCGCGGCGTCGGGGATGAACATCGTCGGCGCAAGGATCGCCACGTCGAGCGACGGCTTCGCGGTCGACGCGTTCCGGATCTCCCATCTCGATCGCCGGGAGATGGTGCTCGACGACGATCGCTGGCGGCGCGTGCGGGAGCTCCTCGCGGACGTCCTCGCGGGTCGAAAGGAGCTCGGCGAGGTGCTGGCGCGCGCGACGCGGACGGGGCTGCTGACCCGGCGGACGCGCCGCCCCGCGGTCGACGAGGTCGCGGTCGACAACGGGACGTCGGAGCACTTCACGGTCATCGACGTCTACAGCCACGACCGCGTCGGCCTGCTGCACGAGATCGCGAGCGCGGTCTTCGAGCTCCGGCTCGACATCCACCTCGCGAAGATCTCGACGGCCGTCGACCAGGTGCTCGACGTCTTCTACGTGACCGAGGCGGACGGCTCGAAGAGCCGGCGAGCGGACGAGATCCGCGAGAGGCTTCTCCCGATCGTGCAGCAGAGCGGCGGCGGTGGGGCGGCGGAATCCGCGAGCCCGAGCACGGCTTGAGGAAGGGATGCGCCTCGACGACCTGATCGACCGGCACGTCGCGCGCCTGCGCTCCGAGGTCGGGGTCTCCGAGCACACCTCGCGGGCCTACGCGGACGACCTCGCGCGCTTCGCGCGCTTCGCCGACGAGGAGTTCGGCGTGACGCGCGCCGAGCGCGTCAGCCGGGAGCTCGTCCTCTGCTTCCAGGCGGCCGAGGCGGAGCGCGGGATCGGCGCACGCACGCAGGCGCGGCGCCTCTCGGCGCTGCGCGGCGCTTTTCGCTTCGCGGTCGCCTCCGGCGTGATGAGCGAGAGCCCGCTCGCGGACCTCCGTCAGCCGCGCCAGCGCCGTCGGCTGCCGTGGACTCTCTCCGAGGCCGAGACGGAGCGTCTTCTCGACGCCGCGGATCGCACGCGCACGCCGATGCGCGACCGTGCGCTCCTCGAGGTCCTCTATGGAAGCGGCCTTCGCGTCAGCGAAGCGCTCGGGCTCACGATCGACGCGATCCATCTCGTCGACGGTGCTCTGCGCGTCGTCGGGAAAGGGGATCGCGAGCGCGTCGTGCCGCTCGGTCGTCCCGCGAAGCGTGCGATCGAGCGCTATCTCGCATCGGAGCGGCCGCGGCTCGAGACGTCGGGGCGGCGCCGGCAGGTGTTCCTCTCGCCGCGGGGCAGGCCGCTCACGCGTCAAGCGGTGTTCGCGCTCGTCCGACGGCTCGCTCTCGCGGCGGGCCTCGAGCGCGCGCCTTCGCCGCACGGGCTCCGGCACGCGTTCGCGACGCATCTCGTCGAGCGCGGCGCCGATCTGCGCGCCGTGCAGTCGCTTCTCGGACACGCCAGCATCTCGACGACGGAGGTCTACACCCACGTGAGCCGCGCCCATCTGCGCGACGTCCACCAGCTTCATCATCCGCGCGAGCGTGCCTTCGGGGCGCAGAAGCGAAAGGCTCCGGCATGAGCGCCAAGAGCGAAAAGCGCTCGGTCATCGTGAGCGGCATGCGGCCGACCGGCCGGCTTCACCTCGGCCATCTGCTCGGGACGCTCGGGAACTGGGTGCAGCTCCAGGAGCGCCACGAGTGCTTCTTCTTCGTCGCGGACTGGCACGTCCTGACGACGGACTACGAGAAGCCGCAGAGCATCTCCGACTTCTCACGCGAGATGGTGATCGATTGGCTCGCGGCCGGGCTCGACCCGGAGCGCTCGGTGATCTTCCGGCAGTCGGCGCTCCTCGAGCACGCGGAGCTGGCGCTCCTCTTCGGGATGCTGACGCCGCTCGGCTGGCTCGAGCGGAACCCGACCTACAAGGAGCAGCGCGAGCAGCTCGGCGACCGCGACCTCTCGACGTTCGGCTTCCTCGGCTACCCGGTCCTGCAGGCGGCCGACATCCTGCTGTACAAGGCGTCGGGCGTGCCGGTCGGCATCGACCAGGTGCCGCACGTCGAGCTCACGCGCGAGATCGCGCGCCGCTTCAACAACTACTACGGTGAAGTGTTCCCCGAGCCGCAGGCTCTCCTCTCGCCGGCGCCGAAGATCCCCGGCACCGACGGCCGGAAGATGAGCAAGAGCTACGGGAACGCGATCTTCCTCGACGAGGATCCCGCTTCGATCGAGAAGCGGCTCGGCCGCATGGCGACCGATCCGGCGCGCGTCCGGCGCACCGATCCGGGAGACCCCGCCCTTTGCCCGGCGTTCCTGCTCCACCAGATCTACTGCACTCCCGAGGAGATCGCGTACGTGACCGAGGGCTGCCGCACCGCGGGGATCGGCTGCCTCGATTGCAAGAAGGTGATGATCCGCCACGTGCTGGAGCAGCTGGCGCCGCTTCGCGAGCGTCGCGCCGAGATCGTCGCGAAGCCCGGCCTCGTCGACGAGATTCTCGCCGCCGGAGCGGAGCGGGCCCGGAAGATCGCCCGAGAAACCATGCGGGAAGTGCGCGAAGCGATCGGGATGTGAGACGGAACGTCTCGCCCCCGCTTGCCGTCCTGTGCTAGGGGAAACCCGGTAGAGGCTCCGGAGACGGGGCCCGCGCCGCGAGCCAGCTCGGCGGCAGCGTGTGGGGAGGAGGAGCGAGGGGGTCGCCCCCTCGGACGTGCATGGGTGAAGTCTACACCGTCAAGCTCGAGGAGTTCGAGGGGCCCCTCGATCTGCTCCTGCACCTGATCAAGAAGCACGAGGTCGACCTCTACAACATCCGGGTCGCCTCGATCACGGATCAGTACCTCGCGTATCTCGCCTCGGCCCGCGATCTGAACCTCGATCTCGCGGGAGACTTCCTCGTCATGGCGGCGACGCTAATCTACCTGAAGTCGCGGGCGCTCTTGCCGCCCGAGGAGCAGGACGAGCTCGACGACGAGGAGCCGATCGATCTCGAGGCGCAGCTTATCGAGCAGCTCCTCGAGCACGAGCGCTTCCAGAAGGCGGGAGCCGCTCTCGCGGCCGGGACGGTGCTCGGACGAGACGTCTTTCGGCGCACGGTCGTCGAAGCGAAGCCGGGCGAGTTCACGGCCGCGCCGGCGCCGCTCACGATCGGTGATCTGCTCGGCGCGCTCGAGCGCATTCTCGAGCGTCGCGCGCGCACGATCGTGCATCAGGTGTTCGGTGAGCGGCTGAGCATCCGCGACGGCATGCACATGGCGCTCGAGCGGCTGCGGGCTTCGCCGCGGTGCACCTTCGACGACCTGTTCCCCGAGGACGCTTCGCGGATGCGCATCATCGTCACGTTCCTCGCCATCCTCGAGCTGATCAAGTACGGCGCGATCTCGGCGCGGCAGGGCGAGATGCTCGGCGACATCGACCTGGTTCTGCTGCGCGACGTCGATCCGGAACGGATGCTGGAGATCGAGTTCGAGGAGGTCGCCCCATGAGCAACCTGGAAGCTTCCGACGACGCACCGGAGGAGAACGCGCCGGAGGAGAACGTCCCCGAGGAGGGCGCCGCGAAGGACGGCGGCGAGACGCTCGAGGCGGGCGACGAGAGCGAGTCCGCTTCCGCTTCCGACGAAGCCCTCGACGCCGCCCCGGACGAGGACGCCGAAGTCGTCCCCGAGGAGCTCCCTCCGCTCGTCCCGGTCCTCGAGGCGGCTCTCTTCGCCGCGGCCGAGGCGATGCCGATTGCGCGCTTGACGCGCGTTCTGGGCGCATGGACGAAGGGGCAGATTGCGACGGCGCTCGGCGAGCTCGCCGAGCGGAAGCAGCGCGAGGGTAGCGGCCTTCGCCTCGTCGAGACGGCCGGCGGATTTCAGCTCCGCTCGGCGAGCGAGTTCGCGCCCTGGGTGCGGAAGTTCTTCGCCGAGAAGCCGCCGCGTCTCTCTCGGGCGGTCCTCGAGACGCTCGCGGTGATCGCCTACCGTCAGCCGGTCACGCGTGGCGAGGTCGAGGCGGTCCGCGGCGTGAACTGCGACGCGGTCCTGGGCGCGCTGGCGGCGCGCGGGCTGATCACGCAGGTCGGCCGCCGGCAGTCGCCCGGGCGCCCGACCGAGTACGGGACGACGAGCGAGTTCCTCGAGCTCTTCAGCCTGCGCGAGCTGAGCGACCTGCCTCCGCTGCCCGATCCGGGGGCACTTGCGAGCCTCGTCGAGGCGGCGAGCGAAGAGGGTGACGCGGAATCGGAGTCCAGTGAGTTCGATGGTGCATCAGACGGAGCGCTTGCAGAAGATCCTGAGTCAGGCGGGGATCGCCTCGAGGAGAGCAGCGGAGGAGCTGATCCGGGAGGGTCGGGTCCAGGTGAACGGGAAGGTGATCCGCGAGCTGGGGGCGAAGGCTGACCCGGTCTCCGATCGCATCACCGTCGACGGCCGCGCCGCTCAGCCGGAGCGCTTGCGGTACGTCGCGTACCACAAGCCGGTCGGCGTCGTCAGCACGTTGTCCGACCCCGAAGGGCGACCGTCGATCGCGCAGGTGACGGGTCGCCTGCGCACGCACCTCTTTCCTGTCGGCCGTCTCGACTTCGATTCGAGCGGCCTCGTCCTCCTGACGAACGACGGCGAGATGGCGCAGCGCCTCGCCCACCCGCGCTATCACGTGGCGAAGGTCTACCGCGTCAAGGTGCGCGGGCATCCCGACGAGCACGCGCTCTCCCGGCTCCGTCGCGGCATCCGTCTGGCCGACGGACAGACCGCGCCCGCGCACGTGACCGTCGAGGGCCGCCTCGAGCACAAGGCGCGGCTCCGCATCACGATCCGCGAGGGGCGGCGCCGTCAGGTGCGCCGCATGCTGGAAGCCGTCGGACATCCGGTCGACCGCCTGTCGCGCGTGGCGATCGGTCCGGTACGCCTCGGCGCCCTGCCTCCCGGCGGGATGCGTGACCTCACGGCGAACGAGGTCCGCGCCCTGCGCGCGCTCGTGCGCGGCGCGCCGCCGACGGACGAAGGGGAAGGGAGCAAGTCCTCGCCCGTTCGGCGCCGTCGAGCGAAGGCGGGCTCGGCTCAGGTTCGGAGCTTCAGGAACTCCGGGTAGAGCGCGCGCCAGCGTCCGTAGTCGGCTTCGCCGGCCTCCGCTCCGGCGACTTCGATCGACCGCGTGCGCACCATCGCACGCACCGCGGAGTCCACGTCCGCGTGCGTCCGGCTGCCGACGCTCGCGAGGAGCGCCGCGCCGAGCGCCGTCGCGTGCGGCTCGTCCGAGAGAAGGAGCGGTACGCGCGTGGTCCGCGCGAACTCCGCGAGGAGCGTCGGGAGACGCGTCATGCCCCCGGTCAGCGTCAGCGAGAGCGCCGGTCCGCCGCGCATCGCCTCGATCTGCTCGAGGTTCGCTCGCGTCGCGTAGGCGATCCCGGCGAGGAAGCCGTGCAGGAACGATCCCTGTCCGGGACGCTCGCCGAGAGGCGGCGGCCGGAAGAGGAAGCCCGCGGGTCGGTTCGGGTCGAAGTTGACGAGATCGAAGACGTGCGGGCCGGCGAAGCTCGTCACCAGGTTGCCGTCGCGGCTCTGCATCAGCGACTCGGCGCGCTCGTAGACGTCGTCGCCGTTCATGCCGAGGAGGGCGAGGAGCCACTCGAACGCGGTGCCGGTCTCGCCGGCGTTGCTCTCGAGCGTCCAGCCCGCGGCGCGCGCGTGGCAGCCGGTCCAGAGCTTCCCTTCCGGATCGAACTGCGCGCTCGAGACGGCGAGCATCACGGGCGTCGTCGTGCCGAGGACCGCGGCCGCGTGTCCCTCCTCGAAGACGCCGGCACCGAGGAGGGCGCACTGCGTGTCCGCTCCTCCCGCGAAGACGGGCGTGCCGGCGGCGAGGCCGGTGTGCGCGGCGGCGTCGTCCGTGAGCTTGCCGAGCGGCGTTCCGGGCTCGACGACCGGCGGCAGGAGTCGCTCGTCGATCTCGAAGAGGTCGAGGACCTCCTTGCTCCATCCGCGAGCGCCGACGTCGAGCAGCATGGACTCGCCCGCGTTCGACGGCTCGGACGCGAGCGCGCCGCACAGGCGATAGGTCATCCAGTCGTTCAGCGTCAGGACGTACGCGACCTTCGGCTGTTCGGTCTGCTTCCGGAAGCGGAGCAGTCGAGCGAGCGAAGAGACGAACGGCGGCCAGTGGCCCGTGATGCGCACGGCGCGCTCGAGCGAGAGCTTCTCGAGCACCTCGAAGCCGCCCTCGAGGCCGCGGCCGTCCATGTTCGGGGCCGCGTAGACCTCGCGCCCGCGCGCATCGAGCAGCACCGTGCCCAGGCGCTGTGCGGTGGCCGCGACGCCCGCGACGGCGGACGCCGCGATGCCCGATTCCTCCATCGCCTGCCGCGCGCAGCGGCCGAGCGCGCTCCAGAAGGCGTGCGGATCGAATCCGTAGCCGACCATGAGCTGCTCGTGCTCGTAGGCGATCCGCTGGTACGTCCACGCCTCGCGTGCCACCGCGAGTCGCTTGCCCGCGGCATCGAAGATGGCGCACTTGCCGCCACCGGTGCCGTAGTCGAGAGCGGCGAAGTACGGACCGTCGCTGCGCATGCCCCGACTCTCGTCGAAGGGACGGCGCCCCGCAAGCGGTCGGCCGCGCACGCACGCATCAATTCAGGCGTCGGAGCGGATGAGCGGTACGAACCGCACCGGACAGATCCAGCGCCCTTCGCGCGCCGACCGGCCCTCCCGCCAGACGCCGAGCCATTGCTCCTCGTCTCCAACTGGCGCGACGAGGATGCCGCCCGGTGCGAGCTGTTCGAGCAGCTCCTCCGGCAGACGGCGCGCTGCCGCCGTCAGGAGGATCCGATCGAACGGCGCCTCGCGCGGCAGCCCCGTAGCACCGTCTCCCACGTGCACCACCACGTCGCCAGGTACGAGCCGCGCGATCCTCGCTGCCGCCTCTCGAGCGAGAGTCTCGATGCGCTCGATCGAGTGAACGCGGGCACCGAGACGCGCGAGCACCGCGGCCTGGTAGCCGGAGCCGGTCCCGACCTCGAGCACGCGTTCGCCGCCGCGAAGCTCGAGGGCATCGGTCATCAGGGCGACGACGGTCGGCTGCGAGATCGTCTGGCCGTGCCCGATCGCGTGCGCGTGGTCGTCGTAGGCTTCCGCGAGCGAGGCGCCCGGCATGAAGAGATGCCGCGGGACGCTCCGGAGGGCGCTCAGCACCGCGGGCGCGACTCGGGGAAGGGCTCGCGCGAGCTCGTCGACGAGACGTTCGCGCGCCGCGAGCGCTTCGGGCCCGTCCGCCGGTTCGGCACCGCTCGGCATGCTCGCCGCTTCCGGGGATCAGGGTGGCTGCGAGTGCTCGCGGGCGTCGCGGAGCATCCCGCGGAAGAACACGAGGCTCACGGCGAAGGGCAGGGCATAGTACGAAAGGCGGAAGAGGATCAGGGCGATCACCGTCGGCGCGAGCGGCGTTCCGAGCGCGGCGAAGAGGCCGGTCGTCAAGCCCTCCATGATGCCGAGGCCGCCCGGTGCGAGCGACACGATCGACGACAGGATCGCGACCGAAAAACCGACCGTGATCAGCGCCGGAGGCACGAGCAGGTGCACGGACCAGAAGCAGCCCCAGAGCACGCCGAGCGTCGCCACCCAGTCGAGCAGGATGTAGACGGTCGGCAGGAGCATCTTCCGCCAGTTTGCCAGCATGAAGGCGAAGCCGCGGTCGATGTTGTGTTGCAGGCGCCACATGCGCGTGCGGCGCGGTGCACGGCGCTCCGGCAGGACGCGTCGCGCGATCCGCAGGAGCACCTCGCCCGAGCGGAACAGGAAGCGTCGGCGCGTCCGCGGCCGCACCAGCAGAACCACGCACAGGCCCATGATGAGGAGGAACAGCCCGAGTAGGCTGCCCGCCGCGACGAGCGCCGCCGTGCCGAGCGCCTGGTGCGTGACGAGGAAGTAGAAGCCCATCACGAGGAAGACCAGCAGTGCGAGGTTCGTCAGGAGACCTTGCACGAAGGAAATCGTCACGGCGCGACCGATGGGGATTCCGTGCTTCCGGAAGAAGTACATGCGGACCGCGAAGCCAGAGAGGCCGCCGGTCGCGATCAGATAGTTGACGGTGTTCGAGACGAAGGTGATGCGCAGCATCGAGCCGAGGCCGATCGGGCTGCCCGCAGCGACGGCGATTCCCTCGTAGGAGAGTGCCATCAGAACGTAGCTCAGGAGCGTCGCTCCGACGGGCACGAGGAATCGCGGCCACGAGATTCCGGCCGCGGCCTCGAGGAGCTTCATCCCGTCGCTGTAGAAGAACAGGATTCCGAACCCGAGCAGCATGCTGACGACCGCGATGATCGCCAGACGGCGCGTCGGAACGGAGCCCACTCCACCGCTCGGGGGCGGCGTGGGCTCGACGTGATCGGACTCAGCTCGCACGGCCCGCCGTGGCTCGCGACGGCGAGCGCCGTCTTGCCTGGAGGAGCCAGGCGAGCAGGCCGCCGAGCGGCCCGCCGACCAGAGCCCCGACGATCACCGCGCCGAAGAGCTCGCGGAAGGTCGGCGTCGGAGAAGCGACGCTCTGGAAGGCGAACGTCGCGGTCAGCGCCGCTGCGGTCGCGATCGTGAGAGAAGCGGCCGTCTCCCCGGCGCCGGTTGCCCGATCGAACGCCGCCGCCGCGACGATCAGCCCCAGCGCGACGGGCAGGGAGATCCACAAGGAAAGCTGTGCGTGCGGATAGAGCGAGAGGGTCAGGCGCTTCTCGGCGCGGCCGCGGATCAGCATCTCCGTCACGTGGAGATCACCGTTGCTCGGATTCGCGAGGGCGATGCGCGTCGCCGTGGAGGAGCGCAGGAGGTCGATCGAGTCGCGACGTCCGCGCGCGTGGCGCGTCCACGTCTCGAGGAGCTCGCCGCTGTGTTTCTGCTCTTGACCATCCTCATCGGCGACCGTCAGGGAATAGCGCGCCGCGCGCGTCGCGCCCGGGCTGCCTTCCTCGAGGTGCCCTTCGATGACGAGGTCGAGCGAGGGGCCACGGCCCGCCGCGGACAGCCGGAGCGGCAGCTTCTCCGCCGTGACGTCGACCGAGGTGATCCTTCCCGCCGGATAGATCCGCCGGTGGATCGGTGCGTACACGGCGGCGACCCATACGATGGCGAGAACGCCAACGGCGAAGCGTCCCGTCGTGCCGAGCCGGTACGCGTAGCGCATCGGAAAAAAGAGCACGATCAGCGCCAGCAGCAGCGCGTCGAGGGCGAGCGCCGGCGGCGTTCGAATCACGTCGAGATTGCCGAGAACGTAAAGCACGAGGAATACGGCAGCACCGAGCGCCGGCGGCAACCAGGTGCGTAGAACCTCCGCGTCGACGCGCGACTGTCGGCGGACCCGCGGCTTCGCCGCCGTCGGCGGCCTTCGACGGGAGGAACGGACCGCCGGCCGTGGCATCCTGGAACCGTAGCACGGAAATTTTCGCTGGAGAAAGGTCGCGAGCTGCGACGATTCACCAGCCGCGCAGGTCGACGGGCCAGGTCTCGATCACCGCTTCGCCGTCGAGGAGGTAGAAGCGCTCGTGGTACGCGACGGTCGGATCGACGTGCGCGGGGTGCACGCGGATGCGCTCGCCGACGCGGAACGATCGGGGCCTCTCTTCGCTCGGTGCGGCGCTCGGCGCGAACGTCACGTGCTCGTCCGAGCAGAACCAAACCGAAGCACCGTAGATCGAAGGGTTCCCGTGATCCATGCCCAGGGCCTTCAATCCGCAGTCGGCGACCGCGTACGCGGCCGACGTCGAGACGACGGTCGAGAGCACGGAGAGCGCCTCGCGGAAGGGAAGCCCGAGACGTGCATAGGCGGTATCCAGGAGGACGTACGAGCCGGCCTGGATCTCCGTCGCGAGGTCGTTCAGATCGAAGGTTCCGGTGCCGCCGGCCGAGACGACGTCGCCACCGACGTCGCGATGCGCGGCGGCGAGCTTCTCCATCGCCTGCCGCGTCTCGTCGCGGCGGCGCTCGCGATCATCGAGACCGACGGCGTGGCCTTCGTAGCCCATCACGCCGCGCACGACGAGGCCGCGCCGCCGCGCTTCGTCGGCGAGAGCACCTGCGTCCTCCGGCGTGCACCCACACCGCGGCAGGCCGACGTTGACGTCGAGCAGCACCTCACGGACTCCGCCGGCGACGGCCGCGGCGATCGTCTCGAGGGAGTCGACGGCCACCGTCACGCGCGCTTCGAGCCGCCCGAGTCGCGTCGCGTCGACGACTTCGTTCGCGAGCAGCAGGTCGTCGCCGAGGCCCGCCGCCGCGAGCCCTTCCATCTCGCGTACGGTCGCGCACGTGAAGGCGCGGTGGCCCGCCGCGGCTTGACGCCGCGCGATCGCCACGGACTTGTGCGCCTTGACGTGCGGCCGGAGTCGTCCTCCCGGCAGCGCCTGCGACATCGTCACGAGGTTGTGCTCGAACGCCGCGGCATCGACGACGAGAGCGGGGGTCACCAGGTCGTGGATCGTCATCCGATCTCCATCGCGACGAGCCGTCGCTCCGCGAAGCGAAAGAGGTCCGCGGGAGGATGCGGTCCGTGCCGACGCTTTCCGATCGGCACGACGAGCCCGAGGCCGAGGACCTTCTTCCGGAAGTTCCGCCGATCGAGCTCGCGGCCGAGGATGCTCTCGTACGTCCTTTGCAGATCGGCGAGCGTGAACGGGTCCTCGAGCAGGCCGAAGGCGACGTTCGTGTACGAGAGCTTCGCGCGGAGGCGCTCGAGGGCCTTCTCCGCGACGGCGCCGTGGTCGTAGGCGAGAGGCGGCATCGCGTCGCAAGGAAACCACTGCACACCGTGCGCGTCCTCGGTGCGCGGCACGAGGGCCAGGTAAGCGACGGAGACGACGCGGGAGCTGGGATCGCGGCCGGGCTCGCCGAAGGCATAGAGCTGCTCGACGAACGCGTCCTTGCGCGGCAGGTGGTGTGCGAGCCAGCGGCGCGCGGCGCCGTCGAGCGACTCCTCCGGCGGGACGCGACCGCCGGGGAACGCGAAGCGCGACGTCGTCCCGACCGGGACGAGGGCGGCGTGCAAGCTCCAGTCGCGAAGACCGAGCGGGACCACGTCGACGGCGACGCCTACGGAGGTCGCGCTCACGAGAGCTCGAGCATGCGCTTCAAGGCGCGCTCGGCGCCGGTGCGGACCTCCTCGTGGAGCTCGATCGGGTAGCGCATCTCCTCGAGCGCGCGCCGCGTGTCTTCGAGCGTGATCATCTTCATGTACGCGCAGAGCTTGCAGCTCTTGTAGAAGGTCTTCTCGGGCAGCTCGAGGAGGAGGCGGTCCGAGAGGCCGCACTCCGTGACGACGAGGAACTCCTGCGCGTCGCTCTCGCGCGCGTACTGCACCATGCCGCTCGTCGAGAGCACCGCATCGGCGAGCTTCAGCACGTCGTGCCGGCACTCCGGATGCGCGAGCACCTTGACGTGCGGAAGATGCTTCCGCACGCGCTCGATCTGCTCCGGCGTGATCTGGTGATGGACGTAGCAGTTTCCGTCCCAGGCGATGATGTTCTTCTTCGTGTTCTCCTGGACGTAGCGCGCGAGGTTCTGGTCGGGGACGAAGAGGATGTTCTCGCTCGGGAGCTTCTCGACGACCTTCACGGCGTTGGAGGAGGTGACGCAGACGTCGGACACGGCCTTCACCTCGGCGGTCGTGTTGACGTACGAGGCGATCATCAGGTCGGGGTAGATCTTCCGGAGCTCGTCGCGGCGATCCTCGAGGGAGTCGGCGTCCACGCTGTCGGCGAGCGAGCATCCGGCGCGGAGGTCGGGGAGGAGCACCGTCCGGTCGGGATTCAGGATCTTCGCCGTCTCCGCCATGAAGTGGACGCCGCAGAAGACGATCACGTCCGCTTCGACCTTCGTCGCCTGGCGGGCGAGCTCGAGCGAGTCGCCGATGAAGTCGGCGACCTCGAAGATCTCGGGGCGCTGGTAGTTGTGGGCGAGGATCACGGCGCGCCGCTCGGCCTTCAGCTCGCGGATGCGGCGGGTCGTGCCGGCCATCTCGGCGCAGCGGTCGCGGGTGTACACCGCCGGGCTGCCGAGCGGTGCGAAGTCGCGGAAGAGCTCTTCCGCATCGCGTGGGGTTTCGAGCGACATCTCGCGTTCCTCCAGTCGTGTCCAGCATACGCAACGGAGGATCGGGCGCAAGCCCGCCAAGGGCAAAAGGGACCCCGGCGATCAGGAGCCCGCGAGCGTCATCCGGCGGATGCGGACCGTCGGCGCGCTGGTGCTCGCCCGGAACACGAGGTCCGAGCCGACCTGCTCGATGTCGCGGAACATCCGCAGCAGATTGCCAGCGATCGTGACCTCCTCGACCGCGTGCGTGAGCTCGCCCTTCTCGATCCAGATCCCGGCCGCGCCGCGCGAGTAGTCCCCGGTGACGCCGTTCACGCCGAACCCGGAGAGGCTCGTCACGTAGAGTCCTCGGTCGACCGAGGCGACGATGTCCTCGGGCGAATCCGGACCCGCGACCAGGTAGAGGTTCGTCGGCGCCGCCGCGGGCACGTCGCCGACCGAGCGCGCGGCGTTGCCCGTGGTCGCGAGCCCGAGGCGACGGGCCGCGTAGGTGTCGAGGAGGTAGCTCTCGAGGCGGCCCTCGACGACGACCGGCGTCCGCCGCGTCGCGACGCCCTCGGCGTCGAACGGCCGCGAGGCGAGCCCTCCGGCAAGGCGGCCGTCGTCGATGATCGTCACGGCGCGTGAAGCGATCTCCTCTCCGAGCCGGTCGAGCAGGAACGAGGACCGGCGGTAGAGGGCACCGCCGGAGACAGCGCCGGCGAGATGGCGGAGGAGCGAAGCGGCGGTGATCGGATCGAAGACGATCGTCACCTCCTGGGTCGGGACCTTGCGTGCGCCGAGCCTCCGGAGCGTGCGCTCGGCGGCGATCCGGCCGACCGTCTCCGGCGTCTCGAGACGCGCCAGCGCGCGGCTGCTGTCCCACCACGAGTCGCGCTGCATGCCGCCGTTTTCGCTCGCGACGGGAGAAGCCGAGAGCGAGTAGCTCGTCGTCTCGTACGCGCCGCGGAAGCCGGCGCTGCTCGCGTAGGAGATCCGGCCCGACGACTGGCCGAACTCGGCTCCCTCGGAGTTCGTGAGCCGCGGATCCACCGAGAGCGCCGCCGCCTCACAGCGACGTGCGCGCTCGATGCGCTCCTCCGGCGTGATCGAGTCGCTCGCACGATCGGCGAGACCGAGATCCGGCGCGTCGGGGGAGAGCTCGCCCGGAGAGGGCAGCGCCGCGTCCGGGTCGGGCGCGACGAGCGCGGCCATGTCGGCGACGTCGCGCACGAAGCGGTCGACCGATCCCTCGTCGAGGTCCGCCGTCGAAGCGACCGCGCTCGCCCGGCCGGCGAAGCAGCGAACGCCGAGGCGGCGCTCGCGCGAGAGCTTGACGGTCTCGACCTCGCCGAGCCGCACGGCGGCGGAGGCGGACGTCCACTCCGCGAGGACCGCGTCCGCATCGGTCGCGCCCGCTCGCTTGGCGGCGGCGAGGACCTCGTCGAGGAGCGGCGTGTCGAGGGTCGCCGCGGCGCTCACGCCTGGGTCCCGCCGACGGTGATGCCGTCGATGCGCAACGTCGGGAGACCGACGCCGACCGGCACCGACTGGCCGTCTTTCCCGCAGGTGCCGATGCCCTCGTCGAGCGCGAGATCGGAGCCGACGCGGCTGATGCGCTTCAGCACCTCGGGACCGTTGCCGATCAGCGTCGCGCCCTTGACGGGACGTCCGACCTTGCCGCCCTCGATGAGGTACGCCTCGCTCGCTGAGAACACGAAGCGTCCATTCGTGATGTCGACCTGGCCGCCGCCGAAGGACACGGCGTAGAGCCCGCGATCGACGGAGCGCAGGATGTCTTCCGGCGCGTCCTCGCCGGCCAGCATGAACGTGTTCGTCATCCGCGGCAGCGGGTAGTGCATGAAGCTCTCGCGACGGCCGTTCCCCGTCGCGGGGACGCCCATCAGCCGCGCGTTCAGCCGGTCCTGGAGATAGCCGCAGAGGCGGCCCTTCTCGATGAGCACGTTTCTCTGTGTCGGCGTGCCCTCGTCGTCGACGTTGAGCGAGCCGCGCCGCGAGGCGATCGTGCCGTCGTCGACGACCGTGCAGAGCTCGGACGCGACGCGCTCGCCCATCAGCTTCGCGAAGGCGGAGGTTCCCTTGCGGTTGAAATCTCCCTCGAGCCCGTGGCCGACCGCCTCGTGCAGAAGGACGCCGGGCCAGCCGGGGCCGAGAACGACGGTCATCTCGCCGGCGGGCGCTTCCTCCGCGTCGAGATTGACGATCGCCTGGCGCGCGGCCTCGCGCGCGAAGCGGATCGCGCGCTCTTCGTCGCCGGCGAGGAACGAGAACGCGACGCGGCCGCCACCGCCGGTCGTACCCTGCTCGCGGCGGCCGCCGTCCTCGGCGAGGCACGTGATGCTCAATCGGACGAGCGGCTGGCGGTCCGCGACGAGCTCGCCCTCCGAGTTGGCGATCAGGACGAGACGCTCCTCGACGCCGATCGACGCCATCACGTTGCAGATCCGGGAATCGACGGCGCGCGCCTCGCGGTCGATCCGCGAGAGCAGAGCCGCGCGCTCCGCGAGCGGAGGAAGCAGGGCCGCCGAATCGACGGCGTAGAGATCGCGGCTCGGCCGTGGCGTCGCACGACGCAGGTCGACCGCCCGCGAGGAGCTCGCCTCCGAAGCGATCGCTCGGGCGTTCTCGGCGGCGAGCCGCAGGCTGTCGCTCGAGACGTCATCGGAGAACGCGTACCCGGTCTTCTCTCCCGCGAGAACGCGCACGCCGACGCCCTGGACGACGTGCTGTCCCGCCTTCTTGACGAGCTGCTCCTCGAGCGAGAGCGAGTGCACCGCGCGGTGCTCGAAGAACAAGTCCGCGAAGTCGGCGCGGCGCGCGAGCGCGGTGCCGAGGGTCGCTTCGAGGGCGTCCACGTCCAGGCCGAACCGGTCGGCGAGGAGTTGCGGCGCGGAAACCGGCTTCGGCTCGAGCGAGTTCGACATACGGAGAACCTGTGCACGCCGGCTCGTCGAGTCAACCTCGCGGGCGCGGCGGCGGATCCTTCACTGGAGAGACGGGACCGTCGGGCGGAGCTTCGCGATCGCCTGGCGCAGGGCCGGCGCCTCGGGGTCGTCCGGGACGCGCTCGAGATAGCCCTCGAGGTCGCGGATCGCGGCGGCGGCGCACTCGAGGCGCTGGAACAGCGCGGCGCGATCACGCAGCCAGGAGGGATTCGCGGGATCGAGGTGCACGAGCCGGTCGACCGCGGTCAGCGCCAGCTCGGGATCGCGGCGGCGCAGGTGGTTCAGCCGCAGGTTCACGAGGACGCGAACGAGGATCGCGCGCGTGTCGGTCGGGTGCTCGAGGAGATCCTCGAGCTGGGCCTTCGGGTCGGGAGCTCCCGCTTGCTCGAGCTGGGCCAGGAGGGCCTCCCGCTCGACGATGCGAGCACCGTGGAACGGATCGAGCAGCTCCTCTCCGTGCAGGACGAGAAAGTGCCCGGGGGCGTTCACCCCGGCCGCGGCTCTCCCGATTCTGTGTGCGACGGCCAGGTAGACGATCGCGAGGGTGATCGGGATCCCCCGGCGCCGGTCGATCACCTGGTTCAGGTGGCTGTTGCGCGGGTCGTAGTACTCCTTCGAGTTCCCGGCGAAGCCTTCCCGCCCGTAGATCTCGGCCGCGAGTGCGCGCCGCCAGGCGATCTCGTCGGCACCGGCGTCGACCGAGCCCACGACGCGCTCGGCGCACTCGTCGAGGTATTCCAGGTAGGGAAGGGGATCGAGATCGGGGTACTCCTCGGCGGCGATCCAGAGAGCGCCTGCGGCGAGATCGCCGCGCGGATCGGCTGCGATCGAGTACAAGCTCTCGCGGATCTCGTCTCGGGATCGGGAGGAACCGGGCATCCGAGAGGAAACCATAGCACCGGCCCGGGCGAGCGGCAGTGCCGGCGCGCGGCGACACGCGATCTCTGGACAAGCCTCCCGGCGGATCCCTATACTTCCGCCACTCTCGGGAGCATCGCCTCCGCGAGAGCAAAATCCACACAGATGGCGCAGGCCAAGGGACCCGTGGTCTCGTTGATGTCTGCGGTCGAGGGACCCGAGCCGCTGGTCATCCTCCCGCACGACAACCCCGATCCAGATGCGCTCGCCAGCGCCGCGGCGCTGCAGTACCTCCTGCGCGAGCTCTCCAGCAAGGACTCGATCATCGCGCTCGGCGGCATCATCGGCCGCGCGGAGAACCGCGCGATGGTGAAATACCTGAACATCAACCTGGTGCCGGTGAAGGAGATCGAGCTGACCCCCGACACCCAGGTGGCGCTCGTCGACACGCAGCCGGGGCGGACGAACAACTCGCTTCCGATCGAGATCTCCCCGACCGTGGTGATCGATCACCACCCGGCCTACGGGCCGTTCGAGGGCATCCCCTTCGTCGACATGCGCGACGGCTACGGTGCGACGTCGACGATCCTGACGGAGTACCTTCGCGACTCGCACGTGACCGTCGAGAGCAAGATCGCGACGGCGCTGTTCTACGGCATCGCGGCGGAGACGCAGGACCTCGGACGCGAGTCCTCGGAAGCGGACTTCGCGGCGAGCCACTTCCTCTATCCGTACGCGAACAAGCGGCGCCTCGGGAAGATCGAGAACGCCCGCGTGCCGCGCGAATACTTCCGCGCGTTCCGCGACGCCATCGACGAGGCCACGGTCTACGACAAGGCGGTGATCTCGGACCTCGGTGACGTCCTCTATCCGGACATGGTCGCGGAGGTCGCCGACTTCCTCCTTCGCCTCGACGAGGTCGAGTGGGCGCTCGCGATGGGCTCGTACAAGAAGAACCTCTTCGTGTCGCTGCGAACGACCGATCGCGACACGAACGCGGGCGAGATCCTCCAGAAGGTGCTCGGCAGCCGCTCGGCGGGCGGTCACGACATGATCGCCGGCGGGCGGATTCGCCTCGACGGCAACGGTCTCGAGCGGGAGAAGGCGGCCGTGCGCGTGAAGGAGCGCTTCCTGCAGCGACTCGGCATCGGCTCCGCCACCTCCCACGACCTGGTTTGACCCGAGAGGGCGGGGAGGTCGTAACCCGCCGGCAGACGGACGTGCAAGCCCGAAAGGAAGGTACTGCGCCGAGCGAACGCGCGCTCTTCATTTGGTGGTGAGATCGTCGGCGTGCGATCCCGCCAGTGCGGCGGAGGCTTCGGCTTCGACGCTCGCGACGGGGTCGCGCATTGCGACCTCGAGCGCACGACGTGCGGCTGCGGGCGACTCCGGAAGCAGGCGCCCGAGCGACCAGGCCGCGTGCGCGCGGACGAGCGGAGCATCGTGCGTGCGGACCGTCGTCGCGAGGATGGGCACGGCGTCGGGATTGCCGGTGTTGCCGAGAACGACGGCAGCGTTTCGGGCGAGCCCGACGCGCCCGGCGCGCCGGATCGCGCTTTCGCCGTAGAGGACCGCGAACCCGGCGTCGTCGAACGACAGGACGTCGGCGAGGCGCGGCGCCAGCGCTTCGTCGGGCTCCGCTCGATCGGGATTCCAGGGACAGGCGATCTGGCAGAGGTCGCATCCGAAGATCCACTCTCCGATCGCCGGGCGAAGCGCGGGATCGATCGCACCGCGGTGCTCGATCGTCAGGTAGGAAATGCAGCGCCGCGGCTCGAGCCGGTAGCCGGGCTCGATCGCGCCGGTCGGGCAGGCGGCGATGCAGCGCTCGCAACTGCCACAGCGCTCTGCGACCGCGGCGTCCGGCTCGATCTCGGCCTCGAGGAACAGCTCCCCCAGGAAGGCGTAGGATCCCGAAGCCTCGCTCAGCGTGAGCGTGTGCTTGCCGGTCCATCCGACGCCGGCGCGCGCAGCCCATTCGTGCTCGAACACGGCACCCGTGTCGACGAAGCACTTGACGCGCCCTTCCGGCGTGAGAGCGCGGATCGCCTCCGCCCATTGCCCGAGCCGCTCCGTCATCACGTCATGGTAGTCGGGCCCGCGCGCGTACGCGGCGATGCGACCGCGGAGCTCCTCCCGCCAGCGCACGTGCGGTGGCGGTGGCACGTCGTAGGGGAAGAAGGCACTGACGACGGAGCGCGCCCACGGGTAGCGCGTCCGCGGATCGAGCCGCGCCTTGCGATGGTGCAGGAGGAACCGCATGTCGCCTGCGCGTCCCTCGGCGAGCCACTGCTCGTAGAAGTCGCCGCGCGGCAACGGCTCGATCCGCGCGATCCTCGGGTCGACGAAGCCCAGTCGGGCGCCGGCTTCGCGGATGGCCTTTCGCTTCGCGCTGGCGTCCACGAGGCGAAGCTTCGCGCCGGCGGCGTAAGGTGACAAGTCGCGGCAAACGCTTGCCGACCGTCACGCTCTCGTCGCGCCGCCGCGGGTCGGATCCCGCCGCGATCGCGGCCTCCGTCAAGGAAGCGGAGACCTGCCGAAGCTGCGTCCGCGCCGCGAACGACGCGGTGTTCATCGGCTTTGCCGCGCCGTGTGCGCGTCCTGGGCAGCTCCGCAAGATCGACAAAATGGGATCGTGCGCACCGGCACGACCGTTGCACCGGCCACGCGTCACCGGTCTGTCGCTCAACGCGCGAGACCGTCACCGAGCAGAGGGGGCGAGCATGATTCGAAGCGCTGCGAGATCGACCACGACCACGAATCGCCGTCGCGCCGAGCGCAACCGCCGCAGCGGCTCCCGCCGCCAGGGCGTTTCCGCACGCGCCGCGCGGCCCCGCCCCACGGACGAGGAGGACTTGACGGCCTTCCTCCCGCTGGTGCGACAGGTCGTGCAGCAGATCCAGGCGGCGCTGCCCGCTTCGATCGAGTACGACGAAGTGATGAGCTGGGGCGTCGACGGGCTGCTCGATGCTTCGCGCAAGTACGACGCGAGCAAGGGGACGCACTTCCAGACGTACGCGCGCATCCGCATCCGCGGCGCGATCCTCGACCAGCTTCGCTCGCTCGACTGGGTGTCGCGGACCACACGGCAGAAGGCGAACCAGCTCCTCCGCAACGTGCAGCGCCTCGAGCATCATCTCGGCCGCCAGGCTTCGCAGGACGAGCTCGCGAGCGCGATGGGCATCTCGCTCGAACAGCTGCACGGCCTGATGAACGAGGTCGGCGATCTCGCGATGGTGTCGCTCGAGGACGTCGCCTTCGGACGCAGCAACGAGCGCGTCTCGTTCGAGGACTACATCGCTTCTTCGAGCGGCGACCCGATCGCGGCTCTCCTCGCGCAGGAGCAGGCGGGTGCGGTGGCGCAGGCGATCCAGCAGCTCCCCGAGAAGGAGCGCATGGTGATGCCGCTCTACTACAACTCCGAGCTCACGATGAAGGAAGTCGGCGCGCGCCTCGGAATCACGGAGTCGCGCGTGTCGCAGCTCCACACGCAGGCGATCAGCCGCCTTCGCTCGATCCTGTCCGACTACGTGTACGACGGGATCCCCGCGCAGTAAGCGAAGCGAGTCTCGAGCGCGCCGTCTCCAGCTCGTCGGGCGAGTTGACGTTCGCGAAGCTCGCCTCGTCGGAATCGAGGGCGCGTAGCTCCTCTCCTTCGATGGTGCGGACGCGAAGCGCGTCCGAGAGGCCGTTGGTCGGACGTCCGCCGCCCTGGGCGAGCCGTCGCGCGAAGTGCGGCCCGGCCGTCGCGACGCGATAGACGGCGAGGAGTGGCTCCGGTCGCCCGTCCCGCACCGGAAGGACGACGTCGTACTCGCACGGCGCTTCGGCGCGCGCGAAGAGGCCTTCGAGGAGCGGCCTTGCGACGAAGGGCGTATCGCACGCGACCGCGATGGCGAGACGCCCTCGTGCCGCGGCGAGCGCGGTCGCGAGACCGCCGACGGGTCCGCGAAACGCCTCCGCGTCCCGCACGACGAGGACGTGCGCTTCGCCCTGGGGAGCGACGCCTCGCACCGCATCCGCGAGGGCAGCGATGTACGCGTCGTCGGCTTGCTCGCGGGGAGCGACCGCGAGCACGACCTCGTCGCAGACCGCGAAGAGCGAGCGCGCCGCGTGCGCGACGAGCGGCTCTCCCGCGAGATCGAGAAGCGCCTTCGGACGTCCCATGCGGCTCGAGCGGCCGCCCGCGAGGAGAAGGCCGCTTCGCTCGAGGGCCGTCACGAGCGCGCGCCGCCTCGGGATGGATCGACCCACGCGAGACCCGCTTCGGAGAGCGTGCCGTCGACGGGCTGGTCGTGCTCTTCGATCGGCAGGCGATCGACGATCTGCAGAGCGTGGCAGACACCGAGGAGGCACCAGCCGCTTCTTCGGAGATCGGGGATCAAGCGGTCGTAGCCGCCGCCGCCGCGTCCGAGGCGTGCTCCCCGGCCATCGAGCGCCACCGCGGGCGCAAGAAGGACCGCGGGCGTGGCGGCTTCGGAGAGTGTCACGGGTTCGCCGTCCGGCTCCGGGATCGCGCCGGGGCCCGCGGGACGAAGCGTCGCTCCGCTCTCGAACGCGACCAGGTCGAGCGCGCCGTCGGCGCGGAGGCGCGGCAGGAGGAGGCGCGAGCCCGAGGCACGGAGGCGGTCGAGCAGCGGGGCGACGTCGATCTCGCCATCGGTTGCGACGTAGGCCGCGACGGTTCTCGCGCTCGCGAGCGGCTCGCTCCGCGCGAACGCGGCGAGCGCTCGGGCGGCCTGCGCTTGCGCCTCCGGTGCGAGAGCGCGCCGGGCCGAGCGCATGCTCCGGCGCAAGCGCTGCTTCTCGTCGCGGGCGGAGCTCCGAGCCTCCACGTCTCCACCTTGTACCTGGCTGGGGACGGCTGTTACAGTCGAGGGTCCCTCGCGGCGCGGACCGAGCGTCGTCTTCCCAGGAAGGCTGTCTGATGACCCTGAAGAATTTCGTTTTCACCTCCGAGTCCGTCTCGGAGGGCCACCCGGACAAGATGTGCGACCAGATCTCCGACGCCGTCGTCGACGAGATCATTCGCCAGGACCCGCGTGCACGCGTCGCGTGCGAGACGCTCTGCAAAACCGGCATGGTCGTGATCGCCGGTGAGATCACGACTGAAGCGAAGGTCGCCTATGCGGAGATTGCGCGCGAGACGATCAAGGAGATCGGGTACACGTCGTCGGACATGGGCTTCGACTACGACACCTGCGCCGTGCTCACGGCGATCGATCGTCAGTCGCCCGACATCAGCCAGGGCGTTTCGCGCACCGCCGCCGAGGCCGAGGACCAGGGCGCGGGCGATCAGGGCCTGATGTTCGGCTTCGCGTGCGACGAGACGCCGGAGCTGATGCCGCTTCCGATCTCGCTGTCGCATCACCTCGTGAAGCGGCTCGCGCAGATCCGGAAGGAAGGGCAGCTTCCGTTCCTCCGCCCCGACTCGAAGTCGCAGGTCACCGTGCAGTACGTCGACGGCAAGCCGAAGGCGGTGAAGAACGTCGTCATCTCGACGCAGCATAGCGACGACGTCTCGAACGAGCGCCTCCGCGAGGCCATGATCGAAGAGGTGATCAAGAAGGTCGTCCCCGCGGGCTTCCTGAGCAAGGATACGGAGTACCACGTCAATCCGACCGGACGCTTCGTCGTCGGCGGACCGAAGGGCGACTGCGGCTTGACGGGCCGGAAGATCATCGTCGACACGTACGGCGGGTACGGCCGTCACGGCGGCGGCGCTTTCTCGGGCAAGGATCCCTCGAAGGTCGACCGCAGCGCCGCGTACATGGGGCGGCACATCGCGAAGACGGTCGTCGCTTCGGGCCTCGCGCCGCGCTGCGAGGTGCAGATCGCGTACGCGATCGGCATCGCGCGTCCGCTCTCCGTTCTCGTCGATACGTTCGGGACCGGAGTCGTGCCGGACGAGAAGATCGCCGAGGCGCTGCTGTCGCTGTTCGATCTCCGGCCGCACGGCATCATCCGCTCGCTCGACCTGCTGCGCCCGATCTACAAGAAGACCGCTTCGTACGGGCACTTCGGGCAGGCGCCCGAGGGCGGTTACTTCACCTGGGAGAAGACGGACAAGGCCGGCGAGCTCGCCGAGCGCTGCGGACGTCCCGCTCCGAAGTGACGTAGGCGAGCGCGCGCTCAGCCGGAAATCGCGAGCCCGACCTGCATCAGGAAGGCGAGGTCGCCTTCGACGTTCATCCGCGCCGAGGTGAACGCCTCGGGCGGGCTCTGCTTCGCCTCCCGGATCGAGAGGTAGTCCGCGAGCCGCATCTCGACCGGGGTGCGCGGCCGCTCGGCGCCCTCTTCGGCTTCGACCTCGCCCGGATCGGAGTCGAATGCGGCGGGGAGAGCCTCCTCGAAGAACGCGGCCGGTGGCATCGCGGCAGCGCCTCCCTCTCGGCTGCGCGCTTCCCGAGTCACGCCGGAGCCGGTTAGACCGCCGACTCCCTCTGGTGTCGAGGCGCGCGCCCGAAGCGCGCGCCTCGTCGCCTCCGGTCAGGGCGCGAAGAGCTGGTAGCCGGGAATTCCGGCGGTCGTCCGCGCGACGGTCGTTCCCGTTCCGAGCGGGAAGCCGAAGTTCGTGAAGTAGAGGATTCCCGTGTCGCGGCCCGTGCCGAATCCGAACGCGAGGTTCGCCGGCTCGTCGAGGTCGCCGGACTCGACGAATGGGATCAGCGTCGCGTTGTTCGGCTGCACGACCCACACCTGGCCGCCGCTCGCGACGTAGAGGTTCCCCTTCTGATCGAACGCGATCCCATTCGGGCGGCCGATGCCGCTCGCGTAGACCGTCGGCTCTTCGACGTTGCCGGCGCTGTCGAGCGCCATGCTCACGACGCGATTCATCTCCGTGTCGGCGACGAAGAGCAGGTGGTTCGGACCGAAGGCCATGCCGTTCGGCGAGTGAATCTCGGTCGTGAGCGTGTGGTAGGTGCCGTTGAACTCGATCACCGCGATCTGCGGATCGCCGCCGAGCCCGTATGCGGACACGATCGCGCGTTGCATCGTGTCGAAGACGATGGCGCGCGGCGTATCGAGCGCGCTCGTCGCGACGCGCACCACGCCGTCCTGCGAGACGGCGAGCACCTCGCCGGTCCGCGGGGACGCCGCGAAGATCTCGTTCTGCGGACCGGTCGTGAGCCCAGCGAGCTCGCGATTCAGGTCCGCGAAGATCTCGCGCGAGCCGTCGGGAAAGACGCGCGTGATCTCGCCGGTGATGCTCCCGATGTAGAGGTTCCCGTTCGAATCGAAGCAGAGACCTTCGGGACCGCTCAGCCCCGACACCGTCGTCTGCGCGGGCGGTGCCGGCTGCGGCAGGGCATTGAACTGACCGCCACCGCCGCCACACGCGGCGAGGACCACCGCCGTCACCAGGGCCAGCGCCGAGCGCCCCCTCCGTCCACTCCCAACCATCGGACCCTCCTCCGCACCCCCCCCCACCTCAGGGCGCCGCCACAACGGCCTAGCAGAGTATCCCGATTCCCGGGGCTGCTGGAAGAGGGGCGAGCGTCGCCGGGCCGATCAGTGGTGGAAGGCCTTGGCGGCCGCGGGCTGGAGGCCCGTCACGGCCTCCGAGAAATGCGAGAACTCCTCGTCGCTCAGATAGAGGTCGATGCCGTGATCAAAGAAGGAGATGCTGACGTTTGCGGAGCCCTCGTCGTCGACGAACCGGACGATACGGAAACACTCGCACTCGTAGAGGATCTCTTCGTCGTCTCGCTGGCTCATCGTCCTCCCCCGGGGCTCGATCCTTCCTAGCGAGCCCTGGCCGGCAAAGCCACACGCTCAGGCGCCGCGGAAGCGGTCGATCCGCCGGCGATCGCGCTTCGTCGGCCGCCCGGCGCCCGCCTCGCGCTGCGCCGCGAGCGGAGGCGCGGCGATCTCCGGCGGCGGGGCGGGCGTGACGTCCTCGTACAGCAGGCGCGCTTCGGGAGGGCCGAGACGACGCTCCGCGAGGGCCGCGACGTCGAGCTCGCGCCGACCGCGCGATCCGCGGACGCTCACGTGGTCGCCGACGCGCAGGAGCTTGTGCGCCGTGACGCGTGCGCCGTTCACCTCGACCTTGCCGCCGGCGCAAGCCTCCTGGGCGAGAGTGCGTGTCTTGAAGACGCGCGCGGCGAGGAGCCAGCGATCGACGCGCACGTGCTCGAGCGGTGCCGCCATTCCGGGTCTGTTCCATGCCGTCGCGGGTACGGCAACCGGCGGTTGGACTCGTGCCCGACATCGAAATAGTCTCGGCGGCATGGGAGTCGCGACGATCGCGCCGGAGGTGCGCTGCCGCGAAAGCAGCCCCGCGGACCGGAGCTACGTGATCGAGCTCGCGGCGGAGATCTTCGCCGACTTCGGGGATTACCGGTCGATCCTCTCGCAGTGGCTCGACACGCCGCGCGTGACGACGCGGATCGCACTCGAGGGCGCGCAGCGTCGCGGCTTCACCTTGATCGCGCGGCATCAGCCGCTCGGCTTCTTCCGGCGCGCCTCGGCGGAGCTCGTCGCGATCGCGCTCGAGGAGTCGGCGCGCGGCCGCGGGCTCGGGCGACGTCTCCTCGAGGACGCCGAGCGCATCGCGCGCGCCTGGGACGCGCACGAGATGCGACTGCACACCGCGGAGACGAATCGCGTCGCACGCTCGTTCTTCTCCCGCGCGGGATACGAGCGGCGCGAGCGCGGCACGACGCGCTACCCGAACGGCCAGACCGCCCTCGAGCTCCGCCGGGCTCTGACCTAGTGCACCGCCGTCGAGATAGCGTCAAGCAGATTGCCGTTCATCGGCGTCCCTCGCAAGGAGCGCCGACGAAGGAATATCTGGCATATTTCGAGGAGGTGTGACGCCGCGAGGGGCGTCGAGGGGCGGTAAGATGTTGGCGCTATCTCGACGGCGGTGCACTAGCCTGCATTTCTCACCAGATCACGTCGCGAGGCGGTCGAGAGTGCCGAAGATTCGCGAGCCTCGGACCGGAGGGCGACGCAGGCGTACTTGAACAGTACGTCGAGGAGCCCGGAGGGAGAAGCT
>Ga0194128_10002765_pt1 | contig 27821 bp, 20 predicted proteins | sample TA2KigCa65mmetaG_FD_148650 | JGI IMG/M metagenome (GOLD analysis project Ga0194128, IMG submission 148650) | Freshwater microbial communities from Lake Tanganyika, Tanzania - TA2015037 Kigoma Deep Cast 65m | ecosystem: Environmental > Aquatic > Freshwater > Lake | place: Tanzania: Lake...
TTGCACAAGTTAACTGGGTGAATATTTTTACCCCTCTAGGAACAGCGCCTGATGCTCGTTTGGCTGCAGGTTCGGTTGCTGCAACAGGAGCTTCGTTTACAAATCCAATTTTCTTTAGTGTTTCTGCTCCAACAGTTGCAACTACCTCATTTAACTATTGTCAAGGAGCAACCGCAACACAATTATCAGCTACTGCTTCAACAGGAAACACATTAGCTTGGAATACTGCACCAACAGGTGGAACTTCATCTACAACAGCCCCAACTCCAAGTACTGCAACCGCGGGATCATTTACTTATTATGTAAGTCAAAAAAATGCTGGAGGAGATGAAAGTCCACGCGTTGCTATCACTGTAGTTGTAAATGCAGCCCCTGCTACCCCTACAATTTCAGCAAACGGCCCTTTAACATTCTGTGAAGGAACAGGAGTTACATTGTCAGCACCTACAGAGGCTAGCTATTCATGGTCAACTGGAGCAAACACACAATCTATCATTGTTACCACTTCAGGAAACTACACAGTAACGGTTACTAATGCAAATAACTGCTCTGCAACATCTGCAGCATTAACAGTATCAGTTCAACCAAATGCTACTCCATTCTTTTCACAAGTATCACCAATTTGTTCTGGAGCTAGCTTATCTGCCCTGCCAACTAGCTCATTGAACAATGTAACTGGGACTTGGACTCCAGTTTTAGATAACACGCAAACAACAACCTACACATTTACGCCAAGTACTGGTCAATGTGCTACAGCTGCAACTTTAACAGTTACAGTTAATGAAAACCCAATTGCTGTTATCAATTATTCAGGGGCATTAAATTTTTGTCAAGGAGGAAGCATTGATTTAACATCTTCTTCAACCACAGGAAATGTCTGGTCAAACGGAGCTTCATCTCAGACAATTACAGTGAATAACTCAGGAACTTTTAGTGTAACTGTTACAAATGCGAACGGATGTTTAGATGTTTCAGATCCAATCACGGTAAATGTTACTTCTTCGCCCACACCAACAGTATCAGCTTCATCTTTGCAAGCATGTACAGGTCAAACAGTTACTTTAACTTCAACTTCAGCAGACACTTATTTGTGGTCAACTGGAGAGACAACGCAATCTATTACAGTTAACGCAACAGGAACATTTACTGTAACAACAACTAATACAGATGCATGTAATGGTGTCGGAACATCAAATCCTGTAACAGTAACATTCAACACAGTAACTCCAACGGTTACAGCTTCTGCAACGCAAGCTTGTTCTGGAGAGGTTGTTACTTTAACATCGTCAACTGCTGATTCATATGCATGGTCAAATGGCGCCACAACGCAATCGATTCAGGTTTCTGCTTCAGGAAATTATTCAGTTATTACAACTAATGCGGATGCTTGTGCAGGTGTTGGAACGTCAAACACAGTAAACGTAACTTTCACAGCTACACCAACTGCAGCAGGTTCATTTACGACAAATGGAAATGTGGTAACTTTCTCTAACACTTCAACGGGTGCATCTTCTTACTCTTGGGATTTTGGAGACTTTACAAACTCATCTGCCTCAGCTCCGGTTCATGCATATGCAGTAAATGGAGATTACCAAGTTGTTTTAACTGCAATTAATGGAAACTGTACAGATACAGTTGTGTTTAATGTAGCAATAACAGTTGGTGTTGACGAGTTGGAAGGATTATCAAATCTTACTATTTATCCTAATCCTGCGAATGAGAGCGTTAAGGTTTCATTTGACAATACCTTAGGTGGTTTAATCGACATTAAATTGATTGATCAATTCGGAAGAATAATAATGACTGAGAACAATATCCAATCATACGGTTCAACTGTTTTCACTTTCGATTTAGTAAATCTTTCTGAGGGAATGTATACCGTTCAACTTACATCAAATCAGAATACAATTTCTAAAAGACTTATTGTAAGAAAATAATTTTCGTTTCATTATCAAAGGGCTGGAGTTTTTCAGCCCTTTTTTAGGATAAAAGATATGGAAAATTTAAAAGGGCATACTATTTTACTTGTTGACGACGAAGCGGATATTTTGGAATTCCTATCCTATAACATTCGAAAAGAAGGGTACAAAGTCTTTACAGCTTCCAACGGTGAAGAAGCGATTAAAATGACACAACAAATCAGTCCATCGTTAATTCTTCTAGATGTGATGATGCCGAAAATGGATGGCATTGAAACGTGTCAAGTGATTAGAAAAGATCTGAATTTATCCCAACCAATTATTGCTTTCTTAACTTCGAGGGCAGAGGATTATGCACAAATTGCTGGCTTCGAAGCAGGTGCGGATGATTATATTTCAAAGCCAATTCGTCCAAGATTATTGATTAGTAAAGTGGAATCGTTGTTGAGAAGACTGAGCAACAGTTTGGCTAATCCAACAGCAATTACTGCAACTAATTTAATCATTGAAAGAGAAAAATTTTCCATTCAATTGGATGGGAAGAAAATAATTTTGCCAAAAAAAGAATTTGAATTGTTAGATTTACTCGCAAGTAGGCCGGGAAAGGTATTTAATCGCGATCAAATTCTAAACATTGTTTGGGGTAATGAAACTGTTGTTGGCGAACGAACAATTGATGTTCATATTCGAAAATTACGTGAAAAGCTCGGAGATGCGTATATTCGCACTATAAAAGGTGTTGGATATACCTTTACAGAGCAATGAAATTTCAAAAACCGAGAATAGCCATAGCCATTGGAAGCGTTACCACTGGGTTAATGTGTTTTGTTCTTTTGGTTTTGTTAAATTTCAATCAACCGCTATATCAACTAAAATTTGTTTTAATTCCTCTATTAGTTAGCACATCATCCTATTTGATTTACAGCTTTTTGGTTAAAAAATTTGTACTTACTCGTTTAAACTTGATTACAAAAACGATGTATTCTGCCAGTAAAGAAAATTCAACTAAACTTGCTACAAAATCTACTGATGACTTATTGGAAGATATGGAGTTAGAAATTGAAAATTGGGAGAGTGAAAAAGTCAAGGAAATAGATAAACTAAAGGAACAAGAAGCATTCAGAAGGGAATTTTTAGGTAATTTATCTCACGAATTAAAAACCCCCATTTTTTCAATTCAAGGATATATTTTAACCTTATTAGAGGGAGGCTTGGAGGATCAAGAAGTTAATAAACTTTTTTTAGAACGTGCATCAAAAGCGACTGAACGGATGGTGAGTATCATTGCCGATCTAGATCAAATAACAAAAATAGAAGCGGATTCATTTAAATTGAATATTCGTCCTTTTGATATTATTGAATTGGTAAAAGAAATTTTTGAATCATTCGATCTAAAAGCAAAAGAGAAGGGAATTAAGCTTTCTTTTGAAAGGGGATATAATGCTGTTTTGGTTGATGCTGATAAAAATAAAATTGCTCAAGTTCTCACCAATTTGATCGGAAACTCTATTTTTTATGGCAACCAGAATGGAAAAACGATCATTGCCATTTCAAGTGTTGATGACTTGGTTTTACTTTCGGTTCAGGATGATGGATTGGGAATAGAAGAGGTTCATTTGAATCGTTTGTTCGAACGGTTTTATCGCGTAGAAAAAAGTAGAAACAGAAACGAAGGCGGTTCTGGGTTGGGTCTTGCAATTGTAAAACACATATTGGAAGTTCATGGTCAATCAATTACTGTTCAGAGTAAAGTGGGTGAGGGTAGCATATTTTCATTCGGTTTGCCAAAGTCAAAAAGTAGTTCGAGTGAATTGTTTTCCTCCCGGGGAATTCTCATTAAGTAAATTGGTTTTTTTTGCATTTTTTTATGTTGCCGAATATCTGTAATTTAGAAGCAAACTTTGCTTAAATGCAGTTAAAAAAGGGTATATTTTTTTTATTTTGTTCGTTGTTTTTAACAAGTTTTTCTCAAGACCAATCATCTGATGAACTGATTAAACATAAACACTCTCTTAATCAAGGCAGTTACTTTTTGGAGAACAAAGGACAGTGGCCCAACCCCATTCTTTTTAAATCAAAAATTCAGGCAGGAAATATTTGGGTTCAACAACACAAACTTCTGTTTCACCTTCAAGATTATTCCAGATTAAATGAATTACACCTTAAACCTCAGGATGCAGAGGAAATAATTTACGGGAAACAACTTTTGGTTCACCTGAATTTTCCCTCTTCTAATTCGGTTGAAATTATTGAAAAGCAAAATAAAACAGAATCCTACTACAACTACTTCATTGGCGCCGATAAATCAAAATGGACAAATGATGTGCACGGTTATTCGGAAGTTACGATGAAAGAATTTTACAACGGGATCGATTTGAAATTAATATCAAACGCAGATAATTTTAAATATGAGTTCCACGTGCAGCCAAACATAGATCCAAGTATTATTTACTTCAATTACGGAGGGGTTAAACGTATAAAATTGGCAAATAATGGGAATTTAATTATCGAAACAGAACTTGGTAAAATTATGGAACAGAAACCATTTACATATCAACTTGTAAATGGTAAAATGAAGGAGGTAAAAAGTTCGTTTATTCTAAAAGACAATCAAGTATCTTTTAAAATAGGCAAGTATGATCCTTCTGAGAGGCTTATAATTGACCCAATATTAGTCTTTGCAACTTACAGCGGTTCAGTGACAGATAATTTTGGTATGACTGCCACCTATGGTTATGATGGAACTGCATATTCAGCGGGAATTATTTATGGAAATCAATACCCAACTCCAGATCCATTGGCTTGGGATGTAACCTCAAATATTACAATTCCTAGTTCGAATGTAGCCACTACTGACGCTTTTATTTCAAAGTACTCTGCCGATGGATCAACCATGCTGTGGACAACTTTTATCGGCGGTGGAGATAATACCCAAGGTACAGAGACTACCCACTCCTTAATTTGCGATCAGAGCAATAATATTTACATGTATGGGGTAACTTCCTCGATTGATTTTCCCGTCCAGGGAGGATTTCAGACTGTTCACAATGGGGGAAGCTCACTGAATATCGCATTTAATGGTACAAATTTCGGCAATACAGGAACAGATATTTTTGTTGCCAAATTTAGTGCAAACGGTCAATCGTTACTTGGATCAACTTACGTTGGAGGCGCTGCTAATGATGGAGTCAACTATAAAGTTACTTCTGGGACATACAACACCGTGGCAGCTTATGATTCATTGTCCATGAATTACGGAGACCAATTTCGCGGTGAGATTATGTTGGATAATGATGGAAATTGCATTGTCGCCTCTTGCTCCCGATCACTCAATTTTCCAATTTTAAATGCATTTCAATCCACGAATGGAGGGCAATTAGATGGTGTAATTTTTAAGATGTCCCCAAATCTAAATAATTTAATTTGGTCGAGTTATTACGGTGGTTCAAATAACGATGCTTGTTATTCGGTCAAGATTGATTCAAGTTCTAATATCGTCTTTGCCGGTGGTACAAGTTCGAATAATCTTCCTTATACATCAGGAGGGTTTATTCCAAACTATAACGGAGGTAAAACGGATGGTTTTGTTGCAAAGATAAATCCTTTAGGTACGAATATTTTAAATGCCACCTATTTAGGGACTCCAAATTATGACCAGGCATTTTTTGTGGAAATTGATAGGTATGACAATGTTTTCGTATTAGGGCAATCCATGGGAGGTACATTTCCTGTGGTAAACGCAAATTTTGTAAATCCGGGGAGTAGTCAATTTATTATTAAGCTTAATCCTGCATTAAACCAAAATTTAAGTTCAACCGTTTTCGGAAATGGGAGCCCTTCCATAAACATATCTCCGGCCGCGTTTTTAGTTGATATCTGCGGAAATATTTATGTTTCTGGATGGGGCGCAAATATTCTTCAATCAGTACCTCTTTCCGGAATGCCTGTCACACAAAATGCTTTCCAACAATTAGCCCCAAATGGATTTGATTTTTACCTTCTCGTTATCAAAGGAGATTTTGAGGATATACTCTACGGGTCATATATAGGTGGTAGTACTGCATCTGAGCATGTTGATGGAGGTACTTCTCGTTTTGACAAAAATGGAGTGGTATATCAATCTGTATGTGGGGGCTGCGGAGGTTTTTCAGATTTTGTTACTACACCCGGTGCTTGGTCATCACAAAATTTAAGCTCAAATTGTAATAACCTTATCTTTAAATTTGACTTTCAACTTATTCCAGTAGCAGATTTTATAATTGATAACAACATTGGATGTGCGAGTTTTGAGGTAAATTTTGAGAATTTCTCCACGGAATCCGATTCCTATTTGTGGGATTTTGGAAATGGCGATACCTCATCAACCGTATTCAGCCCCACCATCGTTTATGATGTTCCCGGGGTCTATGTTGTAAATCTTTTCGTTACCGATAGCATTTGCTTATTAACAGATACGGCCCTGATTACTGTAACTGTTTTAGACGAAATTCAATTAAATACACCAGACAATTTTGAATTATGCTCTCCGGTAGAATTAAACTTGGTTGCAAATAGTTTTGGTACTGCCTCATATTTTATTTGGTCAACTTCACCCAATTTTACTGATACCTTAAATACTTCACTGTCGGACTCAATATTAACAATTACTCCAAACGGACCGACAATTTATTACGTTCTTGCGGGTAATTCCGGTTGTTTTTCAATAGATAGTACCGTTGTGGACTTCATTGGAGCATCAGTGATATTGGGAGGAAACACGAATCTTTGTTTAGGGGATAGTACCACTTTGACTGTATCTAATTTGAATCCGAATATATCATTCAGCTATGAATGGGCTCCTACTTCAATAATTGACTCTGTGAGTTCAAATGAAATTCAAATTAGCCCTCTATCGAGTCAATATGTTTATGTAACTGCCTCATCATCTAATGGTTGTATAGTAAATGACTCTATTTTCATTAATGTTTCATCGATCGATTCATCATCCGTTGTAGCGAGTGCTTCGCAATATATAGTAACGGCTGGAAGTACAGTTACATTGTATGGATCTCCTACTGGGTTGGATTCATATTCATGGAGTCCAACTACGGGTGTTTCCGATCCATCAATGCAACAAACAAATGCGTTAGTGAATGAAACAACCATATACACATTAACGGTTTCAGATGGAGTATGTACCCGTTCTGATACTACAGAAGTAAAAGTATATGAAGTCGTCTGTGGCGATCCTTATGTGTTTATTCCAAATGCGTTTTCCCCAAATGGAGACACAGAAAATGATGTCCTTTATGTTCGTGGAATTTGGATTGAAAAAATGATCTTCCGTATATTTGACCGCTGGGGAGAAATGGTTTTTGAATCAATAGATCCCTCTATTGGTTGGGATGGAACATTCAGGGGGAGAAAATTAGATTCTGATGTTTATGACTTTTACCTTGATGTAACTTGCATTGGAGGTTTGAAGTCAATTGTAAAAGGAAACGTAACGTTAATGAAATGATAAAATGAAAAAAATAGTAAACGTAAAATCGGAGAAATTTCTAGAAAATTATTTGAATAACCCAAGTCCTACTGGCTTTGAGTCCGGCGGTCAAAAATTATGGTTAGATTACATTAAGCCATTCATTCAGGACTATTTTGTCGATAATTACGGATCAGTGGCCGGGATCATTAATCCAGGAAAAGAATACCGAGTGGTTATTGAAGCACATGCGGATGAGATATCTTGGTTTGTTCATTACATAACGAAGGACGGATTCATATATTTAAAAAGAAATGGGGGATCCGATCACATGATAGCCCCGTCTAAAAGAGTACTGATACATACTGAAAAGGGTCCTGTAAAGGCAGTTTTTGGTTGGCCCGCTATTCATATGAGACATACCAAAGAAGAAACCCCTAGTATGAAAAATATATTTTTGGATTGTGGTTGTTCTTCAAAAGAAGAGGTAGAAAAATTGGGCGTGCACGTTGGTTGTGTTGCAACATTCGAGGATGAGTTTTTGATACTGAATAAAAATAAATATGTTGGACGCGCCCTTGATAATCGTGTTGGCGGGTTTATGATTGCTGAAGTAGCTAGGCTTCTTATAGAAAATAAAGTAGAGTTGCCGTTTTCTTTGTATGTTGTAAACGCCGTTCAAGAGGAGATAGGGTTACGTGGTGCTGAAATGATAGCACAACGTATAAAGCCACATGTGGCATTGATTACTGATGTTTGCCATGATACGGCTACACCGATGGTGGATAAAATAGAAAATGGGGATCAACAATCTGGTAAAGGGCCAGTTCTAACCTATGGCCCCGCTGTTCAAAATAATTTCTTAAAACAAATAATCAAAGTAGCTGAGAAAAACAAAATACCTTTTCAACGTGCTGCTGTTTCTCGCTCAACAGGAACCGATACAGATGCTTTTGCATATTCAAATGAAGGCGTACCTAGCGCTTTAATTTCATTACCATTGCGTTACATGCATACCACTGTCGAGATGGTACAGAAGGAGGACGTTGAAAATTGCATTCGGTTAATTTTTGAAACCTTAAAATCAATTAAGTCAGGACAAGATTTCAGGTATTTGAGGTAGTTTTTGGTAAATGCAGAGTTTTTTAAAAGTTTCGTGTTTAGAACATTAGATTTAAAAAATTGTTATTGTCAATGCATTTATTAAATTAGTAAAAATTCTATGCAATGAAAGATTACCAGCCCGGAGTTAAACTTAGTCAAATCACTGTTCCAAATGACCTTCGTACGAAGTTCACAACTAATGATTTACCTGAAATATCCGACGAAGTAAGGCAATATATCATTGACGTAATTTCTGAAATTGGAAATAGCCATTTTGGAGCAAGCTTAGGTGTCGTAGAGTTAACCGTTGCATTGCATTTTGTTTTTAATACTCCTGAAGATCAATTAGTTTGGGATGTTGGACACCAAGCCTACGGGCACAAAATTCTCACTGGAAGAAGAGATGCTTTTCATACGAATAGACTAAAAGGAGGAATTTCTGGTTTCCCTAAACGTTCTGAAAGTGAGTACGATACTTTTGGTGTTGGGCATTCATCAACGTCTATTTCAGCAGCTTTAGGTATGGCAGTTGCGAACCGATACAAAAATGAAAAGCACAAACACCATATTGCTGTAATTGGTGATGGGGCTATGACTGCAGGTTTAGCTTTTGAAGGGATGAACCATGCCGGATTTGAAAAAGATGCGAATTTATTGGTTGTTCTCAATGACAATTGTATGTCGATAGATCCAAATGTTGGAGCGTTGAAAGAGTACCTAACAGATATAACAACTTCACACACTTATAATAAAGTAAAAGATGAGATATGGAATCTTTTAGGTAAAGTCTCAAAATTTGGTCCGGATGCCCAAAAAATTGTATCTAAAGTAACCCATGCTTTAAAAGGTTCGATAGTCAAACAAAGTAATTTATTTGAATCGCTGAACTTTAGATATTTTGGACCGGTTGATGGTCATGATGTTGTTGCTTTAGCCAAGATTTTAGAAGACCTAAAAGATATTCCGGGCCCGAAAATTCTCCATTGCTTGACTAAAAAAGGGGGTGGATATAAGTATTCTGAAGAAGGAGACCCTACAAAATGGCATGCGCCGGGAGTTTTCAATAAAGAAACTGGAGAAATAGTCAAAGTGATACCTAAATCGCCAGAGCCACCTAAGTACCAAGACGTTTTTGGATATACCATTGTTGAATTGGCAGAGCAGAATGAGAAAATCATGGGAATTACCCCCGCTATGCCCTCAGGTTGTTCGTTGAATATTATGATGAAAGCTATGCCTGATCGTGCGTTTGATGTTGGTATAGCGGAACAACATGCCGTAACATTCAGTGCCGGTCTTGCAACTCAAGGTCTAACACCCTTTTGTAATATTTATTCGACTTTCATGCAACGTGCGTATGATCAAGTGCTGCATGATGTGGCGTTACAAAATCTTAATGTCGTTTTTTGTCTTGATAGAGGAGGTTTAGTTGGAGCTGATGGAGCAACGCATCATGGTGCCTATGATTTAGCATATATGCGAATGATTCCTAACATGATAGTTTCGGCTCCAATGAATGAAGAAGAGCTTAGAAATCTCATGTATACTGCCCAACTTCCAAATAAAGGACCATTTTCAATTCGTTATCCACGAGGAAATGGAGTTATGGTTGAATGGAAAAAGCCTATGCGCGAGATCAAGATTGGTACAGGGAGAAAAGTCACGAATGGAAATGATATCGCCATATTAACGATTGGTCACCCTGGAAATTTTGCACAGGAAGCTCTTACAGAATTAGCTGAATATGGCGTATCTGTTGCCCACTATGACATGCGTTTTGTGAAACCAATTGATGAAACAATGCTTCATGAAGTATTCACAAAGTTTAAGAAAGTAATAACTGTTGAGGATGGATGTTTAATGGGCGGTTTCGGTACAGCCGTGCTGGAATTCATGGTCGATCAGAAATACAATGCAGAAGTTGTTCGTTTGGGAATCCCCGACGAATACATTCATCACGGTACGCAAGAAGAACTTTGGAAAGATTGTGGATTTAACTCACGAGCAATTGTGGAAACAGCCTCTAAAATGCTTCAGATTAAAAAGACAATAAAGTTGGTTGAAAGTAAAGTTGGTTAAACAAGAACTTTCTAAAGATTTATTCCGTTATAAAGGAAATTCAGCATAACTTTACGACATGAAATCAAAACGGGCATCCGAAACATTATCGATATCTACAAAAGTAGTTCTACCAAATGATACAAACACCCAAGGGAATTTATTTGGTGGTCAATTACTGGCTTGGATGGATGTAATAGCGAGTGTTTCTGCCCACAGACATTCAAAGCGTGTCGTTGTCACGGCATCTGTGAATCACGTTTCTTTTCAGCGCCCAATCAAACATGCTTCCATCGTTACCTTAGAAGCAAAAGTTTCACGTGCATTTTCTTCCTCAATGGAAATTTTTGTAGATGTTTTTGTGGAAGACCAAGTAACAGGCGAACGTGAAAAATGCAACGAAGCCATTTACACTTTTGTTGCGGTAGATCAAAATGGAGGCCCTATCCAAGTACCGGAATTAATCCCAGAAACTGATGAGGAGAAAAGTCGTTACGAAGGAGCTCTGCGCAGAAAACAATTAAGTTTAATTCTCGCCGGAAAAATGAAAGCGTCGGAAGCAACCGAATTGAAAAAGTTATTTTTGGAGGGGGAATGATTCTACCACGCCCTTATCCATTTCAATTTAGAGATTCTCGCATTGGTATAAGGAAAAACAACTTTGCGAAAAATGGGGTATAGTATTCGCGTGAAGAACTGAGCCGTTTTGTAAATCTTCCCTATTTGCCAAGTAACTGAAATATGCTGAACTCCATTCGTTGTTAGAACAATATAATTTTTGGAATAGTACGTCGGTAAAACATCTAGCACTCCATCCGGTCCTGGAAATTCATGTAAGACTCTGCTGTGCGATAAATCACTGGATTTTTTTTCAAAATGTTTCTTGAGTTTTTTCCATTTTTTTTGTTTAATACACCTGCAAACGCTACAATTCTTTGAACAGGTTTTACTAAAAAATAAGTCAGTATTGAAGTCATCTTTTTGCATATGAATGGTCGTATAATTCGAATATATTCCACCAAGTGGCAATTCAAGTCGATTTAAGGAATCTGGAGCAAATTGGCCTTTCTCGCGGTGATAGAAAAAATGTTGGGAAAGAGGCTCTGTATAGGGATTGTAATGAACGAGAACTTCATAATCTTGGATAGGAAGAGTGGGAACAAGATAAGATGATTTAACATGTTTTAATTGATTATTTCGATCATTCAGAAAAATGGGGAAGGTATAGGATTCCTTTGGCTCTAAATTCACGATGCTGGGGTAACCACGATATAGTGAAGTATCCATTTCCAATTCGATGGGATCCACATAAACCTGCTCATAGTAGTCACCTGAAGAAGGAAAGATTCCAGAACCAGAACTAGTAACTTTATACCATTGTAATTGAATAATGCGCTTTCCTCGATTTTGGGAAGATGGAATTACGATAGCATGTCCTATAGAATCAAGATTGGTAAAAACCACATTCCATTGGATGATATTTTTGGTATTTGCAGCAGTTGTAACCGGTTTTAGCTCTATGGAAAGATAAATGGGACGAAGGTTAGCGAATGAATTTTCTACAATAAAAGTAGCGAATAAGAACACTAAAATTGTTTTTTTCATAGTTTCTTAATCTCTGAACATTTTTGGATAGCGAGGAGCATTTTCTACAAGTTTATTCCATTCTTTCCACGTGTAATAGCGATTTTCAAATTCAAGTTGGCCATCGCTGTAAACAATTAATTGCGCATTTTGGCCATTTTCCGAGTAGGAAACTCGAGCATAACATTCCTTTATTTCTGTAATTGAAAGTGAAGGCTCGTTTCTTTGAGGGAAATCAATTTCAATACCCCGATATCTTTGATTTCCTTCCAATTTTTGATAAAAAAAGGAAGCATGTTCACCTAAATATTTTTGAATTAAAGAATAAATGAGATAATCCTTTAGTTTTATTTCACCTTGATATATGCCATTTTCCAATTTTAATTCATCCAGCTTCCAATTCATAGTATCTAAGATGTGCAATAACGATTTAACACGAATATTTGAAGTGTCTTGTCTTTCTAATCCAATGTAATATACTTTTGGCAATTGAAAAATCAATGCGGGGGTTTCTACCTTTTCTAATTCGAAGGATTGATCTTCTTTTTCAAGCGCTTTTTGAGCTATTCCCACCCAATAAGCAATGGAATCTCGCTTTAGCAGCATTTCCTCCCACGATTTAAATGTGGCAGATTGAGGTATTAGGGAATTCGCACTAAGCTTAAATTCCTTTTGCTCTTTGGAACTGAATTTATCCCATGAGATTAATTCGTTTATGTTTTCCGTGCAACCAAACTTGTATTTTCTGGAATAGATAATTGTTCCATTGGAATTTTGAATTCTCCACTCGCCATTCCGAATTCCTTTATCGTAATATCCCGTGGTAAGAAATCTATTAATGGTATCTATTTCAACTAATTTTCCATGTAAGCGATTCTCTAAATATTCTTTTTTAGAAAATAAAATCCCAGTTGAACTGTAGTGCTCATCAATTTTTAGATTATTGTTAATTTCCACTTTAAGTTTTATTCCTCCGGAATTGTAATATTGTATTGAGTTTTGATGGATTTCCTTTGAACCATTGGTTGAAGTGTTTTCTGATATTAGTATCCCCGAAGAATTCCATTTTTTATACTGATCGTATCGCGTGGTTTCCTTCCAGTATCCATGTCGGTATTGTTCCATTAGGCCATTTTGAAAATAGCTCACAAAATTGGTGTCTGCATTTGGTAAATTATTCAGAATTGATTTGAGTTGGAGGTTGTCGTAATAGAGTTTCTCGAAAAGCAAATAGTTTTGGTTATTCCAATTGCTTTGGGTTCCATTCGAATAAATGGCATTCCTCAAAGTTTTCCCATTCTCATTCCATTTAGTAAGAATTCGTCGATTTTCTTTGTCGATATATTTTTCCTCAAGTTTAATTCCGGCATCATTCCATGTTGTTTCCTGAATTGGAGCAAATGGATTAATAGCATTTTCATCGTGAATAGATAATTGAATCAAACGACCCTTGTCATTGTAAACTTCCCAATTTCCGGCCTTTAGATTATGACGATACGTTCCTTTTTCATGTACTTGTCCATTGTAATGATAGCTGATCCATGCACTATTTAGGTTTCCCTCTTTGTAAGTACCCATAGATTTTAATTTACCATTGGAATGAAATTCACGAATTGCCCCATCTAATAAATGAATAGCATCTTGACGATAAAAAGAAAGTGTGTTATAATTCTCTTCTCGAATGAGATTTCCTTTTTCATCAAATTCTTCGTGTTTACCGTAGGGAATAATTAAACCGGTATAGCCGAAAGCATCCACAGTATGAGGTGGATGTTCTTTCAAATGAAACGAATCAATTTCAGATAATTTAATAAAGGCATATTCTTTTCGAAAGCGCAAAGGCCCATTGTGATGGTATTCAGTTATAATACTCCTTCTCCGTTTATCCTTGTCTATATAAAATCGCCAATGATTCACCAATATTTCTTTTTCATTCCATTCTTCTAAGGTTCCAAGTTCATTTCCAAGAATTGGGTTATGATTCATTTTGGTTCGCACGCGCTTTTGCTCTGATTGATATTGATTGAAAAAATTTAGTTCTTCTTCCACCAAAAGTCCCTTTTTGAAAACTCGCTTTTCGTATATTTTTCCATTTTCACTTATTTCACAAACCCCATCTCTTGGTGTGCGCATGTCATCTTGGTAAAAGGTAGAGAATAAATAATGGCCGCCTTTTTTGTTGTAATAATTGAAATTACAGTTCTGACTAAAAGATACCAATGGTAACAGCAAAAAAATCAAAATGACACTATTTTTCACAAATTGAATATACAGCTTAAATCATAAATCGTTCACATAAAATACGAAAAAAATAATTTATTTGCAACTTGAATTGATTTTATTTTAATCGTAAATTAGATTATAATTTAATCTATGTTAGTTAAAACATTTTCAAGTTCGCTCTTCGGAATTAATGCTACCACCATCACAATTGAGGTAAATCTTGGTATTGGAGTTAATTTCTATTTGGTGGGTTTGCCCGATAGTGCAGTTAAAGAAAGTCAACAGCGAATTCGGGCAGCTTTTCAAAATAATGGCTTGAAATTTCCAGGAAGAGAAATCACAGTCAATATGGCTCCGGCGGATATCCGAAAAGAGGGTTCTGTATTTGATTTACCCATTGCCATTGGGATATTAGCAGTGAGTGAGCAGCTGCCAGTTGATAATTTATGCGAATTTCAATTGATTGGCGAGTTATCCTTAGATGGCAAAATACAACCAACTAAAGGAATTCTTCCGATGGCTCTTCAAGCAAAAAAAGAAGGATTTAAAGGAATTATTATTCCAAAAGAAAATGCCGCTGAAGCATCTGTAGTTGAAGGAATTGAGGTTTATGGAGTGTCAACTTTGGATGAGGTAATTGTCTTTTTCAAAGATTCATCTTCGCTTTCACCAACAATTCCTGACCAAACCAAGAATTTTAAGCAATTATCAACCTTTTTTGATGTCGATTTTAAGGATGTGAAGGGACAAATGCAAGTGAAAAGGGCCTTTGAAATTGCTGCTTCTGGGGGGCACAATATTATTTTGATAGGTCCTCCAGGTGCAGGTAAATCAATGTTAGCCAAACGTTTATCTACCATTTTACCACCGATGAATTTAGATGAAGCACTCGAAACAACCAAAATTCATAGCGTTGCCGGAAAAGTAAAAAATGAGTTTGGATTAGTAACCCAACGACCTTTTCGAAAACCCCATCATACAATTTCAGAAAATGGTTTAGTCGGTGGGGGAAGTTATCCTCAACCTGGTGAAATTTCCTTGGCACATAATGGTGTTTTATTTTTGGATGAACTCCCTGAATATAAGCGATCCGTTTTGGAAGTTATGCGCCAACCGTTGGAAGATCGAACAGTTACAATTGCCAGAGCACGATTTTCTGTGGAGTATCCAGCGGGATTTATGTTGGTGGCAGCCATGAATCCTTGTCCGTGTGGTTATTACAATCATCCGGATAAAGAATGTGTTTGCGGGCCTGGGGTTGTTCAGCGCTATTTGAATAAAATTTCTGGTCCTTTGATGGATCGAATTGATTTACACGTGGAGGTTACACCCGTTTCATACGATGAATTAGCCACTACAATTCCGGCAGAAGGAAGCGAATCTATTCGAAAGCGAGTGGAAAAAGCACGTGAAGTTCAAGAAATTCGATATCACAAAAACGAAGGTGTTTATTGCAACGCACAAATGATCAGGTCTGATTTTGAAAAGCATTGCGCTATTGATGAATCTGCAAAATTGTTAGTGAAAAACGCCATGGTTAAAATGGGACTTTCCGCACGAGCTTACGATCGTATTTTAAAAGTAGCGCGAACAATTGCAGATTTAGATGCATCGGTCGATATTAAAACGAACCATGTGGCAGAAGCAATTCAATACAGAAGTTTGGATAAAGGAAATTGGGGTGCCTTCAAGTGACTGTTCTTTGCTGAGTTGGAATTTGTAATTATTTTAGGTGAATAGTACAAAAAATGAAGGGCTCACTTTAAACAATTTCAAAATCCCTATCTTTGCAATATGTCATCAATACGTCAACACAAGATTGAATCTGCAATTCGTAATGAATTAGCGTCATACCTTCAACGCAATACGAGTGAAATTTGTTTGGGTAGTATGGTTACCGTTACGGTGATTCGCGTGACATCAGATTTATCATTGGCGCGTTGCTATTTAAGTTTTTTTGCTGGCCCTGATAAAAATGTAGTGTTAGATAATATAAACCTGCACAAGGGAAAAATCAGAATGGAAATTTCCAAGCGGCTTCGAAATATGAGAAAAATCCCAGAATTATTATTTTTCATAGATGATTCATTGGATTATGCCGAAGAAATAAATAATTTATTAAAAAAATAATTGGCTACAAACGTTCCGTTTTTTATTGCAAAACGCTATTTGTTTTCTTGGAAAAAAAGGAATGCAATTAATTTAATTACTGCCATTTCTATTATTGGAATTGCTGTTACCACGGCATCGTTGGTTATTTTGATTTCTGCCTTCAACGGTATCGAACAAATGATCGATCGTATGTACTCAGAATTTGATACAGATTTATCGATTCAAGCTGCTGAATCTAAAACTTTTAATGCTTCTCAGATAGACATTAAAAAAATTAAAAAGGTGGAGGGAGTTCAATCAATTTCACGAACAGTAGATGAATTGGTTATCATTAAAAACGCCGAAAAATGGGTGAATGCCCGCTTGATCGGAGTTGATTCTTCATTCCTCGGAATGGCAAAAATGAATAAACATTTATTAAATAACGAACAAATCCAAGATTACAACAGTTTTGTAATTCCCGGAGCAGGATTACAAGAAAAACTACAAATAGGGATTGATTCAGAAAACAAATACGATCCAATCGTTATTTACGCTCCAAAAAGGAAAATATCTATCAAACCTGGTCAAAATCCCTTTTTTTTGGAAACAGCCGAGGTTACTGCCATTATGAACTATAATCGGGAGGTGAATACTGATGTAATTTTAAGTTCATTTAATTTTGCTTCCGAACTGCTCCAATATGAAAACGAATACAGCTCCATTTGGATTGATTTAAAGGATAATATTGATGTTGAGAAGACAAAGGAAAGCATAAAACAATTAGTTGGTAATGCCTTCAAGGTTAAAACAAGGATTGAAAAAAATGAACTGATTTATAAAACAAGTCAATCGGAGAAAATCATTGTCATTTGTATTTTGATATTTATTTTTATTCTTTCAGCTTTTAATTTAATTGCCTCCCTTACCATGCTTTTTGTTGAAAAAAAGAAACATATAAATTCTCTATTGAGTATGGGATTAACTAAGCAAAATATTTTTTCAATCTTTTTTATAGAAGGTATTTTGATTTCTGGTATCGGGTTATTTTTAGGATTAGTTTTTGGATACCTTGTGTGTTTTGCACAATTATTCGGCAATTTGATAGTTTTGCCTGGTACAACCGAATCATTTCCGATAAACCCCACTCTTTTTGATGGTATTTTTATTTTATTTTTGGTAGTATCTCTAACCATTCTTTTTTCTTACTCTACTGTTCATTTTTTGATTAGGAACAATTTTATAACACAGTTTTTAGTCTCCAAACGAGATTAAAAATCTTTTCGATTATCCTTTTAAAAATTATTAAAAGAGCCCTCTGTTTATTATATATTTTACTTAAAATAATCTTTTACTTAAAAAATAAATAGCTATCTTTGCACTCGAATTAAAATTGATAAAAAGTAAGAAAAATGTCTCAAATTACCGGAAAAATCTCTCAAGTAATTGGTCCTGTTGTGGATGTAATTTATGAAAAAGGAAGTGCTCTTCCTAACATTTACGACGCATTAGAAGTTCGTAAAAGTGATGGTGGCCGCGTAGTGCTTGAGGTTCAATCACACGTTGGTGAAAATTCAGTTCGTGCAATCGCAATGGACTCTACAGATGGATTTACTAGAGGTATGGAAGCTCATTCTACTGGTAGCGCTATCAAAATGCCAACTGGAGACTCAATAAAAGGAAGACTCTTCAATGTGGTTGGAGAAGCAATCGATGGAATTCAAGCAATTGATAATTCAAATGGTTTGCCTATTCACCGTGAAGCGCCAAAATTTGATCAATTATCCACTGCTACCGAAGTTCTTTTTACAGGAATTAAAGTAATCGACTTAATTGAGCCCTATGCTAAAGGAGGTAAAATTGGTTTGTTTGGTGGTGCAGGTGTAGGTAAAACAGTACTTATTCAAGAGCTGATTAACAATATTGCAAAAGGTCACGGTGGCTTATCGGTTTTTGCAGGTGTTGGTGAAAGAACGCGTGAAGGAAATGACTTACTTCGTGAGATGCTAGAGTCTGGAATTATCAAATACGGTAAAGATTTCATGCACTCAATGGAAGAAGGTGGTTGGGACCTTTCTAAAATAGATTTAGAAGAAATGAAAGAATCCAAAGCAACTTTCGTATTTGGTCAGATGAATGAGCCTCCAGGAGCTCGTGCTCGTGTTGCGCTGTCTGGATTAACAGTTGCTGAATATTTCCGCGATGGTTCAGGGGATGGTCAAGGTAAAGACATTCTTTTCTTCGTTGATAATATTTTCCGATTTACCCAAGCAGGTTCAGAAGTATCGGCACTTCTTGGACGTATGCCTTCAGCGGTAGGTTACCAACCAACATTGGCCTCTGAAATGGGGGCAATGCAAGAGCGTATTACCTCAACAAAAAATGGTTCAATTACATCTGTACAAGCAGTTTATGTTCCTGCGGATGACCTAACTGACCCGGCTCCGGCAAATACATTTGCTCACTTAGATGCAACAACGGTACTTTCTAGAAAAATTGCTGAGCTAGGAATTTATCCTGCTGTCGATCCACTTGATTCAACCTCCCGAATCTTAACCCCTGAAATCGTTGGTGAAGAACATTACAACTGTGCTCAACGAGTTAAGAATACATTACAACGATACAAAGAACTACAAGATATTATTGCGATTCTTGGTATGGATGAATTATCTGAAGAAGACAAATTGGTAGTTCACAGAGCACGTCGTGTTCAACGTTTCTTATCTCAGCCATTCCACGTAGCAGAGCAGTTTACAGGAATTCCAGGGGTACTTGTGGATATCAAGGATACAATCAAAGCGTTTAACGCAATTTTAGATGGTGAATACGATAAATATCCTGAAGCTGCATTCAACCTTAAAGGGGGAATTGAAGATGTAATTGAAGCAGGTGAGAAAATGTTAATGGAAGCGTAAGATGTTAAATATTGATGTGTTAACTCCCGAATCGAACATCTTTAGTGGATCAGTGCTGTCAATTTCTTTACCGGGTTTGGATGGGGTATTCCAAGTTTTACCAAATCATACCCCAATCATTTCGGCTCTGAAGCAAGGAACAATAAGGGTAGAATTAACCAATGAATTTGACCCTGAGCAATTTAAAAGCAAATTAATTTCAACTACTGGTGATTCTAAGAAAATTGAAATTTCAATTAATGGTGGGGTTGCGGAATTAACAAATAATAAAATGATTGTTCTAGCTGAATAATTTAGATCCTTATAAAATTAAAAAAGGGGAATTTTAGTTCCCCTTTTTTTATGCTTTTACGCGAGAAAGTTTGGTTTACTTCTCTAATTTTAGAAATTCTTCAAATGAAATAAGCACTGGTACTTGAACAGTTTTGTTTTTAGTCAACTCCTTCTCAAATGCTTTTAGAGAACCTGCTTTGATTTTTTCAAATGTAGCTTTAGCATTATCAAAATCCTTTTTCAATGAAGCGATATTTTCTAATTGAGTAGATGAAGGAGCTCCGTAATAAGATGCAATTGTTCCGTATATATCGTTCAATTTTTCTTTCAATTGCGGTTCGGCAGCCCCCACATAATTATCACCTGTTGTGACTACCACTTTGTTACGTAGAGCGTCTAGCTCCTCTCCAAGTTTTGCAACAGTTTTATTTGGTGCGCTATTTTTCTTTTGAAACTCTTCCGCCTTTTCGTCCCAAAGATCAATTTGATAAACAAAATAGGCTAAATCCTGAATCAGATCAAATAGTTCTTTCGTGACCTTTTGTTGTTCAGTTCTTTCGACTATGGTAAATGATGAGGTTTGATCATATTGAACCTCAATTTCTTTCTCAAAAACTTCGTTTCCTTTCGTTATTTTCACTTTGTATTTACCTGCCTTGACTGTTGGTGCACCTGCAAAAGACCATCCTTTTCCTTTGGCAACTTTTGGTGCCAATCCATTGAATCCCCATGAAATTGTGTTAATTCCTTTTTGTTTACCTGCTTCCAATTTCGCAACTAAATTTCCATTCATCTCCACAATTTCTGCAGTCATTTTCCCAAACGTATGACGCCTAGGAAGAAAGTAAGAAATTTGAGCATTTGAACTTGGATTATCACCCACAAACTGATTTTCAGAAGCCGTCCCACCAAAATTGCTTTTCTCACTAATTGTGAAAGGTTTAGTATCGAAAAAAGTAAGATTGGATTTTAGCAAGCCTTCATTAATGTTCCTTAATGGAGTGATATCATCTATGATAATAATTCCACGACCATGTGTTGCAGCTACTAGTGCATTTTTCTCAGGATGTAACTCCAAATAATGAACAGCAACTCGCGGGAAGTTATTGGTAAATGGCGACCAATTTTTTCCACCGTTCAAGGTAATGTATAACCCATTTTCAGCTCCAATGAATAGTAAATTCGGATTTTTATAATCTTCTTGTATATTTCGCACAAAAGAAGTGATTTCGGGTGTTGTTATCGAAACCCATGTTTGACCAAAATCTATTGTTTTATAAACATACGGTTTATAATCATTGGTGGTATGTCCCTCAAAAACAGCATAGGCAATTTCTTTTCCGTGTACACTTGACTCAATGTGGTAACACCACGTATTCAAAGGTAAACCAGGAAAATTCTTCGTTACATTTGTCCATGTTTTACCACCATCTTTTGTCAATTGAACATTCCCGTCATCCGTTCCTGCCCAAACTACTTGATCGGTTAATGGAGACTCAGCAATTGTAAAAATGGTACAATGATTTTCAGCTCCTGAGTTATCAGCTGATAATCCACCGGAAGCTTCTTGGTTTTGTTTTGTTTTATCATTTGTAGTCAAATCACCGGATATTTTTTTCCAGCTATCCCCTCGATCGTTTGATATATGAACAAACTGACTTCCTACATACAATCTATCCGGATTGTGCTTGCTTGTAGTAATCGGCGCATTCCAGTTAAATCGAAACTTAGGATCTCCTTCAACCGGATAGGGTTTGATGACTTTCAGTTGTTGTTTTTTAACGTCAAAACGCCAGATATTTTCAGCACCTTGCATTTCTGAATAGACGATATGAGGCTCTGTTGGATGAGGATATACACGAAATCCATCTCCTTGACCAACTAATTCCCAATCTCGCGCTTCGATTCCACCTGGACTTGCAGAGGGGCCAAACCAAGAATTATTGTCTTGCAATCCACCGAACACGAAATAAGGTTCACGATTATCTACGCTCACATGGTAAAATTGACTCAACGGCAAATCTTCAATCATTTCCATGCTAGAACCACCATCAAGTGAACGATACAAACCACCATCTGTGGCTACAAACATTTTACTTGAGTTGTTTGGATCAAATTCCATGTCATGGATGTCTGAGTGCATCGAGCCTAAATTTTTAAAGGTTTTTCCACCATCACGACTAATCGAGCCACTCAAACCTGCTTTAACGATTATATCTGGGTTTTTAGGGTCTACCGAAATTTTAGAAAAATAAAATGGGCGAACGGTCAAACCAAAATCACCATTTAGAAATTTCCAATTTTGTCCGCCATCATCCGAACGATACAACCCTTTTTCTTCTTTTTTCTCTGCTTCTAAAACAGCATAAACAATTGATGGATTTGAAGGAGCAACAGTCACAGCAATTCTTCCTAATTTTCCTTTAGGAAAACCATTCTGCAATTTATTCCACGTTTTTCCTCCATCCGTACTTTTATATAATGCACTGTTCAAACCTCCTGAACTAAACGAATAAGCTGTTCTTCTAAATTCCCAGAATGCAGCGTAAAGTACGTTTGGATTTGATGGATCCATAACCAATTCAGAACAGCCTGTTGTGTTATTTACAAATAAAATTTTATTCCATGTTTTTCCGCCATCTTCTGTTTTATAGACACCTCGATCATCACTGTTTCCCCAAAGTGCACCCAAAGCCGCGACATAAATTACATTTGGATTTATTGGATGAATTTGAATAGACGCGATACGATCTGTTTTATCCAATCCTAATTTTGTCCAGTTTTTTCCACCGTCGGTTGTTTTATAAATTCCATCTCCGTATGAAACACTATTTCTAGTCCATGTTTCTCCTGTTCCAACCCAATACGTATTGTCCGGATCAGTTGGATCAATAGCAACCGCACCAATTGATTGGCAATAATTATCAAAGATTGAAGTAAATCGGACACCACCATCTTGAGATTTCCAAACACCTCCACCTGCAGATCCAATTAAAACGACATTGCTGTTTTTCGGATGTAATTCAATATCTGAAACGCGGCCACTCATTAATGCTGGACCAATATGACGCGCTTTTAAATCACCAAAATACTCGCCTGCGTTCAATACAGATTCCTGTGCCCAAGAGGACAACGACAGACTCAAAAAGAGAATGCCAATTGAAATTTTTCTCATATTTTATTTTTTAGGAAAAGCAAACATGCTATCTTCAACTGTTGGATTCACCTCAATTTTTTCAAATTGAATAGTTTGTGATTCACCGTCTTTCAAGCCAGATGCATTATAAAAAGGAAAAAACACTCCATTTACTTCTTGATAGTCACTAAATTTAGTTTGAGAGATTTTTCCTTTCATTTCGCCAGAGCTAATTTCTGTTTCAACAAGTAAGGGAACATTACTTTCTTTATCTATATAGTAATATTCTACATTAGGCACTTCTTTTCCTTCCACTAACATTGATTTCTTTTCAAGTTTAATCTTATGACAATCTGTTCCCTCAATTTTTTCACTTCCTATTAATGATGCCGTATATCCCAAATCTTTGTATTTCACTAAACCATTTGGAAATTCATTTGCCATACGACGAGCATTTTCTGAATCATCAGCTGGTGATTCTTCTGGCTCCATAGTCATGAAGTTAGTTGTCCAACTTTTTTTACCATCAAATGCGGCCATGGTCATCGTATTACCCATAAATGTAACTTTCGTAAAGGATCTACCATCTCTCATACTAACCACTTCAACGGGAATCGTCATTCCACCTTGATCAACATTTGCAGTCATGCGCATTCCATTAATAGCATCCCATTTCTTTCCACCGATAGTTTCGTAATAAGAAGAGATGATTTCATCTACATTTTGAGAAAATGATAAACAATTCATTCCTATTAGGAATAAACATAACAATGTCGTTTTTAAAGAGATTTTTATACCTAAATAATTTAATTAATGACTAAGTTACGTATTTATTTGTTACCTCAGTTGTCAAAAATTGCTAAGACTAAATCGACCTCAATTGGATATTAAGTTAACCAAATTAGATAGCTGAATAATTTAGTTCAATACAAAAATAAATACTGTACTTATTTTTCCAACTTCTCTATTTGCTCCTTTAATCGGAGTACTTTTTTAGTGGAAGCAAATAAGTGCCATGTTTTTTGTCATACCAAATTGCGCTTTCCCAATCTGTTTCGCCAATTTTAGCTTTTGCTTTCATTCTACCCCAGCTTTCTTCCTGCCACTTAGAATGTTGACGAATTTCAGATGCTAATTCAACCGGTAAAGAAACAAAATACCAACTACTTTGACCAGAATATTGCCAAACGATTGCTGAGAATTCGTAACTGACTTTTAGTAAATCCAAGAAATCAGATGGTTTATTTTACTTCAAAAATGAAATTAGGAAATAAATTAAAGCTGCAAGTACACCACTTACTGGAATAGTAAGAATCCAAGCCCATAAAAGGTTAATTGTAACACCCCAGCGTACCGCACTTAATCGTTTTGTCGCACCAACTCCAATGATTGAACCCGTAATTGTGTGTGTTGTAGAAACCGGAATTCCGAAATTACTTACTGTAAATAAAGTCAATGCTCCTGCTGTTTCAGCACAAACACCTTCTAGTGGTGTAACTTTAGTGATTTTTGTACCCATTGTCTTAACAATTTTCCAACCACCCATAAGTGTTCCAATTCCAATCATTAAATAACAACCAAAGGCAATCCAAAACGGCATGGTCTCTGACTGAACTTTGGTTTTAATTTTATGTCCTTTTAATAATTCTCCTTTTTTAGTGTCAAGTTGAGAATTGAAGATTGATGCAAATTTGTAGTCAGAATTTATTTTTTTTCCAATGAAAATTGGAGCTTTAACTGTAGCATCAAAAAGAGTATCCCCCTTGATATATACTTCAATTTTATGCATGTTTTTTTCAATCACCTTTAATTCAGGAGAATGAGCAATATCACTGTACTTTTTATTTATTTTTTTATTTGCGTAAACTACTTCATTGTTTGATGCATCACAAATATTTTTTCCTTCTTTGTAAAAAACTTTTGTATTGATTTCAGCAACCTCAGGCTTAAACTTTTCTTTTTTACCATCCTTGTTTTCGAACTCAATTTGAACCAATTCTGTAATTTTAAACTCCTGAGGAACTGCTTCCGCGAGTTTTCCCTCTCGTTCTAAGTTTCCGTAAACAAGTAATGCCGCACAAATAATCCCCATTACTTTTTGAGAATCAGCACCGCCGTGACCCAATGAAAACGCAGCAGATGAAAGCAATTGTAATTTTTTATGCATTCCAGCTTCCTTAAGCGCTGAAGGTCTTTTACCGTGAGCTATTTCAAACCAGATGTATACTAAAATAAAAATCGAAATCATACCTATTACTATATACATCATGATTGGTTTTACATCTAAATAATCAATCATATATAACATTGCCTTAATTGTAACAGCCGCTAAAATAGCGATAAAAAGCATTTTTCTCCAAAAGGAACGGCTTATGGTAACTAAAGCAATAATCAAGGCAATAAGGCCACCAATAAAAGGAGCTAAAAATATAAATAAGGCTACTTTTATGATTTCACTGCTAGCGATTACATCAAAACCAGCGTGCGCCACAGCCGCTCCAGCAAAACCGCCTATTAGTGTATGCGATGAAGATGATGGAATTCCAAACCACCAGGTGAGTAAATTCCAGAAGGTTGCAGCTAATAAACCAGCTAAAATAACCCACAAATCAATTGCATTGTTGTCAACAGTTTTAGCAACAGTATTACCAACACTCATATCAAATACCCAAAACGCTAATACGTTGAATGCTGCCGCCCAAATTACAGCCTGAAGCGGAGTTAATACCTTGGTAGAAACCACCGTTGCAATAGAATTTGCTGCGTCGTGAAACCCATTTACTAAGTCAAATAGCAGGGCGATGACAATTACCGTGAGTAAAAGAGTAAACATGATTTTACAGATTGGGTTCTATGCGTATTTTACAATAATTGATTCAATAACATTTCCGGCATCCTCACATTTGTCAGTTATAAGTTCCAATTCCTGGTAAAGTTCTCTTCTTTTTATTAATTCCTTTGCATCAACATCCGAGTCAAATAATTTTTCAATACATGAATCAAAAATTTCGTCTGATTGATTTTCAATGTTGTTTATTTTTATTATAAACTCAACAATTTTATGAGTATTTTTTAAATTCCTAATTTCTGCCACTGCACTTTTAACTGCTAATACCGCCTCCAAAATAGCATTTGCTGATTTTTGAATACCGTCATCTTGAAGTGGGTCTATCCTATAAAAATTGATTTTTTTCCCTGCACCATAAATGTAATCTGCGATATCGTCTAATGCAGATGCCAAACTGTGTATATCTTCACGATCAAATGGGGTAATAAAATTTCTCCCTAATTCGATAAAAATTTGATGACTAATTTCGTCGTTTTTATGTTCAATATCCTCCATCTCTTTGATGAGAATTGCGCGTTTATTGAAATCAGATTCTTGAACTACAAGAATAAACTTACGCGCCAATAATTCAATGTTGTCCGATGCCGTCTCAAATAAAGTATAAAAAACTTTATCTTTTGGTAGAAAGTATTTTAAAAATCCAGTTGCCATAATTTAAATTTTGAGTAAATGTAAAAGCAAGATTTGGAGTGAACTAATATTATTAACATTGTTAACGTAAAGATAACTTTGAAAAATTTATAACTCTTTATTTTACCGGTAATATTTTTTTGTAATAAAGCTTGCCTCGTGCTTGTCATCCCTATTTTGAATGAGAATTACTTCACTTTCCCACTGAGTTTCATCGAAATCCGGAAAAAAAGTATCCGCACCGTATTCTTTGTCTATAAAAGTAATAAACATTTCCTCAATTCGATTTGACGCAAGTGCCATTTTGTAGATTTCACCACCGCCAATTATAAAAACCTTACGTTCAATTTCATTTTTAAAATATTCAAAACATGATTCTAACGAGGAAAATACCTTACAACCGGGAGCCTGAAAATCAGTGTTTCTCGTCAAAACAACATTCAACCGATTTGTTAACGGACGATACTTTTCAGGAATTGAGTCATAGTTTTTACGACCCATAATTACGATATGATTTTGCGTAGTTTCCTTAAAAAATTTCATGTCATTCGGCAAATGCCACATCAAATCATTGTTTTTCCCAATTCCTCTTGCTGAATCAATGGCGACTATAAGTGCTACTTTCATTTTAAACTGCTACTGCTGCTTTAATGTGTGGATGAGGATCGTAATTTACCAGTTCAAAGTCTTCGTATTTGAAGTCGAAAAGATCTTTTACATGTGGATTAATCTTCATTTGTGGAAGAGGCTTGAAATCACGGGTTAGTTGTAATTTTGCTTGCTCAAGATGATTCGAATACAAATGGGCATCTCCTAAGGTATGAATAAAATCACCAGTTTTCAATCCACAAACTTGAGCCATCATCATAGTTAATAATGCGTACGAAGCGATATTAAAAGGAACACCGAGGAAAGTATCAGCGCTGCGCTGGTATAATTGGCAACTTAATTTTCCATCTGCCACATAAAACTGAAAAAAGGCATGACAGGGAGGAAGTGCCATTTTATCAATCTCACCAACATTCCAAGCTGATACAATTATTCTTCTTGAATCAGGATTGTTTTTTAATTGATCTATTACTTGTTTAATTTGATCGATATGACGACCATCGGCGGCGGGCCAACTTCTCCATTGCGAACCATAAACAGGGCCTAAATTTCCATCTTCATCTGCCCATTCATCCCAAATGGAAACGTTATTTTCCTTTAAATAGTGAATATTTGTATTACCTTTTAAAAACCATAAAAGCTCATGAATAATCGATCGCAAGTGTAATTTTTTTGTGGTTAAACAAGGGAATCCTTCACTTAAATCAAAGCGCATTTGATATCCAAAAACAGAGAGTGTTCCCGTTCCTGTTCGGTCTTCTTTTTTTGTTCCATGGTCTAAAATATGCTGAAGAAGGTTATGATATTGTTTCATTCGTCATAGGCTGTTTGATTGAGCAAAATTAGAAGAAAATCATTTGAATTTCTATTCTGTATGGGAGTATTTTATAAAAAGTTATCGACTGAATTTGGTTCTATTTGAAGTGGTAATTATAATAGTGGGTTCTTGAATTTTGGGGGACTAAATATT
>Ga0194128_10002767_pt1 | contig 27816 bp, 26 predicted proteins | sample TA2KigCa65mmetaG_FD_148650 | JGI IMG/M metagenome (GOLD analysis project Ga0194128, IMG submission 148650) | Freshwater microbial communities from Lake Tanganyika, Tanzania - TA2015037 Kigoma Deep Cast 65m | ecosystem: Environmental > Aquatic > Freshwater > Lake | place: Tanzania: Lake...
TGGCCTGGCGTATCCGCCACGATGAACTTGCGCCGCGCGGTGTTGAAATAGCGATACGCGACGTCGATCGTGATGCCCTGCTCGCGCTCGGCCGCGAGGCCATCGACCAGGAGGGCGAAGTCGAGCCCGCCGCCCTGCGTGCCGGACCGGCGCGACTCCGTTTCCAGGGTGGCGAGCTGATCGTCGAACAGGAGCTTCGACTCATAGAGGAGCCGGCCGATCAGCGTCGACTTGCCGTCATCGACCGAGCCGCAGGTGATAAAGCGCAGCAGCGGCCGCTCGCTCTGCGTCCTTAGGAATGCGTCGATATCGTCGACCGCGCGGGCGGCAGCGCTTTGCATCAGAAATAGCCTTCCTGCTTCTTGCGCTCCATCGAGGCGCTGCCATCGTGATCGATCAGCCGGCCCTGGCGCTCGGACGTGCGTGCGAGGAACATCTCGCGCACAATCTCACTCAGCGTGGTGGCGTTGCTTTCAATCGCGCCGGTCAGCGGATAGCAGCCCAGCGTACGGAAGCGAACGGTGCGGATTTCCGGCGTCTCGCCCGGGTGCAGTGGAAGCCGATCGTCATCCACCATGATCAGCATGTTCTCGCGCTTCACCACTGGGCGGGGCGCGGCGAAATAGAGCGGCACAATCGGAATGCGCTCGCGGAGGATGTATTCCCAGATATCGAGCTCGGTCCAGTTCGAGAGCGGAAAGACGCGAATGCTCTCGCCTTTATTGGTCCGGCTGTTGAACAACCGCCAGGGCTCGGGCCGCTGGTTCTTCGGATCCCAACGATGTTCGGCCGAACGGAAGGAAAAGATACGCTCCTTTGCGCGCGACTTCTCCTCATCTCGCCGCGCTCCGCCGAACGCCGCATCGAAGCCATGTTTGTCGAGCGCCTGTTTCAGCGCCTCGGTCTTCATCACGTCCGTGTGGACCTTGGAGCCGTGCGTGAACGGATTGATGCCGCGACGCAGGCCATCCTCATTGGTGTGAACCAGCAGCTCGAGGCCAAGCTCGGCCGCACGCTGATCGCGGAAGGCGATCATGTCGCGGAACTTCCAAGTCGTATCGACATGGAGCAGCGGAAAGGGCAGCTTGCCGGGGTAGAACGCCTTCATGGCGAGATGCAGCATCACCGCCGAATCCTTGCCGATCGAATAGAGCATGACCGGCTTTTCGCATTCGGCCGCGACCTCTCGCATGATGTGGATGCTCTCGGCCTCGAGCCGCGCCAGATGATCCAAGCGCACGGGCTCGGCCGTCATCAACGGCAACGCCGCGCGCGCGCTTGCCTGCGCTGAAGAACCTGCCTGCCACGCGGCGCTCTGTGCCACACCTGCGTTCAACGCTTCCATCTCATGCACTCCGTCTGACCAGGCGACCATCCGCCGCAACATGGAGGCCGCATTCTTTTTTCTCGTCCGCTTCCCACCACCAGCGCCCTGCCCGCTCGGGCTCGCCGGGCTCAAGTGCGCGCGTACAGGGCTGGCAGCCGATCGAGAGGTAGCCCTTATCGTGCAGCTGGTTGTAGGGCACTGCGTGCCGCTTCACGTATTCAACGACCGTAGGCCGATCCCAGTCATAGAGTGGGTTGATTTTGATCAGACCGCGCGCAGGATCGTGGCTGATCGCATCGACCGCGGAGCGCGCGGAGGATTGGTCGGCCCGCAGACCGGTGATCCAGGCCTCGGCGCCATCAAGGGCACGCGCCAGCGGCTCGACCTTGCGCACCTCGCAGCATGCCTTGCGGTTCTCGACCGAGGCATAGAAGCCGTTGATGCCGTGCCCGTCGATATGCGCCTCGAGCGCATCGTGCCGCGGGTAGAAGGCACGGATGCGCCGATCATAGCGCGCCTCGGTCTCGGCCCAGACCGAGTAGGTCTCGGGGAACAGCCGGCCGGTATCGAGCGTTACCACATCGATCTCGAGACCGAGCGAGAAGACGGCATGGCAGAGCGCCTGATCCTCGATGCCGAAGCTGGTCGTGAGCACGATGCGGCCTGGAATCGCGGCGCGCACGCGCTTCAGCCGATCGTCGAGAGAGAGATCGCCGAGCGCCTCACGGAGGTGGGTAAGACTGTGCAGACGCTCGGTCACAAAGGGAGCTCGCATGGAATGAGGTGTAAGGGTGGGACGCCGCTACTCGGCAGCCGCCCGCTCGGACACGTCGGCTGCTTTAGCGCGCGCCGCGCGCCGAGCCGCCAGGATGTTGAGCGGACCGCCATAGCTGCGCTGATAGAGGCCACTGAACGCGCTTAGCGCGGCGAGCCACTGATCGCTCGGCTGGCGCCCGAAAGTTGCCGCATCCAGCTGCACCGTGTCGAAGCCGCAGGACTTGAGGTAGGCGAACTGGTCGGCGATCAGCGGCCCCACCGCGCGAAGCTCGCCGGCGAAGCCCGCGAGGCGCAATTGTCGTGCGATGCTGAAGCCGCGGCCATCGGTGAAGCTCTTGAAGGGAATCGCGATGAGATCGAGGCGCTGTAACCACGGGGTCAGGGTATCGACGCACACCTCCGGCACAATCTCGACGCCGAACAGCAGAAGACCATGGGAGGGAAGTTGATCGAACTCCGCCTTCAAGCGCGCGACCGAGAGAATCACAGCGCCGGCGCGCGGGAGCGGGGTGTCATCGGTCAGTCGGACCCAGCGATCGGTGATCGCGCCGGTGGCATCAAGCAGCGGCATCGAAGGCCTCCTTGAAGGCATCGTGACCGAGGCGACGATAGGCCGCGATGAAGCTCTCGCCGGACTGACGACGCGCGAGATAGACCTCGACCAGGCGCTCGATGGCATCGATCGTTGCCTCGGCCGACAGGCCGGGCCCCAGGCGCTCGCCGACCGCCGCGGTCTCGGTCGGGTCGCCGCCGAGCGTGATCTGGTAGTACTCCTCACCGGCCTTCTCGAGCCCGAGAATGCCGATGTGCCCGACATGATGATGGCCGCAGGCGTTGATGCAGCCTGAGATCTTGATCGCGAGCGGGCCGATCGCGCGCTGCCGCTCGGCATCGGCAAAGCGCTGCGACAACGCCTGCGCGATTGGAATCGAGCGCGCAGTCGCCAGACTGCAATAGTCGAGGCCGGGGCAGGAGATGATGTCGGTGATCAGACCGACATTGGCGGTCGAAAGGCCGGCCGCTACCAGCTCGACATAAAGCGCCGGGAGATCATCCGCCTTGACATTGGGCAGCACGATGTTCTGCTCGATCGTTGCCCTGAGCTCGTCCAGGCTGAAGCGGTCCGCCAAATCCGCGAGCACATGCATCTGGTTGGCCGTGGCATCGCCCGGGACGCCGCCGATCGGCTTCAACGAGACGGTGACGATTGTGTAGCCCGGCACCTTGTGCGCGCCGACATTGGTCTCGACCCAGCGATGGAACGCCCCATCCTGCGCGCGCGCGGTACGAAGCGTGCTCGAATCCTTCGGGAGCTGCTCATAGACGGGCGGCGCGAAATAGCCTGCGATGCGCGCGACCTCGTCCTGATCCGCCGCAATCGCGGCGACATCGAGCCGGGCGAACTCAGTCTCGACCGCATCGCGCATGGCCGCGACGCCGATCTCGTGCACCAGGATCTTGATGCGCGCCTTGTATTTGTTGTCGCGTCGGCCGAACAGGTTGTAGACGCGCATGATCGCTTCGAGATAGGGCAGCAGCGCGTCTTTCGATAGGAACTCGCGGATCACCTGCGCGATCATCGGCGTCCGCCCCTGGCCGCCGCCGACGCATACCTCATACCCGATCTCGCCGGCCGGGCTACGCACTAGGCGAAGCCCGATATCGTGCACCTTGATCGCTGCGCGATCGTGCGCCGAGCCGGTGACCGCAATCTTGAACTTGCGCGGCAGGAAGCTGAACTCGGGGTGCAGCGTCGACCACTGGCGCAGCAGCTCGGCCGTGATGCGCGGGTCCTCGACCTCGTCGGCCGCAACGCCGGCAAAGGGATCTGCGGTGATGTTGCGAATGCAGTTGCCGGAGGTCTGGATCGCGTGCATCTCGACATCGGCAAGCTCTGCCAGGATGTCGGGCACGTCCTTCAGGCGCGGCCAGTTGTACTGAATGTTCTGGCGCGTGGTGAAATGGCCGTAGCCGCGGTCGAAGCGCTTGGCGATCTCGGCCAGACGGTGCATCTGACGCGACGATAGCGTGCCATAGGGGATGGCAACGCGGAGCATATAAGCGTGGAGCTGGAGGTAGAGGCCGTTCATCAGCCGGAGCGGGCGAAACTCCTCCTCGCTCAAGGAGCCGGCGAGGTGGCGCGCGACCTGATCGCGGAACTGCGCGACGCGCTCCTGCACCAGGCGATGATCGAATTCGTCATAGCGATACATCGCCGGCCCCTAGGAGCGCCGCTCGGCCTGCTTGCCGAGGTCGGGACGGACCGTTGGTCCGAGCGTGCGCAAGCGCTCGCGAAAGCGCACCGGCGCCGGCGTGCCATCAGCTTCGAGCGCAACGTCGACGAGGTAGGGATCGATGATCAACCGCGCGTCCTTGGCGGCAAGTCCCAGAACCTCGATCTCCGCGGCCTCGCTCGCGGTCGTGGCGACGCGCGCGGCGCGATAGTCGCGCACCCAGCCGTCATGGCCGAGGAACAGGACGTCGCCCTCGAGCAGATCGTTGGCGGTCAGGATGCGGGGAGCGGGGGCCTTCACCACGCGCCGCCTCCCGCATGAGCCGGCTGTCGCGAGGTGTAAAGCTCAGGTCGCGAGGCGGCTGACGCGTCGTTGGGTGCAAGACCGATGAAGATGATCGCAGGCCCTTCGATCGCAGCATCCTCGATCAGCGCCGCAAGCCGACCGAGCGTGCCGATGACTCTCTTTTCATCCGGCCGGCTGGCGCGTTCGACGATGGTGATCGGCGTGGACGCGTCGGCACCGTGAATCAACAGACGACCCTGGACGAAGCGCGCGGCTTGCACGCCCATGTAGATCGCGACCGCGCTGCCCTTGCGCGCGAGGTGGCGCCAGTCGTGATCGGCGAAGCCCTCGACGTCATGAGCGGTGATGAAAGTGACGGCGCGATTGCGCCCACGCCGAGTCAACGAGAAGCCGCCACCGGCCGCGGCCGCGAAGGCCGCCGACACCCCGGGTACGATGGCGTAGGGGATTTCGGCGCCTTCCAACGCCTTGATTTCTTCATCGGCACGGCCGAACAACAGGGGATCGCCGCTCTTGAGCCGCACCACGCGGGCGCCCTGCTGGGCATGGCGCACCATGAGCGCATTGACCTCGCTCTGCGACCAACTCTGCCCTCGCGCGGTCTTGCCGACCTCGACGATCGTGGCCTCGCGGCGCGCGAGATCCAGAATGCGGGCATCAACCAGCCGATCGTGGAGCACCACGTCGGCCTGGTCGAGCACGCGCCGGGCTTTCAAGGTCAGAAGTTCGGGATCGCCGGGGCCCGCGCCGACCAGATCAACCCGCCCTCGGGGCGCATGATCATTCGAGGCTTCATGGATCATGGTCTCGAGCAGATCACGCGCAGCCGATGCGCCGTGGCCTGAGAGCGAGCGCTCGCCTTCACCGTCGAAGAACCGTGCCAACACGTCGCGGAAGCGGCCTGCGCCGAGCTTGCGGCCTGCGTCGCGCGCGGGCGCGGAAATTCGCGCGAGGGTGCCAAGGTCGAAGGGGAGGAGCGCTTCGACCTTGGCCTTCACTGCGCGCACCAGGGCGGGCGCGCTGCCCTCGCTGCCGATCGCGACCACCAGGGGGGAGCGGTCGACGATCGCGGGAAACAACACGTCAGATGACGCGAGATCATCCGCGACATTCACCAGCGCGCCCTGCACGCGCGCGGCGGTCGCTAGTTCGCGATTGCGGGTGGGATCGTCCGTCGCAACGACAATCAGGCGGTAGCCGGCCACATCCGAACGCTGGAAATCCCGCTCAACCAGCGCGAGTCGGCCGGCTTTCGCCCAAGCCAAAATTTGATCGGAAAAACGCTCCGCGATAACAACGATATTCGCGTCGCTCTTGAGAAGCGACCGAAGCTTGGCTGTCGCGTGCTCCGTGCCCCCAACCACGAGCACCGAAGTGTTTTGCATGTCGATGAACAGCGGGAAATAACGCATGACCGAGCTTTCGTTTTTCAGAACCGGAGCACGCTCGCCGGGGGCAAGACTTCGACCCGGTGCCTCCGACCGCCTATCCGTGGACACTGAAGAGAGGTACGACGTGGCGTTGTGTAGGTCAAGTAATTTTACAGTACACATTGGTTATGTAATTTTTTGTTTCATATTTTTGTGTATTTCATTCGCCGCCAGGCCGTTGGTGCCGCGGTCATGGCGCCTGGGCGTGCCATTGACTCACCCCGTGACGGCGCCTACCGTCGGCTCAATTACCAAGAGCCTTGATAATTTAGCCAAATCCAACCGGGAGGGTGCGATGACCGATGCGAAATTCGATCGCGGCACTGTTCAGCGGGCGGCGGAGCGTGGCCACGCTCCGAGCGTGTCGCGGCGTGGCTTTCTCAAGGGTGCAGCGGCTGGTGCCGCCATCGCCGCGGCGTCGAGCGCCGTCACTTGGCGCGGCGCGATTGCCGAGAGCAAGAAACTCGTCGTCACCACCATGCCGGGGCCGCGCTGGGAGATGGCGCTCAAAGCCAGTGCCAAGGCCTATATGGAAAAGAATAAGGACGTGTCCATCGAAGTACTGGTCTCGCCCTATGCCGAGCACTATCAGCGCATCGGCACCAGCCTGATCGAAGATTCGAGCGATTTTGACGCGCACCTGTTCGACCCGGTGCTGATCGGACAGTCCTACCCGAAGCTGCTGCCACTTCAGGAGCACTTCGACAAGGACCCGGAGTGGCGCGACTACTACATCAACGGCGTGCCCTATTTCTATCGCGGCAGCTGGGACTGGGACGGCGTGCCGTACTCCATCGTGCACGACGCGAACTGCATGATGACTTGGTGGCGCAAAGACGTGTTTGCCGGTGCCGGCCTCGCGGAACCTGCACGCTTCGAGACCATCCTCGAGAACGCGAAGAAGCTGAACGAGAAGAAACCCGGTGCCGGCTTCATGACCTGTGCCGCGCGCAATGCCTGGTTTCTCGGCATGACCTACACCGGCATGATGTGGGGCTTTGGCGGCAAGTGGTACGAGAATGATTCGCCCGAGCGCTTCGGCCGCCTGAGCAAGGATAACCCGCCCGGCAAGGTGACGCTGGATTCACCCGAGAACATCGCGGCCATGACCATGCTGCGCGATCTCTCCAAGGTGTGGAACGAAGCCTCGCTCAATGCGCAGGAGTTCGAGAACGCCGAGGCGTTCAAGAACGACGTGTCGCATCAGCAGATCATGTGGTCGGGCTTCATGATCCTGCAGAACCCGAAGGAGAACCCCAATTTCCACGACAAGCTGGTCTCGCGCGATTTCGCGCTCGGCGGCACCAACAACGACGCATCGAAAACCGGCATGAAGGGCGGCTTCGGCCTCGCCATACCGAAGGCCTCGAAGAATATCGATCTGATGGTCGATTTCGCCAAGTTCGTGACGCGGCCGGAGAATGCCGAGAACTTCATTCTGGCGGGCGGACAGCCGTCCAATACGTCGCTTCTCAACAAATGGGGCGAGCAGCCGCAATATCAGGTGTTCAAGTCGATCGCGCAGGGCATCGCAAATGGCCACCATCTTGCGCAATTCGCCGAGGGGCCCGAGCTGTTCCAGCTCATCACGCAGCACGCGGGCGACGTGGTGACCGGCAAGGCTGAGCCCGAGCAGGCCTGTGTCAACATGAAGAAGGACGTCGAGGTGTTGCTCGAGCGTGGCGGCTACAACGCTTAAGCACGCGTCACGCTAGAGCGCTGTCGTGCGGATGAGGCTGCGCCGGCGGCGCGCAACCGAGTTGGCTGCGGTAGGCTCTGGCCAAAGCCGGGTCTACCGCGGCGAGCGTTTGGCGCCGGCCCTGATGTTGGCGCCATCGGTGGTCATTCTCCTGGCACTGGTCATTGGCCCGTTCGTCTTCCTGATCGACACAGCGCTCCACCGCCAGAACCTGTTCCAGACGACGCCGCCCCGCTATGTCGGGGCAGACAACTTCTACTATCTGTTCATCTCGACGAAATTCCAGGTCGCGCTGGTCCGCATGCTGGTGTTTGCGGTCACCGCGCTGGCCGCCGAGTTCGTGCTCGGCTTCGTGCTCGCAGCTTGGGTGCATCGGTTGCGCGACCTGCCGGGCATGGCGATCGTTCGCACGCTTCTGACCACGCCCATCCTGGTGGCGCCGATCGTGGCAGCGGTCATGTGGCGCTTCATGTACCAGCCGGATTTTGGCGTCATCAATTACATCCTCGGGCTCGTGGGTATCCCAAAGCCCGGTTGGCTTTCCGATCCTGACATCGCGCTCTTCGCCATCATCGCGATCGACGTCTGGCAGTGGACGCCCTTCGTCTTTCTGATCGTGCTCGCCGGCATGTACGCCATCCCGCGCTCGCTCTATGAAGCGGCCGAGCTCGACGGGACCAGCCTTTGGCGCCAAATCACGCACCTGACGATTCCGTTGCTCAAGCGCGTGCTCGTCATTGTGCTGCTGCTGCGGCTGATCGACCTCTTGCGCGCGTTCGAGGTGATCGTCGCAACCACGCAAGGAGGGCCGGGCGATGCGTCGTACACCCTGCCGGTCCTGGTGTGGGAAACGGCCTTCGTCAATTTCCAGATGGGCGACGCGGCGGCGGCTTCACTGGTTCTGCTCGTCATCGTCACCATCGTGATCACGCTCCTGATTCGCGCGATCTCGCGTCAGGGCGTGGTAGGGCAGGGGAGGCGGTGAATGAGTTGCGTTCGTACGCGCTGCCCAACTCGCCGTGTGTCCCTCATGCTTCGACAAGCTCAGCATGAGGTCGCAATGTTAGGCCTCATCCTGAGCCTGTCGAAGGATGAGGCTCCGGCAAGATACCGAGTCTGAGCCATGCAGCGGCGCTCGACCTGGCTCTGGTTCTTACCCCTGCTCATCGTGCTCGCCGCCTGGCTGTTCCCGATCGCCTGGACCGCGATGACCTCGTTGAAGCCCGAAGGTGGTCTGACCGGGCTGTCGCCGAGCTTCGCCTTCGCACCGACGCTCGAGAACTACGTCGAGCTGTTCCGCGACAAGAACTACGGCACGTTCCTGCTCAACAGCCTGGCGATCGCCGGTGGCACCACCATCGTCTCAATCGCGCTCGGTTCGCTCGCGGCCTATGCCCTGGCGCGCTCATCGCTCCGCGGCCGGGAGCAGCTCGGCGTCTGGATCCTGTCGCTGCGCATGCTCCCGCCGGTCTCGGTGGTCGTGCCGTTCTATCTCATCCTCAGCCGCTCAAAGCTGCTCGACACCTATCCCGGGCTAGTTCTCGTCTATCTCTCATTTTCGCTGCCCTTTGCGATCTGGATGCTGCAGGGCTTTTTCGCCGAGGTGCCGCGCTCGATCGATGAGGCCGCCACCGCCGATGGCGCGAAGCCCTTGAAGATCCTCCTTACCATCATCATGCCGCTGACCAAGGGCGGTATTGCGGTCACCACCATCTTCACCTTCGTGTTTGCCTGGAACGAGTTCCTGTTCGCCTTCCTGCTGACCAAAGAGAAGTGGGTGACCTTGCCGGTGCGCCTCGGCAGCACGATCACGCCGTTTCAGACCGATTGGGGCTTTCTGACCGCCGGCGCGGTGGTGTCGTTCGCCCCCTTGATTGTCGTGGTCTTCCTGCTGCAGCGTGAGATGGTGCGCGGCGTCAGCCTGGGGGCCCTTCGCTGAGATGAGCGAGATCGTCGGCGTGACGCTGCAAGGCGTCTCCAAGACTTATGCCGGCGGCAACGTCGCGGCGCTGAACACGATAGACCTCGAGATTCGCGCGGGCGCGTTCTTCTCGATCCTGGGCCCGAGCGGCTGCGGCAAAACGACCTTGCTCCGCATCATCGCGGGCTTCGAGTATCCGAGCGCCGGTCGCGTCTTCATCGGCGAGCGCGACGTGACCGCGCTCTCGCCACGCGAACGCGACATCGCCATGGTTTTTCAGGACTATGCGCTATACCCGCACATGACGGCGGCGCAGAACATGACGTTCAATCTGCGCAACCGCCGCGTGCCGAAGGCCGAGATTGCGCGACGCCTGGCGGAAACTGCGTCGATCCTTGGGATCGAGCCCTTGCTGCACAAGCGGCCGGCGTTGCTCTCGGGCGGTGAGCGCCAGCGTGTCGCGCTCGGGCGCGCGATGATCCGCAAGCCTCAAATCTTCCTGATGGACGAGCCGCTCTCGAACCTCGATCTCAAGCTTCGCGAACAAATGCGCATCGAGCTCAGTCGGCTCCATCAGGCGCTTGGCGTGACCGTCGTGTTCGTCACCCACGATCAGGCCGAGGCGATGACCTTGTCCTCCGAGCTTGCGGTGCTGCGCGGCGGCACGCTCCAGCAGATGGGGCCGCCCGACCGGGTCTATGCCCGGCCGGCCAACATTTTCGTCGCCCGCTTCATCGGCAGCCCGTCGATGAATTTGCTTCGGGCGTCCGTGCGGGGTGGGCGGCTGGTCATGGAAAGTGAGGGTACTGCGCTGCCCGTACCCGCCGACGCGCGCTTGCAGGAAGGCGAGGCGCTTCTCATCGGTGTACGACCGCATGATCTGAAGGTCGGGCGAAAGGGCGAGGGCGGGCTTGCGGTCAAGGTCGCTTTGACCGAGCATCTCGGCCGCCACAATTTCGTGGTGTGCCATCCCGTCGGCGGGACGGCCTATTTGCATGAGCAGGATGCGATTCAGTTCGAGACCGAGGCGAGCGTGCGTTATCCGGTCGGCACCGAGCTCGAGCTCAGCGCGGCGCCTGACGCCCTTCGCCTATTCACGCCAAGTGGCGAGCGGAGAGATGAGGCGCCATGATTGAGGTTATCCAGGGTGGCATTCAGACTACGATCCAAGATGGTGGCCGCCCCGGTCATCTGTCGCGCGGCATTCCGCCGGCCGGCGCGCAGGACTATTACGCGCTTGCGCTCGGCAATCTCCTGGTCGGCAATGATCTGACGCCGCCGCCGCTTTCGGTGGAACCGCCGGGCCACGCCGGTCTAGAGATGCTCCTGCGCGGCCCGACCCTGCGCTTCACGACGGACGCGGCGATCGCGCTCACCGGCGCCGACATGGCTCCGACCCTCGATGGTAAGCCGGTGCCAATGCTCGAGGCCGTACTGGTTCGGGCCGGTGAGGTGCTGGCCTTCGGCTATGTGAAGCGCGGCGCGCGCGGCTACCTCGCTATCGCAGGCGGCATCGACGTGCCGCTCTATCTGAAGAGCCGCGCCACCTATATCCGGGGCAGCCAGGGCGGTCTCGAAGGCCGTGCGCTCAAGGCCGGCGATCGGCTAAAACTCGGCGCATCGGCGGCGCTCACCAAAATGGCTGGCCGCCGGCTCCCATCCGCGCTGGCACCCTGGCCCGACGAACCCAACACCATTCGTGTCGTGCTTGGACCCCAGGACTTCATGTTCACGCCCAAGGGCATCGAGACATTTCTCGCCGTCGACTGGAAGCTCTCGCCGGTGTCCGACCGCATGGGGATGCGCCTGATCGGTCCCAAGCTCGATCTGTTCGAACGGCCAGCCCACCTTGTGCGCGACGCCGGCTCGGGGCCGGCCGACATCGTCGATGACGTGATTCCGGTCGGCGGCATCCAGGTGCCGGGTGGGATCGAGCCGATCGTCATGGGTGTCGAGAATCCGACGGCCGGCGGCTACGCCAAGATCGCGACCGTGATTTCGAGCGATCTCGGCAAGATAGGCCAGCTGACGCCCGGATCGAGCCTCAGATTCAGGGCGATCGAAGCGGCCGACGCCGCCGACATCGCGCGCCGGCAATGGGCCGCACTCAAGCGTGCCGCGCAGGAGATGCGGTCATGATCTATGACGAGCCCGTATTCCGGCCGCTGGGTGACCGCTATCTCGCGGTCGAGTTCGGCGATGAGGCGAACCTGCTGCTCAACTTTCGCGTCATCGCCCTGCAGGAGGCCCTTGAGGCCGAGGCGATCGATGGAGTCATTGAGCTCATCCCATCATTGCGCGAGCTTGGGATTGTCTTCGACTTCGACCGTACCTCACATCGCCGTCTTGAAAACGCAATCAAGCCGCTCTTACCACATGTACGCGACCCGAAGTCGCTGCGCTCACGCCATGTTCGCCTGCCGGTCTGGTATGACGACCCCTGGAGCGCTGAAATCGCCCGGCGCTACAAGGTCGAAAAGAACATCGATTTCATCGCGCGCTGCAACAATCTGACGATCGAACAGGTGATCGAAACGCACACGGCGTCCGACTACTGGATCGTCTGCGTCGGCTTTACGCCGGGTTGCTATTTCTCGCGCGTGCTTGACCCCTCGAAGTGGATCACAGCACCGAAGTATAAAGTGCCGCGGAGCTATACGCCCGCGCGATGCCTGGCGCTCGCCGGCTTCTCGACCGGGCCCTATCCGGTCGCGAGCCCGGGCGGATATCAGCTGCTCGGCCGGCTGGCCGTGAACCTGTATGAGCCCATCCCGCGCAACAAGGACTTTCCGGAGGACGGCGTGCTGCTCCGCGCCGGCGACCGACTGCGCTACTACTCGGTCAGCCCACTCGAATATGACGAGATCTGGGAATCGGTGCAGCGCGGCACCTATGACTATGGCTTCCGCGACGAGGTATTTGACGTTGCCGACTATCTCGCCACACTCGACAAACCCGGTGCATAGGCTGCGACGCCGTCAGGCATTGGTGATGATGCGATTCATGGGGACGTTCAGAGGGTGACGAACCGGCTGCGAGTTGTCGTCGTGGGCGGTTCGCTCGGCGGCCTGTTCGCTGCCAACATGCTGCATCGGGCGAATTGCGATGTGCTGGTCTATGAGCGCGTGCCCGAGGAATTGGCGGGCCGTGGTGCGGGCATCGTCACCCATGACGAGCTGCACGACGCTCTGCGCGCGAGCGGTGTCACGGTCGATGACAGCCTGGGAATTCGGATTCCAGGCCGACGCGCCATCGCGCCGAGCGGGCAGGTGACGGCGGCGTACTCGCTACCTCAGATCGTCACGTCATGGGGCCATCTGCACCGGCTCTTGCGCGAGGCGTTTCCGAAAGAGCGGTTCATGGGCGGCCATGAGGTGATCGCGATCGAACCCGGGACGGACACTACATGCGTACGCTTTGCCAACGGCGCCAGCTCCAGCGCCTCACTCGTCATTGCGGCTGACGGCGTGCGCTCCACGATCCGCGCGCAGCTCTTCCCCGACGACAAACCACGCTACGCCGGTTATGTCGGCTGGCGCGGCATGATGGAGGAATCGGAATTCTCGACCCGCGCCCATGCCGAGCTGTTCCACGACCTGACCTTCTGCCTGCTCAATGGCGAGCAGTTTCTCGGCTACCCGGTCGCGGGGCCGGAGGATGGCCTGATGCCGGGCAAGCGGCGCTACAACTGGGTCTGGTATCGGCCAGCGGCGGAGGATGGCGCGCTTCAGGACCTGCTGACCGACACGAGCGGCAAGCGCCATCCGGACGGCATTCCGCCACAGCTCATTCGGCCGGAGCATGTCGCGGCACTTCGCAGAGATGCGGTGCGCTTGGTGTCGCCCGAGTTCGCTGAGGTGGCAGCGCGCACGAAGCAGCCATTCTTCCAGCCGATCGTCGATCTCGAATCATCGAAGATCGTCGCCCCGGGCGTCGCGCTCATCGGCGATGCCGCCTTCGTGGCGCGGCCCCATTGCGGCATGGGCGTAACCAAGGCGGCGGGCGATGCGATGGCGCTGACGCGCGCGATCCGGACTAATCCGGGCGATCTAGGCCGCGCGCTCCAAGCCTATGAGAACGAGCGGTTGCAATTCGGCCGCTTCATCGTCGACCATGCGCGTCGCCTCGGCTCGTTCATGCGCGCCGGCCAAATGACTTCGGAACAACGCCGACTTCATGATAGGTACAGTCAGGGCGAGGCCGTCATCACAGAGTTCGCATTGCCACCGCTGACATCACCGCATCCGGCCTAGTTCGGCACAATCAACCCTACCGCCTTGGAGGACCCATGGTTCGACCGTTCATTGCGGCGCTGGCCGCCGGCCTCTTGTTCGCCCCCGTCAGCGACGGAGCATCGGCCGCTGGCAATCCGCGCGTCAAGCTCACCACCAATTATGGCGCGATCGTCGTCGAGCTCTACGCGGACAAGGCGCCGAAGACCGTGGACAATTTCCTCGCCTATGTTGCGAGCGGCCACTATGCCGGGACCGTGTTCCATCGAGTGATCCAGGGCTTCATGATCCAGGGCGGCGGCTTCGCGGCAGGCCTCGAGCAGAAGCCGACCAACGCCCCGGTCAAGAACGAGGCTGACAACGGACTCAAGAACGAGATCGGCACGCTCGCCATGGCACGCACGAGCGATCCGCACTCGGCCTCGGCCCAGTTCTTCATCAACACCGCGAGCAACGCGTTCCTCAACCACAGGGGCAAGAGCCCCGATGGATGGGGTTACGCCGTGTTCGGCATGGTGGTCGAGGGCATGGACGTGGTGCGCAAGATCGAGGCGGCTGAGACCCACCGCGTCGGGCGCTATGACGACGTGCCGGTCGAGGACGTGGTGATCGAGAAGGCGGAAGCGCTGAAATAGGGAGGCATAGCCTCAGGTCTCGCCGAACATGAAACCGAGCAGGACGAAGCGGCGCCCCTTGGTCACGTGCAGCGCCTCGTGGAGGATGGAGCACGAGAATAGGAGCGCCGCGCCGCTCGCCGGCCGATAGACCTGGCCGCCATATTCGGGGAAGCGGATGCCGCCGCCCTCGAACTCCTCGCTGTTGAGATTGATCGAGAGCGCGAAGCGGCGGTGCGCGACACGCGGCTCGCTGTCATCTCGGTGACCATGCAGCTCGCCGCCGCGCGCGCCTTCATATTTCGTGATCCGATAATTCTCGTGCTTGGTGATGCGATAGGCGAAGGCCTTGCGCACCTCGGGCAGGAGCCGTCGCTTGAGCCTCTCGTCGATGAAGCGCACGGTCGCGGGGTTCATCACCCAATGATCGATGCGATCGTTCCGGCCATATTCCGGAATCTTCATCTTGTAGTCGTGGGTGAGATTCTGGTTCCCGTGACCGGGCTCGATGAAGGTGTTGCCCTCGATCGTGAACTTGTTGATGAGGTAACGGCAGTCATCAGGGCTCAGCACGCGCGGCATCTGCAGGATGGGTGCGTGGCGCTCGCCCTCTGATGCGCGATAGTGCCGGGCCTCGCGCCCGATCGCAGAGACCAGCGCGTCGAGCTCGCGACCGGCGTCGCTCGCCACCGCCAGCAGATGCTGATTGGGGCACAGGGCGACGATCAGCGGTGCATCAATAGGTGCGCCATCAGGGCGGAAGGCCTCGGCCACGCGCCGACCCTGATCGATCAGAACCGGGATGTTGGTGCTGCCGGACCCCTCGGGTTGCGCCTGAACGCGGAAGACGAGGGCATCATGCTTGCGCATATCGGCCAGCCGCCGGCCCAGTGCGTCATTCACCGCCTGCGTCGGCTGCACTGCACCGGTAAAGACCAGCACACGGAAATGTCCCGCGGCCTCGTCGCCACCAATCTCGAACGCGGCGCCATCCGGCTTCTGCAGGCTGAACGGCGGTACGATGTCACCAATGGTGAGGCGGGTTTGAGGCTCGCGCGCCTCCGCGGCACTCTCCGGCAAGCGCATCATCGCTCGGCTCGCCAGCGAATGTTCTCAAGCGCGAGCCGAGCCCGGACGCTGAGATCGAGGAAGGGGCCGGGCGGCAGAGCATTCGGCGTGCCAAGGCTCTCCATGTCTGCGATCAGCGGATTGTCGCAGCCGGTCGCAAGGTCAGCGGCCAATAGACCGCCAATCGTGCCCTTGGTGACCCCGACGCCGTTCTGACACACAGCGGCAAAAAGGTTCGAGCCGACCCGGCCAAACCCCGGCGCCGAGTTGCGCGAGAAGCAGAGAAAGCCGCGCCAGCTGTGCTCGATGTTGACCGACTTCAGCGTCGGGAACCGCTCGTGCAGGATGCGCTCGTGGCCGGCCCGCACGCGCGCTGGTTCGTCGGCCGGCCGCGTGAATTGCGGCGCATAGGCGAAGTGGTGCCGCACGAGAATGCGCCGGTCCGGCGTATAGCGCATGGTGACGCCGGTAAAGGCGTTGGCCGGGGTCAGGCCCCAATCCTGCACCGCGCCGATCGACTGATGCTCATCTTCGGTCAGGGGCCGGCTCAGACTGCCATAGCCGGCGAGGGTGACGATCCGTCCCTTGAAGACGCCGAAGCTTCGCGCCCAGCCATTGACGGCGAGGATCGCGCCCTTTGCCGTGATGTTCCCGTCCGGGGTCGTCGCTTTGACCGTGGCGCCGTCCTCCAGCGCGGTGATGCGCGTGCGCTCATGGAGCGTGACATTGGGAGGCATGCTCGCCGCCAGCCCGCGCACCAGGGCGGCCGGATTGACCAGCACGCAGCCCGGGGTGTGGAGCGCGCTGTGGAAATAGGCGGTGCCAAGCTCGCGTGCGAGCGCGGCGCCTTCGACCCAACGATAGGGCTCGCCGAGCGCATCCAGCTCCTTCGCGAAGGGATCGAGCACCTTGCGCCGCCCCAATAGCGCGGAGCAGGCGTGGTACTTGCCGACCCGGCGCCAGTTGCAGGCGATGCCCCGTTTCGTGACGATCTCTTCGAGCGAGGCGATGGCGGCGCGGCTGAGGCGCATATAGCGCTGCGACCCTGAAAGCTCGCCAAATTCGCCGCCGACATTGTGCGGCAGGTCGATCGCGAAGCCGGAATTGCGCCCCGACGCGCCTTCGCCGACCTCGTGCGCGTCAACCAGAACGATACGCTCGCCAGGGCGGTTCTCCGCGAGGCGACGTGCGGCGGAAAGGCCCGCGAATCCGGCGCCGATCACCAGCCAATCAGCCTTGATGTCGCCCTTGAGCGCGGGGCTCGGGGCCCGCGGCGGCAGAATGCGGCTCCAGCCATTCGTTGCATCTTCATTCGGAAAGAGGCGGGGTGTGCGTCGCATGGAGCCCTCGGTTTGGCTGGTTCGCATCCTACAAACCGCCGGCGGCCGATGCTAGGCTCGCGGGTCATCGGGTTTCGGGGGAGGGACGGGATGAACCAGACCGGCGCTGCCAAGGGCCGCAATCACACGATCCATGCGCGGCATCAACACCTCAATTGGGACAATGCCCGCCCGCCCGCCATGACCGTGGCGCCCGGCGATGTCGTCGAGTTCAAGGACATCGATGCGCTGTGCGGCCAGCTCACCAAGGACTCGACCGCCGCGGCGCTCGCAACGCTGGACTTCGCGCGCGTCAACCCGGTCGCCGGGCCGATCTATGTCGATGGGGCCGAGCCCGGCGACGCGCTGAAGGTAACCCTGCTCGATTTCGCCGGCGTCGGCTGGGCGTGGACCGGAATCGTGCCGGGCTTCGGCCTGCTGGCCGAGGATTTCCTGGAGGCCTCGCTGAATATCTGGGCGTACGACACGAGCTTCAAGCAACCCGCGGCGCTCTCCCGCTTCGCGCGCGTGCCCTTGAAGCCGTTTTGCGGCACGGTCGGCGTGGCCCAGGCGGCACAAGGCAGCTTCTCGACCATCCCGCCCTATGCGACCGGCGGCAACATGGATATCCGCGATCTGACGTTCGGCGTGTCGCTCTATCTGCCGGTACAGGTCAAGGGTGCGCTGTTCTCGATCGGCGATCCGCACTGCGCGCAGGGCGACGGGGAGGTCTGCGGCACGGCGATCGAATCAATCGCGAGCGTGACCGCGCGTCTCGAGCTTGTGAAGGGCGAGGCCTTGCGTTTTCCGCGTTACGAGACGCCAGGGCCGGTGACCCGCCACCTCGATGCCAAGGGCTATGACGTGACCACCGGCATCGGGCCCGACCTTATGGAGGCGTCCAAGAACGCCGTGCGCGGCATGATCGATTGGCTCGGGCGCACGCACGCAATGGACCCGGCGCACGCCTATATGCTGTGCAGCGTCTGCGCGGACTTGCGGATCAGCGAAATCGTCGATCAGCCCAATTGGGTGGTGTCTTGCTATCTGCCGCGCGTCGTCTTTGAGTAGAACACAACGAGGGGGAGGAACGTCATGGATCTGATCGTGAGGCGAGGAAATCTGCCCGACGGCCGTCAGGCCATCGACATCGGCATCAAGGACGGGCGCATCGCAGCCGTAGAACCGGCGCTCAAGGCCACGGCCGCGCGCGAGATCGACGCCACGGGATGCCTCGTCTCGCCGCCCTTCGTCGACGCGCATTTCCACATGGATGCGACGCTTTCGGTCGGCTACCCGCGCTACAACCGCAGCGGCACGCTGCTCGAGGGCATCAAGCTATGGGGCGAGATGAAGCCGCATTTGACCTATGAATGGTTTGTCGATCGGGCACTCGAATATTGCGACTGGGCGGTCGCCCGCGGGCTTCTCGCGATTAGGAGCCATGTCGATACCTGCGACCCCCAGCTCATTGGTGCGCAGGCGATGGTCGAGGTCCGGAAGAAGGTGCAGGACTATGTCGACCTTCAGCTCGTCGCCTTTCCGCAAGATGGCTATCTCCGCTCGCCGGTGGGCGTCGCCAACCTTGCAAAGGCCCTCGACATGGGCATGGAGGTCGTGGGCGGCATTCCGCATTTCGAACGCACCATGGCCGAGGGCGATGAATCGGTGCGCCTGCTGTGCGAGCTCGCGGCAAAACGGGGCCTGCGTGTCGATTTACACTGCGATGAGACGGACGATCCACATTCGCGCCACATCGAGAAGCTCGCGGCCGAGACCGTGCGGCTCGGCCTGCAGGGCCGGGTCACGGGCTCGCATCTCACCTCCATGCACTCGATAGACAATTACTATGCGAGCAAGCTCATCCCACTGATCGCCGAGGCGAAGATCCACGTGGTCGCCAACCCAACCGCCAACCTCCTTCTGATGGGCCGCCACGACACCTATCCGAAGCGCCGCGGCATGACGCGCGTGCCGGAGCTAATGGCGGCCGGCGTCAATGTGTCATTCGGCGAGGATTCGGCGATGGACCCCTGGGGCCCGCTGAATGGTGGCGATATGCTAGATGCAGCCTATATGGGCGCACACATAGGTCAGATGGCGGGGCACGATCAGCTGACGCTCTGCTACAACGCAGTTACCGAGAACGCGGCGCGCGCACTCGGACTTCAGGGCTATGGCCTCAATGTCGGATGCCATGGCGATCTTGTGGTGATGCAGGCGGGCTCGGTGAGCGAGGCGATCCGGCTGCGTCCGCCGCGGCTCTTCGTTGTCCGGCGCGGCAAGGTCATCGCGGAATCGGCGAAGCTTGAGTCGAAGCTCACGCTCGGCGGGCGGCCGCCATCGACCGATTTCTCGCGCAAGACCAAGCCGCCGAAGGCGCTCGCCGGCGGGGGCTGAGGCAATCGCTCAGGCGCGCGCGCTGTCAGCCTGCGCCTGACGCCACGCCTCGCGCAACCAGGTGACGCAGGCGACGCCCTGCTCGAACATCGAGTAGCGACAGCCGGAGCCATAGTCCGGCCGGCTGATGAACTCGCTCGAAATCTGCCCAAGGCAGCTCTTCGGCGAGGTCGCGTGGAAGCGGAAGAGGCGGCGCACGACCTCCTTCCAGGGTTCGAGCAGGCTCTCGTCCCACGCGTCGAACCAGGTGCCCGGCTTGGGGCGCGCAATCGGGTATTGAATGCCCCGTCCCGGCCGGCTGTCGTCATAGCGATAGAACGTGTTCTTCGGATTGTTGGGCACGGCGGCGCGTGCATGGGCGTGGCACACATAGCCGGCCTCGATCCAGCGGTCGGTGACATTGCCCGGCTTGCGCGGGTCGAGCACGAACCGGCCCGCCTCGACATCAGCACGGATGTCGCCGATCTCCTGTTCCTTCGGGTTGTCGATCTTGAAGATGACGTGCGAGTGATCGAGCGTCATGCGGAAGGGCTGACCGCGCGCCTCGACTAATGTAGCGACGCGCTCAACCCGTCGGAAGTCCTCCGACCACATATTGACGTGAACCTCGAAGCATGGCTCGACGCCGAGCCTCAACCCGATATCGCGCGCGCGCAAATACCAGTCTGCGACCTCCTGGTCGCTCACCGGGTGGCCATCGGCGTGGTTGGTCAGCACCTGCACATTGTGCACCCGGCTGCCAAGTGCCTGGGCCAGCCGCAGGTTCTTTTCGATCAGCGTTTCATCTCTGCCAATGGCGTAGAACCAGCCACCGGCGAGCACCGGCAGCGCGTACTTCTCCGAGGCCTTCAGATAGGCGGGAACATCGTCATCAGGCGGGGTCTTGTCGAGGTAGTCGAAGACACCCGCCGCCTTAACCATGCGGAACGTCGTGTCGACGTCGGGCGCCGGCTCATGGTCGTTGTGGAGGACGTTGAGCTGGGTGATGCCGAATTGAAGGCTCGCCATCCCGAATCTTCCTCAGCCCTTACTTAGCCGCGATAGGCGCCGGCCGCCTCATCTCCCTGCTGCAGCGCAAAGATCGAGCTGTAGCCGCCCGACCAATCCGGCGGCGCTTCGGCCTGGCCGCCCTCGAATTCGATCGTGCGGGCGTAGTGGCCGCGCACGATCGCGCCGTCATAGCGGCACGGCATGACATAGGGCGTCACCGGCAGAGCATCAGCCGAAGAATAGGATTGGAGGAGAAGGGGGCGCGAGCGCGTCGGGTGGCGGTTCGGGCGCGAGCCATGAATCGTCCGGCAATGATGAATGGTGACCGAGCCCGCGGGGCCGCTCAGATAGACCGCGCGCTCGAGGCCGGCACGGTCAAGCGCCGACGCATCGAGCGCGCCGGTCCATTGGTGCTTTGTGTCGTACAGGCTGAACAGTTCGCGCCGATGGCTGCCCGGCACGACGCCCATCGGCCCCATCGTCTCGTCGACCTCGGCGAGATAAACACCGATGGTGAGCACGCTGTCATTGGTGTGCGGCCAGAACGGCAGGTCCTGATGCCACTTCACCTCCTGTCCGCCGCCGGCCCACTTGAAGTTGAGCTTTGAGTGGTGGAACTTGACGTCGGGCCCGAGCAGGTCCGCCGCCAGATCGGTAATCGGCGAGTTGGCGGTCAGCTCCCAGAAGGTCTCGTGATGGGCCACGGGCTGAGAGAGGCGCCGCAGGCGCGGCTGCTCGGCGCTATGGCCGGTCTCGAGATCGAACTTGGAATCCGATGTCGTCCACGCGCGGCTCTCCTCGACGAAGCCGTTGACCACCTTGTCCAATCGGTCGAGCCATGCGCGACCCAGGAAGGCGGGCAAGTGGAGGTAGCCGTTCGCGAAGTAGAATCGGCGCTGCTCCGCGGTCAAGACCTTGGCCGGGTGGCTGAGAATGACTTCTGGACGCATCGCCGGTGCCCCTTTTTTGAAGGCCCCACTATAGCAGGCGGGAAAAACCTAGTCCGCCGCCTGCTTGCGCGCGCCGTTGATGATCCGCCAGATCGATTGGGGTGTCGCGGGCATGTCGATGTGCTTGACGCCGTAGTCCTTGAGCGCATCGACAATGGCGCCGATGACGGCCGGCGGCGCGCCGAGACAGCCGGCCTCGCCGGCGCCCTTGGCCCCAAGCGGGTTGGTCGTGCAGGGAAACTCGTTGTAGTTGAACTCGATCGAGCTCAGGTCGTCGGCGCGCGGCATGGCGTAGTCCATGAACGTGCCGGTCACGAGCTGCCCTGAGTCCGGATCGTAGACGGATTGCTCGAGCAGCGCCTGGCCAATCCCTTGCGCGACACCGCCATGGACCTGACCCGCCGCCATCATCGGATTCAGGATGCGGCCGAAATCGTCGACCGCAAGGAAGCGCGCGACCGAGACCGCACCGGTCTCCTTGTCGATTTCAACCTCGCAGATGTGACAGCCATTGGGGAAGGTGTTGGCCGGCGGTTTGAAATTGCCCTTCTGGTCGAGCCCAGGCTCCATGCCCTCAGGAAGCTGATTCTTGTCGCGCGCGATCTTGGCCAGCTCGACGAGGCCGATGCGCCGATCCGTGCCGACGATCCGGAATGAGCCGTCGACGAACTCGAGGTCTCGAGGCGCCGCCTCGAGCTTGTGGGCCGCAAGCCCGCGCGCCTTTTCGAGTACCGCATTCGCGGCGACCAGCGTGGATGAGCCGCCGACCGGGATCGAGCGTGAGCCACCCGTGCCGCCACCGGTCGCGATCGTGTCGGTGTCACCCTGCACCACCTTAATGCTCTCGAACGGCACGCCAAGGCGATCCGCCACCACCTGGGCATAGGCGGTCTGATGGCCCTGGCCATTCGATTGCGTGCCGATCAGCACCGTCACATCGCCGCTCGGCTCGAAGCGAATTTCCGTGGTCTCGTCATCGCCGCCCGAGCAGACCTCAAGGTAGTAGGCGAGGCCAATGCCGCGGAGCTTGCCACGCTTGGCGGCTTCCGTCCGGCGCGCGCTGAACCCTGCCCAATCGGCACGTTTCAACGCCTCGTCCATGTTGTGGGCGAAATTGCCGCTGTCGATCGTCTGGCCCATCGGCATCTTGTAGGGCATGGCTGATTGCGGCACGAAATTGCGCCGGCGGATCTCCTCGCGGCTGAGGCCCATCTCGGCGGCCGCGACATCGATCACACGCTCGAGCAAAAAGACATTCTCCGGTCGACCGGCACCGCGATAGGCATCGACCGGCGTCGTGTTGGTCAACACGCCCAGAATCTGAACATAGACGGCCGGCGCGCTGTAGACCGTCGGCAGAATGCGCGTGCCGGCAATGGTGGGAATGAAGGGCGCGAAGGTCGAGAGATAGGCGCCCAAATTGGCCAGGGTCGTGTGACGAATGCCGAGGAAGCGTCCATCCCTGTCGAGCGCGACTTCGGCGGTTGTCAAATTGTCGCGGCCTTGGGTATCGCTCAGGAACGCGTCATTCCGCTCACCGGTCCACTTGACCGGGCGCCCGAGCTTCTTCGCGGCCAGGAGGACCAGCGGGTACTCGGAATACATGAAGATCTTCATGCCGAAGCCGCCGCCGACATCAGGCGTGATCACGCGTAGCGCCGACACGTCAATTTTCATCTGCTGCGCGATCAGCTTCTGGTGCAAATGCACGCCCTGGGTCGAGCAATGGAGCGTGTAGCGGCCGGACTTGGTGTCGTAGTCGCCAATCGCGCCGCGCGGCTCCATGGAGTTCACGACCACGCGATTGTTGACCAGATCGAGCTTCACCACCCGGGCGGCCTTGGCGAACGCGGCCTCGGTCGCGGCTCGATCGCCGCTCTCCCAGTCGAAGCAGAGATTGCTCTTGAGCGCCGGCCAGGCGAGGGCCGCGCCCGGCTTCAACGCGCCGCGCAGATCGGTGATCGAGGGCAGCACTTCGTAGTCGACCTCAACCAGCTCGGCCGCATCCTTGGCCTGATCAACGGTTTCCGCCACCACCATGGCGACGCTGTCGCCGACATGGCGGACAACGTCTTTGCACAGCACGGGGTGGGCCGGATCGAGGCCTTTCGATCCATCGCGATTCTTCATCGGAACGAGGCAGGCATGGGGCTCATAGCCCACTGCCTCGACGTCCTTGGCGGTGACAATCAGCAGCACGCCCTTGGCCTTTTCGGCGGCCGCGGTCCGGATCGACTTGATGCGCGCATGCGCATGAGGCGAGCGCACCATCCAGGCGGCGGCGACGCCCTCGAGCTTCACGTCATCCAGGTAGTTGCCACGGCCGGTCACGAGTCGCTCATCCTCCACCCGACGAACCGGCTGGCTGATACCGAACTTTGCCATGATTACGCCCCTCTGCCCTGATCTGATCCCCGCCGTCAGACCGGAATAAAAGGGTGGGCCCCCTGAGTCAACCGGCGCGCACCCCGTCTTGGGCTTGAAATGACCGCGGCTTGCGGAGATGCTTTCCAGCCAGAGGGCGCCGGGGTCCGGGGGGCCGGTTTCGGGCAATCGGCGAGGAATGGGTGATGTCGAGAAATATTGTCGAAACCCTGATGGGTGCCTTGGTGCTCGCGGTGGCGATCGCCTTTGTCGTGTTCGCCTATTCGCGAACGACAGTCGCCACCGTTTCGGGCTATGAGGTGCTGGCCAAATTCAACCGGCTCGATGGCCTCAACCGCGGCGCCGATGTCAAGATCAGCGGCATCAAGGTTGGCTCGGTGGTTGACCTCGTGCTAGACGCCAAGTCGTTCCGCGCCATTGCGCGTCTGTCGATCGCTCCCGAATACCAGCTTCCGACGGATTCGACAGTCTCGATCGTGAGCGATGGGCTGCTCGGCGGGCGCTATGCCTCGATCGAGCCGGGCGGAGCCGACGAGATGATCCAGCCGGGCGGCGAGATTCAATACACCCAGGATTCCATCCTGCTTGAACAGCTGATCGGCAAGCTCGTGTTCGACGAGACCGACAAGCCCAAGGAAGAGCCGCCCGCGGGCCAGTAGGGCGCCGTCCGGTCCCTCATCCGATGTCGTTTCTGAGCCGCTTCGCTTTGTTGGTCGCTGCCCTCCTTGTGTCCGGAGGAGCCGCGCACGCCGAGGGCCAGCTTACCGCCAAGCTTCAGGCGCTGGACAAGGTGACGGCTCGCATCTCGGCGCTCGATGCCCCGATTGATTCGGTCGTTACATTCGGCACGCTCGAGGTGACCGTGCGCTCCTGCTACAAGGCGCCGCCCGAGGAGCCACCGGAAAACGCGGTTTTTCTGGAAATCCGCGAGCTCCGGCGCAACGAAGAGCCGCGTGTCGTCTTCACCGGTTGGATGTTCTCCTCAACGCCTGGCCTGTCGACCCTGGAGCACCCGGTCTACGATATCTGGGTTGTCGACTGCGTGACCTTGCCGCCGCCGGGCACGACAGTCCCCAACTCAAGCTCCTCGAAATAGAACGAGGCGCGCCGCGTCAGTGCCGCTGACAGAAGGATGAGGTAGTCGGCGCGCGGAACCTCGATTGCGCCGAAACGTCGCAAGTGTGCCGTCACGAACTGCGTATCGAGCAGGGTGAAGCCGCCGCGCTTAAGCCGCTCGATCAAAGCGACCAGGGCGACCTTGCTGGCATCGCGCTCGAGGCTGAACATGCTTTCGCCGAAAAACACCGAGCCGATCGCGACGCCGTAGAGCCCGCCCACGAGCTTCTCCTTGCGCCAGGCTTCGACGCTGTGGGCATGACCGCGCAGATGCAACTCGGAGAAAATCCGGATCAGAGGCGAGTTGATCCAGGTGTCGCGGCGCTTGGTCGTGCGCTTGGCGCAGCCCCTGATCGTGCCCACAAAGTCGTGGTCGACTCTCACCTCGTACGCGCCGGAGCGCACGGTTCGGGCGAGGCGGCGGGGCAAATGGAATTGATCGAGCGGCAGGATCCCGCGAAAGTCCGGATCGATCCAATAGACGTCGGGCGAATCGTGCCGCTCTGCCATCGGGAATACGCCGCAGGCATAGGCCTTGAGGATCAGGTCGGGTGTCAACTCGATCATCGGCGTCGGGTCGGAACCCGTTGATTGTTCAGGCTTCCGCGGCCAAGAGGCGCTCCAGCCACGCAACATCATAGTCGCCATTGGCAAAGTCCGGGTTAGCAAGCAGGCGAAGATGAAGCGGCACGGTGGTCTCGACGCCGCTGATCACGAACTCGCCGAGCGCGCGGCGCATGCGCATGAGGCACTCATTGCGGCTCTGGCCGTGCACGATCACCTTGGCGAGCAGGCTGTCATAATGTGGTGGCACCCTATAGCCCTGATACACGGCTGAATCGACGCGCACGCCAAGCCCACCCGGCGGATGATAGCCGCTCACCTCACCGGGGCTCGGCTGGAAGGTGCGCGGATGCTCGGCATTCACCCGACACTCGATGGCGTGACCGGAGAAGCGAATGTCCTCCTGCTTGTAGGCGAGCGGCGCGCCGGCGGCGACCCTGATCTGCTCGCGTACGAGATCGATGCCCGTGATCATCTCGGTCACCGGGTGTTCGACCTGAATGCGCGTGTTCATCTCGATGAAATAGAACTGGCCGTGCTCGTAGAGAAATTCAATCGTGCCGACACCGCGATAGCCGAGCGCGCGGATGGCGCGCACCACTCGCATGCCGATGGCATCGCGCTGCTCGATGTTGAGCGCGGGCGAGGGGGCCTCTTCGAGGATCTTCTGGTGGCGCCGCTGAAGCGAGCAGTCACGCTCACCCAGATGCACCGCGTTGCCATATTGATCGGCCAGCACCTGGATTTCGATGTGGCGCGGCCGCTCGAGCAGCTTCTCGACATACATCGAGCCATTGCCGAACGCCGCCTGCGCCTCGGCGCGCGCGGTCGAGTACGCTAACCCAAGCTGGTCGGCGCTGCGCACCACCTTCATGCCGCGCCCACCGCCGCCGGCCACCGCCTTGAGCAGCACCGGAAAGCCGATGCCGGCCGCCACTTCGGCCGCCTCGGCCTCGTTCGCGACCGGGCCGTCCGAGCCTGGTACGACCGGCACGCCGGCCTTCTTCATCGTTTCCTTCGCGCGGATCTTGTCGCCCATCATGCCGATGTGCTCGGGCGTCGGGCCGATGAAGGCTAGGCCGTGCTCCTCGACGATCGAGGCGAAGCGCTCGTTCTCCGCCAGGAACCCATAGCCAGGGTGGATCGCATCCGCATTGGTGATCTCGGCGGCGGCGATGATCGCCGGAATATTGAGATAGCTCTCACGCGCCTGCGGCGGGCCGATGCACACCGATTCATCCGCGAGGCGTGCATGCATGGCCTCGGCGTCGATCGTCGAGTGCACCGCGACCGTCTTGATGCCAAGCTCGTGGCATGCCCGATTGATGCGGACGGCGATCTCGCCCCGATTGGCGATCAACACCTTGTCAAACACGACGGCGCGCTTCCGCTACTCGATGATCAAGAGGACTTCGCCATATTCAACCGGCGCGCCGTTCTCGATCAGGATGCGGGTTACCCGCCCGGCACGGGGTGCCCGGATCGGGTTCATGGTCTTCATCGCCTCGATGATGAGCAGGGTCTGTCCCTCGCTCACCGTGTCGCCCGCTTTGACGAAGGGCGCCGCGCCTGGCTCCGGCGCAACGTAGACCGCGCCGACCATGGGCGACTTCACCGCACCCGGATGGCTGGCATCCGAGGAGCCCGCCGGTAGGGCCGTTGCCAACGGCGCCGCAGCGGCGGGCGCATGGGCCACCACCTGGTGTGGTGCCGCGACCACGGCATTGACCGTGCCAAGCTGACGCGCCACGCGAATCATGCGCTCGCCCTGGCCGATCTCGATCTCGCTCAGGCCGGTTTCGGTCAGAATCTTGGCCAGCTCGCGAATGAGCTCCAGATCGTCGCTCGATCGTTCGGTCAGTTCGCGTTTATCGGCCGAAAGCTTCACCGCCATCGCCTTCATGTCCTGTCGATGAGTGTGGCCATCGCCTTGAGGGCGAGACTGTAGCCTTGGGCGCCGAGGCCCGCGATCACCCCGGTCGCCGCCAGCGACACGTAGGAGTGGTGGCGGAAGTCCTCGCGCCGGTAGACGTTCGAAAGGTGGACCTCGATGATCGGTCGGCCGAACGCCCGGAGCGCATCCAAGATCGCAATCGAGGTGTGGGTATAGGCCCCGGCATTGAGAATGATGCCGCCATGGCCGGTGCGCGCCTGCTGGATCCAGTCGACCAGCGTGGCCTCGCTATTGCTCTGGCGGAAATCAACCTCGAGCCCAAGCGCGCGGGCCTCATCGGTGAGGCTCGCCCCGATCTGATCGAGAGTCTCCCGACCATAGAGCTCGGGCTCCCGCGTACCCAGCAGGTTGAGGTTGGGACCGTTGAGAACCAAGACCTTGCGCACCATTTGTCCTACATACGGGATTCGCGTGAAATCCGCAAAACCTGTGCCCAAGGCATTGAACTGACGCGCCGACGCCCCGCATACTCCCGCCACGGGGGATGTCTGCGTCGGTGCGCAAAGGATTGGCTGGAATGGAAGTTCGGA
>Ga0194128_10002773_pt1 | contig 27775 bp, 28 predicted proteins | sample TA2KigCa65mmetaG_FD_148650 | JGI IMG/M metagenome (GOLD analysis project Ga0194128, IMG submission 148650) | Freshwater microbial communities from Lake Tanganyika, Tanzania - TA2015037 Kigoma Deep Cast 65m | ecosystem: Environmental > Aquatic > Freshwater > Lake | place: Tanzania: Lake...
GGCCACGGCCAAGATCGCGCTCGCCAACCTGGCCTACAACTTCAAGAGGCTGGACTGGATCGAGGGGCAAGCCGCGCCCGCCTGATGGGCTCACTGCGCCGCTCACTGCATCGACACGCCACCGCAGACCAAATAGACCCCGCCACAGCACCCAATCCGCAGGCTGGGCCGCAGGCCATGCCCTCATCGGCGATGCTTCGTCGTCAATGATGGGGTTCTTCGAGGCGTCCAATTGGCAATTGCACGCCGGGGCCGACGGCCTCTATGTGAAATACCGCTCGTACATGAACCACGAGCTCCCGGCCGACACGCCCTCGGTGCTGCACCTGGCGAAGCGGAAGATCGCCTGGCTGGCGGAGTCCCGCACGCGGGCCTTGCTGCCGACCGCCAAGGGTCGCGACAGGCTGATGCATGTCGAGCGGGCGCTCGCGTTCGGCCTGCGCGAGGTGGATCGCGCGGCCATCGCTGCTGCGCTGGCGGCCGAACGCCGGCAGTGGGTGGCAACCCGCAAGCGCGGCCGGCGACGCTTCGCCGACTATCCGGTGCGGCTCGACGGCGAGGACTTGCGCGTCCGGTTGCGCCGGCCGCGCCACGCCCTGCAATGGCTCGGCCGGCACTACCCGATGCGGGCGGCCATCGAGCGCGACCGCGGTGCCATCGGCAAGGCGCCGCAGGCGGAGCAGGAAAGCATGCTGTTGGAACTGGCCGAAAGCGGCCGCAGTTTCGATGCGATCGCGCTGGCACGCCAGCTCTACGGCTACGATCTCAAGGACGCCGAGGAGTTTGTCGAACAGCTGGCCGGCCGGCGCTGAGCATCTTGCCGTTGGCGGGCGGGCGGCGCATGCTCGTCTGGGGGGCATAAGCCGGGAACCGGCGACGCCAGAAGCAACGACGGGCGGATGTGAGACGCGCCGGCCAGATCGCAAGCCTGTGCTTTGTCGCCCTGTTCGCGGCGACGGCCGCGCTGGCGACGAACTATGCCTTCTTCGACGCGCTGGGCCCGGGGCCCGGCTTCTTCCCGCTGCTGCTGGGCCTCGCGGGCGTCCTGCTGGCAGCGGCGGTGTTCGTCGAGCGGCGGCGCCAGCCAGCGGGCGAGGCCGCCCTGCTGCCGGAGCGCCGGCTGTGGCCGGTTCTGCTCTGTCCGTTGGCCGGCTTGGCGTTCGTGGCGCTGGCCCTGGAGCCCATTGGCTTCCGCCTGACGCTGCTGCTCGCGCTGCCGACGCTGCTGCTGCTGCTGGGGGCGCGGCACCCCGTCGCCATTGGCCTGTCGGCCATTGTCGGCAGCCTGGGCGTCTTCCACGTTTTCTATTATTGGCTGAAAGTGCCGCTGCCGTTCGGCGCGGCGCTCGGCTGGTAGCAACCGCGGTGGACGCGGCGACGCATCTGTTGGGCGGCTTCGCGGCGGCGCTCAGCCTAAGCAACCTCGGCTATGCGCTCGCCGGTTGTGTGCTCGGCACGCTGATCGGCGTGCTGCCGGGACTGGGCCCGGCCGCTGGCACCGCCATTCTGATCCCGCTCACCTTCAACCTTGACCCCACCGGGGCCATCATCATGCTCTGCGCCATCTATTATGGCGCGATGTATGGCGGCACCATCACCTCGGTGCTGATCAACGTGCCGGGCGAGGCGGCCTCGGTCATCACCTGCATCGATGGCCATGAGATGGCGAAGCAAGGGCGCGGCGGCGTGGCGCTGGGCGTGGCCGCGATCGGCTCGTTCATCGGCGGCAGCATCGCCGCCTTGCTGCTGACCCTGATGGCGCTGCCCATCGCGCGCGCGGCGCTGCAATTCGGCCCGCCGGAATTCTTCGCCCTTATGCTGCTGGGCCTGTCGCTGGTCACCGGGCTCGCTGGCCGCTCGCTGCTCGCGGCGCTGATGATGACGGTGCTGGGGCTCGCCATCGCCATGATCGGCATTGACCCCGTCCGCGGCGCGCCGCGCTTCGCCTTCGGCCTGCCGGAATTGTACGACGGCGTCGAATTCGTCAGCGTGGTGATGGGCTTGTTTGGCGTCTCGGAGGTGCTGCTGACGCTGGAAAGGCCGTACCGCGAGGTGATCCGGACGGAGCTGCGCAAGCTGCTGCCGGACCGCGTGGAATGGCGGGCGGCGCTCAACGCCATCTGGCGCGGCACTGGCCTCGGCTTCCTGTTGGGCCTGATCCCCGGCATCGGCGCCATCATCCCGACCTTCCTGTCCTACATCCTGGAGCGCCGTCTGGCGAAGCGGCCCGAGCGCTTCGGCAAGGGTGCGATCGAAGGCGTGGCCGGGCCCGAGACCGCCAACAACGCCTATGCCAATTCGGCGATGATCCCGCTGCTGACGCTGGGCATTCCCAGTTCACCGACCATCGCCGTACTGATGGGTGCCTTCATCGTCAACGGCCTGACGCCGGGCCCGTTCTTGTTCCAGGAGCGGCCCGACCTGGTCTGGGCGGTGATCGCCAGCTTCTTCATCGGCAACCTGATCCTGCTGGTGCTGAACCTGCCGCTGGTCGGCCTGTGGGCTCGGCTGCTCTACATTCCCTCACACTATCTCTGCGTCGGCGTGCTGCTGTTCTGCATCGTCGGCGCCTACAGTCTGAAGCAGAGCACGTTCGACATCTGGCTGATGCTGGGCTTCGGCATCGCCGGCTACCTGTTGCGCAAGATCGACTTTCCCTTGGCGCCGCTGATCCTGGGTCTGATCCTGGGACCGATCATGGAGAAATCGCTGCGCACCTCGCTGGAGATCTCGGCCGGCAGCTATCTGATTTTCATCGAGCGGCCGTTGTGCCTGGGCCTGCTCATCGTCACGCTGTTGGTACTGGCGAGTGCTGCCTTCAACCTGGCCCCACGCGAGGTGCGCGAGGTCGAACTCAACTGAAGCAAGAGGAGGAACCGGACACCATGGCGAACACGAAACGCTTGGCACTCGGACTGGCCGTCGCATTGGCGCTGCTGCCGGCTGCGGTCGCCGCGCAAAACTTTCCCGACCGGCCCGTGCAGCTCATGGTGGCGTTCCCCGCCGGTGGCTCAACCGATATCGGCGCGCGGGTGGTGGCCGCGATCGCCGAGAAGGCGATGGGCCAACCGATGGTCGTGGTCAACAAGGCGGGCGCCGGTGGGCAAGTCGGCTGGACCGAACTCGCCCGCGCCAAGCCCGACGGCTATTACCTCGGCTACATCAACCTGCCGGCCACCAACACCGTCGTCCTGGACCCCGAACGGCAGGCGATCTTCAAGGAGACCGACTTCCAGCCGATCATCAACCAGGTGTTGGACCCGGGCGTGATCTGGGTGAAGGCCGACAGCCCCTACAAGTCGCTGAAGGACTTGACCGAGGCGGCCAAGGCGCAGCCCAACACCATCCGCACCGCGACCACGGGCATCCTGTCGGACGACCACCTGGCGATCCTGATGGTCGAGGAGGCGGTGCCGGGCGCGGTCTTTCGCATCGTGCACCTGGCGGGCGGTGCCGACCAGATGAAGGGTGTGCTGGGCGGTACCATCGACGTGGCGTTCGATAACGTCGGCTCGATCGTGCCGCGCGTGAAATCGGGCGAGGTGCGCGCGTTGGCGGTGATGGACCGGGCGCGCTCCAAATTCCTGCCGGATGTTCCGACCACACTGGAAGCGGGCCTGCCCAACGTGGTTTCCAGCTCCACCCGCGGCATCGCCGCGCCCAAGGGCACCCCTGCGGCCGTCATCAAGAAGCTGGAAGAGACGCTGGCCAAGGCGATGGCCGATCCTGAGCATGTCGCCAAGCTGGAGGCGCAAGGCCTGGCGATCAAGGTGATGACCGGCGCGGAATACCAGAAATACTACGACGAGACCCACGAAGTGGCGAAGAAGTACACCGAATGGGCGAAGACCCGGCCGCACAAATAGGCCGGCCGTCGTCAGGCGAAGGCGCGGAACAATTCCTGAAAGGCCGTCATCTGGTTGCCGGCGGCGGATGACGGCACCAGGATGGGCGTGGAAACGCCGGCGGCACGCCAGGCTTCCACGCCCTCGCGCACCTGCCGCGCACTGCCGGCAAGCGTGCAGTCGGCGAGCCAGCGGTCGCTCATTGCCGCCGGCAGACGGTCGAGCTCGCCGCTGGCGATGACCGCCTCGATCGCGTCCATTTCCTCCGCATAGCCGGCCTGACGCCAGTAATTGCGGTAGTTGGGCAGTTGCACATAGGCGGTCAGGGTGCGGCGGTTGACGGCGCGGGCGGCGGCCGCGTCGTCGGCGATCACCGTGGGCGTCATGCAGGCGATGAAGAAGCCGGGATCGTCGCGCTTCTCCGCCGGCAGGGCTGATAGCGAGCGGCCCATGGCCGAGCGCGCGGCGTTGGCGAAGATGATGCCGTCGGCCAACTCGCCCGCCAGCCGGATCATCTGCGTCCGCAAGGTCGCCAGTACGAGCGGCGGCTGCGCGCCGGCGCGCGGCACCGCTCGCCAAGCCGCGACAAACGCGCGGATATCCGCAAGCGGCTTGCCGGCGGTGGCGCCAATGCGTTGCAGGGTGGGAGCATGGCTGATGCCGATGCCGAAGCGGAAGCGCCCGCCTGAGACCTCGTTGAGATAGGCCGTGGCCTGGGCGTAATCGTGCGGGGTGCGGAAATAGATGGGGGCGATGCCGGTGCCGAAGGGTATGGCCCGGGTCGCGTGCGCCAAGCTCACGCAGAGCGACATGTTGTCCTGCAAGGACGGGCAATAGATGCCGGCGAAGCCGCGCCGCTCGAGCTCGCGTGCCAACTCCAGCGTGGCGGCACGGCGGCCGGGCACGGCGCCGAGGCTGACGGCGGGCAAGGCTGGGGGCATGGCGGTGACCCTTCTGTTTGATGCGATGGCCAATCAGACTAACCTCGCGCCGAGAATGCCACCGCTGGGGAAGTTCACCGATGGCTTGTGTTTACGCCGTGCGCTGCAACTTCGCCGACGCGGCTCGCGAGGCGGCGTGGAACGAATGGTACAACGGCTGGAAGCTGCCAAGCCTGATGGCGAAGCCCCTGTTCCTGGGCGGCCAGCGCTTTCAGGCACAAGCGCTCGACGCCCGGCGAAAGTATCTCGCGCTCTGGTATGTCGAGGGGCCGGAAGCCTTCACGACGCCTGAATACAAGGCCGACTGGGGCTTTGGCGAGTGGACGTCGCGCATCACCGACTGGAGTCGCGACCTCTACCAGGTGGAGGTCGCCGATATCGCCGGCCGGCTGGCGACGCCACTCGACGCGGCGCTCTATCTCGCCTCGTTCGAGGATGTGCCGCGCTCGGACGCGGCTGGCTTCTGCGAAGCCTTGCGTGCCGCCGATCGCGAAACCCTGTGGCTGCCGGCGGTCGGCCTCGACAAGCATTCGCCCTTTCTGGGCTTGCGGTGCGTCGCGCGCGACTTCCGCCCGCTGCCCTTGCCGGCGGCGGCGGGCGCCGTGCGTCAGGCGATCTTCGCGCCGCTCATCGGCTTTGCCCGGGCGCGCGCCGACTGAACGTCACGGCCGGAAGGTGCCGGCGCGCACTTCGGCAACGAAGCGGGCAAGTGCCTCGCCGATCTCGTGCGGGGAGTCTTCTTGCAGGAAATGGCTGCCCTTGACGGTGATCTCGCGCTGGTTCGCCCAGGCGCGGCAGAATTCGCGCTGCGGCCCCACCAGGATTGAGCCGGGATCGGCATTGACGAAGAGCTTGGGCAAGGGCGAGGTGCAAAGCCACCGGCCATAGGCCTCCACCAGTTCGACCACGTCCTTCGGCTCGCCCTCGATGGGAATCTGCCGCGGCCAGGTGAGCGTCGGCCGGCGGCTCTCGCCCGGCTCGGCGAAGCGCCGGCGGTAGATCGGCATTTCCTCGTCCGTCAGTTTGCGCAAGACGCTGGCCGGCAGGATGCGTTCGACGAAGACGTTCTTCTGCAAGACCATTTCTTCGCCGGCAGCACAGCGCAAGGCCTGAAACACCTTGCGCGCATTTTCCGGCCAGTCGGCCCAGCCGACCGGCTTGACCAACGCTTCCATGTAAGCGAGGCCGGACGCCTGATCGGGGTGGCGATGTGCCCAGTGGAAGCCCAAGGCCGAGCCCCAGTCGTGCACCACCAGGACAGCGTCGCGGATGGCCAGCGCCTCGAACCAGGCATCGAGATAGCGGCGGTGGTCGGCGAAAGCATAGCCGCCGCGCGGATTGCCGCCCGACTGCCCCATGCCGATCAGGTCCGGTGCCAAGCAACGGCCGAGCGGCGCGAGGTGCGGCAGGATGTTGCGCCACAGATAGGACGAGGTCGGATTGCCGTGCAGGAAGACGATGGGTTTGCCCTCGCCCTGCTCGACATAGGCCATCTCGCTGTCCAGCACCGCCAGGCGCCGGCGCTCCGAGAAGTCGGCCGCGCCGATGACTGCCCTCACGTCCTAGGTTTCCCTTTCGTGAAACGAAACGCCCGACCAGTCGGCGATGGCCCGCGCTACCGACTGGTTCGGCGGGTCGGCGCCAATTTCGTGCGCGATGCGCAGCAGCATCTGCTGCACCAGCGCGCCGACGAACAGCGTCAGGCCCTGCTCGCGCGCTGCCTGGCAGGCGATGGCGACGTCCTTCTGCAGCAAGCCGAGCGCCATGCCTCCCTTGCCGCTGAAATCGCCCTTCAGGACGAAGTTGGGGAAGCGGAATTGCGAGATCCAGCTGCCGCCGCTGGAGGCGCTGATCGCCGCCACGACCTTGTCCGGCTGCAGGCCGGCCTTCACCGCGACGGCCAACGCCTCCGACAGGGCCGTCATGTTGCAGGCCATGACCAGGTTGTTGAGCGACTTCGTCAGATGCCCGGCGCCGATGCCGCCCAGATGCGTCAAGCTCTTGCCGAAACATTCCAGCAAGGGTTGGGCCTCCGCCACGTCGGCTTCCGCCCCGCCCAGCATGATGCCGAGCGTGCCGACCTGGGCGCCGGCGCGACCGCCGCTCACCCCGGCATCGACATAACGCATGGCATGGGTCCCCAGCTTGGCGGCGATGTCGCGCGAGCGGGCCGGATCGCCGCTGGTCAGGTCGATCACCAGCAGGCCTGGCCGGCCGCCCTGGGCGATGCCGGTCTGGCCGAGCACTACCGCCTCCACCTCGCGTGAGGTCGGCAGCGAGAGCAGCACCGCCCGGCATTGTCCCGCCAGCGCCATCGGGGAGAGGGCGCTCCTCGCCCCCGCCGCCGTCAATCGGCCGACCCGCTCGGCGTCGAGGTCGTGCACGATCAGGCGATGGCCCGCCTGCAAGACCCGCAAGGCCATCGGTTCGCCGATATTGCCCAGGCCGATGAAGCCGATCTCCCCGCTCATGGCGGCACACTAGCATTGCGTGTGGCGATCCGGGTCAAGCGCTCGTGCACCAGGTCGGGCACTTCGATCGCGTCCTCCGCCAAGCGCCGCCGGCGTGCCGCCGCCGAACGGTCGAACGGCATGCGCACCGGCTCGCCTCCCGCCACCGGCCGGGCCGCGCGCACCGTCTCGGCATAGGCCGCGATCTCGCGCTTGAATTGCTGGGTGTCCACGAACAGGTCGGGGCGAAGCGCCAGAATGACGAAGCCGAAGTCGGCGAGGCCGGCGGGCATGGCGGGCGAGCCGGCCAACATCCCAAGCATCTGTACCACCAGGCCCAGGCCCGAACCGCGATGCCCACCCCAGGCGGCGAAGGCGCCGGCCAATGCCGCCGCCGGATCGCGGGTCGGCCGGCCGTCCGGGGCGAAGGCGACGCCTTCGGGCAAGGCCGTGCCCAGCCGGCGGTGCAGCACCACTTCCGCGTGCATGATCGCCGAGGTGCCGATGTCCCAGATGATCGGCTGAGCGCCGGTCGGGAAGCCGAAGCAGACGGGATTGGTGCCGAAGCGCCCCTCGTTCGCACCATGGGGCGCCACCCAGGCCGTGGCGTTGGAGGCCAGCATCCCCACCAGATCGCGGCCGGTCAGCATCTCGGCATAGTAGGAAAGCATGCCGGTATACCAGGTGCGGTTGCCGGCGATCATCGCCAGGCCTTGCGCTTCGGCCTTGGCGATCGCCAGTTCGGTCGCCTGCCGGGCCACCAAATAGCCCAGGTTGTCGCCGCCGTCGATGACCGCCGACAGCGGCGTCTCGCGCAGTACGCGGATGGGCTCGCGCCGCCCGCCGGCGGCCATTCGCTCGGCGATGCTGACGGCACGCGCCAAGCCGCCATAACCCAGGCCGCGCAACTCGCAATCCAGCAAGTGATCCGCGATCACCGCGGCTTCGGCGGCATCGTGGCCCAGCGCCGTCATTGTGCGGTGCAACAGATCGCGTGCTTCCGCTACCGTCAGACGCATGCGCTTCCCCCCTCAGCCGTTGCGCAGATTCTGGCCGGGTTGCTCGATCTCGGCGGCGGCCCCGCCGGCCCGTCGGATCTCGGCCAGCAATTCGGGCGCGAAGCGGATGGGCGCGCCGGCATGGCCTGGGTTGATGGCCATGATGAACGCGGTTTCGTCGCCGATATTCTCCAGTCCATGCATCAGGTCGGGCGGAATCGAAATCACGTCCCACGGTTCCAGCGTCAGGCGCCGGCCGCCGGCCAGCAGCACCGACCAGCGCCCAGACATCGCGATGAATACTTCCGGTGTCGCATGCGCGTGCAAGCCGACGCCCTTGCCGGGCTCGACCTTCAGATAGACCACGCTGAATCCGGTGGCCTCGCTCGTCCGCTTGTCGCTGGCCGTGCCCTCGGCCGGCCGGCCCACCACCGAATAGCGCTCCCGCTGATAGCGTGGTAGCACCATGTCGGCCGGCCGGTAAGTGGAACGACGCTTCGCCAGGTCGCGGAAACGGATCACGCTGCGTTCGATGTCGTCGCCCGCGTCTCGATCATCCGGCATGTTCCCCCCCTTGGCCGCTCGCGCGAATGTGATCGTGCCATCGTTCCATGGCCAACGCCACGCCGCCCTTCGCGCGACTCTGTCAGCCCTGCCGGCGGCAAGGGGGTGGCACGCGCGATTGGTCATTTGGCTTTAGAACTTACAGCCTATAATCTTTGTCACCGGTCGGCCACGCATGGCGCGGCTGACGGGGAGACTTGGGCGGAGGCGACGGTAGCGCGGGACGGGCGGTCCGCTGAAAGGAGCGGCTGCCGCGGCAGCGAGGCCGGAAAGCAGATGACGAGATGAACTAGATGGGCAAACGCAGCGAGTTTCGCGCTGGTAAGAAGAAACGCGGTTTCGACGACGATTTCGAGGCACCGCACACCCGCAATCGGCGTGGCGGCGAGGGCATGCGTCAGCCGCGTGGCTTCGACGCGCCGCCACCGGGTTTCGCCGCACCGCCGATGGGCCCGACGCTGGAAGCCGCGGTGAAATGGTTCAACTCCGAGAAAGGGTTTGGATTCATCGAGTTGAGCGACGGCTCGGGCGACGCCTTCCTGCATATCGGCGTCTTGCAGGCGGCCGGACGCGAGAGCGTGCCGCCCGGCGCCAAGCTGCGCGTCGAGGTCGGACAGGGCGCCAAGGGCCGCCAGGTGACCCGAGTGCTGGAGGTGGACGAAAGCACGGCGACCGCCGAACCGGCACGCCGGGGACCGCCGCGGCCCAGGCCGGGCGGCGGCCGCATGCAACACGACCCCGCCACCGCCGCGCCGCTCGACGGGGCGGTCAAGTGGTTCAACAGTGAAAAGGGCTTCGGCTTCATCGGGGCCGATGACGGCGGCAAGGATGTGTTCGTGCACATCTCGGTGCTGGAACGCTCGGGCGTGACCAGCCTCGCCGAAGGCCAGCGGGTCGCCATGCGGGTGGTCGAAACGCCGAAGGGACGCGAGGCGGTCTCGATCAGCCTCGCCGGCTAGCGGATTGGCCCAACTGGGCGGCACCCATCCGGCTGGACCGTCGATCCGGCGCTTCGGCAGTCCGGCGCATGGGCTGGGTTGAGGGTTGCACGCCCACCGTCGGCGTTGAACCGCTTGGCCGCCGACCCCGGGGGGGTCAGCTCTTGCGCGAGACCGGGCTGACCGCCGGCAGATCCTCTTCCAGGATAGTCATCTGCAGGGCGTAGGAAACCTCGCCCTCTTCGTCGTCGCGGTGCAGCACGCCGATGAATTCGTCGCCGATGCGCACCTCGACCGGCGCGTTGCGCCGGGCCGGCGGGTCAATCGCGATGCGGTCGTTGCCAAACAGGCGCCTGAGGTAGTCCTGCACGCGCGCGATCTCGTTGGGCGTCATGGTCGGCGCTCCCTGCAAGCGGCCTGGCTCGACCGAGAGATACACCAACGCGCACCCGGTGCGCTATCCACCGGGCCGCAGCACCTGGCCGGACCGGCTCGCCACTGCGCGCCCGTCGCGCCAGACCGGGCGGCCGTTGACCAGCACCAGCTCGATACCGAGGCTGGTTTGCACCGGCTGTTCGAAGGTAGCGCGATCGGCCACCGTCGTTGGGTCGAACAGCACGAGGTCGGCATGATGGCCGGGGACGATCAGCCCGCGCTCCGCCAGACCGTACTGGGCAGCCGCCAGGCCGGTCATCTTGTGCACCGCCGCCTCCAGGCTCAGGCAACCCTCCTCGCGCACCAGCCGGCCGAGCACACGCGGAAAGGTGCCCCATTGTCGGGGATGCGGGTGGGGATCGAACGGCAGGCCGTCGGAGCCGAACATGCACAGGCGGTGACGCGCGATCCGCCGTACGTCGCCCTCGTCCATCAGGAAATAAATCCCGCCCGCCGGCCGTAGTCGCCGCAGCGTTTCGGCGTCATCGCAGCCGAACTCGACCATGAGCGAGCCGAAGTCGCGCCCGGCGGCGGCCGGGTAGGATTTCGACCAGGTCACCAAGGTGCGGCTCGACTGCCGGATGCGGTCGAGCCGCAGCATGGTTGAAGTCGCGGGATAGGGGTGGCAATCGAGGCAGACCGGCTGGCTTGCGGCCGCCTCGTCGATCAACGCCAGGGTCTCCACCGAGCGACCGTGGTTTGCCTTGCCACCCACTTTGTGGTGCGAGAGCACGACGCGGCAACCCAGCGCCCGGCCGACGCGAAAGGCTTCCTGCATGGCCGGTACGATCGCGTCCGTCTCGTCGCGCAGATGCGTTGCATAGATGCCGTGTCCGCGCAGCGGCTGCGACACGGCCACGATCTCTGCCTCGCTTGCGTGCTCGGCCGGCGGATAGAAGGTGCCCGTCGACAGGCCGAAAGCCCCGGCACGCATGGCTTCCGCCACTTGCGCCCGCATCGCGGCGATCTCCGCCTCGTCGGCCGCCCGATTGAGCCGGACCATGTGTCCGACCCGCAGCGTCGAATGGCCAATCAGCGGCACGACGTTGGTATTGGGGGCCGCGACGCGGAGCGCGTCCAGCCAAGCCGCGAAACTGGCGAACCGGAACAGGTCCGACGGACCCAGCAGGTCGAGCGGCTGCGGCGGCTGGCTGTGGACCAGGGGCGCCAGGCTGATGCCGCAATTGCCGGTGACCACCGTGGTGACGCCCTGCGAGACCTTGGGCGTCATGTCGGGATGCACCAGCAGATAGCCGTCGTCATGGGTGTGGGAATCGATGAAACCCGGCGCCAGGGCGCGACCGACGGCCGTCAAGCGCTCCTCCGCGCTCGCCTGGGACAGATCCCCGACGGCGGCAATCCGCCCGCCCAGCAGACCGACATCGGCCGTGCGCGCCGGCGCGCCGCTGCCGTCGATCAGCCGCGCGCCGGAGATGACGAGATCGAATTCCATCGCGATCAGAGCGGCGGCAGGACCGGCTCGCTGCCGGCCAGCGCGGTGCGGTGCATCACCCGCCGTTCGCGCGCCCGATCGTAGGGCATGACCTGGTGCATGGTGACGCGATTGTCCCACAACAGCAGGTCGCCCACCTGCCAGCGGTGGCGGTAGACGAAACGGTCCTGCGTCGCCCAGTCGGTCAGCTCGTCGAGCAGCGCCGACGCCTCGCCTTCCGCCATGCCCTCGATGCCGGCGATGTTGAGCGGGCTGATATAGAGCGAGACCCGGTTGTCCCGGTCGGGATGGCGGCGGAGCAGCGAATGCCGCACGGCACGGGTGTCGTGTTTCTCGGCTTCGCTCAAGGCGCGCACCGGTCCGGCCGCGCGGGCGCGCGTCGCTTCGTAGCTGAAGACGGCCGTGCGACGCGCGATCCGCGCGCGCAAGCCCGCCGGCAGGCTCTCGCCAGCCGCCAACAGGTTGGCGAACAACGTATCGCCGCCCTCCGCCGGCACCGCCAGCGCGCGCAGTGCCGCGCCCAGGCTGGGAATCGGTCGATAGGCGCTGTCGGTATGCCAGCTCTCGACGATGGTCAGATAGCCGGCGACAGGGTCGTCCGGCCGGCGCAGGTTGCCCGCCTCGTCGGTATTGGCGACGCGGAAGATCTCGGGATGTTGGCTCGAACGCTGATCCGCTTCGGGGAAAATCTCCAAATGGCCGAACTGTCGCGCGAAGCGGATGTGGGTCGGATCGTCGATCCGCTGGCCGCGGAACAGCAGCAGTTGATGATGCAGCCAGCCGGTTCGCAGCCGCCGTGCGACTTCGGCGTCAAGCGGTTGCGACAGATCGACGCCGCGAACCTCGGCGCCGTGCGCGGCATGCAACGGACGGAATTCGATCTGGCTGGTGGGCATGGCACGTCCCGCTTCAGGAGCCCGCAAGGTGCAGCGTCAGGTGGCCCGCGGCATCGCTGAGCGCGGTCCAGTTGGGCGGCACGACGACGGTGGTGTCCGGCTCTTCCACCACCAACGGTCCACTGCGCGAGCGCTGAAGATCCCAGCGGCCGACCACCGGTGTTTCGTGCAGCCCGAAGCGCGGGCCGAAATAGGCCTGGCGCGAGCTCTCGCCCAGCCTGCGGGGGCGGCCCTTGCCGGCGCCAGCGATGCCGGCGAGATCGAGCTTGTCGGCCGCCGCCTGCGCGCGCAGGCGCAGGCTGACGAGTTCGATGACATCGTCGCGCTGATAGCCGAAGGCCTGGCGATGCGCCGCGTTGAAACTGTTCTTGAGATAGCCGACGACGCTGTCCTGGCTTTCCGGCTCGAAAGGCAAGGTGAGCTCGGTCACCTGGTAGCCGTATTTGAGGTCGACCTGGCGTTGGAAGCGCACCGCTTGCGCGGCGATGCCCTCGGCCGCCAGGTCTGCCAAGGCCTCCGTTTGCAAGGCGGCGAAGCCGGCCGCCACGGCATCGTCCTGCAGCTCGCTCAGCGCCAGCGCGATGCTGCGGATGTAGTCGTGCCGGTAGTCGGCCAGCAGCAGCCCCAGCGCGCTGAACAGGCCCGGATGCGGCGGCACATGCACCACGCGAATGCCGAGATTCTCGGCCAGCGTCGCCGCGTGCATCGGCCCGGCGCCGCCGAAAGGGATGAGAGCATATTGCCGGGGATCGCGGCCGCGTTCGGTCGACACCGCGCGCAGGGCCCGCATCATGGTGGCGTTCGCCACCTGCACGATGCCGTGCGCCGCCTGCAAGGGATCGAGGCCGAGCGGCCGCGCAACCTTCGCCTCGATGGCGGCGAAGGCGGCCTGCCGGTCGATCCGCAGCGTCGCATCGGCGATCGCCGAGGGGTTCATGTAGCCCAGCACCACGTTGGCGTCGGTGACCGTCGGCTCACTGCCGCCGCGGCCATAGCAGACCGGCCCCGGATCGGCGCCGGCGCTGCGGGGGCCAGCGCGCAGCGCGCCGCCCTCGTCGATCCAAGCGATCGAACCGCCGCCCGCACCCACCTCCACGATGTCGAGCCAAGGCACCCGCAAGGCATGGCCGGCGCCGCCGAACAGGCGGGTCGTCATGGTGGCGCCGCCACCGACCTCGCCGCCGGGCTTTTCCAGGGGCACTCCGTTCTCGATCAGACAGGCCTTGGCCGTGGTGCCGCCCATGTCGAAGCTGATCACGCGGGCCAGCTCGGCATGCTGGGCGAAGCGCGCCGCCGCCAGCACGCCGGCGGCGGGCCCGGATTCGATCATCAGGGCAGGCCGCCGCCGCGCCGCGGCGGCGGTCATGATGCCGCCATTGGACTGCATGATCAGCAGCCGCTGGCCGAACCGCGCCAGATGTCCTTCCAGGTTGTCGAGATAGCGGCGGACGATGGGAATGAGCGAGGCGTTGATGACCGTGGTGCTGGCCCGCTCGTATTCCCGGATCTCCGGATGCACCTCGGAGGACAGGCAGACCACCAGTTCGGGCGCAAGTTGGTCAATCAACCGGCCGATCTCCGCCTCGTGCCGCGGGTTGAGATAGGCGTTGATCAAGCTGACGGCAATCGCCTCGACCCCGTCCGCGACCAGGCGGCGGACTTCCGCTTGCACCTGGCGGGCATCGAGTGGATGTTCGATGCTGCCGTCGCCCAGGATCCGCTCTTCGATCTCTCGCCGCCAGCGCCGGGGCACCAGCGGGGGCAACCGGTTCCAGTTGGCATCGAACACGTTCGGCCGGCGCTGGCCGCGCATCTCCAACTCGTCGCGGAAGCCCCTGGTGGTCAGCAGTCCGGTCGGTGCGGCCTTGCCCTCGATCACGGCATTGGAGGCGATCGTGGTGCCGTGCACAAAAGCGGCGACCGGCGCCTCTTTGGCGGCGTGTTCGACCGCGGCGGCGATGTCGGCGCCCACCTGATCGAGCAGCGAGAGAACCTTGGCGGTGTGCAGGCGGCCGTCATCGTCGGCAACGACGATGTCGGTGAACGTGCCGCCGATGTCGAACCCGACGCGCACGCCTAGGCCCTGCGCCGGCTGGCGCGCAGAGCCGCGGTCGCGTCCTCGTCGACCACCAGCCGACTGGCATCGATCACCACGCCATACTGCGCCGCCGCCGCCTCGAGGCTCAGTTTCTCGTCCAGCACGTCGGTCAGCACGCGATGCGGTTCGCGGGCCAACGGGTCGCCGTGCCCGCCGGAGCCGGAAACCACGTGATAGAGGCGATCGCCCGGCTCCACATGCAGATGCATATGCGCCTTGCGCGGCAGGTCCTCGGTGCCCTTGGCGGTGGTCAGCACGTTGCGCGACAGGGCGCCCGCTTCGCCACCCGCCAGGCCGGCATTCGGCCGCGACAGCCGGTTGGTGCGCACCATGGCGCGGCCGGGCCCGCGGAACCGCCATTGCTTGAAGATCGCTTGCGAGCCGCGATGCTTGCCCGGCCCGCCGCTGTCCGGCACATAGCCGAAACCTTCCACCACGATCGGATACTCGCGCTCCAGCACCTCCGCCGGGATGGTGCCGTACGAGCCGAAGGCCATCGGCGCCACGCCGTCGATCCCGTCCTGGTTTGGTCGCCCGCCCCAGCCGCCGAAGAAGATGTCGAGGAAGGCGAACTCGCTGCCGTCCTGGCGGCGGCCGGTGAAGTGCAGCACATCGCCGCCCTCGCCCGGGATCGGCACGCGCTCCGGCAGCGCCTTGGCCAGCACGCGCGACAGCAGATCCATCACCCGGAAGAAGAGCGGCGCGCGGCCGCCGACCGCCGCCGGATAGCGCGGGTTCAGCAGCGAGCCTTCCGGCACCGCGATGCGGATCGGCCGGGTGAAGCCGGCATTGGTCAGCACGTCCGGATCGACCAGGCCTTTGACCGCGCTCAGCACCGTCGCGGTCGTCATGGAGATCGGCAGGTTGATGGCGCCGGCCGCCTGCGGCGCGGTACCCGCGAAATCAAAGGCCAGCGTGTGGCCGTCGGCCACCAGCGTCACTTTCAGCGGCAGCGCCACGCCGGCCGAACCGAACCCGTCCTCTTCGAACAGATCCTCGTGCACGTATGTGCCGTGCGGCACTTCGGCGAGCGCGCGCCGGACCGCCTTCTCCGAATAGTCGATCAGGTAGTCGCACGTGGCCGCGAAGGTCGCCGGACCGTATTTGTCCAATAGCGCCATCACCTCCCGGTCGCCGCGCCGGCAGCCGGCGATCTTGGCCTCGACGTCACCCAGCCATTCTTCGCCCATGCGGACGTTGGCCAGCACCGTCTGCAGCAAGGCCTCGTTGCACTTGCCCGCGTCGTAGAGCTTGACGATGGGCAGCCGCAAGCCTTCTTCGAAAGCCTCTGTGCATTGGCTGCTGAAGCCGCCGGGAAAACGGCCGCCGATGTCGGTGTGATGCGAATAGGCGACCGAGAACGCCACCCGCTTGCCTTGCCAGAAGGCCGGGGTGATCACCGCCACGTCTGGCATATGTGTCATCCCGGCATAGGGATCGTTCGACAGCACCACGTCGCCCGGCTGGAAGTCCTCGCCGAACTTTTCCACCACGCATTCGACCGCGCGCATCAGGAAAGCCAGTTGGAAGGGCGCGGCATAGCCCTGGCCGATCAGCCGGCCCTTGCCATCACATAGGGCCGTGGCGAAGTCGCCGGTCTTCACCATCGCGGACCGGCCGGTCTTCCAGATCGCGATCGCCATCTCCTCGGTGATCGCGGCGAGTTCGTTCTTCACCACTTCCACCAGAATGGGATCGAACGCGGGTCCGTGCATGCGGCTGTCTCCCCGGAGCGCCCCAGCATAAGCTGTCCTTCGGTCGCCGGGCCAAGGAGATGGCGGCTCCGCCGGCGACATGACAGCCATGCCGGCGTCGGCAGGGAGCGGTGCGATGCGCTTAGGCAACAAGACGCTTGGGGCAAGGTTGCGCCTGGTGCTCGGCCCCGATATCGCCATCGGTCCCGGCAAGGCCGATCTGTTGCAGGGCATCGCCGAGACCGGTTCGATCGCCGCGGCCGGCCGCCGCATGGGCATGAGCTACAAGCGCGCCTGGCTGTTGATCGGGACCATGAACGGCTGCTTCGCCACGCCGCTGGTGGTCGCCGCCAAGGGCGGCCATGCCCGTGGCGGCGCCAACCTGACGCCGCTGGGCCAAGAGGTGCTGCGGCGCTATCGGCGGATGGAACAGGCGGCCGCGCGGGCCGTGCGCGCCGACCTGGCGGCGCTGCGGCGGCATCTAGCTTGTTGTTGACCGGTACTACCGATATATTCCACCGGAAATATCGGAGCCGGCCCCTGCGTCAGATCCTTGCGCTCGCCTGTGTGCTGCTGGTCTGCTGTTCGGCCGCCCCGGCACGGACGGAGGCCGTCACGGTCTTCGCCGCCGTCAGCCTGCAAGATGCGTTGCGCGCGCTTGGCGAGGCTTGGGGCGCGCGTGGCAGACCGGCGCCGCGCTTCGCCTTCGCCGCCTCCTCGGCGCTCGCCCGGCAGATCGAGCAAGGCGCTCCGGCCGATCTGTTCTTGTCGGCCGACGAAGCATGGATGGACTACCTGGCCGAGCGCGGCCTGCTGGCAGGGGAAGGCCGGACAAGCAGGCTCGCCAACCGCCTGGTGCTGATCGCTCCGGCCGATGCGGCGCGGTCCGTGCCGCTGACCCGCTCCACCGACCTGGCGGCGCTGCTCGGCCCGCGCGACCGGCTAGCCACGGGCGATCCGGCGCATGTGCCGGTCGGCCGCTATGCGCGCGCCGCGCTGGAATGGCTGGGGCAATGGCCGGCGCTGGAGCCGCGGCTGGCCCGTGCCGACAACGTGCGCGCGGCATTGCTGCTGGTCGCACGCGGCGAGGCTGCACTCGGCATCGTCTACGCGAGCGACGCGCTGGCCGAAGCCCGCGTGCGGGTGGTCGGCACCTTTCCCGCCGAAAGCCACCCGCCGATCCGTTATCCCTTCGCGCTGACGGCGCGCGCCCAGGACCGCGCCGCGGCGATGGCGCTGTTGGCGTTCCTCAGCGGACCTGAGGCGGCGCCCACCTGGTTGCGCTTCGGCTTCGGCCTGGTCCCGTGAGCCTCTGGCTGGCAGCGGAGGAATGGCAAGCGGTCGGGCTCAGCCTGGGGGTCGCGGCGCGTTCGGTCGCGGTGTCGCTGCTGCCCGCCGTGGCGGTGGCCTGGCTGCTGGCGCGCCGGCGCTTTCGGGGTCGCCTGCTGCTGGATGCGCTGGTGCATCTGCCGCTGGTGCTGCCCCCTGTGCTGATCGGCTGGGCCTTGCTGGTGCTGTTCGGCATGCGCGGGCCGCTGGGCGGGCCGTTGCACGACTGGTTTGGCCTGCGCCTGGTGTTCAGCACGGAAGGTGCGGCATTGGCGACCGCGGTGATGAGTTTTCCGCTGATCGTGCGCTCGGTGCGGCTCGGCCTTGAAGCCGTCGATCCGCGCCTGGAGGAGGCGGCACGCACGTTGGGTGCCGGGCCGTTCGACCGCTTCCTCAGCATTACCTTGCCGCTGATGTCGCCCGGCATCCTGGCCGGTGCCGTTACCGCCTTTGCCGCCGGCCTTGGCGAGTTCGGCGCGGTCATCACGTTCGCTTCCAACATTCCGGGCGAGACGCAGACTTTGCCGCTCGCCATCTACAGCGCGACACAAACCCCGGGAGGCGAGTTGACCGCCGCCCGGCTCGCCGGCGTCTCCTTCGCCTTGGCGATCAGCGGCCTGTTGCTGGGCGAATGGATCGCCCGGCGCAAGGGCCGACTGCTGGGCCGTCCCTGATGCTGGAAGTGGAGATCCGAAAACGGCGGGGCGATCTTCGGCTGGATGTCGCCTTCAGCAGCCCGACGCCGGGGGTCACCTGCCTGTTCGGCGCTTCCGGCGCCGGCAAGACGACGGTCATTGCCGCGCTGGCGGGCCTGCTGCGGCCGGATGCGGGCCGCATCGTGCTTGCCGGCAGGGTCCTGTTCGACAGCGCGGCCGGCATCGCGCTGCCCCCGGAACGCCGCCGGCTTGGCTATGTCTTCCAGGACGCCCGGCTTTTCCCGCATCTGAGCGTGGAAGCGAACTTGCGCTATGGCTGGCGACGGGTCGCTGGGCAGGAACGGCGCATCGGCTTCGACGAGGTGGTCGGGCTGCTGGGCATCGCGTCGCTGATGCGCCACCGGCCAACCCATCTGTCGGGGGGAGAACGCCAGCGGGTTGCAATTGGCCGCGCGTTGCTGGCGCAGCCTCGCTTGCTGTTGATGGACGAGCCGCTGGCTTCTCTCGATGCCGACCGCAAGGCCGAACTGCTGCGCTATCTCGAACGGCTGCGCGACGAATTGCGGCTGCCGATCGTCTATGTCACGCATGCCACGGCCGAGATGATGCGGCTGGCCGACACGTTGGTGCTGCTGGAAGCGGGCCGGGTGGCGGCGACGGGCGCGTTGGCGGAAGTGACCGCCCGGCCCGACCTGCCACGCACGCTCGCCCGCCAGCTTGCCGGCAGCGTGTGGCGCGCGACGGTCGTCCGGCACGACGAGGCGCGCCGGCTCAGCGTGCTTGCCGCCGCCGGCGTCGAATTGCTGACACCACGCGTTGCCGCGGCCGCCGGCAGCGCGCTTCGCCTGCGGATTCGGGCGCGCGACGTGATCCTGGGCCTGGAACGCCCCCAGGGCCTCAGCCTGCACAACGTGCTGCCGGCGACCGTCGCCGCGATCCACGCGGAGGCTGACGGCATGGCGCAGGTCCAGCTCGCGGTCGGCGAAGGGCGGCTTTTGGCGTTGATCACCACCGATGCCGTGGCCCGTCTGGCGCTGGCCCCTGGCCGGCCCGTCTTCGCCCTGCTGAAGTCGATGTCGGTCGATCTCGGCGAGGTCCTGGGCGAGGCGGAGTGAGCCGGCTCAGCCAAGGAATTCCAGGATCGCCGCCGCCACCGCGTCTGGCGCGTCGAGTTCGGCCAGATGCCCGGCACCGGCAATCGTCGCGATGGTCGTCTTGCCCTTGATCAGCTTCTGGAAGCGCCCGGCATAGGAAGGCGGCACCACCCGGTCGTCGGCGCCCCAGACGAGCAAGGTTTCGGTCGTCAGCCGGGGCAGCCGCAGGGCTAGCCGGGTATCGCCGAGCGGCCACAGCAGCCGGGCGGCGGCTTCGTTGGTGCGCAGCTGCGTCACCTGCCATTCCATCGCGTCCTCGCCCGCTGGCTGGGCGGTCGCTTGGGCGAAGTTCTCCGGATTGGCGCAGACGTGGTTCTGCAGCGTGCCCGGTCGGACGGCAAACACATCGAAAGTGGGCTCGCCCTCGTCATAGAGGCCGAATGGCGCGATCAGCGCCAGTTTGCGCACCAAGCCCGGCCAGACCGCGGCGACGTCCGCGGCGAGGGCGCCGCCGACCGAACTGCCGATCAGGTCGGCACCCGCCAACCCAGCCCCGCGCAACAGCTCTTCCGTCGCCAGCAGCCAATCGAGATGCTGGTCGAGGCGGTCGTGGCCGTTCGAGCCGGCGAAGCCGGGCAACGAGGCGACGATCACCTGCCGCTCGCCCGCCAGGCGTTCCAGGAAGGGCGTCCACGTAAGGGCGCCGTCCAGGCCCGCCAGAAAACCGATCGGCCTTCCCGTGCCCTTCGTCCGGACCCGGCACTTGGCGCCATTGACCGCGAGCCAGCGCGTCTCCGGCGCCGCCATTACTGCACCACCGGGGCCGGGTGCGCGCGTTGCTGGCGGGCCATCGGCTGCGGCCACCAGCGGTCGTCCCAGCGGTCGTCGAACAGATCCTTGACCTGTGGCAGCACTTTCTCCGCGAACAGCCGGGTATTGTGGAAGGCCAGCTCCTTGCCCATGTTGCCGAATTGCAGCAACAGCATCAGGTGGCCGACATTCATGTCGACCGCCAGCGCGCGGATCTGTTCGGCCACCTCGTCCGGGCTGCCGATGATGACGTAGCCCTTGTCGACGATCTCCTGAAAGTCGAGCGGCACCTCGCGTCGTTCGATCGCCTTGTTGGCGGCCTGCACCACCATGCTCTGCACCCGCGCCCTGACGGTGGCCTCGGTGGTGTAGCCGGGCGGACTGGCGAACTTTGGGTCGACATGCAGGCAACGGCCGTAGAAATACTCCGCCGCTTCCTTGTACAGCCTGGCTGCCTCGGCCCGCGTCTCGGCCACGCCGACGAATTGCAGGAAACCCGCCCGGTAGGGATTGCGGTCCTTGCCGAGCTTGTCCATCTCGCGCCAGAAGCCGTGCATGGTGTCGCGCCCGGCCTTGTAGCCGTAATAGGAGAGGTAGCAGTAGACGTAGTCCATCTCCGCGCACCAGCGCCAAGTCTCCACCGAACCGCCGCCCGGAATCCAGATCGGCGGGCGCGGCTTCTGCACCGGCCGCGGCCAGTTGTTGACATAGCGCTGCTGGTTGAAGCGGCCGTTGAACGCGAAGGTCTCCGGCTCCATCCAGGACTTCAGCACCAGGTCGTGCGCCTCGTAATAGCGCTGGCGCAACAGGCTGGGGTTCTGACCGTAGGCGTAGCAGGTGTCCATCGGCGAGCCGACCGGAAAGCCGGCAATTACCCGACCGCCGGAAATGCAATCGATCATCGCCATTTCTTCCGCCACGCGGGTGGGCGGGTTGTAGAGCGCGAGGCTGTTGCCCAGGATGCAGAGCGCGGCCTCGCTGGTGCGCCGGGCCAGCGTCGAGGCGATCAGGTTGGGCGAGGGCATCAGCCCATAGCCGTTGTTGTGATGCTCGTTGACGCAGACGCCGTGGAAGCCGCTTTGCGCGGCGAATTCCAACTCGTCCATGAAGTCGTTGTACATGTGATGTGCCCGTTCGGGCTCGAACAGGTTGGAGTTGATGTCCACCCAGACCGAATTGTTCTTTTGCCGGAAATCGTCGGGCAGCTCGGTATAGGGCATCAGATGGAACCACAAGATCTTCATGGACAATCTCCCCTGCGAGCACGGACCGCCAGTGCCGAGTATACCGGCAAGGGCGGCCGGCTTCGCTAGTTCTCTGTCGGCGGGGCTGCTTGGCAGCGCAGTGCCGGATGCCGATATACTGCGGCAAACCCTTAGTCCTGGACGGTTTGCCATGAGTATTGAAAAATTCGACGACGCCACGCGCACCGAACTGGAGGCTGCGGCCTTCCGCAAGCTGGTGGTGCATTTGCGCGAGCGAACCGACGTGCAGAACATCGACCTGATGAACCTGGCCGGCTTCTGCCGCAATTGCCTGTCGAACTGGTACCAGGAGGCGGCCAGCGCCAAGGGCATGGCGCTCGACAAGGCGGCGGCGCGCGAGATCGTCTATGGCATGCCTTATGCGGAATGGCAGGCCAGGTTCCAGAAGGAAGCGTCGGCCGAGCAGAAGGCCAAGTTCGCCGAGGCGAGCAAGGCGCACCGCCATTAGGCCGCGAACTGGCAAGGCACCGTTGCGGCTGGGCGCGCGACGGGCTATTGCCAGCCGATGACCGCCGGCGCCACCGCCGCCGCCCCCTACGCCATGGACCAGCCGGCGTCCGGGCGGGGCAGCCTTGCCCTGCTGCGGCGCCTGCTCCGCGAACGAGTTGGGCAGCATGTGGGCCGGCTCGGCCTCGCCGCCTTGTTCATGGCGCTGGCGGCGGCCAGCACGGCCGCCAATGCCTGGCTGCTGGAGCCGGCCGTCGACCAGGTGTTCATCGCCAAGTCGGCCAGCATGCTGTGGCTGGTGCCGCTGGCCGCGCTCCTCGTCGCGGCCATCAAGGCCGCCGCCAGCTATGCCCAGGATGTGCTGGTGGGCGGCGTCGGCCAACGCATCATCGCCGACACCCAGGTGGCGCTTTATCGCCATCTCATCACCGCCGACCTTGCCTACCTCCAGTCGGTGCATAGCGGCAAGCTGATCGCGAGCTTCCTCTACGACGTGCAGTTGCTGCGCGAAACCGTGTCGCGCGCGCTGACCGGCGTCGCCAAGGACGGCCTGACCTTCGTCGCCCTGTCGGCGGTGATGTTCTGGCAGGACTGGAAGCTGGCGGCGCTCACCTTGCTGGTCTTCCCGCCGATCGCCTTCGCCATCCGCCGGCTGGGCAGGCGGATGCGCAAGGCGTCCGGCAAGACGCAGGCCGAGACCGGCCGCCTTTCGGCGCACCTGGCCGAAACCCTGGAAGGCGCCCGCATCGTCAAGGCCTATGGCCGCGAGGATTACGAGATCGGCCGCGCCCAGGCGGCGGTGGAGCGCCGGCTGGCGCATATCATGAAGGCGGTGCGGACGCGCTCGGCGGCGGCCCCCAGCACCGAGGCGCTGGGCGGCTTGGCGGTGGCGCTGGCCATCCTTTACGGCGGCTGGCAGGCGCAGCAGGGCAGCATGACGCTGGGTGCCTTCACCTCGTTCCTGGCGGCCCTGCTCATGGCCTATCAGCCGCTGAAGAGCCTTGCCACCTTCAATACCGCGATCCAGGAGGGCCTGGCGGCGGCCGAACGGATTTTCGCGTTGCTCGACACCCGGCCAGCGATCGGCGAAGTTGCCGACGCGCCCGAGTTGCGCCTGACGGCCGGCCAGGTGCGGTTCGAGGCGGTGGGTTTCGCCTATGCCGGCGGTCGAGCGGCGCTGTCCGGGGTCGATCTGACGGTGCCGGCCGGCAAGGTGGTGGCGCTGGTGGGCGCCTCGGGCGCCGGCAAGTCGACCCTGCTCAATCTCATCCCCCGCTTCTACGATGTCAGTGCCGGTGCTGTGCGGATCGACGGCCAGGATGTCCGCCAGGTCAGCTTGCGTTCGTTGCGCGCGGCCGTGGGCTTGGTGGCGCAGGAAGCACAACTCTTCGACGACACCGTCGCCGCCAACATCGCCTATGGCCGGCCCGGCGCCAGTCGCGAAGCCATCGTCGCCGCCGCCCGAGCCGCCGCCGCGCACGATTTCATCGCCGCCCTGCCGCAGGGCTACGACACCGCGGTGGGCGAGAACGGCGTGCGGCTGTCGGGTGGGCAGCGCCAACGGCTGGCGATCGCGCGGGCGATGCTGAAAGACGCGCCCATCCTGTTGTTGGACGAAGCGACTTCGGCGCTCGATGCGGAGAGCGAGCGGCAGGTGCAGGAGGCGCTGCGGCGACTGATGCATGGCCGCACTACGCTGCTCATCGCGCATCGGCTCAGTACCGTGCAATCGGCGGACGAAATCCATGTGCTGGACGGCGGCCGCATCGTCGAGACCGGCAGCCACCGGGATCTCTTGGCGCGGGCAGGCACTTATGCCCGGCTGCATGCCCTGCAGGCGCAAGGCGCCGAAGCCGAAGCGCGGCCGGGCGGAACGGGTTCCTGAGGCATGCTCCGCCGTCCGCTTCGACGCGTCCTGCGTTCGGCGCGGCTGCGCCGGTTCGCCAGTTGGCTGATGGCGCGGTACCTGCGGCTTTGCCATGTCACCGGTCGTTGGAGCGTCTTGGGCGGGGAGACGCCCAATCGGTTGTGGGACGAAGGCCGGCCGTTCATCCTGGCTTTCTGGCATGGCCGCCTGTTGATGATGCCCTGTTGCTGGCGTCCGGGTGTGCCGATGCGCATGCTGATTTCGCAGCATCGCGACGGCGGCCTGATCGCCGACACCATTGCGCATTTCCGCTTGGGCGCCGTGCGCGGCTCCAGCAGCCAACCAGCCAAGGCGCGTGGCAAGGGCGGCGCGCAAGCGATCCGCGACCTGGTGCGGCTGCTGCGCCAGGGCATCAACATCGGCATCACGCCGGACGGGCCGCGCGGGCCTTTCATGCGGGCAAGCGACGGTGTGGTGGCGCTGGCCAGGTTATCGGGCGTGCCCGTTCTGCCGGTTTCCGCCGCTACCCGGCGCCGTCGCCTCTTGTCGACCTGGGACCGGTTCCAGGTGCCGTTGCCGTTTTCGCATGGCGTTTTCGTCTGGAGCGACGCCATCGACGTGGCGCGCGACGCGGACGCTGCGGCGCTGGAAGCTGCGCGGCTTGCAGTCGAGCGCGCGCTCAACCACGCCACCGCCGAGGCTGACCGGCTGATGGGGCATTCGCCGCTCGAACCGGCGTCGCCGTCGGCATGAGCCTGGCCCTCTACCGCGGCCTGACACGGCTGCTGGCACCGGCGATCGACCGCTATCTGGCTGCCCGGTTGGCAAGCGGCAAGGAAGACCCGACGCGCTGGCGCGAGCGGCTGGGGGAAGCCTCCGGTTCGCGGCCCGAAGGCCCGCTTGCCTGGTTCCACGGCGCCAGTGTCGGCGAGGTCATGTCAATCCTGCCGGTCCTGCACCGGCTGCGCGCGAGTCGGCGGGACATCGCCTTGCTGATCACCAGCGGAACCGCCACCTCCCAGCGTCTCCTGGCCGAGCGACTGCCGGCCGGTGCCTTGCGGCAGTTTGCCCCGGTCGATCGGCCGGATGCCGTCGCCGCCTTCCTCGACCATTGGCGGCCCGACCTGTCGGTGTGGATCGAATCCGAACTCTGGCCCAACCTGGTGCAGGCGACGCGGGCGTTGGGGCGGCCGATGCTGTTGGTCAACGCGCGCCTCTCGGCCCGCTCGCATCGCCGCTGGCGGTTGCTGCCGGGCGCGGCGCGCACCCTGCTGGGCGCGTTCGAAGCGGTGCTGGCGCAGAGCGATGCCGATGGCGAGCGGCTGCGCCAATTGGGCGCCAACAGATTGACGGTCACTGGCAACCTGAAGTGGGCGGCACCTGCGCTGCCGTACGATGAGGCGGCGTTGGCGGACTTGGCGAACCGGCTTGCCGGCCGACCCGTCTGGCTCGCCGCCAGCACGCATGTCGGCGAGGAAGCGCTGCTGGCTGCGGCGCATGACCGCTTGCGGCAGGCGCTGCCACGGGCACTTGCCATCGTCGTGCCGCGGCATCCGCGACGCGGGCCCGAGGTAGCCGCGCTATTGCGGGGACTTGGCCATGACGTCGCGCGCCGCGGCGCGGCGGAGCCGACGACCGCGGCGTGCACGTTCTATGTCGCCGACACGCTGGGCGAGCTTGGCCTCTTTTACCGGCTGGCGGCGGTGGCTTTCGTCGGCGGCTCGCTGGTGCCGCATGGCGGACAGAATCCGCTGGAACCCGCACGCCTTGCGCGGCCGGTGCTGTTCGGCCCGCATACCCAGAACTTCGCCGAGCCAGTGACGCTGTTGCTGGAAGCCGGCGCCGCCCGGCGGGTGGCCGATGCGGCCGCGCTTGCGGCGCAACTGACCGAGTTGCTGGCCGATCCCGCCAGGCGCCAGCGCATGGCCGAGGCCGGGCTCGCCGTTACCGCCGACGCGGGCCGCGCGCTCGATCTCGTCTGCGAGGCCATCCTGCGGCATCTGCCGGAAGAGCGCCATGCGCGCGCCTGAGTTCTGGCAGGCCGACAATGCGGTCGCGCGGCTGCTGGCGCCCGCCGCTTGGCTCTACGCCCTTGCTGGCCGCGGCCTGCGCCGTCGTATCGTGCCGGCGCGCATCGGTCTGCCGGTCGTCTGTATCGGCAACGCCACCGCCGGCGGCAGTGGCAAGACGCCGACCGTCTTGGCGCTCGCCGCGCTGGCGCGTCAACGCGGCATCGTTGTGCACATCCTGAGCCGCGGACATGGTGGCCGGCTGACCGGCCCGCTGCCGGTCGATCCGCGAAAGCATGCGGCGGTTGACGTGGGCGATGAAGCCCTGCTGCTGGCCGAAGCGGCGCCAACCTGGATCGCACGCGACCGACTGGCCGGCGCGCTTGCGGCCAGGGCCGCCGGCGCCGGGCTGCTGCTGTTGGATGACGGTTTGCAGAACCCGTCCTTGGCCAAGGACCTGTCCTTGCTGGTGATCGACGGCGGCGCCGGCCTGGGCAACAGCCGAGTGCATCCGGCGGGTCCGCTGCGCGAGCCTTGGGCCCAGGCGGTGGCGCGGGTGGCGGCCGTCGTGTTTGTGCATTCGCCCGATGGCCGTGACCTGCCGCCGCCGCCGCTGCCGCCGGATCTGCCGGTGCTTGCCGCCCGGCTGCTGCCGGAGGAAGCGGCGCTTGGCTGGCGGGGGCGCCGGTTGCTGGCTTTCGCCGGCATCGGCCGGCCTGCCAAGTTCTTCGCCAGCCTGCGGGCGCTCGGCGCCGAGGTGGTGGCGGAACACGGCTTCGCCGACCATCATCGCTATAGCCCCGACGAAGTCATGCGGCTGGTCGAGGCTGCGCAAGATCTGGCGGCCTGGCCGGTAACGACGGCCAAGGATTTCGTGCGGCTGCCGCCTGAAGCGAGGGCGATGGTCGAGTGCCTGCGCGTGCGACTGGCGTTCGACGATCCGGCGGCGGCAGCGGCGCTCGTCGATGGCGTGTTCGTCCGTGGCTGAGGCAGCCAGCCCTGCCCACCGCGCGCAGGCGCTGCTGGCGCGGGCGTCGCTGGCTCTGCTGGGCGCACTGCCCATACCCTGGGCTTCCGCGCTGGGCGCGGCGCTTGGCCGCCTCATCGGCCTCTGCATGAGGCACCGCAGCCGGGAAGCCGCGGCGCGGCTGCGCCGCGCCTTGCCAGAGGTCGACGCCCGGCACGCTCGGCGGCTGATCGGCCGCATGTGGGGGCAACTCGGTCGTGTGGCGGCGGAACTGCCGCATCTCTCCCGGTTGCGTTTCACCGACGAACCCGGCGGCTGGGTCGAACTGGTCGGACGCGAACATCTGGAGCGGCTGCGCGACGATGGCCGCGCCGGGATCGCATACACCGCCCATCTCGGCAATTGGGAACTGACCGCGGCCGCTTGCCATGCGATCGGCCTGACCGGATATCTGATCTACCGCGCGCCCAACAATCCGCTGATCGACGATCTCATGCGCGAATTGCGTAGCGGTTGGGCGCTCGACACCGTGCCGAAGGGCATGGAGGGCGCCAGGCGTCTGCTGCGGGCAATCAAGGCGGGCGCCCATATCGGCATGCTGGTCGACCAGAAGATGAACGATGGCATCCCCGTGCCGTTCTTCGGCCGACCGGCGATGACCGCGCCTGCGCTGGCGCAGCTTGCCTTGAGATACCGATTGCCGGTCGTCGGCGTCCGTTGCGAGCGGCTCAAGGGCGCACGGTTTCGCGTGACCGCCTATCCACCGCTTCCGCTGCCCGCCGATGGCGCGGAGCCCGAGGCCGTTGCCGACCTGATGGCCATGATCAATGCCTCGGTCGAGAATTGGGTGCGCCGCCGGCCGGAACAATGGCTGTGGCTGCATCGGCGCTGGCCGGACTAGGACACGGACTCATAAGCACGCATCCAGATTCGTGATGCGGCGAGCTTGATGAGGGCGAGGTAGTTGGCGTCGTGCTTGTCGTAGCGCGTGGCGATGGCTCGGAAGTGTTTGACCCTGT
>Ga0194128_10002779_pt1 | contig 27737 bp, 25 predicted proteins | sample TA2KigCa65mmetaG_FD_148650 | JGI IMG/M metagenome (GOLD analysis project Ga0194128, IMG submission 148650) | Freshwater microbial communities from Lake Tanganyika, Tanzania - TA2015037 Kigoma Deep Cast 65m | ecosystem: Environmental > Aquatic > Freshwater > Lake | place: Tanzania: Lake...
GGAACGGGGCAATCGGGTCAGCCCGGAACGGGGCAATCGGGTCAGCCCGGAACGGGGCAATCGGGTCAGCCCGGAACGGGGCAATCGGGTCAGCCCGGAACGGGTTATCCGGGTCAGCCCGGAACGGGTTATCCGGGTCAGCCCGGAATGGGTTATCCGGGTCAGCCCGGAATGGGTTATCCGGGTCAGCCCGGAATGGGTTATCCGGGTCCGTAACCGACCAGGCGAGTGGGGCTTTAGCCAGTAGTGGTTGCAGTCGACGTGGTCGTCGATTTCGGGGTCTCACAGGTGGTGTTCGGTACGTCGGCGAGGTTGATCAGATAGTCGTCGACGAGCTTTGTGACACAGTCGACGGCGAAGTAACTGGTGTGGCGGCGTTCGTCGACGGTGATGAGGCGTACGTTGCCTGCGACGCTTGCGGCGGCCTGGACGCCGATGAACGGTGATGCGGGGTCGTCGGTGGCGCCGATGATGACGGTGGGATTCTCGGTCGAGCGGCGGAAGAAGTAGGCCTCGTTCGAACGAACGGGCCAGCGGGTGCAGAGTTCCTCGGGTGAGAAGAACTCGTGGAGGCGCGGGGCGATCGTGCTGATGTCGCCGAGTGGCGCGTCCTGCGTGTCGTCGACACACGAGACGGCAATCGATGCCTCGAAGGTGTTGCGATAGTCCTCGAAGCCCTCGTCTTGGTAGAAATAGCCCTCGTACATCGCCTTGATCTTCGAGCCGTCACCCGCGGCTGCAGCGGTGAGTGCTTCGTCGAGTTCGGTCCATGCCGTCTGGTCGTAGAGCGCAGAGATTGCAGCAGCAAGCATCATGTGCTCCGTGATGTCGCCGGGGGGATTGTTGATTGCGGCTTCCCAATTGGTGAGTCGTGCCGGCTCCTTCAGGAACGCGGCGAGCAGTTTCTCGAAGCCCGATGCCTGGCTGGCGATGCGCTCGGCACGGCTGGCGATGGGGCTGGGGGGTGCGTCGAGGACGATTGCGCGAGTGGTGTCGGGAAACATGCTCCTCCATACGAGGCCGAGCAGACCACCGTAGGAAAAGCCCAAGTACGACACCGTTTCCTCTCCGAGTGCACGGCGGATGGCCTCGATGTCGCGGGCGGAGTTGGCAGTTCCGACGTGGGGCAGAACCGCACCGCTGCGTTCGGTGCATGCGTCGACGAAACGTTGGCCGGTTTCGGCGCTCAGGGGTTGGGCGAAGTACTCGTCGTAGTCGTCGATGCAGTCGACGGTGGGGGTTGACTCGCCCGTGCCGCGGGGGTCCCAGGCGACGATGTCGAAGCGGTCGATGATGTCGCGGCTGAAGTAGTGGGCGGCGTTCTGTGCGAGCGATCGTCCGGGTGCGCCCGGGCCACCCGGGTTGACCAGCAACACACCGATGCGTTCACTCGACTTGAGTGCACGTTGACGGCTGAGCCTCAAGGTGAAGGTGCCGCTGGGTTGGGTGAAGTAGTCGAAGGGCACCGTGAGATCGGCGCATTCGACACCCTCACACGACTTCCACTCGAGCGGTGTCGGTTCGTAGGGCAACGTCGTGGTTGGTGAACCCGCCGTTGTGTCGGGCGTCGTCTCAGCCGTGGGGGAATCATCGCCGCACGATGCTGCAAGCAATGAAACCGCTGTCGCGAAGGCTAGAAGTCGCGTGTTCACCATCTTGCCGGTATTCACCATGTATCGATCATCGGGCGCTTTTTGCCCGGGCGGGGTTGCGGTGGCGGAGCGGCGTTCAAGAGGGCCGTGAGGCGGGCGCGGGTGTCGGCGGGGTCGATGACTTCGTCGATCTCGGCATGTGCGGCGATGTTCAGTGCGCCGCCACGTTCGTAGGCAGCAGCGATGAGCTTGTCTTCGAGGGCCTGGCGTTCAAGCGGGTCGGTGATGGCGTCGAGTTCGCGTCGGTAGCCGAGACGCACCGCACCTTCGAGGCCCATGCCGCCGAACTCGCCCGTCGGCCACGACAGTGTGGGGTAGCGGCCATGCAATGTGCCGCCCGCCATTGCCTGTGCGCCGAGGCCGTAGCACTTGCGCATCACCACGGTGATCCACGGCACGGTGATGCTGCCGGCGACCACGAACATACGAGAAAAGTGGCGTACCTGTGCCGATTTTTCCGCTTCGGGCCCGACCATGAAACCGGGTGTGTCGCACAGCGAAATGATGGGCAGGTCGTGCGCGTCGCACAGTTGCACGAAGCGTGACGCCTTGTCGGCCGCATCGCTGTCGATGGCGCCGCCGAGGTGTGCGGGGTTATTCGCGATGATGCCGACCGAGTGGCCACCAATGCGGGCGAGCACGGTGACGATGCCGATGCCGAAGTTGGGCCGCAGTTCCAGCCAGTCGGCGCCGTCGACGAGATGCGTGATCGCGTCGCGCACGGGGTACACACGCGTACGCTGCTCGGGAACCACGTCGCGCAAGACGTCATCGTTGCCGGGCTTCGGCTCGACGTGGCGATGCAGGAAATAGCCGAGGTACTTCTTTGCTGCGGCCACGGCGGCTGCTTCGTCGGACACACGGATGTCGACCACGCCGTTGATGGTTTGGGTGTCGATGTCGCCGATTGCGGTTGGTTCGACGCGACCAAGGCCACCGCCTTCGATCATCGCGGGTCCGGCCATACCGATGTTCGAGTTTTCGGTGGCGATGATGACGTCGCAGCAACCGAGCAACGCGGCGTTGCCGGCGAAGCAGTAACCCGAGGCGATGCCGACGAGTGGAACGAGGCCCGAGAGTGCGCCGAACAGGGAGAAGGCCATGCAGTCCATGCCCGTGACACCGTGTGAGTCGGTGTCACCGGGGCGGCCGCCACCACCTTCGGCAAAAAGGACGAAGGGCAACTTCATCTCTTCGGTGAACGCGAAGAGGCGGTCTTTCTTGATGTGGTTGATCAGGCCCTGCGTGCCGGCGAGAACCGTGTAGTCGTACGAGGCGACTGCGATGGGTTTGCCGTCGAGGGTCGCGGTTCCGCCGACGAGACCGTCGGCGGGGGTGTTGACGATGAGGTCTTGGGTGCTGCGCCGCTGGCGTTGGGCAGCGACACCGAACGCCCCGACCTCGTGGAACGAACCCGCATCGACGAGGTCGGCGATGTTCTCGCGGGCGGTGCGCTGGCTCTTGTCGCGGCGCTTTTCGACCGCTGCGGGGCGTGCCGCATCGGTGGTGAGCCGACGGCGTTCTTGGTAGCGGGCGAGGTCAGCACGTTCGCCCTTGGTTGCCGTCATGTCGGGCGTTGTGTCGGCTGCGACGTCGCCGGGGGTGAGCGAAAAGAGCACCTGGCCCTCCTCGACGGTGTCGCCGACGGCGACAGCGATGTTGGTGATGGTTCCGTCGGCTTGGGCAGCGACGGGGTGCTCCATCTTCATCGACTCGAGGACGATGACCTCGCGGCCGGCGCGTACCGCATCGCCGACCGCAACGTTCACCGAGATGACGGTGCCGATCAGCGGCGAGCGGTTCTGCATCGCTGCTCTCCCCATGGGCCCAGTCTTGCCGATGGTCGTCGGATGGTAGAAAGACCTCGGGGGTATGGAGATGCCAAGACTTCGTCAGGTACCAAGAGCCGAGGCCGATCCGTCGGTGTTGCCCATGTACGACCTCTTGTTCGGCGACCGTGACCCCGTCGCGCAACCCGGCACGGCAACGGGTACGCCGGGGGACTGGTGGACGGTGTTCGCCCTCGTTCCCGAGATTTTCGAACATGCGGTGCGTGGCTTCGCTCTGTACCGCAACCCCGCACGACGCATTGACCCGCAGTTGCGTGAACTCGGCCAGACGCGAGTCGGCTGGGCGCGGGCCAGTCAGTTCGTCTACTCGCAGCACTGCAAGTCGTGTCGCGAAGTGGGCATTGCGGAGGAAAAGATCGAAGCGATTCCGCATTGGCAGACGGCCACGTGTTTCTCTCCGATCGAACGGGCGGTGCTTGCTTACGCCGATGCCTTGGTCTACGACGGGGGGCGTGTCGCCGATGGCGTGTTCGCCGCGCTGCAGGCCGAACTGTCGGACGAAGAGGTTCTCGAATTCACCTATATAACGGCGATGTATGACATGCATGCCGTGATGAGTCGCGCGTTGCGGACGGAGTTCGACGACCGTGACGACCCGATCGTCGAAGTCGACGGCCCCGACGGCCCCAGGATGAAACTGAGAGTGAGATGACACGACCAAACGGTTTCCACCATGTTGCTTTTGCTTGCCGTGATACCGAGGCAACGCGGCACTTCTACGAAGACCTGCTGGGTTTCCCCTTGGTGCACACCGAGGTGCAACGCGTACCGGGTTCCGAGTCGTTCTTTCGGCATCTGTTTTTCGACACCGGCGAGGGAAAGTGCATCGCGTTCTTCGAACTGCACAAGGTGGGCGAACAAGACGGTTGGCGCTCGGACGTGTCGACGGGCAACGGTCTTCCCGTGTGGGTCAACCATGTCGCGTTCGCTGCCGACGCGGCACGCCAGACCGAGGCGAAGGCGTCACTTGCTGCGGGTGGTATCGAGCCGATCATGGACGTCGACCACGGTTGGTGTCATTCGCAGTACTACCTCGACCCGAACGGAATCATGGTCGAGTTCTGTCGCGACACGCCGGGCTTCGAGGCCGACCCTGCAGCCGCACGGGCTGCGCTCGCCGACTAGGCGATGTGCAGGTTGCGGCGGTCGTATTCGCTGAGACGACCACGCCGCACCCAGACGTCGGCGATGTCGACCTCCTGGTCGTAGGCCATCACCACGCTGGGTTTTTTCAGTCCGGCCCCCTTCCAGTCGCGGATCGCGGTGTTCCCGAGGCGCTGCGCATAGGAACTCTCGCCGTCTGTGATGCCGCGCAGCAACACGAACGTGCCGCGCTTGGCGATGAAGATGGCGGGTCGGGTCTTTCCTTCGCGGCCGGCATCGTCGGCGCCCGGCACTCCGTCGAACGACAGCCAGGCGTCGACGATGTCGCCCGCTTCGAGGTTGTACATGGCGTCAAGGGCGAGTTCACCCAGTTTCGGGCGGGCGGGTTTCTCCTCGCGCAGGCGCAGCGTGTGGGCGACGAAGTCGACGAACTCGAAGCCCCCGTTTCGTTCCTGCAGAACGACGTTGATGCGCTGGCCGGCCGACAATTCTGCCGCTCGGGGTGAGGTCGACGTCGCGGTTTCATCCCCCTGCTCGGTCTGCCAGGTGACGCGGTCACCGTCGATCATCGTGACGATGCCACGGATGACGCGACGCAACCCGGGTGGCGGGGCGGTATCGAGGTGCGTGAGTTTTTTCTCGGGCTTCGGCCGATTCATCCGCTTGATCTCGCGGATGCGTTCGCGGCGCCGTTTGTCATCGAGCGTACGGTGCGTATTGGGCGCGACTTGGATGACGCTGAATTCGGTGCGCGACACCTCGATCTGAATACGCAGCGTGTCACACTCGCGCAATTCTCCGAGACCTTCGAGATGTTCGGCATCGACCACGCCACTTAGTGGGCCGCCGCATTCAACCCAGTGCCATCCGCCGTCGGCGGCGTGACCGCGCAGTTCGATGGTCGCCAACCGCTTGTGGGACTTGTCGTGTGTGGTGTCAGGCTGTTTGGGCGCGCCCGAAGCCGGGAGTGATTCGCGCAGCTCGCGCAGCGCGTCGTCATTCGACTGTCGCGGCTTGCCGCCCACGGCCAGCGACTACTCGGGGAGCGGGTAGTGCACGCCGGGGATGCCCGGCAGCAACGGAGCCGCCCACTCGGGCCGCGGGAGAAGACCGGGGTAGGCACCCGGGGCCATCGGCGCGGTGTCGGCGTTCCATGCGTGGTGGATGGGCTGCAACTGGTAGTAGCCGTTCGCTGCATTCGTGCCACCGTCGACGAGAAGGTCATGGCCGGTGATGTAACCCGCCATGTCGGAGGCGAGGAACATGACCGGTGCGACGATCTCGGATACTTCACCGAGACGACGCATCGGGGTGCGCGAGGCGATCCACTTGTCCATGCCCATGCCTTCGAGTGCGACGCGGGTCATTTCGGTGATGATGAAGCCGGGACTGACGGCGTTGACCCGAACGCCGCGGTCGGCCCATTCACAACCGAGCTGCTGGGTGATGTTGCGCAGGGCACCCTTTGCCGCGGTGTAGGCGATGATGTTCATCTCGTTCGCGCCACTGCCCATGATCGAACAAATGTTGACGATACTGCCGCTCTTCTTCATCAGCATGTGCAGGCCGACTTCGCGCATGTAGAGGAATGCACCGCGCAAATCGACGGCGACGATCTTGTCGAACGTCTCAGTGGGGAATCGCTCGGCCCCGATTCCGAGAAGATCGGAAATGCCGGCATTGTTCACGAGCGTGTCGATACCACCGAACTCACTGAGACCGGCAGCAACGACGCGTTTCACATCATCTTCGACCGAGACGTCACCGGTGACGCAGAGAACCTTGGCACCAGCCTTCCTGCAGGCTTTGCCGGTCTGCTCGAGGAGTTCGGTTGTACGGGCGGTGAGTACGAGATTCGCACCGGCCTCGGCGAAGCCTTCGGCGAAACTGGCACCAAGGCCGTACGACGCGCCTGTGATGAGAACTGTTTTGCCCTTGAAATCGAACATGTCTGACCCCCTGACGCGGCCGCCCCTTGCGAGCTCAACACCTGAAAATAGTGGGTGTGCCGACCCTCGTGCGAATGGGACCCGTCGTGTCACACCCCCGCGACAGACTTCCAACTCTCTCGGCAGAAAAGGGGCCCACTTTGTCAACGACCAACCCGGCAGCAACCAACCCGAGCGGTGTCGGGGGGGACCCTTCGGAGGCCGTCTACAGGCGCCTCATGCGCGCCCTCGACGACCTCGGCATCGCGCCACAACCCGTCGGCCAACAATCCTCGCGTTGGGCGACTCTCGACAACCGCGACGGCGTGCCGGTCGTCGCCTTTGGCCCACTGTCGCTCGACGTGGCGGGGCGCCTTGCGAACTTGCTCGAGGACCTTGCCTCCGGCTCGTCTGCGCCGTCGATCGCCCAAACCGATGACGACACGCACGACCCCGACGGCGCGGCTGAGTACGTGCTGGCACCCTTCGAGCCCGTCGCCACACCACTCGAGCCGTTCCACTCCTCGTCGCGTCACCATCCCCGGACGGCTTGGTGAAGTCGCAATGAGCCCCTTCGATCGCAATGGCCTGGGTGCCAACCCGCAGTCGATCCCATTCGACGAGTGGTGGCGGATGTGGCATTTCGTCAACGCCTTCGAGGCCAAGGACTCGCAATCTTTTCGCCTGTGGATCGAGGTCGCGGCAGGTCGTCGCGTCTGGCACATCACCTCACCGCGGTTCCACTTCGAGTTCTGTGCGGTGGAGGAGGGTGTGCCCGGCACCTTCGTTGTCCCGTTGCCCGTGCGTGTCGTTCATGCGATGACCGACATCGCAACGACCGCGTTCGAGTCGACGTTGGCGCTGGCCGACAACGAATCGCTGACGGTGACATCGGGCGACGCGAGTCTGGTGTTCGACACACCCGCACAAGCCCCGGGAAGCTCGGTCATACTCGACTCCGTCGAGTGCACAGCGGAAGTCTCGGCCAAGCGTCTCGCCGATGTTCTCGACGCGGCACGGACGCCACCCATCGGCATCGACATCATCGGTTACGGGCCGCCGTTGTGGTGCGTCATCGGTGACGGAAAAATCACGTTCCACTCCGACTGGTCGTCCTACGACCATGGTCGTGCCACGGTGTCGGTCGAGGCCCAGACCCATGGAGAGTCGCAGTTCCACAGTGCGGTCAGCCTCGTCGCGCGGGTGTTGCGCGACTTCACGATCGGCGATGGGGGCGACGAAACCGTGAAATTTGAGGTCGACGGACCAACGGGCTCGGGGTGCCGGGTGGTTGCGTCGGACTGGGTTCTCACGTGCCCCTTCATCGACCCGGTCGCCCAGGAGTGGGGTGGCACGATGCGCCGGGAACTCATCTCGGCAGGTTTCGAGTACCACCGCGACGGCGAGCGCGCAGTCGAGTTTCTCATCGACGGTGTTCAGGTGCGGGCACAGGTGCACGGCGGTCGCCACCCCGTGTGTCGTCTTTCTGTGATCGTCGCCCGGCACGTGAAGAGCAGCGAGTTTCTGCTCGGTGAACTCAACGACTGGAACATGTCGCACGCCGGCATGAAGTTCTGGTGGGAGGCCGGCAAGGTGGTCGGGGTGGTCGACCTCGACGCGAACCACATGTCCGACATCTCCGAGGAATCGGCGCGGCTGGCTGCCGCCGCTTCGCGTTTGGCTGCGCCGGCCACGGCACTTTGAAGCCTGAGTCAAAGACCTTTTTCGCGTTGACCAACCGATAAATCTGTTTCGCCCTCGATCGCCCTCAATGTTCTTCGCGTCCCGTATCAGTCACTCGACAATGCGGTGGGACGCCCCAGGCCCGTCTCCGCCTCGGGACACGGCTCTCGTTGACATCATGCGACCTTGGCCTTCTCTCCAAACCCTGTCTCGCCTTCCCCATCCAGGGGTAACCGACGGGGGTTGCTTCGCAGACCCTCGAGCCCGTCGCCTACCCTCTGGCCATGGACTTCGCGATTCCAAAGGAATTTCAGACGACGCTCGACGCGCTCGACGCTTTCATCGAGCGTGAAATCAAGCCCCTCGAGCAGCAGGACGACAACATCCGCTTCTTTGATCACCGTCGCGAGTGGGCCCGCACCGATTTCGACAACGGCGGTGTGCCACGCGACGACTGGGAGGCCTTGCTGCGTGAAATGCGTCGTCGCGCCGATGCGGCGGGCTGGTTGCGTCTTGCGCTGCCGACGGAGTACGGCGGCCGCAGCGCCACGAATCTGGAAATGGCAATCATTCGTGAGCACCTTGCGACGAAGGGTCTGGGTCTGCACAACGACCTGCAGAACGAATCGAGCATCGTCGGCAACTTTCCGACCGTCCTCATGATGCGCGACTTTGGTACCGACGCACAAAAGGCGCAGTGGATGCCCGGGTTCCTCGACGGCACGCGGCGCCTTGCCTTCGGTCTCACCGAGCCGAACCATGGCAGCGACGCCACCTACATGGAGACAACCGCGTACCGCGACGGCGCCGAGTGGGTGTTGAACGGGATGAAGCGTTGGAACAGTGGTCTGCACCACGCCACGCACGACATCATCTTTGCTCGCACGAGTGGCAAGCCCGGTGATCCGATCGGCGTCACCGCGTTTCTCGTGCCGACCAACTCACCCGGTTTCAAGGTCGAGTTCTTCTGGTGGACGTTCAACATGCCGACCGACCACGCCGAAGTCAGCCTCAAGGACGTGCGTGTCGGAGCCGAGGCCGTGTTCGGTCGCGTCGACCACGGGTTGGAACTGGCCCAGCACTTCGTCCACGAGAACCGCATCCGTCAGGCCGCGTCCTCACTCGGTGCCGCACAGTTCTGCATCAACGAGGCCGTCAAATACTCGAACGCTCGTGTGACCTGGGGCAAGAAATTGTCGACGAACCAGGGCATTCAGTTTCCACTCGTCGAACTGCACACCGAGGCGGCGATGTTGCGCCAACTGGTCCACTACACGGCGTGGTCACTGGACAACAAACACCACATGGAGGTCACCCACCTCGTGGCAATGTGCAACTACCGCGCCAACCGTCTGGCCTGCGATGCAGCCGATCGTGCGATGCAGACCTGTGGTGGGGTTGGCTACTCGCGCCACATGCCCTTCGAGCACATCTACCGCCACCATCGCCGCTACCGCATCACGGAAGGCAGTGAAGAAATTCAGATGCGCAAGGTCGGAAGCCAACTCTTTGGCTTCGGCGGCTCGGCGCAACGGCGCTAAATGCAGATCAAGCAAACGCAAGCACGGGTCCGTTGACCCGTACGTCGACGCACTCGCCCACGGCCGGAAGCAACGTTGCATGGACGCGAACCGACACGACGAAACCGCTCGCGAGGCGCACGTCGACGATGCCATCGTGCCCGAAGAATCTCGTTGAACAGACCACGCCGTCGCATGAGGGTGAATTCGGGTCGACGGAGTTCGCGGAAATCTCGATCTGTTCGGGTCGAATGACGATGTCGGTGGGGCCCGCGACGGCGGGGCGGGACAAGGTGACGCGGCCGGTATCACAGAGTGCATGGACGCCGTCGTGGTCGACGGTACCGCGCAGCACCACTGCGTCACCGACGAATTGCGCGACCTGTTTCGTCGCAGGTTCACGGTAGAGCGTGACGGGATCGGCTACTTGAACGAGACGGCCGTCGAGAAGAACGGCCACCTGGTCGGCCACCGACAATGCCTCTTGCTGATCGTGCGTGACCCACAGGGCGGTTTCACCTTCACGGCGCAGCGTGGCAACGACTTCGTCGCGGACCGTCTGGCGCAATGTCGCGTCGAGGGCGGTGAACGGCTCGTCGAGCAGGACGAGCGCGGGCGACGGGGCGAGGGCACGGGCGAGGGCGACCCTTTGCTGCATCCCACCCGACAGCGATGAAGGACGCGCATCTGCGAGGTCACCGAGTTCAATGACGTCGAGCAGGTGGCGCACGCGTTTTTCGGCGTCCGAACCACGGCGCTTCTTCAACCCGAAGGCGATGTTGTCGAACACCGAGAGGTGGGGAAAGAGCGCTCCTTCCTGCGGAACGATCGTCACGCCGCGACGTTCCGGGGGAACGAGCGATCGTCCGTCGTGAACGACGACGTTGCCGGCAATCCTGACCGTGCCCTCGGAGGGTGTCTCGAATCCGGCGACGGCACGCAGCAGCGTCGTCTTTCCCCCACCCGAGGGGCCGAGAACGGCGGTGATACTGCCCCTCGGCACGGCAAGCGAAACACCCTCGAGCACACCGAGCGCGCCGAAGGAGTGCGATACCGAGTCAACGACGAGGGCGGGTGTGTCGTTCATCCTTGACGACCCGGTGACGAGGGCCGTGACACGCGCAGCACCGTGAGCGAGGTGACGATTGCAGTCGGTACCGCGGTGACAATCATCAAAGTGAGAGCGTACGGGCCGACGGCCGAGTAGTCCGACACGGTGCTGTACTTCCAGATACTCGTGGCGAGCGTCTCCCAACCGGTGGGTCGCAACAAGAGTGTCGTCGGCAGTTCTTTCATGGCATTCAGCATTGTCAGCGCAGCCGCCGCCCCGATGCCCGGAAGGGCGAGGGGAACGGTGACGCGGCGGATGGTGGCCATCGTTCCCGCCCCCAGACTCTTTGCCGCCTCCTCGATGCGCGCGGAGGACTGTTCGATCGAGTTGCGGATCGCGGCGACCGCGAGGGGCAGGAATATGAGCAGCTGACCGAGAACGAGCAGCGGCAGTTTCTGGTACCACGGCCTGAGAAGCCGAATGCCCGCGTAGACCACCGAGATCGCGATCACGATCCCCGGGAGGGCATGCGTCACGTACGTGCTTCGCTCGACAGCGGAGGAAAAGCGCGACCGATAGCGCGAGGCTGCGATACCGACGGGAAGTGCAACGAGGATCGTCGCAATCGCTGTCAGCAAGCCGATCAGGAAAGAATCGAGGATCGCCCCACGCACGTCCGCCCAAGGGACCGAACGTTGCGTCTCGCGGCCGAGCCACGAGATGACGCTCACCACCGGGACGCCGAGTCCAACACCGATGATTGAGAGCGATGCAACAACGGCACCGACCACGGCGCGGGGTGAGGCGGTGTTCCTTCGATTTCGACCGACACCCGAGCCAATGCGCACGGCCCCCGCTCGTCCGCGTGCCCTGCTCTCGAGTGTGACCAAGATGAGCGCGGCCGCGACCAAAACGAGAGAGAGGATCGCTGCGCGGGACGGGTTGAAGCCGGCTCGGTACGCGCCGTAGATCACCCACGTGAACGTCTCGTAACGCATCGCGGCGACCGCACCAAAATCTGACAGCACGTACAACGCGACCAGCAGGCCGCCGGCGGTGATTGATGGCCGCACTTGGGGGAGCACGAGTCCCCACATCACCTGCCGCTGCGTCCTGCCCAATGACCGCGCAACATCTTCTTGGGTCGAGTCGAGGCCTCGCAGTGCCGCCGCGACGGGCAGCATCACGTACGGGTAGCACGCGCACGTGAGAACAATCACCGCGCCCCAGAAACCTTCGAGACCGGGTTGCCAGGAGATCCAGGCGAACGCCGAAAGATACGAGGGAATGGCGAGGGGAAGTGCAAAAAGAACGAGTAGCACGGCGCGTCCGGGGAGCGCCACGCGTGTTGTCACCCATGCACCGACGGTTCCGACGACGATGCTCGCGGCCGTGACGACTGCGGTGAGCCACGTGCTGCGGACGATGAGGTCCCATGTACGCGACTGGAAGATCTCGTCCCAGACATTTCCGGCGCCGCGAGCGAAGGCTTGGGTGGCGAGATAAAAGGCGGGAATCAGTGCGATGACGGCGGCCGCCACGGCGGGTAGCGCAAGTGGCGCGGGTACACGCACGCGACGGCCGACGTTCATCGCTTCGCGCTCACTTGGTCAGCAGGCCGACGTCAGAGAGCAATTCTTGCGTGGCTTCGATCGAGCTCAGGTCGGACAGGTCGATGCTCGGTGGCGCGATGTCGGCAAGTGACGGCAACTCGTCGTACTGTGCGACGCCCGAAGCAACGGGGTATTCGAAGATCTTTTCCGCAAAGTAGGTCTGCCCATCCTTGGACAGCAGGTAATCAACGAGCGCTTGTGCGGCGGCTACGTTTTTGCTGCTCCTGAGAATGCCGACGCCCGCGACATTGACGAGGCTTCCGGGGTCGCCATTGCGGAAGTAGTGGTTCTTTGCTTTCACGGCGTCTTGGCCCTCGGCAAGGATCTTTTCGTAGAGGTAGTAGTGGTTGACCAGTCCGACGGCGACCTCGCCCGAGTTCACCGCATCGCGAACCACGCCGTTCTTCTCGTAGGCAATGGGATCATTTGCGGCAAAACCCTCCAGCCACGCGCGCGCGGCATCCTCACCACGCAGGACGCGCAGCGCCGTCACGAACGATTGCCAGGAGGCATTGGTCGGTGCGAAACCGATCCTGCCCTTCCACTTCGCATCGAGCAGGTCGTCGACCGACGCGGGTAGATCGGCCTCGCTCGTCAGACCCGGGTTGTAGACGAGCACGCGCATGCGCCCGCTCGTGGCGACCCATCGCCCGTCCTGCGAGCGGTAGGCGGGGTCGACCATGTCGAGAGTCTCTTGCGGGAGAGTTGCGAGAAGCTCCGCACTTTCGACGGCACCCAGTGCGCCCGCATCCTGCGAGAAGAAGAGGTCGGCGGGGCTGGCATCGCCCTCCGTGACAAGCAGCGCCGCCATCTCGCCGCTGTCGCCGGCGCGCAGATCGACTTCTATGCCGGTCTTGGCCGTGAAATCGGCAAGAACGGGGGCGATCAGTTTTTCGCTACGACCGCTGTAGACGGTGATTGTGGCGCCGGCCGTGGGCTTTGTTGTTTGGGCGCTCGGCTCAGCGTTGTCGTTGCCGCACGCGACGACGAGCAGACTCCCAGCCATCGCAAGTCCGGCAAAGCGGACGATTCGGGGACACTTCATGATTCTCAACTCTCCTTTTCAAACGCCGTTCCCGCAAACGGGAGGCGGCGGTGCGAGGCACCCCGAGAGAGGGTGCCGTTAGGTATTCCTAACAGACTAAAGTTAGGCAGACCTAACGGGTCACGTCAAGTCGGTGATCGGGGGCCCACGACTACCGTACGCCCATGACTCCGAACGCGCCCGGAACTCCCGTCGACATCAAGCCGCGCAGCCGTGACGTCACCGACGGCCCGCAAAAGGCACCCGCCAGGGCGATGCTCCGGGCCGTGGGTTTGGGAGACGGCGACTGGGACAAACCACAGATCGGTATCGCCTCGGCGTGGAACGAAGTCACGCCGTGCAACATGACGCTGCGCAAGCTGGCCCAGCACGCCAAGTTGGGTGTGCAACAGGCGGGTGGCGTGGGACTCGAGTTCGGCACGATCACCGTCAGCGACGGCATTTCGATGGGCCATGAGGGAATGCGCGCGTCGCTTGTCAGCCGCGAGGTCATCACCGACTCAGTCGAGACCGTCGTGCACGCCGAACGGTTCGATGGTTTCGTCGGTTTGGCCGGCTGTGACAAGAGCATTCCGTCGATGCTGATGGCCGCGGCTCGTCTCAACCTTCCGTCGGTGTTCGTCTACAACGGGTCGATCATGCCCGGCCAGTTGAACGGCAAGGCGCTCGACATCACCAGTGTGTTCGAGGCGGTCGGTGCGCACGCGCTCGGCACCATCGACGATTCCGAACTAAAGGCCATCGAAGAACATGCATGCCCGGGTGAAGGCGCCTGCGGTGGGATGTTCACCGCCAACACAATGTCGTCGATTGCCGAGGCGCTGGGTATGAGCCTGCTCGGCACCGCATCGCCGCCCGCCATCGACCCGCGTCGTGATGACGACGCGCGCCGCGCGGGTGAGACGGTTGTCAACATGCTGCATCTCGGCCTGCGTCCGCGCGACATCATGACGAAGAAGGCCTTCGAAAATGCGATCGCCATCACCAATGCGTTGGGTGGTAGTACCAACGCGGTGCTGCACCTGCTCGCGATCGCCCACGAAGCCGGGGTGGAACTCAGTCTCGACGACTTCAACCGCATCGCTGCGAAGGTTCCCCACTTCGCCGACCTGAAGCCGGGCGGGAAATACCACATGTCCGATGTCGACCGCATCGGTGGCGTGCCGGTCGTGTTGAAGGCATTGCTCGATGCGGGCCTGTTGCACGGCGACGCCATGACGGTGAACGGCAAGACGATGGCCGAGAACCTCGCCGAAATCGATCCGCCCGCTCCCGACGGCGACGTCATTCACCCCGTCTCGCAGCCCATTCATGCCGAAGGCGGCATCAACATCCTCACGGGATCGCTCGCACCGAAAGGTGCGGTCGTCAAGGTTGCGGGGCTCACGCACGACCAGATGCACTTTGCGGGAACGGCCCGCGTGTTCGACGGCGAAGACGGCGCGATGGCCGAAATCCTCGCGGGTCACATCAAGCCCGGTGACGTGTTGGTGATTCGCTACGAGGGCCCCAAGGGTGGCCCGGGTATGCGCGAGATGCTCGCCATCACCGGTGCACTAAAGGGTGCCGGACGCGGTGCCGACTGTGCACTCATCACCGACGGCCGCTTCAGCGGTGGTACGTGGGGGTTCTGCATCGGCCACGTTGCGCCCGAAGCCGTCGATGGTGGTCCGATTGCATTTGTTCGCGATGGCGACAAGATTCTGATCGACGTGCACGAAAAACGCCTCGACTTGTTGGTGAGCGACGAGGAGATGGCCAAGCGCAAGGTCGGATGGAAGCCGAACCCGTCGCGCTACACGAAGGGCGTTCTCGGCAAGTACGCCAAGCTCGTGCAGGGTGCCGAAACCGGAGCCATCACCAACTTCTAACCCAAGGGTTTGCGGCGCGCCTGGGTGCAGCTTTCGTCAAGATCTGCGCCGAGAAACGATGTTCTCTTGCGCCACGCGCCATCCGACGAGTGTGAACGCGTTGAAGATCGTCGCAACGACGATGAAGGCGCCGGCAGTTCCGCGATCCCACGCGAAATGGCGTAACAACATTCCGACTGTCACCGTTGAAATCCATACGGCGAGTCCAGTCGCCACTGCGGTGGGTTTCTTCCATGCACGCGTTCCGATCCAGCCGACAATGAGGCCGATCAGGAACGGGGCCACAGTTGAGGCGATACCTGCCGCGTCTTGGTCGGTGTTGTGATTACGCGTTCCGATGAAAACGAACAGAACGACGAGAGCGACGTCGAGTGTGAAGGGGAGACCCCGGTTCTTCATGTGTCGTTTCCCGGTGTGTAGTGATTTCGGTGCAGATCTCGACGAAAGTTGCACGTGGGCGCGACGAGTGGCCTCGTTAGTTTTCGTCGTAGTACTCGCGGCCGAGGTGGGTGATCTGGTCTTCACCCATCATCCAGCGCAGCGTGTTCTTCAGCTTGGTCAACTGAATGAAGAGGTCGTGCTCGGGGTAGAGCCCCGGTGCAACCTGTGGGCTCTTGTAGTAGAAGCTGAGCCATTCCTGGATGCCGCCGAGGCCGGCGCGCTGTGCGAGGTCGGAGTACAGCACCAGGTCGAGGGCGAGCGGTGCGGCGAGAATCGAGTCGCGGCAGAGGAAGTTGACCTTGATCTGCATCGGGTAGCCCATCCATCCGAAGATGTCGATGTTGTCCCAGCCCTCTTTGTTGTCGCCGCGCGGTGGGTAGTAGTTGATCTGCACCTTGTGGAAAACGTCGCCGTAGAGGTCGGGGTTCTTGGACGGTTCGAGGATGTCCTCGAGCACTCCGAGTTTCGACTCCTCCTTGGTCTTGAAGTTCTCGGGTGCGTCGAGTACTTCGCCGTCGCGGTTACCGAGGATGTTCGTGCTGTACCAACCCGACAGACCGAGTTGACGCGCCTTGACCATCGGTGCAAGCACCGTCTTCATCAGCGTCTGGCCGGTCTTGAAGTCCTTGCCGGAAATCGGAATGTTGCGGTCGGTCGCGAACTGACGCAGACACGGCATGTCCACGGCAAGGTTCGGCGAACCGTTGGCGAATGGAACGCCCTCGAGCAAGGCGGCGTATGCATAGAGCATCGACGGCGCGATGCGCTCGTCGTTGGCATCGATCGCCTTTTCGAAGGCCTCGATGGTGGCATGCACCTCGCAGGGCTCGATGTACACCTCGGTGCTCGCACACCAGATCATGACCAGGCGGCTGACGCTCTTTTGGTCGCGGAACCGGTTGATGTCCTCGCGGATAGCGTTCAACATTGCGCGCTTGCCAATGTCGCCCATCGTGTGCTCGCCGGCCAGGTTGCGGGCATACTTGCGCTCGAAGGCGGCTTTCATCGGACGGACGTCGCGCAGCACCTCGGAGACGGCCTCGATGTGCTTGCCCTGTTCCAGCACGCCAGCCCGCGAGGCGGCGACGTAGGCGTCGTCGGGGAACACGTCCCAGGCTCCCCACACGATGTCCTCGAGTTTGGCCAGCGGCACGAAGTCCCTGATGAGGGGGGAGCGGCCGTCGGTGCGCTTACCGAGTCGGATCGTGCCCATCTGGGTCATCGAACCGATCGGCAGGCCCTGGCCGCGCTTGGCCAGTTCGACGCCGGCTATCAGCGTGGTGGTGACGGCGCCGAGGCCGATGACGAGAACGCCGAGCTTGCCGTCTGCGGGGGCGATGGCTGCGGGCGATGGGCTGGTGGTCGACATGTGACGGGCCTCCTGGGGCTCAAGGTAGACAGGCTACGGGAACGGCTCGGGGCCGCATCGTTCCCGCCCGTATCGTGTCCCGCATGCCCGCCGCCGCCGATCCTGTGATTCTCGACGGCATCGCCCTGCGCGACTTGATGGTGGGACAAATCGCACAGCGCATGGCGGCCGCGGGCAACCCGAGCGTGTGCCTGGCCACGGTCCTCATCGGCGACGACGGCCCCAGCCGCACCTACGTCCGCAACAAACACAAGTTTGCCGCTGCCGCCGGGCTGCAGAGCAGGAACGAGGAGTTGCCCGCGTCCACTTCTCAGGCGCAGGTCGAGGATCTTGTCGGTCGGTTGGCTGCCGACCCGGGTGTGCACGGGATCCTCGTTCAACAGCCGCTGCCGTCTCATCTCGACAATGACGCGGTGCTTCGCCTCCTTCCCGCCGAAAAAGACGTCGACGGTTTGACCACCGGTTCACTGGGTCGTCTGGTCCGCGGTGAACCGGGTCTCACACCCTGCACGCCGCTCGGCGTGTTGCGTCTGCTCGAGCACTACAAGATTCCCACCGCTGGACGTCACGCGGTGATCGTCGGCCGTTCGACGCTCGTCGGCACACCACTTGCACTCTTGCTGTCGCGCAAGGGGGTCGATGCCACCACAACCATCGCCCACAGCCGCACGTCGGACCTCACCGAATTGTGCAGGTCAGCCGACATCGTCGTCGGTGCGAGCGGCCAGGCGCGCATGATCGGTGCCGCACACTGCAAGTCGGGGGCGACGCTCATCGACGTGGGAATCTCGCGAACCGAATCAGGGATCGTGGGTGACATCGACTTCGACGCCGTCAAGGGCCTCGTCGGGGCGATCACACCCATGCCGGGCGGCACCGGGCCCATGACGATTGCCTGTTTACTGGAAAACACGCTCACCGCAGCCACGCTGCAGGGCATCACAGTCTGACGTCGCCGTCAGCGGGCAATGAGCGACATCACCAAGCCTGCGAGGTGCCCCCGAGCATCTGTGCGCGTGAGGCCGTGCCGCGAAGTGAACTGATCCCACGACTCGAATGACAGGCAGACATCTATCTGTGTCAGGAGCCGTTCGTCCCGAGCGACTTCGTCGGGGAATGTCGCGGTGACTTGTTCACGCAGGGCCTGGTGCAAGCGGTTCAGGTTGTTGCGAACCAGTGGTGATTTTCGTGCCGTGTAGTGCACGTTCAATGCACGGCGGATGGGGGCCATGATTGTGTACATCTCATCACGAGCGGCAACGAGCCGATCGACGCGTTCAACAATCGGCACGAGTGGATCGACCGGTGCGAGGTACGGATTGAGCGCACCTTCCTGTCGCGCCGCCAGTTCGCCGTACACCGCCTCGAGGTCCTCGAAGTGCTGGAACACCGACCGGGGCGAAACGCCGGCCCGCTCGGCAATTGCACGCGCACCCGTGCCGCCGCGGCCCTCCTGCAGCAGTTCGTACAAGGCATCAAGAATGGCTTTGCGCGTGCGCGCACCACGCGCACTACGACCATCGACATGTTCGACTCGTTCGTCGACCGATGTCGAGTTTTCAGGCGTCACGTGCGATGAAGTCGTTGACGATGGCGGCCAACTCGTCGCCCTTGTCCTCCTGGATGAAGTGACCGCCACCGACGATGGTGGTGTGGGGCTGGCCCGCTGCACCGGGGATCAACTTCTGGAAGTGACGATCAGCGCCGGCCGTGATCGGGTCGCTGTCGCCGAAGGCCGTCAGGAACGGTCTGGTCCATTCCACCAACACTTTCCATGCCGCTTGGTTGGGCCCCGCTGACGGGTCGTCGGGCGAAGCAGGAACGAGGGTGGGGAAAATGCGTGCACCGGCCTTGTACGAGTCGTCGGGGTACGGAGCGTCGTACGCTGCGACGTTGTGTGCGCCAATGGGTCTCGACGCACAACCACCCTGGACGATGTTGCCGACGTTGAAGTCGGGTGTTGCCTGGCTGTACTCGCGCCACGCGCGGAACGCAGCGCCCGGGTCACGGTCGCCCGTGGGGAGGAACGTGTTCGCCGTGACGATTCGCGCGAATCGATCAGGAAACGCAGCAACGAGGCGCAAACCGATCAGGCCACCCCAGTCCTGACAGACCAACGTCAGCTTCGACAAGTCGTTCGCGACGAGCCAATCCGACATCCACGCGACGTGGCGTTCGTAGGTGTAGTCGGCCATTGCTGCGGGCTTGTCGCTGCGGCCGAAACCGATGAGGTCGGGCGCGATGACGCGATGGCCCGCCGCGACGAAGCCGCGGATCATTTTGCGGTAGAGGTAAGCCCAGGAGGGTTCGCCGTGCATGCAAAGGATCGTGTGGGCCGCCGTCTTTGGGCCCTGGTCCACATGGTGGATCCGCAGCGTGGAGCCCTCACCCGAGGGAACCTGGGTGTAGACGGGGGCATACGGCCACTCGGCCAGTCCCTCGAAGCAACTGTCTGGTGTGCGCAATACTTCCATGTATTCGCACTGTAAGTGCAAGAATGTCCCGAATCAAGAGCCTGTTGCACAACGCCCCGGGCCGTGGCACACTCAGGCTTGTGACGAACCCGAGCACGCTTCGCCCTGAACTTCAGGTGGTAGTAGTTCTCTAGGCGCGCGTCCCATATCACGTTCGCCTGGGCTCCCTGCGGGGGGCCTTTTTTGTTGCCCGAAAATCCCTGCTTTTGGCAGATTTTTTGCCGAAATCAACCGAAATCTCCCGCCAACCAATTGACTTAAACGAATTCCGAGGAGGAAAACATGAAGATCACGGGTGCCGAGGCCCTCATCAAGGCCCTCGAAATGGAAAAGGTCGACGTCATGTTCGGCTATCCGGGTGGCTGCATTCTTCCCGCCTACGACCCGCTGCTTCAGTCGCCGATTCGCCACATCCTCGTGCGCCACGAGCAGGGCGCCGGTCACATGGCCGAGGGCTACGCCCACGTCACGGGCCGCCCCGGTGTCGCCATGGTCACCAGCGGTCCCGCCGCGACGAACCTCGTCACACCTCTGTGCGACGCGTACATGGACTCGATCCCGATGGTTGCGATCACGGGTCAGGTTCCGACCACGGCGATCGGATCCGACGCGTTCCAGGAATGCGACACCGTTGGCATCACGCGCAGCATCACGAAGCACAACGAGCTCATCATGTCGCCGGCTGACATTCCGATGGCGGTGCGCCAAGCGTTCCACATCGCGACAACCGGTCGCCCTGGCCCGGTTCTGCTCGACCTACCGAAGGACGTTCTGCAGAACGCAATGACCTGGCACTGGCCGACCGACGATGAAGTTCTTGCAAGCCTGCCCGGTTACAAGCCGAACACGAAGGGTCATCCGCGCATGGTCAAGGAGGCGGCAAAGTTGATGCTCGCCGCCGAGCGACCGGTTCTCTATCTCGGCGGCGGCGTGTTGAAGGCACGAGCGGCTGAACAGGTCAAGCAGATCGCTGAACTGTTGAACGTTCCCGTCGTCACCACGTTGATGGCGCGAGGAGCGTTTCCCGACAGTCACCCGTTGAACCTCGGCATGCCGGGAATGCACGGCACCGCCGCCGCAGTCACCGCTCTGCAGAAGAGCGATTTGTTGATCGCGCTCGGCGCGCGCTTCGACGACCGCGTCACTGGCAAGGTCGCGACGTTCGCCCCCGAAGCGAAGATCATTCACGTCGACATCGACCCCGCCGAGCAGGGAAAGGTGCGCAAGCCCGATGTTCCGATCGTCGGCGACTGCCGCGAGGTCACCAGGGAACTCGTGCGAGCTTTGCGCGAATTGCTCGACGGCGGTGAAAAGCAGGCCGACGTCGGTCCGTGGCGCAGCCGCGTGTCGGGCTGGCGTGAACAGTTTCCGCTGACCTACGAACAGTCCGAACCGGGCGAGGCATTGAAGCCGCAGTACTGCCTTGAAGTACTGCGCGACAATGCACCCCGAGACACGATCCTCGTCTCGGGTGTCGGCCAGCACCAAATGTGGGCGAGCCAGTATTGGAACTTCGAAAAGCCGTACACCTGGGTCAACTCGGGTGGTCTGGGCACGATGGGTTTTTCTGTTCCCGCAGCGATCGGAGCAAAGGTCGGCTGCCCCGACAAGACTGTGTGGGCAATCGACGGCGACGGCTGCTTCCAGATGACCGCACAAGAACTCATCACCGCAACACTCAGCAACGTCCCGATCAAGGTTGGCATCATCAACAACTCGTACCTCGGCATGGTGCGTCAGTGGCAGGAGATGTTCTACGGCGAGCGCTACAGCGAGGTCGACCTCGGTGGTGGCGTGCCCGATTTCGTGAAGTGGGCCGAGTCGATGGGTTGTGTCGGTATTCGCGTCGATTCGCCCGAAGAAGTCGAGCCCGCCATTGAAAAAGCAAATTCGATCAACGAACGTTCCGTCGTCGTCGACTTTCGTGTCGCAGAGGGTGAGAAGGTGTTCCCGATGGTTCCGGCGGGCGCCAGCAACGATGACATTCTCTTGCCACCGTCGCAGACCGCAAGGAGGGAGTTCCTCCGATGAGCAAGCCCCGCCACCACATTCTCTCGGTTCTCGTCCAGAACAGGGCGGGTGTGCTTGCGCGTGTCGCGGGTTTGTTCGCGCGTCGCGGATACAACATCTTTTCGTTGGCTGTCGCGCCGACCGAAGATCCGGAACTCAGCCGAATCACGATCGTTGTGGACGTCGAAGAAACGCCGCTCGAACAGATCGTGAAGCAGTTGTTCAAACTCATCGAAGTCGTCCGCATCTCCGAACTCGACCCCACGCGTTCGGTCGAACGCGAACTCCTGATTGCAACGGTTCGCGCCGGTGCCGAGGTGCGTGGCCAACTCGTCGAGCTCGCCAACATCTTCGATGCGAAGGTCGTTGCCGTGGGTGCCGATGCCCTCACTCTGTCCCTCGAAGGTTCACCCGACAAGTTGGACGACTTCGAGGAACTCCTGCGCGGTTACGGCATTGTTGAACTTCAACGCACCGGCCGTATCGCACTTCCCAAACTCGATCGTGACGCGCGAGCGCGTGTCGTGAAAGGAAAGGCAAGCTGATGGCAGCAAAGATGTATTACGACGGTGACTGTGATGTGGACATCATCAAGAAGCGCAGGGTGGCAATCATCGGCTACGGCTCGCAGGGCCACGCTCATGCATTGAACCTCAAGGAAAGCGGCGTTCCCGTGGTGGTCGGTCTGCGCGAAGGTTCCGCCTCCGCGGCCAAGGCACAGGCTGCGGGACTCACCGTCAAGGGCATCGCCGATGCGGCCAAGTGGGCCGACGTCGTCATGCTCACGATGCCCGACACCGAGCAGAAGGCCACGTACACCGGGAGTATCAAGCGCTACATGAAGCCCGGCAAGGCGCTCGCCTTCGCGCACGGCTTCAACGTTCGCTTCAAGCGCATCAAGCCCCCGAAGGGTGTCGACGTGATCATGGTCGCACCCAAGGGCCCGGGTCACCTGGTGCGCCGCACCTACACCGAGGGCGGCGGCGTTCCGGCACTCATCGCAGTCGAGCAGGATGCGACGGGTAACGCCAAGGCTGTTGCGTTGTCCTATGCGTCGGCCATTGGCGGCGGCCGTGCGGGCATCATCGAAACCACGTTCGCCGAGGAAACCGAAACGGACTTGTTCGGCGAGCAGGTCGTGTTGTGCGGTGGGCTCACTGAGCTCGTGCGCAACGGATTCGAAACACTCGTCGAGGCCGGCTATCAGCCCGAGATGGCGTACTTCGAGTGCCTCCACGAGGTGAAGTTGATCGTCGACCTGATGTACGAGGAGGGCATCGCCGGTATGCGCTACAGCATTTCCGACACCGCCGAATACGGCGACGTCACCCGCGGCCCGCGCATCATCACGCCGACCACAAAGAAGCAGATGCAAAAGATCCTCAAGGAGATCCAGTCGGGCAAGTTTGCCAAGGAATGGATTGCCGAGAGCGAGAGTGGTCGTGCCAGGTTCAACGAACTGCGCGCGGCCGGTGCCGCCCACCAGATCGAGGAAGTTGGCAAGCGTCTTCGTGGCATGATGCCCTGGATTTCGGCCGGCAAGCAGAAGGTTTCCGAAGCCTCCGGAGGCTGAGGAACCTCGGCGCCGCCAGGTGCAGATGTCGTCGGTCTCCGCGCCCACAAGACAAGGGTTCTGGGTGTAAAAGACCCGCGAGATGGTTCGCCACACGGTGAAACATCTATTTGTCGAAAATCGAGAGGGCGAAAATCGAAGGGGCCCCGCCTTGCGGCGGGGCCCCTCCTTTTTGTTGTGCACCTGATAGGGGCAGGTGATTGTGATCCTCAGCAGGTGAGGTTGGGGATGCAAGGGATCGAAACCGTTGGCGGAGTTTTAATACGCTGGTTTTGCGCAGTGCCGTTGATCGTCCACAGGGGGACGCGGACCGAGCTACCGCTTGACGTCGCTGTGGACTGCTCTTGGGCGGCGGGCTGTTGTGCTGGGGCAGCTTCCTGGGATGTGGCAGGTTGGGCATCGGCGGGGGCCGCCGCGGGTTGGGCATCGGCGGGGGCCGCCGCGGGTTGGGCATCGGCGGGGGCCGTTGCGACGGCATCTGATGCTGCGGGCTGCTGATTCACGGCGGGCTGTCCGGCCGGTGCAGCAACGGCGGTGTTGTTGTCCTGCTGAGGTGCCGGTGAGGCCGAGGTGTTGGGTGTCGCTGCGGACTGCTTGGCCCCGGCATCGCCGGAGACAGCGGGTGACTTCTTCGTCTTTGGCGACTTGACCGGCGACTTCTTCGTCTTTGGCGACTTGACCGGCGACTTCGATTGCGTGCTGTCCTTCTGTGGTGCCGACGCCTCGGTGAGCGGGGCTGCGGTGAGTGGGGCTTCGACGATTTCGCTGACTTCGTCCACGATCGGAGCCGGGACCACGGCGAGCGGGGCATCGACTGCTTTCGTGTTGTTCGATTTGCCCCCGCAGCTGGCGACGAGGCCGGCTCCGAGGAAGAGGACTGCAGCGGTCGCGCTGGTTGCGATCGCGAAGCGCTTGGTGTTCTTGTTGTTGATCCGGTTGGTGTGCATTGTTTTCTCCTTTTGTGGTGGGCCCCTTTTGGGCTTTGTTGACCTACAGAGCCGGAAGGCCGACACCCGCGGACACTTTTTGGGGCTTTTTTGGAAATCCCTGGAGACCGTGTGACGCGACGGTTTCCATGTGTGGGGGATCCGGCATTCGGTGTGCGGGGGCGCCAAATGAGGGTCTCTTCATCCCGAAAACCTCAGGTTTTCGGCGCAGATATCGATGAAAACTGCAACCGGGGGCGTCGAGAAGCCCAAAACCTGAGTTGCAAGGTCGGGAATAGGGGACGTAGTGTCGTCCGTCATGGACAACGCTTCTTGGGGTTTTGAGACCCGCCAAATCCACGCCGGCGCAACCTCGGATCCCACAACGGGTTCGCGCGCGGTGCCGATCTACCAGACCACCTCGTACCAGTTCCGCGACTCGGCGCATGCCCAGAACCTCTTTGCGCTGGCCGAAATCGGCAATATCTACACGCGGATCATGAATCCGACCCAGGGGGTGCTCGAAGCGCGCGTCGCTGATCTCGAAGGTGCTGTCACGACCGCCGTCGGTTTGCCCGGTGCACTGGTCGTCAGTTCGGGCCAGGCCGCCGAGACACTTGCGATTCTCACGCTCGCCGAAGCAGGCAGTCACCTCGTCTCTTCGCAGTCGCTCTACGGCGGTACCTACAACCTGTTGCACTACACGCTGCCGAAGATGGGGATAGAGGTGTCCTTCGTCGACGACCCGCACGACCTGCAGCAGTGGAAGAGCGCGGTCAGGCCGAATACCAAGGCTTTCTACGGTGAAGTGCTCGCGAACCCGAAGAACGACGTGTTCGACATCGAGGGTGTCTCGAAGGTCGCACATGATGTCGGTGTTCCACTCATCATCGACAACACGGTGCCAACCCCGTACGGCATTCGTCCGCTCGAGTGGGGTGCGGACATCGTCGTGCATTCCCTCACCAAGTTCATGGGTGGCCACGGAGTGAGCATCGCCGGCGCAATCGTCGACGGTGGCAAGTTCGACTTCTCGGCGAGTGGGCGGTTCCCGAACTTCACCGAGCCCGATCCGTCGTACCACGGTCTCGCTTACTGGCCGGCCCTTGGTGCGGGCAGCTACATCATCAAGGCCCGCGTGCAGATGCTGCGCGACCTTGGCTCGGCAATCAGCCCGTTCAACGCTTGGACGATCCTGCAGGGAATCGAAACGCTGTCGCTGCGCATGGACCGTCACTGGGCGAACGCGGCCGAGGTCGCCAACTATCTGACAAAGTCCCCGAAGGTCGAGAGCGTGTCGTGGGCGGGACTCCCGTCGAGCCCGTGGAACGAGCGCGCCAAGAAGTACTTTGCGGGTCGAGGCTTTGGTTCGATCATCGCCTTCAACGTCAAGGGTGGCCGCGCCGCGGGACAGAAGTTCACCGAGGCGCTGCAACTGCACAGCCACGTCGCCAACATCGGTGACGTACGCAGCCTGGTCATCCATCCCGCATCGACGACCCACAGCCAGTTGACCGAAGCAGAGCAACTTGCCGCAGGTGTTCACCCGGGCATGGTCCGCCTCTCGGTGGGCCTCGAGTCGATCGCCGACATCCTCGCCGACCTTGACCTGGGTTTCGCTGCCATCTAGGTCGGCATCAACTAACTTGGTCGCGTGAGCGACAGCATCGACACGCGCGCGGGCTGGATGCCCGACGACGTCTTGAGCGAGGTGCGAGACCGCGTCCCGCTGGTCTATGTCGACGCAGTGCCGGTGCGCGTCGACGAGGAGGGAAACGTCAGGCATATCGGGCTGCTGTTGCGGCAGGCTGCGGATGGTTCGATCAGCCGCATGGTCGTATCGGGTCGCGTGATGTTGAACGAGCGCATTCGCGAAGCACTCATCCGCCATCTGGAAAAAGACCTCGGTCCGCTCGCCTTGCCACGGGTTCCCCCCGAGCCGGCACCGTTCACCATCGTCGAATATTTCCCCGACCCGACGGTGAGTGGCTTCCACGACCCGCGTCACCACGCGGTATCGCTTGCCTACGTGGTGCCCGTGTCGGGTGAATGCCAGCCCACAGAGCAGGCCTTGGAACTGACGTGGTTCACACCGGCCGAGGCAGTCAGCGACCGTGTGCGCCGCGAAATGACGGGCGGCCACGACCGCCTGATCCGCCTCGCGCTGGCGTCTGTTGGCCAACTGCCCTAGAGGGCGGTGGCCAAAGACAGGGCCAACTGCCCTAGAGGGCGGTGGCCAAAGACAGGGCCAACTGCCCTAGAGGGCGGTGGCCAAAGACAGGGCCAACTGCCCTAGCCCTCCCGACCTAGCCGCGACGGCGGCGACGGACGGTGCGTTTGTTGCCCGGGCGCAGGTGTGGAGCCGGGGAGATGACCGTGGTGTTGTCGTCGAGGGGTATCCGCATGCCGTCTTTGTCGATATCGGTGGGTTCACCTGAGAACTCCGACACCGCGGCGGGTTGTTCCTTTGGGCGGCGACCCAACACCTGGTCGATGGCGAGCATGCCCCCCGCAACGATCGCTCCGGCAAGACCGTGCTTGCGGTGGGCGCGGGCGACCATGCTCTCGCGGGCTTGGGCGTTGTGAGCCTCGAGGCGTGCCACGTCGTCGTCGGGAGCGCAGTCGAAGGTCTCGTCGTCGGCGTCCTGATCGTTGGCGGTGACATCATCGCGCTCCTCGGACATGCATCGAGCGTACCCTCGGTGCATCCTTCCCGATCGGCGGTGCGTCTAACATTTCTTCATGCCAGAGGGCGACACGATCCACCGAGCTGCGGCGGCATTGCGCACGGCACTCGTGGGTCGCCAAATGGTCGGATTCGATGCTCCGCGACTGACGGGACCTTCGCCCCGCGTGGGTCGCACAATCGAATCGGTTGATGCGCACGGCAAACATCTTGAAATTCTTTGGGACGACGACGTGGTCCTGCACACGCACATGCGCATGACGGGAAGTTGGCATCTCTACCGCCGAGGCGAGCGTTGGCGCAAGTCCCGCCGTCTCGCCCGTGTCATCATCGAAACGGTCGAGTGGGTCGCCGTGTGTTTCAGTGCGCCCGTCGTCGAGACCTACCGCGCCGATAGTTTCGTGCGTCATCCGAACTTCGGGCGGCTGGGCCCCGACCTGTGCAAGGCCGATGTCGATGTCGAGGAGTGTGTCCGCCGCCTGATGTCATACTCCGATCCATCATGTTCGATTTCCGAAGTGATGCTCGACCAACACGTGATGTGTGGTGTCGGCAACGTGTATCGGTGCGAGGTCCTGTGGGCGTGTGAGGTTCATCCGTACGCAACCGTCGGTTCCTTGCCGCAGTCGGCGTGCGTCGAACTCGTGCGTACTGCCGCCGACATGTTGCAGGCGAACCTTCACCACACCGCACGCGTCACCACCACCACGACCCCCGGTGGCCTCGCGGTGTACGGCCGCAACCATCAACGATGTGAACGCTGTCAGGGAATCATCACTGTCGAACAGCACGGCCAACCGCCACGCCTCTTGTATTGGTGCCCCGAATGCCAAACACGTTGCCAGCCGGCACCAAAACGTGACGATTCGAACCCGCTTGCTCGGCTCACCGACCCGCATCCGGCCGGTTCGCATTTCATCGCCGAACTAATCGACGGGCAC